>Ga0335076_10007213_pt1 | contig 11204 bp, 8 predicted proteins | sample Lox_Sample_25_FD_206717 | JGI IMG/M metagenome (GOLD analysis project Ga0335076, IMG submission 206717) | Soil microbial communities from Loxahatchee National Wildlife Refuge, Florida, United States - Lox_Sample_2.5 | ecosystem: Environmental > Terrestrial > Soil > Wetlands | place: USA: Florida... | reverse complement strand
CGGCTGCCAGCCAGCCTTCAGGCCGATGCTGTTGTGTACGGGCGCCCACCAGTTCCACACGTCCCCGTGTACCGGTCCGGACACGACTCCCATCATGTTGCCGACGTCCTGGGTCCACACCATGTACTCCAGGCCGCGGGTGTAGTTGCAGAACACCCGGCCCGCGGCCTGGTCGTCCTTCACCGTGCCCGTGGTCATCTGGTCGACGGTGTAATTGCTGAGGTGCTGGAACAGGTGATTCCAGCTGGCCTCGCCGTTCGTGAACTGGTAGCCGCAGTTGCTGAAGTTCTGCTTGAACTGGCCGGAGTTCAGCGACGAGACCTTGGCGGTGTACGCCGCGTACAGGGCCGTCAGGCTCGGGTAGGTCTGGAAGACGGCCGCGGTGATGCCGGTCGCCGGAGCGGTGCAGGTCACATGGGTCGGGGTGTTCTGCTTGCAGGTCGAGGGCGGCAGCATGCCCGTGGCCTCGCTGCTCTGGTTCGCCAGGATGAGTGCTTTCGTCAGCGCACTGGGCACCGGCGGGCGCGACGTTGTCCCCGAGGCCCCCGGGTGGGCGCCGGAACCGCTGCTCAGGCCGATCCAGGTGCCCAGGCCCGCCACGATCAGGACCACCGCCGCCAGCACGGCGATCCAGCGCGGCTGCCGGTACCACTGCGGCCCCCGCGGCCCCCGCGGCGCGCCAGCGGGCTGACCGGGCTCGCCCGGCCCCGCGACGCCGTAGTCCCGGCGGTGGGAGGCGAGGGTCCCGCCGGACTGGCCCGCAGCGGCCCGGCCCGCGGCGGGCTGGCCGTAACCGGCCTGATCCGCGCTGGGCTGGCTGCTCCAGTACTCACCCGAACCCGGAGGGCCGGACGCCGCCGCCGGCGCGACGGGATCAATGCCGGGTGCGGGCGGATGCGACCGGCTGGCCAGGTTGCCCCAGGAGAACGGCTCCGGCGGTGTCCCCGCCCGGCTGCCCGGCGGGGGGCCGGTCGGCGGCCTGGCGGTCGCGACGCCGTAGGCGTGGGACGACTCCGTACCCGGCCCGAGGATGCCCAGGGCCGTCCGGGCGGCCTCGATGAACTCGCGGCAGCTCCCGTACCGCTCGTCCGGGCGCTTGGCCAGCACCCGGCCGAACACCTCATCGACCTCCGGCGGCAGGTCCGGCCGCAGCACCGTGGGCATCGTGGGCGTCTCCTCCACGTGCGCCCAGATGATCGCCGCGTCCAGGTCCTTCTCGAACGGCACCCGCCCGGTCAGGCACTCGTACAGCACGCAGCCCAGCGAATACTGGTCCGCCAGGCCCAGCACCGACGTGCCCCGGATCTGCTCCGGCGCCACGTAATCGATCGTGCCCAGGAACTGCCCCGTCGACGTCAGCCCGCTGCGCGACATGGCGTGCTTGGTGATGCCGAAGTCCGCCAGGTACAGGTGATCCGGATCGCCGTCGTCGCTGCCCCGCTCGATCAGCAGGTTTCCGGGTTTGACGTCCCGGTGCACCAGCCCCTTGCGGTGCGCGGCGTCCAGGGCCCGGGCGGCCTGGGCCAACAGGAACAAGGCCGTGGCGGGAAGGATCCGGCCGCGCTTCTTGATCATCTGCCGCAGGTCGGTGCCGGACACGTACCGCATCGCGATGTACAGCAGGTCGTCCTGGGAGCCCATGTCGTAGATGGGGATCACGTTCGGGTGGTTCAGCGAGGCGGCGATCCGGGATTCCTCCAGGAACCTGGTCCGGAACACGTCGTCGGCGGCCAGTTCGGGCGCCAGCACCTTCAGCGCGATGACGTTACTGAGGCGGAGGTTCTCCGCCTGGTAGACCACGCTCATCCCGCCGCGGCCGAGCACGGATCTCATCCGGTAGCCCGCGAACTCGTCCCCCACCAACGGCAGCCCAGCCATCGCGCACTCCCTCCCCCGCCACCCCCGACGCGGTCTCGATGCCGGTGACGATTCCCCTTGACGTCCCTTCGCCGAGAATGGGTTTCTAGCTAGATGTACTGGCAGGATCATCGGCCGTCAACGCTCGGCTGAGAACCAAGATACGAACTCTATGATGGAATATCACGGACCGGATTGGAACATATTTGTGGGCCGGCAACGTAGCGGGGAAGATGCTGGTGGCCGTCCGCGGACCATACCGGTAACGCTCGCATCAGGACGGTGGCTGGCGCCTAGACTTGTTCGGTCAAAAAAGATTTCTGATTTTCTGGGCCAACCGGCATGTTATCTTTTCGTGATACAGCCTTGCGATCCTCGGCCGCAACCTGACGCGCGTGTCACATTCCGGGCGCTGGACGCCCCGGCGCAGGCTGGCCGCGTATCCGGCGGTTAACAGCCCGATGATCGTTGTCAGCACGCATCCGAGCGTCGATGAGCGCGCGTTGGCGGGCCGGGCGGCCCGAGACCGGGTGTCGCTGTCGAGCCATGCCAAGTGGAGGCGGTGACAGCCTGGCCGGTTGACAGTCCGGCCGCCGAAGTACCGCGGGAGCCCGGGAATCCTCGATGTGGCCGGACGTGCCTACCCGGCTTGGGCGGACCTGGCCGATGACTATCGCTCAGACGCCGGACTGAAAGCTTGACCGCCAGCGGCGGGGCCAGCGCCTGGAAATCACAGGTCCAGATGGTCCAAAGCGCTGCCACCGCGCTGGTCAGCTCGGCCAAGAGCGACTTCCCGAGCCAGACCAGCGCCATCACGTCGTCAGGCGGACAGGACGTGGCGGAGCCGCCAGGCGGCGAGGGCCAGCAGGACGACGGCGTAGGCGGCGAGGACCCCGAGCTGCGGCAGAATGCCGGTGATGGACGCGCCGTGGCCGACCAGCTTGGCGAAGGCGTCGTTCCCCCAGGCCTGGGGCGTGATGTGGGCGACCTGCCGCATCGTCGGGGAGAAGACTTCCAGCGGCACCATGCAACCGCCGAGCGCGCCGAGGCCCAGGCCCAACAGCAGGGATATGCCGATCGCCTGCTGCTCGTTGCGGAACAGCGTCCCCACGAAGACTCCGGCTCCGGCCGCGACCAGGGTGAATACGATGACCACTGCGGCCACTCCGGCCGGCTGGCCCCAGTTGACCCCGAAGAGCAGCGCGGAACCGAGGATGATCACCAGTGCCTGAACGCAGGAGATCAGCACCCGGCCGAGGGTTTCGCCGGTGATGATCGTGGCCGGTGACGTCGGGGTGGCGAGCATCCGGCGGGACAAACCGAGCCTGCGGGTCTCGATCAGCGCGACCGAGCCGGTCATCGCGGTAAGGAACAGGAAGAGCAAGAGCTCGGTCCAGGCTCCCTCGTCGAACTGCCCGAGCGTCCGGGAGAACGGCGTCGTCCCGGCGGTCGTCTGGGTCACCGAGACCTGAGGGACCGACGAGGCGATCCTGCTGGCCGCGGCCAGGCCGGCGTCGAAACCGGGGGCGACGTGCTGCTCGACGGCGAACCGGGCCGCGCCGAGCAGGGCCGCCTGCCGCGCGACCGCGCCGCGGACCGTCTCGCCGAGTTGCTGGGAGGACTGGTCCGGCCGGGCCAGGTAACGCAGCATCGTATCCTGCCCGGCGCGCACGGCACCGTCGTAGCCCGGCGGGATGATCACGCCTGCGGCCAGGTTGCCGCGCTCGACCTGGGTCAGCAGGGCCGCGGGGTCGGACGCGGCCACCACCCGCAGGTGCGGGGTCTGCTCGAGCTGGCGCAGCAGCGCCGTGCCGAGCGGCCCGGAGCCGGTGCTCACCACGCCGAGCCGCGGGCTGGACGAACCGCCGAAGGTGGCCCCGAGCACCAGGATCAGGACCAGCGGGAAGACGAACACGAAGAAGATGTTGGTGCGCGCCCGGAACATGCGGCGCAGGTTCATCAGGGAAATCCAGAGCGCCTTCATCGGTCACACCTCCGCCAGGCGCCTCAGCCGGAACAGGGCCAGGCCCCCGGTGACCGCGGCGAATCCGAGCATGGCCAGGGCCGGCACCCACACCACCGAGACGCCGCCGCCGCGCAGGTCGCCGAGGCCGCGCAGGAACCAGGCCTGGGGAGCGACGAAGGTCAGCTTGGACAGCACGCCGGGCGCCAGGGCGACCGGGAAGAACGTGCCGCCGATCAGGCCCAGGATCACCGCCACCACCGACTGCCAGTTCGCGGCCTGCTCGGCGTTCCTGGCCAGCGTGGCGATGAGCGCCATGATCCCGGTCGCCGCCATGATCGCCGTCACGACCAGCACCGTGACCCCGATCGGGTTTCCCCACGTCGCCCCGAACAGCAGGGTGGTGGCCGCCACGAGCACGGCCATGCTGATGACCCCGAGCAGGAAGCTGGTCAGCAGCTTCCCGCCGAGGATCGAGGCCCGGCTGATCGGGGCGGCCAGCAGCCTGGCCAGCGTCCCGTCGTTACGCTCCTCCAGCAGGCTGGTCACGCCGAACTGGACGGTGAAGAACAGGAAGAAGACCGCCATCCCGGCGGCGAAAAAAGACTTCTGGTTCAGCTCCCTGGTTTGCGCGGACACGTCGGTGACCGCCACCGGCGCCGCCGCCGCGGCCGCATGGGCAGCCAGCGCCTGGATCCGCGCCGGCGGGAGCGTGGTGGTCCCGGCGACGGTGGCGACCGACAGCCGGATCCGGTTCAGGTCGGCGGCGTAGCTCTCGGCGATCGACCGGGCAACCTCGGCCGAGATGGGGGCGTCGACGTTGCCGATGACCTGCATCGAGGCGGGCTGGCCGGCCTGCACCCGGGCGGAGAAACCGGCCGGGATCACGATGACCGCGGCCAGCGTCCCGTTCGCCGCCAGCGCCCGGCCGCGGGCCAGGGAGGGCTCGGCATGGATGGAGATCAGCCCGCTGCGGCCGACGGCGGGGAGGACCTGGCTAGTGAACTGCTGGCTGGCGGCGCCGTGATCGGCGTTGACCACCCCGAGGCTGATGACATCGGAGCCGCCGGAGATCCCGCTGAAGATCGCGTTGAAGATGAACGCCAGGCCGAGCGGGACGACGATCCCGATCAGCAAGGCCGAACGGTCCCGCAACCGGGCCTTGAGGTCCTTCAGGCAGATGAGCCAGGCGGCACGCATGGGGGCCTCAGTCCCGAAGCGCGCGGCCGGTCAGGTGCAGGAAGACCGCCTCGAGATCGGGTTCGGTGACCTCCACCGACCTGACGGTCGCGCCGGCCGCCGCCACGTCCGTCAAGATGGCGGGAAGCTCGCTGCGCGCCTTGTCGACCACCAGGTCGATGCTCCCGTCGAGCGCCCTGGCCTGGCGGACCCACGACCGGGCGGCCAGGCCGTCCGCGGCCGAAGCCAGGTCGCCGGTCGCGGCCAGCCGCACCTGGTCACCCTCGCCGACCATGCTCACCAGTTCGGCCCGGGTGCCCTCAGCGATCAGCTTGCCGTGGTCGATGATCCCGATCCGGTCGCACAGGCGCTCGGCTTCCTCCATGTAGTGGGTGGTGTACAGGACCGCCATCCCGGCTCCGGACAGCCCCTCCACGCTCTCCAGGATGGCGTTGCGGCTCTGCGGGTCGACTCCGACCGTCGGCTCGTCCAAGATCAGCAGCCTGGGCCGGTGCAGCAACCCGATGCCGATGTTCAGGCGCCGTTTCATCCCGCCGGAGTACTGCTTGGTCTGATCGCCGGCCCGGTCGGTCAGGCCGGTAAGGGCGAGCACCTCCTCGCTGCGGCGCCTGGCCTCGGCCGTCGGCATGCCGTAGAGCCGGGCGAAGAACATCAGGTTCTCGCGGCCCGAGAGGTCCGGGTAGATAGCCAGGTCCTGGGGCACATAGCCCAGGGCGCTCTTGGCCCGGACGGAATGCGTCGTCATCGGCTCGCCGGCCACCGTGACCTCGCCCGCGTCGCGTTCGAGCAGGCCAGCGATCATCGAGATGGTGGTCGTCTTGCCCGCCCCGTTCGGCCCGAGCAGCCCGTAGGTCTCACCGGGATCGATGTGGAATCCCACCCCGTCGACCGCGACGAGTTTGCCGAAAGACCGCCGCAGGCCGTGGCACCGGAGCACATGCTCGCCGATTATGGCCCCGTCCATGAGGCTGAGCCCACCACACCAGAACCGGCCGTGGCAAGGGACTTCCGGCCCTGACACCGGCCGCCGGTGAGGAGGCGGCCCTAGGACCTGGGGCGGCCGCTTGGAGCGCGCAAGCCGCAGACCGGCCGGGAGGCGCGGGCCGGGCGAGGGCCCGGCGGCGGAGTGACCCTTACCGCCTCGTTCGGGTGCCCTGTCCGCGATCCCGCCGGCCTGGCCGGGCAAATTCGCCTTCCGGTCGTGGCGGTTATGTGCAGGGGCTGGTCACCTGTCAGGTGTGCAGGATCGGTCGGCCCAGCGGGAGTTCCTTGCCTCCGGTGTCGTGGGACGCCGCGCCGAGGAAGAGATACACGACGACTGCGGCTACTGCCATCAGTGCCCACCCGGCCGCCTTGGTCAGGTTCGCCGAGTTCTGGATGATCCCGAGTAGGTTCAGCACCAGCGAGACATCGACGAGCGCGAACAGCAGCAAGAAGACCGCCGGCATCCGGACGGCCACTAGGACGAGCAGCGTCACGATGACGATCCAGCTGATCACAAACACCTTCTGGGTGGCTGCCACCGCGGTCGGTGCGATTCCGTACCAGTTGTGGGTCAGCCCGAGCACGAGCAGGGCGTAGCTCAGGAGGAAGCTTCCCACGATGCTGGATATCCCGGCCGACGCGTTCTCGCCGATCCTGGCCGCCCAGATCGTGGCCAGGAACATTCCTGCCGCGGCCGCGATGATGATCGGCATGGAAGCGCCGACGGCCGTGGCGGGCACGACGCCGATGAGAACCATGCCTAGTGTCACCGCGCCTACGATGAAGCTCGGGAACGCCACCATGGCCGGGTCGCTGGCCGGCGGCCCCGCAGCGGGTTTCCCGGCCTGGGGAACGAGTCGGACGGGCTGCTCAGGAGTTGGACTTGGAGTAGCCATTTTCTGCCTCCTTAGGGAAGCGCCGAGACGGGTGCATGCCGCACCGGCCGCCCCGGTTATCGGTTGTCACCTTCGACAGCTAGCGCTTGCCGCGGTCGGCCCGGTAGGGACCCTGGTCAGCAGGTTGTCAGGTCGTATGTCCGTAATATCGGGATCCTCATCAATAGCTTCGCGGGCACCCTGGAGCCGGAGCAGGCGGCCTACCGTCCCGTCAGGGTGCCCGTCGGCCCTGACAACGTGCCCACGCCAACTCCTGACGACGGGGCCGCCATGCGTGCGGTTTTCTCCAGCAGCCGGGCAAGAGCGAGGCTTCGATCAGGATGCAGCCGCGTCGGCCGAGGTTTACCCCAGGGTCGCCCGGCTGAGATCGACCTGGAACAGCGGTCCGGCGCCGGCGGTGACCGCGGGGAGCAGCCCCCTGGCCTGGGGCAGGAGCTGCCCGGCGTAGAAACGGGCGGTGGCGATCTTTTCCTGGAGGAAGACCGCGTCCGCGCCCCCCGCGGCGCGCAGCAGCCGGGACGCGGCAAGCGCCGACCTGGCCATCAGCCAGCCGCCGACGACCAGGCCGCACAGCCGTAGGTACGGCGTGGCCCCGGCCAAGACGTCGTTAGGCTCGGCCGGGCCGCGGGACAGGATCCAGTCGGTCGCCTCGCGCAGCGCGCTGACCCCGTCGGCCAGCGCCGGCCGTATCCCGGCCAGCTCGGGGCCGGCCGCGTCCAGCTCCGGGCCGAGCGCCTCCATCTGGGCCAGGAGGTCTGCCACCACTCCCCCGCCGCGCATCGGCACCTTGCGGGCGACCAGGTCGATGGCCTGGATGCCGTTGGTGCCCTCGTAGATCGGGGAGATCCGGCTGTCCCGCAGGTACTGGGCCACGCCGGTCTCCTCGACGTAGCCCATGCCGCCGTGCACCTGCAGGCCGATCGAGGTCAGGTCCACGCCGAGATCGGTGCACCACGCCTTGGAGATGGGCGTCAGCAGCTCGACCAGCTCCCGCCGGGCCTCCCGCTCCGCCTGGTCAGGGTGGTACCGAGCCAGGTCGATCGAGACCGCGTTGGTGTAGAGGAGGGCGCGCATGGCCTCCAGGTAGGCCTTCATGGTCAGCAGCATGCGCCGCACGTCGGGATGCTCGACGATGGGCGACGACTCGCCTTTAGGGGCGCCGACGGCCCGGCCCTGCCTGCGCTCCTGGGCGTAGCGCAGGGCGTCCTGGTAGGCCCGTTCGGTAATGGCCAGGCCCTGGAGGCCGACCGAGAGCCGCGCCGTGTTCATCATGGTGAACATGTAGCGCATGCCCTGGTTGGCCTCGCCGATCAGGTAGCCGACCGCTCCGCCGGCGTCTCCGTACGACATGACGCAGGTCGGGCTGGCGTGGATCCCGAGCTTGTGCTCGATTGACACGCACCGCAGGTCGTTGCGGTCGCCCAGCGACCCGTCGTCGTTGACGAGGTACTTGGGCACGACGAAGCACGAGATGCCCCTGGTCCCGGGGGGCGCGTCGGGAACCCTGGCCAGGACGAGGTGGATGATGTTGCCGGCCAGGTCGTGCTCGCCGTAGGTGATGAAGATCTTCTGGCCGGTGATGCGCCAGGTGCCGTCGCCGGCCGGCACCGCCTTGGCGTGTACCGCCCCGAGGTCCGAGCCGGCCTGGGGCTCGGTCAGGTTCATGGTGCCGGCCCACTCGCCGGTCACCATCTTCTCCGCGTAGGTGGCCTTCTGGGCCGCGCTCCCGTGCTGCGTCAGCATTTCGATGGCGCCCTGGTTCAGCAGCGGGCACAGCGAGAACGACATGTTGGCGGCAGCCAGCATCTCCTGCATCACCACCGCGACCAGCCACGGGAACCCGCCGCCGCCGAACTCATCGGGGAAGGGCACCGCCCCCCAGCCGGCCTCGACGTACTGCTGGTACGCCTCTTTGAACCCAGGCGGGGTCCTGACGTTGCCGTCGCTGTCGAGGGTGTTGCCCTCGGTGTCGCCGACCGCGTTGAGCGGGCCTATCAACTCGGCGATGAATTGGCCGCTCTCCTCGATCACCCCGAGCACCGTCTCGGGATCGGCGTGGGCGTAGGCCTCGAGCTTGGACAAGCCGTCGAGGTCGGCAAGCTGCTCGAGAACGAACCTGATGTCACGAAGCGGGGGAACATACTCAGCCATAGCTCAAGGTAAGCCCGGCACGGCCAGGAAGCACAGGACCTAAGGCCGTGACGTTCGTGACCTCCTGCCCTCCATTCATTTTCGCGGCGGCACCCATGGCTCATCGTGACACGGCGACAGGGTCAGGCGATGAGGTCGGGCCGGGACAGGTGGGTGCTGTGCGTGGTGTTCCAGTTCCAGCGCGATCAGCCCGCCGAGGTGGTGCAGCAGGAGGGAGTCCTGCACCGGGTGGCGGCCGGGGTGCGCCAGCAGGGCAACGTGGCCGGCCCCGGGGATGGGCACCTGGGCCGACTCTTCACCGGGACCTTCGGGATGGGCGGCGCGCCACCGGGCGGCCTGCCGGCCCTGGGCCACGACGGCACGGCCGCGAGGCCGTCGACAGTTGGCGCGAGCCAGGGGCATGGTGACTGGCGCGAGTTCGTTCGGAATTAAAGATCAGTGGCAGTACCTCAACGGCGCGCAGGCCCGCGCGGTCATCAACGCCGACGGGGTGCTCGGCGGCGTCTACACCAGGCACTGCGCGCTGCTGCACCCGGGCAAGCTCGTCCGCGGCCTGGCCGGCCGCCGTTCATTTGGGGAAGCGCCGCCGCCCAGGTGGTGGTGTGTCCGGCTGATGAGAGAATGCTGGCCATGAGCCCCGCCAAGGCCGCGCCCGCAGTCCGCTTCGAGGCGACGCTGTGCACCATCGGCGGGTCGGCCGTCGTCCGGCTACCGGAGAAGGCGAGTGACCAGCTGCCGTCCCGTGGCCAGGTGGCGGTCCAGGCAGCCGTCAACGGGCACGCGTGCCAGACCGTCGCCGAACCGGACGGCGAGTCCGGCCACTGGGTGCGGATCGACGCTGAGCAGCAGCGGGCTGCTGCGCTCCGCGCGGGGGACACCGCGGAGGTTGATCAATCCGCGATGATCCACCTGGCGTATGCGGTGAGCGAGCCCCGCGGCCCGCGGGAAGTCGGCCGAGGATGACACCGCGCCCGGGCAGTCCACGCCAGGACCCGGCGGCGTCGCGCGCCATCGACGCCATCATCGAGGCACCCGGCGACTGGCGGAGCACCACGCTCGCACGGCTGCGAGCGGTGATCCTCAGCGCCGACGCCTCCATCGTCGTGGATGTTTCCGACGAAGTAGCCGTCCCGGGCCGGGCGTCGGGCCCCGGGCCGGTTTCGGCGCGCGAGATTGCCGTCCCAATCCGCCCAGACCAAGCACCCGCCGCGCCAGGCGCGATATTGCGACGCGCCGGTCAGCGGGATCAGGGACGAAACAGACCTGGAATGGCTCGCGGCAAAGTGGAATCCCGGCGCTTGACCGGCTGATCGCTCACAGCGCCGCCAGGGAGCCATGGCGGCCGATAGCGAAGGTCACGTTCGCATCGAGGGGTCATCGATTCAGATCCCTCAGCTCCACCGGGTTCTTGCCGTGTTGGCCTACTCCAGCCGCGCGAGGAGGTCGGCGTGCCCGGCGAGGCGGGCCGTGACCCGCCGCATCCCTTGACGCTCATGAGGACGCTCCCTAGAATACATTTGGATCCAAACGATTTGGAGGTGGACATGCCGGCTCAGCATGGCTTCTTCGGCCCCCGGAGTGCCAGGGGCTCGGCAGCTTTGCTGCCGGAACCCCCCTGGCATTACTCCGGTGACCTGCTCACCGTCGAGTACCGGGTGAACCCCGACCGTATCCTCGAGCTTCTTCCCGATCCGCTCGGCCTGGCTCCTGATGACCCGGGCGCGGTGGCGTTCATCTGGGCCGACTGGCAGTCATGCGCGGCCGACAAGGCCCAGCTGCTTGATCCGGTGCTCGGGCAGTATAAGGAGGCGTTCGTCGTCGTCCGCTGCTCCTACCGCGGCGAGACGTACAGCCGCTGCGCGTACATCTGGGTCGACTCGGACTTCGCGATCGCGCGCGGCCTGCATCAGGGGTATCCCAAGAAGCTCGGCTCGATCCACATGACCCGGCCGCACCCGTACGGGCCCGCCCCGCGCGTGGCCCCGGGCGGGCAGTTCGGGGCCTCGCTGGCCGCTGCGGACCGGCGCCTGGCCGAGGCGCGGATCACGTTGCTGGAGGAGTCGCCGGCCAACGGCTTCGTCAACGCCCATCCCATGGCGCACAGCCGGTTCGTCCGGGCCATCGACGATCCGTCGCAATTCCGGCTCGACGAG
>Ga0335076_10007212_pt1 | contig 11207 bp, 11 predicted proteins | sample Lox_Sample_25_FD_206717 | JGI IMG/M metagenome (GOLD analysis project Ga0335076, IMG submission 206717) | Soil microbial communities from Loxahatchee National Wildlife Refuge, Florida, United States - Lox_Sample_2.5 | ecosystem: Environmental > Terrestrial > Soil > Wetlands | place: USA... | reverse complement strand
CGAACTCCTCCGCGTACACCGCCCCGTTCCGCTGTACCACCCAGCCCATGTCGCCTGGGCGCGGCGTCCGGAGCAGGTAGCCGCGCGGCCGCGGCGCCCCGGTGAGGGTCTCGGTGATCGTGTGCATCGCGTCGAGCAGCCGGCGCCGGTCGTCCTCGCGCAGGCCGGCCAGCATGTCGCGGGTGTCCTCGGCCGACCGGGCGTCCAGGCCCGCGACGACATCGCGGCCGCGGCCGGTCAGCGTGATGACCTGGCGCCGCCCGTCGGCCGCCGAACGCTGCCGGGTGATCAGCCCGTCCGACTCGAACCTGGCCAGGATCCGGCTCAGGTAGCCCGGGTCGATGTCGACCGTGCGGCGCAGGTCGGTGACCTGGCTGGTGTCGCGCTGCGCCAGCTCGAACAGCAGCCGCGCCTCGGTCAGCGAGTACGGCGTGTCCAGGTACTTGCCGCGCAGCAGCCCGATTACGTTCGTGTAGAAGCGGTTGAACCCGCGCACCGCGGCCACCGCGGCGTCGCCCGCGGCCCCCGCCGTCTCGCCCGCAGGCCCGGCGGCCACGTCGCTGGCTGGCTCGTTCATCTTCACCCATTCCTCGACAGTCAGTTCGCTCACGACACCCCCAAAGATTGATTGCCTAAGTCAATCATATACCTGCCCCAGGCAACCACAAGGGGTTTTGACGGCCGGTGATTCCGCCGGGCCGCCCGTTCGGGCTCCGCGGATACGACATGGATGCCTCATCCACGTCGCAGGAACGACGTGAACGCGGCATCCACGTCGGTCCGTCCGCCACGGGCGGACGCGGAGCTAGCGGAGACGCGCCTGGGGGGCTCAGGAACCGCGCAAATAGGATTGCTCGTAACAGCAGACCCAGGCCAACAGCCAAGGAGGCGCACAAGCATGCGGATGCGGACGCTCGGTGGCACCGGGATCAAGGTGAGCCCTTACTGCCTCGGCGCGATGATGTTCGGCGCGTGGGGCAACCCCGATCACGAGGAGAGCATCCGGATCATCCACGCCGCGCTCGACGGCGGCATCAACTTCGTCGACACCGCGGACGTGTACTCGGCGGGGGAGTCGGAGGAGATCGTCGGCCAGGCCCTGCGCGGGCGCCGCGACGACGTGGTGCTGGCCACCAAGGCGCACAGCCCGATGGGCACCGACCCCAACATGCGCGGCAACTCGCGCCGCTGGCTTGTCCGCGAGGTCGAGAACAGCCTGCGCCGCCTGCAGACCGATTACATCGACCTGTACCAGATGCACCGGCCGGACCCGGACACCGACATCGACGAGACCCTGTCCGCGCTGTCCGACCTGGTACACAGCGGCAAGGTCCGCGCGGTCGGCTCCTCCACCTTCCCGGCCGAGCAGATCGTCGAGGCGCAGTGGGTCGCGGACCGGCGCGGCTACGTGCGGTTCCGCTGCGAGCAGCCGCCTTACTCGATCCTCGTCCGCGGCATCGAGGCGTCGGTGCTGCCCGCCTGCCAGAAGTACGGCATGGGCGTGATCGTCTGGAGCCCGCTGGCCGGCGGCTGGCTGACCGGCCGGTACCGCAAGGACGCCGACATCGACATGACCACCGGCCGCGCGCGGCGGCTGCCGCACCGGTTCGACCCGTCACTGCCCGGGAACCAGGCCAAGCTGGCGGCCGTCGAGGAGCTCATCAAGATCGCCGCCGACGCGGGCTGCTCGCTGACCCACCTGGCGCTGGCCTTCGTGACCGTGCACCCCGGCGTGACCTCGGCGATCATCGGCCCGCGCACCATGGACCAGCTCACCGACCTGCTGGCGGCCGCCAGCGTCACGCTGGATGACGAGGTCCTCGAGCGCATCGACCAGGTCGTCCCGCCGGGCATGACGCTGAACCCGGCCGACGCGGGCTGGCAGCCGCCGGTGCTCGCCGATCCGGCCGCCCGCCGCCGTCCGCCGGACGCGCGCGCCGCCGGCTAGCGGCCCTGGCGCTTGGCCTCGGCCATCCGCTCGAGCACCGGGACGAGCCAGTCCCGCGCCCGCTCCCTGGTGATGCCGAGGCCGGCCAGCGGGCCGCCGCCCACGTTCTCCTCCTCCTCGAGCAGGCCGAGCAGAATGTGCTCGGTGCCGATGTAGTTGTGCCCGAGGGCCAGCGCCTCGCGCAGCGTGAGTTCGAGCACCTTCATGGCCCGCGAGTCGAACGGGACATGCCCCGAGGTCACCTCGTCCGGCATGGCGGCCGGGAGGGTCGCGCCGAGCGCCGCGCGGGCCGCCTCCGGCGATACCCCGAGGGCCGCGACGGTCCTCGCGGCCAGGCCTTCCTGCTCGTGCAGCAGGCCGAGGACCAGGTGCTCGGGGAGCACTCGGTCGTTCCGCCGCCGGATGGCTTCCTGGCGCGCCGCGATGACCGCGCGCCGGGCCCGGTCGGTGAACCGGGAGAACTTGACCGGATCCGGCGGGAAGGCGCCGGAGAGCAGGTCTCCCCAGTCCGAGGCCCTGGGCACGAACCGCTTCTGCGCCGCCTGCTTGGTGACGCCCATGGACTGGCCGATCTCGGTCCACGACGCGCCCGTCCTGCGGGCCTGGTCGACGAAGTGGCCGATCAGGTGGTCGGCCAGCTCGCCGAGGTGTTCGGCGATCCGCACGGCCGCCGACACGCGGTCGAGCGCGGTACCGTCGGTGCTCATGACGTAGCTGATCAATTCGTCGAGCCTCACGGGTGGTTGTGCCATAGGTCAACCTTAGGTTGACCGAGCCATAAATGTCAATCCGTGGTTGACGATGGCGGCGGGTGATGGGACGGGGGGTGATGGGGCGGCGGGGGAATGGTGCCGACCCCGGGCGGGGACCCCGGCCACACCAGCAGAACCGGGCAGGCCGCGTGGTCGACGACAAAACGGGTGGCCTTGCCCAGGCTCTTCGGGCCGAGCCGCGCCCGGTCACCGTCCCGGGCCACGATGAGCAGGTCCGCCCGCGCCGAGGCCGCCACCACGGCCCGTTCGGCCCGTCCCGCGATCTCCAGCCGCTCGCACGGGCGCCCGAGCCTACTCGCGGCCGCCTCGAGCAACTCGCCCGCCGACATCGCCGCCATCTCCTCCAGCCGGGATCCGGGGTCGCGCCCGGCGCGCCCGAGCAGCCCCGCGTAGGCGCCGTGCACCGCGTCCGGGACCTCGGACGGCGTGACGTGCAGCAGCGTGAAGCGGGCTCCGGCCGGCGCCAGGTCCAGGGCCGCGTCCACGGTGGCCCGCCAGGTCCCCTCACCGATCCAGATGAGTACCGAACGGGCCTGGGTGCCTGTCCCGGTCACAGTTGATCAGCCTCCCAGCAGGTGTAGCCCGGCCCACAGCGCCAGCACCCCGAGGACCACGGCCGCGGGCACGGTAAGCAGCCCCAGCCTGGTGAATTCCCCGAGATCGGGCGCGGACCCGTGATGATGGGCAATCCGCCGCCACAGCAGCGTGGCCAGCGATCCGGTGTAGGTAAGGTTCGGCCCGATGTTGACACCGAGCAGCATGGCCAGCACCGCGCCGGCCCCGGACGGCGCGGCCAGCGGCAGCAGGACCAGGGTGGCCGGCAGGTTGTTGCAGACGTTGGCCAGGACCGCGGCCAGCGCCGCGGTGGCGAGCAGCGCGGGCAGACCGGTCCCGGACGGCAGCAGCGGGGCCAGCGCCTGGCCGAGCCCGTTGTCCGTCACCGCGGTGACCACGATGCCCAGGCCCAGCACGAACAGCAGGAAGGGCGGGTCGGCGGCGCGGACCAGGGCGGCGGGCGCTACCGTGCGCCGGGCCAGCGCCCGGGCCGCCAGGACCGCGGCCCCCGCGAACGCGGCCCAGGCGGGGTTGACCCCCGCTGCCGACGCGACCACGAACCCGGCCAGCGTCAGCGCCACCACGACGAGCGTGACCCTGGGCAGGCGCGTACCGCGGCCGGGATCGGCCTGGCCGCCCCGGTTGAGGTCGCCCGTGTTCAAGTCAGTCGCGAAGAACCGGCCGAACACCGCGTACTCGACGCCGATTGCGGCCAGCCAGGGCACCGCCATCAGCGCGGCGAACCGGCCGAAAGCCAGCCCGCTGGCCGCGAACGCGAGCAGGTTGGTCAGGTTGGACACCGGCAGCAGCAGCGACGCCGAATTGGCCAGGTGCGTGCACGCGTATACGTGCGGCCTGGCCCGCGCCTCGAGCCGGGCCGCGGTGGCGAACACCACGGGGGTGAGCAGCACCACGGTGGCGTCCAGGCTGAGCACGGCCGTGGTCACCGAGGCGATCACGAACACCTGGGCCAGCAGCCTGCGCGGGCTTCCGCTGCTGGCCCGCGCCATCCAGTCGCCGCAGGCGCGGAACAGCCCGTCCGCCTCGCACAGGTGCGCCAGCACCAGGATCGCGGCCAGGAACCCGATGACCGGCCCGAGCCGCCTGGCCTCGTCGGCGGCCTGGCCGGCCGGGATGGCGCCGGCCGCGATCAGGATGACCGCGGCCGGAGCTGCCGCGACCGCCTCCGGCCAGCCGCGTGGCCTGGTCACCGCCCAGGCCAGCACGGCGAGCAGGGCGATCAGCGAGACCGTCTCGCCGGCGACGGCGTTCAGCGCATCCCCTTCCCCTCCGGGCCGGATGGTGCTGCCTGCCCATCCAACCAGAGGGGACGCGCCCGGGGCGGCTAGGGACGGACCTCGTAGACCAGGTTGAACGGGGTCTCGGCGGCCCGCCGGAACCTGGTGAAGCCGGCGTCGGTGATGACCTGCCTGATGGCCGCCTCGCCGGCCTGCGCGCCGAGGGCGAAGCCGCCGGACTGGGACAGCGCGTTCGGCACGCAGAGCAGCGTGGAGGCGTTGTAGTAGACCCGGCCCACCGGGTTCATGTTGCCCGCCACGTCGTCGGCGGCGTAGGGCTCGACGATGAGCCAGGTACCGTCCGGCTTGAGCGCCTGGCGGACGTGCCGGGCCGCGGCCAGCGGGTCGCCCATGTCGTGCAGGCAGTCGAAGGTGGCGGCCAGATCGTACCCGGTCCCGGAGAACGTTGACGCCAAGGCGACCTCGAAGGTAACCCGGTCCGCGACGCCCTGGTCACCGGCGCGCTTGCGGGCCATCTCGATCGAGTCGTCGTGGTAGTCAGAACCGGTGAACCGCGAGTTCGGGTACTCCTGGGCGAGCAGGATCGTGGACGCTCCGAGCCCGCAGCCGATGTCCGACACCTGGGCGCCGGCCCGCAGCTTGGCCTCCACCCCGTCCAGTGCCGGGATCCAGGCCGGGATGAGGTTGGCGATGTAGCCGGGCCGGAAGAACTGCTCGCAGCCGGTGAAGACGTCCGCGTCCTGCTCGTGCCAGCCCATCCCGGCGCCGGTCCGGAATGCCTCGGTGATCCGCGGCACGGCCTTCAGCGCGCCCAGGGCCAGTACGAACGCACCCGGCACGTAGACGCCGCCGTCCGGGTTGGTCAGCGCGAAAGCCTGCTCCTCGGTCATCGAGTAGGTGTCGTCGGCCGGGTCGTACTGGACGTAACCGCCCGCGGCCTGGCCGCGCAGCCATTCGGCGACGTAGCGCGGGTTGGTCTGGGTCGCCCCGGCCAGCTCCTCGGCGGTCGCGGGCGCGGCCGCGAGCGTTTTGTACAGGCCGAGGTTATGGCCGATGACCACGTTGCCCGCCGCCGCCGTCGCGCCCAGGTCCCCGACGAACTTGCCTAGGAACTCGTGCAGCCTGTCGGTGTCGATAGCCATGATGAAATTCCCCTTGGTATTCGGTGTGCCATCACGGCTCAGACTGCTCGGGAGCATTGCAACGGCGTTGCAGCCGCGCTCCAACGGGCCTCTCCGCTGACGTGCCCGGGCGCCCGCCGGCTATCCGGCCTGAGCCCGGGCGGGCCGGTCCAGGCCGTAGCGGCGCACGAACCCGCGCAGGATTTCCGGCGGCCAGCTGATCTGGCTGCGGGCGGCCTGCGCCTTGATCTCGTCGGCCTGATCCGGGTCGAAGTAGCCCGCGTGCTTGTAGACATCGATCCGGGTGAACAGGCCGGCCACGTCGAGTTCGGGGTGGAACTGGGTCGCGTAGACGTTGGCGCCGACCCGGAACGCCTGTACCGGGCAGGCCGCCGAACTGGCCAGCAGCACCGCATGGCCGGGCAGCTGGCTGACCGCCTCCTTGTGCCCGGTGAAGGCACTGAACGTGGCGGGCAGCTCGCCGAGCAGCGGGTCCCGGCGGCCCGGCGGGGTCAGCGTGATCTCGACCGCGCCGACCGGCTCGGCGAAGCGCCGGTCGATCACCGCGCCCTGGTGGCGGCCGAGCGCGCCGATGCCGTAGCAGGCCCCGAGGAACGGGAAGTCCGCGCGCACCACGCGGTCGAGCAGACCGGACAGATCCGCCTCGACCCGCCGCTGCACCGGGGTCTTGAGCTCCTCCGGGTCGGAATAGTTGAACGGCCCGCCGCCGACCATGATCCCCGACCAGTCGCGCAGGTCGACATCGCCGAGCGGGCGCTGCTCCAGCCGTATCCGGTGCAGCTCGCCCTCGCCGAGCCCGGCCAGGGTCAGGAACGAGTCGTACTCGTTGTCAGCCGCCGCGTCCTCGGCGCGGATGGCCAGCAGCAGGAAAGGCTTCACCTGTTCACCCTAGTGAGGTCCCGTGCCTGCCACAGCCAGGCAGGTCTAGCCGATTCATCGGGATTGACGATGGATCGACCGGAGGCAACCCTGGTGGCGTGACTGATGCACGGGCGCGGGCCGAACGGTTCGCCGACCTGTTCCGCGCGACCTACCTGACGTTTCACCGGCGGGACGGGCCCAGGAGCCAGTTGCCGGGCGCGTCGCGGGCGGTGCTCGAGCACCTCGCGCTCGCCGGTCCGCTCACCGTGGGCGAGGCCGCGGCGCACATGAGCCGGGCTCAGTCGGTGATCAGCGAGATCGTCACCCATCTGGAACGCCAGGGGCTGCTCGAGCGCGAAGACGATCCCGCCGACCGGCGGCGGACGCTGATCTGGCTGACCGGGCAGGGACACGAGGCACTGCGCCGGGACCGCGAGGTGCTGAGCGTGGACATGCTGGCCAGCGCCATGGCCCGGTTGCCGCCCGGCCAGGCCGATGAGCTCATGGCCGGGCTGCGGACCCTCGTTGACCTGGCCGCCCGGCCGCGCGATCCCGGGAACGACCCGATCTAGGAGGAACCGATGACCACCGCGACCGCCTGCGAAAGCTGCGGAATGCCCATAGAGACCGGCCGCTACTGCGGCTACTGCACCGACGAGACCGGTGCCTTGCAGTCGTTCGACGAGCGCTTCGAGCGGATGACCGCGTGGCAGGCACGCCGCAATCCCGGCGCGTCCCGGCAGGAGATCGAGCGGCAGACCCTCGACTACCTGGCCACCATGCCCGCCTGGGCGGACCATCCCCGCGTCACGGCTCACCGCCAGGGGTCCTGACCGCCTTAGGATCGGGAGGGCGCAGAGGGCGCATCCGGGTCCGCGGGAAGGACTGAGTCCACCTCAGCACTTCCCCGTGGAAGCTTCACGCAGAGTCGTCTTCTCGGCGCCCCAGACGCGGACCATGAGGCGCTGGTGAGGAGATGACGTGGCTTCCGAGGCGCAGGCGCGCAACGCCGAACTCGCCCAGCGAGTCGACGAGTTCCTGGTCGCCAGCATCAGGGACTGGACCGGGCGCGCGGCCCGGACATCGCGCACACCACGGCGCTGTCCGCCCCGCTCAGCACCGGCGACATCACCGGGGTCAGGATCCTGCTCGACGCGGGCGCCGACCCCAACGGCCTCCTCGACGCCGGCCTGCTCGGCGAGTCGCATGAGGGCACCCCGCCCGTGCCGCCGCTGTCCGCGGCCATCGCGCTGGACTGCGCCCCGGCGATTATCGGCCTGCTCCTGGACCGCGGCGCCGACCCCAGCCCCCCGGGGCCGGATGGCCGCACCCCGTACCAGCTGGCCGTCCGCAAGGGCCAGGCTGAGCTGGCCGGGCTGCTGGCGGAGCATGGCGCCCGTACCGACCTGACCTCCACCGACCGGTTCCTGAGCGCCTGCCGCCAGGGGAGCCGGGCCGAGGCTGCGCTCGTCCGGGATTCCGGACCAGGCCGGGTAGAGCTTTCCCCGGCCGGTTGCGGTTATCTACCTGCACGGTCGGTCATAATGTGCCTCAGGCCCGTTTGTGGGGCCAGCCATAGTTCGCCGGCTTACTCAGGTGTAGGTTCGCTGGCGGAGCAGTGAAGTGTTACCGAGCCGCGGAGGGGTAGATGAGCATCCTGGGCACCCGGGTGATACGGACGGAGGATCCGCGGCTGCTGACCGCAGGCGGGGTCTACGTCGACGACCTGCGGACGCCGGAACTGAACGCGGCGGCACGCCTCACGTTCGTGCGCAGCCCGCTGGCCCACGCGCGCATCACCGGCATCGACGCCAGCGAGGCCCTGGCTGAACCCGGCGTGATCGCCGTGCTGACCGTCGCCGACATGGACGACCTGGCCCCGCCGCCGCCGAGCTCAGGCGAGTGGGACGGCAGCCCGGCGCCGCTCGGCGGCCCGTGGGCCGAGCCCCTGCTGGCGATCGACACGGTGCGGTTCGTCGGCGAGCCGGTGGCGGTGGTGATTACCGATGGCAGCTACCAGGGCGAGGACGCAGCCGACCTGGTCACCGTGGACTACGATCCGCTGCCGGTGCTGCTGGGGCCGACGGCCGCCGTCGCCGACGAGATCCTGCTCTTCCCTTCCGCCGGCACCAACGTCTGCGTCTCGCAGGCCGTGCCCGCCGACGACACCCCGTTCGGCGCTTGCGACGTGGTCGTCGAGCAGGACATCGTTAACCAGCGGGTCGCCTGCCTCCCGATGGAGGGGCGGGCCACGGCGGCCAGCTTCGAGAACGGCAAGCTGACCGTCTGGGCCAGCTCGCAGAACGCGCAGGTGACACGATTCATCCTGGCCGGCGCCCTGGGCCTGGCGCCCGACCAGATCCGCGTGGTGGTGCCCGACGTGGGCGGAGGGTTCGGCGCCAAGATCGGCATCGACCGCGACACGATCACCATCGCGTGGGCGGCCAGGAAACTCGGGCGAGCGCTGCGCTGGGCCGAGACCCGCAGCGAGAACCTGGTCGCGATGTCGCAGGGCCGCGCTCAGCTGCAGCACATCAAGATCGGCGGCAGCCGGGACGGCCGTATCCTCGGCTACCGCATCGACGTCGTCCAGGACATCGGCGCCTACGCGCGCATCGGCGGGCTCCTGCCCTTCCTCACCTGCCTGATGGCACCCGGGGTGTACGACATCCCGGACGTGCAAGCCGGGTTCCGGCAGGCCGTCACCAACACCACGCCGATCAGCGCCTACCGGGGGGCCGGGCGGCCCGAGGCCACGGCGGCCATCGAGCGTGCGGTCGACCTGTTCGCCGCCGAGATCGGCATGGACCCGGCGGAGGTCAGGCGGCGCAACTTCATCGCCCCGGACAAGTTCCCCTTCCAGACCAAGACCGGCGCCATGTACGACACCGGCCGCTACGAGGAGGGGCTGGACAAGGCTCTGGCGGCCGCCGGCTATGACGAGCTGCGCCGGGAGCAGCAGCGCCGGCGCGAGAACGGTGACCCCAGGCAGCTCGGCATCGGGCTGTCCTCCTACGTGGAGATCACCGCGCCGGACCCGGACGCCGGCGAGACCGCCAAGATCGAGGTAGCGGACGACGGCACGGCCACGGTCTACACCGGCAGTTCGGCGCACGGCCAGGGGCATCACACCGCGTGGGCCATGCTCGTGCAGGACGAACTCGGCATCCCGATGGACCAGATCACGGTCATCCACGGTGACACCGACCTGATCCCGACTGGTGTCGGCACCTACGGCTCGCGGTCGCTGCAGCTCGGCGGCTCGGCCGTGCACAAGGCCACGGTCGAGGTCAAGGACGAGGCCCGCCGCCACGCCGCCGAGATGCTCGAGGCCGCCGAAGCCGACGTGGTGCTCGATACGAGCACCGGGCTGTGGCAGGTGCGCGGCGACCCGGACACGGCCCTGTCCTGGGGGCAGGTCGCCGGTCATACCAGCGGCGGCAGCCTGATCGCCGACGTGAACTTCGTCCAGGAACGGCCCACGTTCCCGTTCGGAACCCATGTGTCCGTGGTGGAAGTCGACACCGAAACCGGCCAGGTGAGGATGCTGCGGCACGTCACCGTCGACGACGCCGGGACGGTGCTGAACCCGGTGCTCACCGAGGGCCAGCGGCACGGCGGGATCGCGCAGGGCGCGGCCCAGGCCCTGCTCGAAGAGGTGCTCTATGACGCCGAAGGCAACCCGCTGACCTCCACGCTGGCCGACTACGCGGCCATCTCAGCGCCCGACCTGCCCAGTTTCGAGCTGGCCAGCAGCGAGACGCCGACCGACCTGAACCCGCTGGGGGTGAAGGGCATCGGCGAGGCCGGGACGATCGGCTCGACCCCGGCGATCCAGAACGCGGTCATCGACGCCGTGTCCCACCTCGGCGTCAGGCACATCGACATGCCGGCCACGCCGCAGCGAGTATGGACAGCGATCAACGCAGCACAGAAGGCGAGTCATCAGTGAAGGTCGACCTGACCGTCAACGGCAAGAACATCACCGCGGATGTCGAGGACCGCACGCTCCTCGTGCACTTCCTGCGCGACGTGGCCGATCTCACCGCGACCAACATCGGCTGCGACACCACCTCCTGCGGTGCCTGCACGGTGCTGCTCGACGGCGAATCCGTCAAGTCCTGCACGGTCCTCGCCGCCCAGGCCAGCGGGCACGAGATCACCACGCTGGAGGGCCTGGCCACGAACGGCGAGATGCACCCGGTGCAGCGCGCGTTCCACACCGAGCACGGCCTGCAGTGCGGCTTCTGCACGCCGGGCATGGTGATGGCCATCGTGTCGCTGCTCAAGGAGAACCCGCGGCCCACCGAGGAACAGGTCAGGACCGGCCTGGAAGGCAACCTGTGCCGGTGCACCGGCTACCACAACATCGTCAGGGCCGCGCTGGTGGCCGCGGACGCAGAGAAGGTGACTTCGTGATCCCGTCGTCGTTCAGCTACCAGCGGGCAGGCTCGATCGAGGAAGCCCTGAGCCTCGCCTCCGAACACGGCGACGACGCGAAGTTCCTGGCCGGCGGCCACTCGCTGCTACCGCTGATGAAGCTGCGGCTGGCCGCCCCCGAGGTGATCATCGACCTGGGCGGCCTGCACGACCTGTCGTACGTCAACGACGAGGGTCCGTACGTCGCGATCGGGGCCCTGACCAGGCATCACGACGTTGAGCACTCAGA
>Ga0335076_10007211_pt1 | contig 11207 bp, 11 predicted proteins | sample Lox_Sample_25_FD_206717 | JGI IMG/M metagenome (GOLD analysis project Ga0335076, IMG submission 206717) | Soil microbial communities from Loxahatchee National Wildlife Refuge, Florida, United States - Lox_Sample_2.5 | ecosystem: Environmental > Terrestrial > Soil > Wetlands | place: USA... | reverse complement strand
TATAATAGCACCTACAGGAACTTCTCCGTCCTCGTATGCTTTTTTGGCTTCTTTGATAGCCTGCAGCATATAATACTCATCAGTCATGATTGGCAAAATTAGAATTTATTTTTTGATGCGATTGGCCTACAATCAGGAGGTACACCTACATCCCGCCTCCCGCCTCCCGCATCCCGTATTTTGTTAACTTGTATCAGAATACTTCTTGCATGTCTCCTTCTTTCCTGCAGATTATAATTGCCATGGTTGCGGCTATCGGGGGCATATTGTTATTGACTATCAGATATCATGTACCTGCTTTTTTTGCCTTGTTGATTGCCTGTTTTGTCACCGGACTCAGCATACAGATGCCGGTAGCCGATATCATTACCACGATGAAAGACGGATTTGGCAATATCATGAAATCATTGGGATTTATTATTGTTTTGGGCACAACACTGGGTGTATTGCTGGAACATAGTGGTTCAACCAGGGTAATGGCCGATTTCATTCTTCGCAAAACCGGCGAACGCCATCCGGCAATGGCCATGAGCATTACCGGATTTATTGTGGGCCTCCCTGTTTTTTGTGATTCAGGATATATTGTTCTTAACGGGCTCATCCGGCCCCTGGCAAAGCGTACAGGCATCTCCGTTATTTCTATCGCCATTTCACTGGCTACAGGATTATTATCTGTTCATTGTCTCGTTCCTCCGCATCCGGGGGCCGCGGCCGCGGCAACAACGCTCAACGTCGATTTTGGAAGATTGATATTAGTAGGAGGTGTGATTGCTATTCCTGCATTGATCGTTGGACACTGGTGGGCTGTACTTGCAGGAAAAAAAATGGTCATTGACAGTCGGTCTGAAGAAATGGCGACAGATGAAATAATATCTTCAGGGCCTTCTGTAGTCAGGGCATTTCTTCCGGTGGTGGTGCCGGTTGTTTTGATTGCGGTCAGATCCTTCGTTTCGATAGAACATGCGTCCGCAAATCGATGGCAGAATATTTTTTTATATCTCGGAGACCCGGTTATCGCACTGAGCATTGGTGTATTGCTTGCACTGAATGCAAAAAAGGGCTGGAAAAGATATGAACTGAGTAAGCGCTTACAGGAATCCATTGAAAAAGCCGGCAGTATTCTCGTGATCATCGGGGCAGGAGGGGCTTTCGGCGCTATACTGGCTGCTGCCAAGCCCGGTGAGCATTTCAGTGAAGTGATGAATCTTGGAAATAAAGCGATACTGTTTTCATTTTTACTCACCCTGGTTTTGAAAACAGCACAGGGCTCCTCAACTGTTGCCATCATTACTGCTGCTGCAATTGTTCAACCCCTACTGCCTGCACTGGGTGTACATGATCCGACCGGGCGACTGCTTGTCGTATTATCCATGGGGGCCGGATCGATGATCATTTCACATGCCAACGATGCCTATTTCTGGGTGATCGTGAAATTTTCCGGGTTTGATATAAAATCTGTTTTACGGGTATATTCCATTGCCACTTTATTAATGGGCCTGGTGACCTTATTATTTGTGTACCTTCTTTCTTTCATTCTGTCATCCTAACAGTCATGCATATCCTCATTGCGCCCAACGCATTTAAAAACAGCCTGGATGCCAACAGTGCAGCGCAAGCAATCAGAAAAGGTTTGGAAGAAAGCAACCTTTCCTGCACCTGCTCCTGTTTCCCTGTTGGCGACGGAGGGGACGGCACGGCTGCTCTTTTATTGCAAAGACTCGGAGGAAGAATTCTGCCTGTTTCAGTACACGATCCTTTGGGAAGAAAGATTGATAGTCGCCTGGGCCTGATTGATAAGGATAAAACAGGAGTGATTGAACTGGCAGATGCATCGGGATTGCGGTTACTGAAACCAGGGGAATACAATCCTCTCCGCTCAGACACTTATGGTGTTGGCGAATTGATGAAATGCGCATTGGATCTGAAAGTTGGAAAAATAATTCTTTGTGTCGGTGGCAGTGCTACCGTTGATGGTGGTGGTGGAATGCTAAAAGCATTAGGTGTGAAATTTCTTTCACCAGTACAACGCCAGCTAGAATATATACCCTCCGGGTTTACCGATCTGGCTTCAATCGACACATCAACATTAGATTCGAGAATTCTGGAGACTGAATTAATCGTATTGTGCGATGTAAACAATAAGTTACTTGGGAAAGATGGAGCTGCGGCGATTTTTGGCCCGCAAAAAGGCGCGACTGTAGAAGAAGTAAGAGAACTGGAAACCTGCTTACAAAGATTTCGGGATATTGCGTTGGAAAAAACAGGCAGGGATATGGCGGTGATGAAATATGGAGGTGCTGCAGGTGGAACAGCAGCAGGGCTTTCAGTTTTTTTGGATGCCCGGCTGATCAATGGGATAGATTATTTTTTAGAAATCACCGGTTTTGATGCAGCCCTGGAGGAATCTGATCTTGTGATTACCGGAGAAGGCAGCATCGATTCTCAAACCTTGCAGGGAAAAGGCCCGTTTGGCGTGGCAGTCAAAGCGAAAGAAAAAAATATTCCAGTAATCGGATTGTCTGGAAGCCTGGATCCCGATGAGCATAAACTATTGCATCAATATTTTGATGCACTTGTTTCCATTAACGACGAAGGGGTTGAATTAAGTAAGGCATTAGAAAATACATCAATCAACCTTACCCGCACCGCAAGGGCACTTGGAGATTTTTTGCAATCGGGAAATCGATCATTCATTAACTAATAACTATAACATGGATACAACGAAGACGTTTGTCGATAGAGAAAATCAGGAACAAGAAATCGGTAGCCTGAAATCCATACGCGACTATTATATCTCCGGTATCACCAGGCCCTATGCATTTCGCATGCAACGATTGCTCGCCCTGAAAAATATAGTGTTGAAATATGAAAAAGAAATCAGCTTGGCTTTATATAGTGATTTAAAAAAAAGTCCGGAAGAAACATACGCTGCAGAAACGGGGTTGGTCCTGGCGGATATCAATCTTGCATTAAAGAATCTCCACCAATGGATGCGCCCGAGAAAAACGGCTACCAACCTTGTTAATTTCCGATCTTCAAGTACGATCTATCAGGATCCGAAAGGCGTAGTGCTTATCATTTCACCCTGGAACTATCCTTTTCAGCTATTATTTATACCCCTGGTTGGTGCAATTGCAGCCGGCAACTGTGTGGTATTAAAACCTTCTGAGTTGTCACCCGCCACGGCATCGATCATGGAAAAAATAATAAAAGAAATTTTTCCGCCTGAATATATCAGGATCATTCCTGGTGATGGCTCTGTCATCGTACATGCTTTGATTAATTCGTTCAGGTTTGATCATATTTTTTATACCGGCAGCATTCCGGTCGGAAAAATAATTTACAAGATGGCAGCTGAAGCATTAATCCCGGTTACTTTGGAATTGGGAGGCAAAAGCCCTGCCGTGGTGGAAAAAGATGCCAATATCAGGATTGCGGCCCGGCGCATTGCCGAGGGAAAATTTATTAATGCAGGACAGACCTGTGTGGCACCGGATTATCTGCTCGTTCATGAAAAACTGAGGGATAAGTTCATGGGAGAATTAAACAGGACAATCAGGAATTTTTTTGGAGAGAACCCTGCTGTGAGTCAGAGCTATGGAAAAATCATCAGTGAAAAGAGATTTGATGTATTGACAAGTTATTTGTCTGAGGGCCGCATCGTGCATGGCGGTCAGCATGATCGGTCAGCATTATTTATTGCGCCAACTATCATGGATAATATATCAACTGATTCGGTTTTGATGAAGGAAGAAATTTTTGGACCGATATTGCCTGTGTTCAGTTTCACCAACATGCAAGAGGCGCTTGACATTATTCAACTCAATCCTAATCCGCTTTCTTTTTATGTATTTACCGCTGATCCGGCAAAAGAAAAAGCTTGGATTGCCAAATTGCCATTTGGAAATGGCTGCGTCAATAATGCAGCATGGCAGTTTGCCAATCATCATTTGCCATTTGGAGGTATTGGTAACAGCGGGATTGGAGCTTATCATGGCAGGTTTTCCTTTGATATTTTTTCGCATGCCAAACCGGTAATGAAAACATATTCCTGGCCTGATTTAAATATTAAATACCCGCCCTTCACAGGAAAACTGAAATGGTTCAAATTATTTATGCGCTAGGGTAAACAGCACCCGATTGGTATCTGATATTGATTTAATTTTGTTGTCATTGCAGGGAATGAAACCTAAACCAAAATACTTTGCCATTGTATTAATACTATTTGTAGCCGGTATCTATATGTATGTGCAGGTCGCAACACGAAATTCTATCCATATGACAGGCAGACAGAAATTGTTGAAAGTGTTTTATCCGGTTTTGATGAGTATAAACAAATTATTCGGGAGCAATAATTCAAAAATAAAAACAAACATGAAAAATGTGAAGCCACAGATTTCTTTTTATTCTTTGGATGCAACTTCGAATAATGGAACAGATATCCCGTTTGATCAATTTAAAGGGAAAAAAGTATTACTGGTCAATACTGCTTCAAACTGCGGTTATACGGGACAGTATGATGAGCTGCAGAAACTCTATGCGCAATTCCGGGGCCAGTTGGTTATCCTTGGATTTCCCGCAAATGATTTTGGTGAACAGGAAAAAGGAACTGATGAAGAAATTGCGAGTTTTTGTAAGGTCAATTATGGAGTCAGTTTCCCGATGGCAAAAAAAAGCAGGGTGGTAAGAGGGGCGGATCAAAACAAAGTATTTGAATGGCTGACCAATAAGAATAAAAATGGATGGAATGATCAGCAGCCGGTTTGGAATTTTTCCAAATACCTTGTCAATGAAAAGGGGGAATTGACGAATTACTTCGATCCTTCAATATCGCCTTTAAGTAGTGAAGTGATCGCCGCAATTGGACAGGAGAAATAAAAATTTGATAGTGGCTGCGCTATCCGAATGATTTAATTCATCAGATGTTCACCAAAGCTGATATCGAGAAATATTTCATTGCTGAGAAAAACGAAAGCCTGCTTTTTCTGGCGCTGGGCATCATTGCCATCCTGCTTTCCGTTTTATTCTTTTCTTTTTTGAAAACAAATTTTTATAAAGGAGCAGCCATTCCCTTATTGGCGATTGGATTGATACAGGCTGTTGTTGGATATACTGTATATGCCAGAACCGATGGACAACGGATCGACAATGTGTATGCTTATGATATGAATCCGGGTCAGTTGAAGAGCGAAGAATTACCGAGGATGAAAACCGTAAATAAAAATTTTGTTATTTACCGCTGGATAGAGATAGCATTCATTGGGGTCGGGCTGGCGCTTATTTTTTTATATAAATCCGGCCCTGAAAAGGCTTTCTGGTTTGGGCTGGGTCTCACACTCGCGATACAGGCTGCCATCATGTTGTGCGCTGACTACTTTGCCGAAAAAAGAGCTGGCGTATATACCACGCAGTTAGAGAGTTTGGCTAGCAGCAACAAGCCTACCTGAAAAAACGAATACAGGGATATTTAAAGAATTCTCCATTATTTGCCCTGATCGCAGCGATCACGACCAGTATCCAGGAAGTGAGCCAGATCAGTGACAATAAAAGCCCAAGCCCCATTCCGCCGGCGAATAGTGCAAACAGATTACCTGTCAGCGAACTATATCCCAGCGAACTGAACAGGAAGAAAAAAAAAATAATGGAGATGACAAGAAGAGTAAGTTGAAAATTCAATGATTCCTTGCCATGTGGATTGATTTCCGGTAATTCATTTTTTTTAATCTGCCACACGATCAGAGGACCCAGAATATTTCCGAGTGGAATGATAAGACCTGCGAGGGCAGAAAGATGGCAGAACATAGACCAGTTGCGGACTTCCTGTTCATGTGAATCCATGCATCTAGCAATTTGCCTGAAGATACTATGAAAATATTAAAATATCAACAGGCCCATGCTTCCTCTGAAACTGAAAATGAGGCATGCACTGTTTTTTCAGGAATATGACCAGTGTACCTTGAACAAATCTGATCTAAAACTTCTTCAATTTCTTCGCTTGAATTTTTTTGTACCAGCTGATTCCGGAACTCCTTAATGTGCGGGTATCCTTTCAGGTAATTGGTATAGTGGCGCCGCATTTCGAGAATACCCAACACCCGACCCTTCCATTCAATGGAGCGGTTCAGGTGCTGACGGAGGGTATCAATACGCTGCTCAATGGAAGGCGCTGCAGCATGTTTTGCAGTTTGTAAAAAATATTTGATTTCGTTAAATATCCAGGGATAGCCAATGGCAGCGCGACCAATCATGATGCCATCAACCCCATATTTATTTTTGTATTCAAGGGCTTTTTCGGGTGAATCGATATCTCCATTCCCGAACACGGGGATATGTATGCGCGGATTGTTTTTTACTTTGGCGATCAGCGTCCAGTCGGCTTCTCCCTTATATAATTGAGAGCGGGTTCTGCCATGAATGGTGAGGGCTTTAATACCGACATCCTGCAAACGTTCAGCAACCTCTTCAATGTTTTTGGACTGATCATCCCAACCAAGTCTTGTTTTTACTGTGACGGGCAGCCTGGTCGACTGTACAACGGCCTTGGTTAGACGAATCATCGTTGAAATATCCTTTAATACGGCGGCCCCGGCTCCTTTGCAAACTACTTTTTTTACCGGGCAGCCGAAATTGATGTCTACAAGATCCGGATTCGTGGTATCAATGATCTTAGCGCTCAGTGCCATCGCTTCTTCATCTCCTCCGAAGATCTGTATGCCAAAGGGGCGTTCGTATTCGAAGAAATCAAGTTTCTGTCTGCTTTTGATCGCATCGCGGATTAACCCTTCACTGGAAATAAATTCACTGTACATGAGATCTGCGCCATGCTGCTTGCATACATAACGGAATGGCGGATCACTTACATCCTCCATGGGAGCAAGCAGCAGAGGAAAATCAGGAAGAGATATGTTTCCGATGGTTACCATATATTAAATATGAGATTCGGGATACGGGATGCGGGATACGGGATGCGGCATGTTCATCCTGCCTCTTTATGCTTATCTTGCGATCCTGTTCTCATTTACAGGGACGCAAATTTATCAATTTTATTGTAGAATCCTGCACGTTATCGCATGCATAACTATCTGAAAAATAAATCCGCCTGGCTGCAACTGGTGATTTTTGGGGGATTGACATTTGGAATCACATTTGCAGGTTCTTTCCTCGGGCTGAGTATCGTGGCTGCATTGAATCATATCAATCTCAATGATCTGACCAACTTTAAACCGGACGATTATGCCAAACCTCAATATGCCGGTTTGGTAAGAGGTTTACTTGTTGTTCAGTTTTTTGCAATCTTTCTGTTACCATCTCTTGTCTTTGCCTACCTGGCCGATCCAAGACCCTTACAATTTGCTGGCTTCAAAAAACCTGACCGCTCAAGTTTTATTTTACTGGGGATCATCATCATTTTTTGTTCATACCTCATGGTTGCCTACCTGGGAGTATTGAATGAAAAATTTGTTCATCATTTTCTCGGCAAGAGCGCTCAGCAATGGGTTGAGAAGGCGGAATCGGATGCCACAGGGACCATGCAGAATATTCTTACCATGAACAACACAAAGGATTTACTCGTTTCGATTTTCCTCGTGGGAGTGCTCGCTGCGATCGGAGAAGAGTTATTTTTCCGGGGCATCCTGCAAAGAATATTTATCCAGGTTTTTAAAAATCCATGGTGGGGCATTGTCGTTACGGCTGCCATTTTTTCTGCTGTACATGGTCAGTTTCTGGGCTTTATTCCAAGAATGATTTTAGGAATCGTTCTTGGTGCACTCTATTGGTACAGCGGAAGCTTGTGGACCTCAATTATCGGACATTTTATTTTTAATACACTGCAAATAATATTAGTGTACGTTAAAGCCGCCGATGTCAGCCAGCAAAATGATGGCAATGACAAATTTCTGCCCGGGGTTTCTATTATTGCCGGGATTGTTGTCATTGCATTGCTTAATTATCTTCGCAAGCGTTCGCTCACCACATATTCGCAGGTTTACAAGACTGAAATCAATGACGGGTTTTGGGAATAATGTTTTTTGAATGAAAGAAAGCTGCTATTTTTTGATAACCGATCAAAACCCTTCTTCATTATAAAAAACTTCCGGAATCATGGTTCTTTATTACCTTCACTCCATGGTGCTGCAAGTAGGCAATTTCAGAACACGGGCTCTCACCGCACTCGTATTTGCGGCAATCATGCTCGGAGGTGTCTTATGGAACAAGTGGAGTTTTTTTATTTTATTTTCGGTTATCCATTTCGGTTGCTGGTATGAGTACCAGTGGTTGGTGGGCCTCATTGATCCAGGCTACACGAAAATCACCAGATTTCACAGATACGGTGTGATGCTTGCGGGCTGGTGTATTATGCTTTATTTCACTGACAATCTTTATTATATCGGCGACCTTTCATTGAGCAAGCTGGGTTTTTGGGGAGGGTTGATTTTGCTTTTCGTATTACCGGTTCTCGAAATCTTATTCGTCCAAAAAATCAGGTTGAAAAATATTGCCCACTCTGCTTTTGGACTCATATATATTTCCCTCACCTTAGGATTGCTCACCAGGTTGAGATGTATGTATTATGACGATCTGGATTATTTTAACAAATTACTCGTACTGATGATTATTGTAAGCCTTTGGATCAACGATACGATGGCATATATCATGGGATCACTTATCGGCAAAACTCCGCTCACTTCCATTTCTCCTAAAAAAACCTGGGAGGGAACTATCTCCGGGATTTTACTTTCCATTATTGTCATGGGCGTTGTCGGTTATTTTGTGAGCAGTGAATTTGACTGGCAGACGATTTTGCAGTGGATGTCAATTGCTGCAATTGCATCTGTCGCCGGAACTTTTGGCGATTTACTTCAAAGCAAACTCAAAAGACTGGCCAACGTCAAAGACAGTGGTAATATCCTGCCTGGACACGGAGGATTTCTCGACCGGTTTGATTCTTTGCTGCTCGCAGCTCCCTTTGTCTGGGTGTATATTACATTGATTACAAAATTCGGTTCCTGATCGCGTGCATTTCCTACATTTGCCCTTCAATCTGGTTCATGACGATTCACAAAGAAGGATATAAAACGATTGGCATCAGCGTATTTGCTTTTGTGTTGATCAATCTTGCTTCTTTTTACTTCATTAGCTTTCATCTGCCCTGGCTGAGCTGGATCATCTTCATTGTTACATTTGCCCTGTTGTTGTTTCTGATTTCTTTTTTCCGGGTGCCCTCACGTACACCAACAATCGACAACAGAATGATTGTTAGTCCTGCCGATGGAAAAGTGGTTGTTATTGAAGAAACTTTTGATGAGGAATATTTTAAAGATAAACGACTGCAGGTTTCAATTTTTATGAGCCCGGCCAATGTGCACAGGAACGTAAATCCGATTGGCGGGGAAGTCATGTATAATCAATATCATAAAGGGAAATACCTGGTTGCATGGCATCCTAAATCATCGACTGAAAATGAAAGGCACAGTGTGGTCATCAAAAATGCTGAAGGAGCCATTTTGGTGAAACAGGTGGCCGGTGCTTTGGCGAAGCGTATTGTAAATTATCTGGAAGTGGGGCAGATAGTGAAGCAAAGCTCGGAAATGGGTTTTATTAAGTTCGGGTCGCGTGTAGATATCCTGATGCCCACAGACGCAAAAATAAAAGTGCAACTGAACCAATCAGTACAGGGGGGCGTGACTGTTTTGGGAGAATGGTAGATTTTTTTTAATCCTATGTGTATCTATGTGCCTATGACCCTATGGGTTAAAGAAAATTCACCGCAACTTGTCCCGCTTTTGCCGGATAGACTCAATAGGATCATAGGAACACATAGGTGTGATTAAGTTTAATATCCCTTATTAAAAAATAGTCTCGAGTTCTTTCAATGAATAAACTGTGTATGTGGGTTGAATTCCCGGTTCAATGCGGAGATGATTTACATACACCTGATCCATGCCTGCATTCATCGCTCCCTGGATGTCCACATCGACGCTGTCCCCGATCATGATACTTTCTTTTTTGGTTGCATTTGTCTTCATCAATGCATAGTCGAAAATTTCTTTATGAGGTTTTAAACTGTTTGATGCTTCCGAAGTAATGACTTCTTTAAAATAATTATTCAATCCGGAATTAGTCAGTTTGCTATGTTGCGTTTTCTCAAACCCGTTGGTGATCAGATGCAGTTCGTATTTTTTCTCAGTCAGGTAGTTCAGTATTTCTTTTGTATATGGAAATAAGGTTTTTCGTGTGGGCAGCAGATCAAGAAATAAAACGCCCATTTTTCTTGCCAGTTCCTCATCTCCTATTTTGAAATCAAGCAAAGTGAGCCACATTCTCTTCCATCTGAGTTCATCCACCTTGATAAATCCGTTCCGGTAGCGCTCCCAAAGCTTGTCGTTGTGAACGAGATAGTTTTTATGGAAGAGATCAAAATCATCAACGCCACGACCTTTCAGATCAAGAGTTTCATAGAGTTCCTCCATCGACTGCCGGCTATTGGCTTCGAAATCCCAGAGCGTATGATCCAGGTCAAAAAAAAGGTGGCGGTATTTCATTCTGTAATTTACAATTTAGAATACCGAAAAGATTTACGATTTTAGATGTGTGATCGGTGCAATCTAAATTTGAGCTCATGAATGCCGTCATTACCGGTGCTTCAAGGGGAATTGGAAATGCCATTGCCGAACGTTTTGCGTCAAACGGGTATAACCTTTATCTCTGTTCGAAAAACGAATTATCGTTATATAAAGCCATGGAGGTGCTTATCTCAAAATATCCTGATGTTTCGATCAAGGCAAAACCCGCCGACCTCAGTGATAAAGAAAAAGTAATAATTTTTGGGAAATGGATCCTGGATTCCGGAATTACCATTGATGTATTGGTCAATAATGCGGGGAGTTTTTTACCGGGAAGTATCCACAACGAAGAACAGGGTGTATTGGAAAATATGATTAAAACGAATTTGTATAGCGCGTATCAGCTGACCAGAATGCTATTACCGGAAATGATGAAAAAGAAAAAAGGGCACATCTTTAATATCTGTTCAATAGCTTCTCTGGACGCCTATCCTGACGGGGGATCTTATAGTATCAGCAAATTTGCGCTGGCCGGATTTTCAAAAAATTTAAGGGAAGAAATGAAGCCTCACGGAATTAAAGTAACTACGGTATATCCAGGTGCAGTGTACACGGATTCGTGGGCGGAATCGGGGGTTAACA
>Ga0335076_10007210_pt1 | contig 11207 bp, 8 predicted proteins | sample Lox_Sample_25_FD_206717 | JGI IMG/M metagenome (GOLD analysis project Ga0335076, IMG submission 206717) | Soil microbial communities from Loxahatchee National Wildlife Refuge, Florida, United States - Lox_Sample_2.5 | ecosystem: Environmental > Terrestrial > Soil > Wetlands | place: USA: Florida... | reverse complement strand
GCACGGCGCCGGTGCCGACCAGGTACACCGGCGGCGCGCCGTTCTCGGCCGCGCCCTCCTGCGCCGCGGCGGCGGCGTCGACCAGCCGGTAGGCCCCCGCCAGGACCTGCCGCCGCAGGATCGCGTCGCCGAGCCGGTCGCGTGCCGCCTGGAACGGCTGCTGATCGATCCCGCGCGTGGTCAGCCGGAAGTAGTAGGACCCGCCCTCGGCCGGCCCGGTACCCGCCAGCGCAGTGCCCGCCAGCGCGGTGCCCGCCAGCCCCGGGCCGGCCGGCCCGCCCGCGCCGGCGGCGACCGACTGCAGCGCGCCGCACAGCAGCCAGTCGAGCGCGACCGCATACGCGGGCTCGATGAAGGTGACGTTCGGCAGCTCCAGCCCGACCGAGGCGGTGATCGTGGACTGGTGCGCGCCGCCCTCCGGCGCGAGCGTGATCCCGGACGGCGTGCCCGCCACGACGAACCGCGCGCCCGAGTACACCGAGTAGATGAACGCGTCGAGGCCGCGCAGCACGAACGGGTCGTAGACGGTGCCGACCGGCAGCAGCAGCTGGTCCGACAGGTCGCGGGCAAGGCCGAGCTGGCCGAGCAGGAGGAACAGGTTCATCTCGCTGATGCCGAGCTCGATGTGCTGCCCGTCGGGGCCCTCGGCCCACTTGAGCACCGGGTCCTCGCTCCAGGCCCGGCGCGGCTCGGGGGAGAAGACCCCGGTTCGGTTGATGAACCCGGCCAGGTTCGTCGAGGTCGCCACGTCGGGCGCGGTCGTGACCAGGTACGGCGCGACCGACTCGTTCCTGGACAGGTCGACCAGGATCCGGCCGAACGCCTCCTGGGTCGAGATCGGCCGGGCGGCGCGCAGCCCGGTCGAGTCGGGCACCGCGATCGATGCCGTGCCCGGGCCTGCCACGGTGGCAGCGCCCGTGGTGGCAGCGCCCGTGGTAGCAGGCACCGCGGGCCTGGCCAGGTGCTCGCGCCGGGCCGCGGCCCACTGGCCGGCCGGGGTCATCGGGTCGAGCCGGTCCCACTCGGTGGCCTCGGTCAGGCCCGTCTGCTGGCGCAGCTGGTCGACCTGCTGCGTCGTCAGCAGCGCGGAGTGGTTGCGCGGGTTGCCCGCGATCGGCAGCCCCCAGCCCTTGATCGTGTAGGCGAACAGCACGCTGGGCCGGTCCTTCTCGGCGTCGCAGTCGGCGAATGCGTCCAGCAGCGCGCCGATATCGTGCCCGGCCAGGTCGGTCACCAGGATCGCCAGCTCATCGTCGGGCACGCCGGCGCAGAACTCGATCACCTCGGCCGGGGCGCCGTCGCAGAACCGGTCGCGGACCGCGGCGGGCTCGAGGCCGAACAGCGACTGGTAGTGCTCGTTCGGCATCGCGTCGATCCAGGCGCGCAGGCTGTCGCCGCCGGGCCGGGCGAACGCGGCCTGCAGCTTGCGGCCGTACTTAGCCTCGACGACGTGCCAGCCCGCGCCCGCGAACTGCTGCTCCCACTGCGCGATCCGGACGCCCGGCACGACCCGGTCCAGCGACTGCCTGTTCACGTCCACGATCCACAGCACGTTGCCGAGCCCGTCGGTGGCAGGGTCGGCCACGGCCTCCCAGATGTTGCCCTCGTCCAGCTCGGCGTCCCCGATCAGCGCGATGAACCGGCTGTGCGGGCGGGCGCCGAAATGCGCGTCGACGTACCGCCGGGCGGCGGCGGCGAACAGCGGCGCCGCCGCGCCCAGGCCGACCGACCCGGTCGAGAAGTCCACGCCGTCGGGGTCCTTGGTCCGGCTCGGGTAGGACTGCAGGCCGCCGAACGCCCGCAGCGTGGTGAGGTAGGAGCGGTCGAGGTTCCCGAGCAGGTACTGGATCGCGTGGAACACCGGCGACGCGTGCGGCTTGACGCTCACCCGGTCCGGCGCGTCCAGGTGCGCGAAGTACAGCGCGGTCATGACGCTGACCAGGCTCGCGCTGGAGGCCTGGTGCCCGCCGACCTTCACCCCGTCGCCGGTGTCCCGCTCGTGGTTGGCCGCGTCGACGATCCGGGTCGCCAGCCAGAGCACGCGCTGCTGGATGTCCTCGAGGATCTTCGGATCCGGGCCGATCGTTTCCATGCGGCAGCTCCCTGGGCGCCGGGGACCTCATTGTCGCTCGCGCCCGACCAGCAACGGTAGCCGACGCCCGGCGGTGTCCTTCCGGCCGCGCAGGGGTCCTGCGGGAACGGCAAGTGTCCAGGCCGGCCGTGTTTCTGGCTCTTGACGGTGACTTGGGACGGGACTACCGTCCTGTGCGAAAACAAACAGGAAACTTTCTTATTTGTTTTCGCACAGGACGGTGGCCGGCCGCGCGGGGTGCCTCGTCAGCGCGGCCGGCCACCGTTCGGAGTCGTCGCTTCCGCACTAGCCAAGGGATCCGCGTATGAGACACGCCCGCTCATTCACACTCCTGGCCGCCGCGTCCGCCGCGGCGGTCACCCTCGGACTCACCGCCGCCGGCGCCAGCGCCGGCACCGGCAGCGCCGGCCTCGGCGGGGGCTCGCGGCCCCTGCCGCACGAGGTCTTCGCCCCCTACTTCGAGATGTACGACACCGCCGCCGGCCCGGCGGCCCTTGCGCAGCAGTCCGGTGCCAGGTTCCTGTCGCTCGCGTTCCTGCAGACGGCGCAGGCAGGCTCATGCACGGCGTACTGGGACGGTGACACCACCACGCCGGTCTCGCCGGCCAGCTTCGGCGCCGACATCGCCGCGATCCAGGCCTCGGGCGGCAACGTCATCCCGTCGTTCGGCGGGTACTCCGCCGACACGACCGATACCGACATCGCCGACAGCTGCACGAGCGTGGACGCCATCGCCCGGGTCTACGAGAGCCTGATCACGACCTACCGCGTGCCGCGCATCGACCTGGACGTGGAGGCCGACTCACTGACCAACACCGCGGGCATCGACCGGCGGAACGAGGCGGTGGCCGAGACGGAGGCGTGGGCCGCGGCGCACCACCGGCGGATCCAGTTCTCCTACACGCTGCCGACGTTCCCGACCGGCCTGCCGGCGGCGGAGCTCGCGGTGCTCCAGAACGCCGTCGCCGACGGGGCCAGGATCTCCACGGTCAACCTGCTCACCTTCGACTACTACTTCGGCACCCAGCAGGACATGGTGGCCGACACCGAGTCGGCCGCGGCCGGCCTGTTCACGCAGCTCCAGGGCCTGTACCCGGACGCGAACGCGCACCAGCTATGGCAGATGATCGGCGTCACCGAGATGCCCGGCATCGATGACTTCGGGCCGGACGAGACGTTCTCGACCGCGGACGCGGTGACTATCCTGCACTGGGCCGAGCATCAGCACATCGGCCTCGTGTCCTTCTGGGCGCTGCAGCGCGACAACGGCGGCTGCCCCGGCACCAAGGGCGCCGGCACGTGCTCGGGCGTCGCCCAGCCCGACTGGTACTTCAGTCACGTGTTCGAGCGCTTCACCCGGTAGCGCGCGGGACCGGGGTGTGCCGGCCACGGGGGCGCGGCACACCCCGGTCCGTCACTCGCTGTCCGGCGGCCGGCTGAACTCGCGGCTGAGCCGGCTGATGGCCTCGTCGGTGCGCCGCCGGAACTCGTCGAACCGGCCCATCAGGTCCTCCAGCCGGCCGGCCAGCCGGTCCGGGCCGCCCCGCCCGTGCGGCGGCCCCGGCGGCCCCGGCGGAACTGGCGGCCCCGGGGCGCGGGGCGGCCGTGGTGCCCGCCAGTATCCGTGACCAGGGTGATCGAAGCGCTCGTCGTCCTCGTGCGGGTCGTAGTCCTCGAGGCCCTCGAGTACCGTGTCCGCGTACTGCTGGGCGCCCTCGGCGCGCTCCTGCGCCTGCTCGGCGCGCTCCTGCGCCGCGTCGGCGCGCTCCCTGGCCCGCTCCGCGCGATCGCGCATCTCGTCGGCACGCTGCTGGGCCCGATCCTCCTCGTTGCCGTCGGCCCACTCCGCCGCGAGGCGGACCGCTTCCTCGGCCCGGTCGGCGCGCTCTTCCGCCTGCTCCGCCGCTGCCTCGGCCTGGCCGGCGGCCTCCAGGGCGAGATCCGCGGCCCGCTGCGCCTCGTCGGCAGCCTCCTGCGCCCGCTGGGCAGCCATCCGCGCCTGCGCCTGCGCGCGCGGCATGCCCGCCTCCTCCGCTTCGCGTACGTACTGCTCGTAGAAGTCCCCGGCGGCCTGCCGCTCCGGCGCACCGGTGTCCGGCTGCGCGGCGGGGCCGCGGCCCGGCACGGGCTCGGTGCCCTCGGCCAGCACCGCGCGGCGCGCGACGCTGTACGGCTCGCCGGCCTCCGCCATCCGGGCGCGGATGGCGTTCTTGAGAGCCTTGTCCTGAGTCATGATCATCTTTCCTGGCGGGGCCGCCCGCGTCTGCCCGCCTAGGTGGATGACCTGACAGGAAGTACTGCTGCACGGCGAGTCCGGGACCCTTGTCCTCGTCGCCGCCGCCGGCGCGGGCCGGCAGCAGCTCGGAAGCGGGCAGGCGGTGCGACTGCCACTGCACACGAGGCTAACGGTTACCGGGTTCGGGCGCCAGAAATCGTAGGTCGTCAAAGTAAATTGGCCGTGCGCCTGACAGCGCCGGAACGGCTCGGCTACGATGCGTACATCATGCGGCGCTTCGTACTCATCCTTAGCAGCCGTAGCGGGACCTGATCAGGGCAGGCCGGCGACCCGCTACGGGGGTGAGGCGCTGGCCGTATTGCGTTCCGGGTCCCGCTTTTCTCGTGTCATCCGCCGTCTAGCGCTCCGCGCCTAGATCGCCGCCCACCGGCGGCCGCGGACCGACTCGCTCCCGGAATCCTTCGGTCTCGCCTCAGCTGGCCCGCCTAGCCCACAAGACGTGCCCCGCGAGGAGAGACCGAGATGTCGAGGACGAAACCCAGTCCCACGCCGGCCGAGGCCGAGAGTCAGGCCCGGACCAGGCGGTGGGCGCAGGAAGCGGTCCAGGAAGCAATGGACCGCAGGGACAACGGCGGCGATGCCGCCATGGCAACAGACAGCTAGCAGCACCTGCGGCGGCGCCCGGCCGGCCCCGGCCGGGCGCCGCCGCAAACCGACAGAGCCGAACCGGAGGAATGCCAGAAATGAACGCGACGCCGAGCCAGGAGCCAGACTTCGACATCCGTCCGAGCGCGACCGCGGCCACCGCGGCGCAGCGGGCGGAGATGCTGGTAGCCCCCGGTTTCGGCAGCGTATTCACCGATCACATGGCAACCATCAGGTGGACCGAGGAGGCCGGCTGGCACGACGCCAGGATCGAGCCGTACGGGCCGATCACGCTGGACCCGGCCGCTGCCGTGTTCCACTACGGCCAGGAGGTGTTCGAGGGCCTGAAGGCTTACGCCCAGGCCGACGGCTCCGTGGCGGTCTTCCGGCCGCAGGCCAACTCCGCCCGCTTCAACAAGTCGCTCGCCCGGCTCGCCATGCCCGACCTGCCGGAGGCCCTGTTCGTGCGCGCGATCGAGCTGCTGGTCCGCCAGGACCGTGGCTGGGTCCCGCAGGCCGACGGCCACAGCCTGTACCTGCGCCCGTTCATGATCGCGACGCAGACCGGGCTGGGCGTGAACAAGCCGTCGTCCAGCTACCTGTTCATCCTCATCGCCTCGCCGGTAGCCGGCTACTTCGGCGGGCTGCGGCCGGTCACCGTCTGGCTGTCGGAGGAATTCAGCCGCGCAGCACCCGGCGGGACCGGCGAGGCGAAGTGCGGCGGCAACTACGCCGCCGCGTTCGCCGGCCAGCAGCAGGCCATCGACCACGGTTGTGACCAGGTGGTGTGGCTCGACGCTGCCAGCCGCCAGTGGGTCGAGGAGATGGGCGGGATGAACCTGTTCTTCGTCCGCGGCTCTGGCGGTGAGGCCAGGATCGTGACGCCGACCGCCACCGGCTCGCTGCTGCTGGGCGTCACCAGGGACTCCCTGCTCAAGCTCGGCCCCGACCTCGGCATCCCGTCGGTCGAGGACCGGGTCTCGGTCTCGGAATGGCAGCGCGGCTGCGACACGGGCGATATCACCGAGGTATTCGCGTGTGGCACGGCCGCCGTGATCACGCCCGTCGGCGCCGTCAAGGGCGCGCACGCGCAGTGGACGATCGGGGACGGCGTCGGCCCCGTCACCAGCCGGCTGCGCGATGAGCTTGTCGGCATCCAGAACGGCACCCGTCCCGACCGCTACGGCTGGATGCACCCGCTCTGCTGACCGGGACCGGGCTGAGTCCGCCGGGGCCGGGCGGGAGTGCCCGTGCCCCGGCGGGTCGTTACGCTGTAGGCGCCGCCGGGTACGGAGAGCCGATGACGACCGCCCCTGGCAGTCGTGACCTAAGGCCCTTTGTGGCCCGGTTCGGGCCGGCTTGAGTGAGAGCAGGAGCTGAGAATCCACGGGGGGTGGATGCCATGAGTGAGCGCACGTCGATCGTCGCGGCGCACCAGTTCCTGCGGAAGATGCCGGCCGCGCACGCCGAGCGGATGGCCGCGCTGGCGACCCACGTGACGTTCCCGGCACGGCAGATGATTTTCGAAGAGGGAACGCCGGCCAGGAAGTTCTGGCTGATCGACGCCGGCCAGGCAGAGCTGGAGGCCAGGGTGCCCGGCAACGGCCGGGTGATCATCGAGGAGCTCGGCCGCGGCGACCTGCTGGGCCTGTCCTGGCTCCAGCCGCCGTACCAGTGGCAGTACGGTGCCATAGCGACGCAGCCGGTGCAGGCCTTCGAGTTCGAGGCGGCGGCGGTCCGCGAGGCGATGGCCGCGGACCCCGAGTTCGGCTTCGAGCTGATGACCCGGCTCATGGCGGTCGCGGCGCACCGCCTGAACGCGACGCGAGCCCGGCTGCTGCAGGCGCGGGTGGGCGTGAGCTGAGCAGCCCGCGGCCCGGGCCCGCCGGCGTGCTCTGTTAGATTCGCCGCTCATGCGAGCAGTCGGCCGCGGCATAGCCACGATCTCCACCCGGCACGGCACGATCCTCGAGGTCTGGTACCGGGACATGACCCTGGGAGAGCCGCCCGGCGATCCGGTCGCGCTCACCGCCGACGCGGACCCGCAGCGGCACGTCCGGCTCGAGGTCACGCACACCGAGATCGACCTGGACGCGCCGCCGGACGGCGCGGCCGACGCCTACCTGCGCCTGCACCTGCTCTCGGCCCGGCTGGTCCGGCCGCGCGAGCTCAACGTCGACGGCATCTTCGGCCAGCTGCCGCTCGTGGTCTGGACCGAACTCGGCGCAGTGCATCCGGCCGACGTGGACGAACTGCGTGCTCGGCGGCGCGCCGCCGGACTCCCGCTGACCGTGCACGGGATCGACAAGTTCCCGCGGATGACCGACTTCGTCTCGCCGCCTGGGGTGCGGATCGCGGACGCGAGCCGGGTGCGGCTCGGCGCCTACCTGGCCGAGGGCACTGTCGTCATGCACGAGGGGTTCGTCAACTTCAACGCCGGCACGCTCGGCCCGGCGATGGTCGAGGGCCGGATCACGGCCGGCAGCGTCGTGGCCGCCGACACCGACATCGGGGCGGGCTCGTCGATCATGGGCACGCTGTCGGGCGGCGGCACGCACATGACGACGATCGGCAAGCGCTGCCTGCTCGGGGCCAACGCGGGCACGGGCATCTCGCTCGGCGACGACAGCGCGGTCGAGGCCGGCCTGTACGTCACCAGGGGCACGCTGGTAACGCTGCCGGACGGCAACATCGTCAAGGCGATCGAGCTGAGCGGCGTGCCCGGCATCCTGTTCCGGCGCAACAGCGTCAGCGGAGCGGTGGAGGCCGTGCCCTGGAAATCCGGCTCGTTCACCGGCCTCAACCCGGCACTGCACGCCTGACACTGCGGATGGCTGGCTACCTGGCGGCACTCCCGGAGGCAAGTCCGGCCGCAAGATCCGCGGCGGCGGCGATCACCGCGGCGCTCAGCCTGCGGCCGGGCGCCTGGCCGAGCCGGCTGACCGGGCCGGATACGCACAGCGCCGCGGCGACGATGCCGTCCGGCCGCAGCACCGGCGCGCTGACGCTGGCCACGCCGGCCTCGCGCTCGGCCACGCTCGCCGCCCAGCCCCTGTCCCTGATCGCGGCCAGCTCACTTTCCGGCACCCCGTCCGCGCCGTCAGGCGCCGTGCGGCGGGCCGCGTCGGCGGCCCAGGCGAGCAGGACCTTGCCGCCCGAGCCTGCCGCCAGCGGCAGCAGCGCGCCGACCGGCACGCTGTCGCGCAGGCCGGTGCCCGAGTCCCTGGCCGCGATGCACAGCCGCTTGTCACCGGACCTGACGTACAGCTGCACGCTCTCACCGGTCGCGTCGTGCAGCCTGGCCAGCACGGGGCCGGCGAGGGCGGCCAGATCCATCGCAGGGTCGGCGCGGAACGCGAGCTCCGCGAGCCGCGGCCCGAGCCGGAACGCACCCGAGCCGTCCCTGGCCGCCAGCCCGTGCGCCTCCAGCGCGACCAGCAGCCGGTGCGCGGTCGGCCGCGGGAGGCCACTGCGCTCGGACAGCCAGCGCAGCGGCCGCGGACCGTCGGCCAGCAGCTCCAGCAGCAGCACGGACCGGTCCAGTACCCCGACACCGGTGATTCGGGTGGCGCCCGAGGCGGCATGCGCTATGCTGTCCATATTCCGGACATGCTATCTCACTATATGAGACGGGACAACATCCGTGCGGCCACTCAACCCGGCAGATTCGAGACGGACATGACAGCACGCCTCTTCGACAAGGTCTGGGACCGCCACGTCGTGGCCAGCCCCGCCGGGGAGCCAGCGCTGCTCTTCATCGACCTGCATCTGGTGCACGAGGTCACGTCACCGCAGGCATTCGAGGGCCTCGAACTGGCCGGGCGCAAGGTACGGAGGCCCGACCTGACGCTGGCGACGATGGACCATGACGTTCCCACGATCGGTCTCGACCCTGCTGATCCGACCGGGCCAATCGCCGACCCGCTCGCGGCACAGCAGATCGAGCGGCTCAAGCGGAACTGCGCCGAGCATGGCGTGACGCTGCACGCGCTCGGCAGCATCGAGCAGGGCATCGTGCACGTGATCGGCCCGCAGCTCGGACTCACCCAGCCCGGCATGACGATCGTCTGCGGTGACAGCCATACGTCGACGCACGGCGCGTTCGGGGCGCTCGCGTTCGGCATCGGCACCTCCGAGGTCGAGCACGTGCTCGCGACCCAGACGCTCCGCCAGGTCAAGCCCAGGGCGATGGCGGTCACGGTGGACGGGGAGCTGCCGCCCGAGTGCACCGCCAAGGACCTCGTGCTCGGCATCATCCGGGTGCTCGGCGTCGGCGGCGGCGCCGGCTCGGTCATCGAGTACCGCGGCGACGCCATCCGCAGGCTCTCGATGGAGGGCCGGATGACGGTCTGCAACATGTCCATCGAGGGCGGCGCGCGGGCCGGGATGATCGCGCCCGACGACACCACGTTCGGTTACCTGGAGGGCCGCAGGTACTCGCCGCGCGGTGCCGCGTGGGAGCGCGCGCTCGACGACTGGCGGTCGCTGGCCACCGACAGCGGGGCCGAGTTCGACCAGGAGATCCGCGTCGACGCCGCGGCGATGCGGCCGGCGATCACCTGGGGGACCACGCCCGCGCAGTCGGTCTTCATCGACGACGCCGTGCCCGACCCCGCGGCGGCGGCGACGCCCGCCGCCCGGCAGGCGGCCGAGCGGGCCCTGGCCTACATGGGGCTGCAGCCCGGCACCGGTATCCGGGACATCCCGGTCGACACCGTCTTCATCGGATCGTGCACGAACGGCCGGATCGAGGACCTGCGCGCGGCGGCCGAGGTGCTGCGCGGCCGCAGGGTGCACGCCGGCGTCCGCGCGCTGGTCGTGCCCGGCTCGGCCCGGGTGAAGGCGCAGGCCGAGGAGGAGGGGCTGGACCGGAACTTCACCGACGCAGGGTTCGAGTGGCGGTCGGCTGGCTGCTCGATGTGCCTCGGCATGAACGGCGACATCCTGAGCCCCGGCCAGCGCTCGGCGTCGACGAGCAACAGGAACTTCGAGGGCCGGCAGGGCCGTGGCGGGCGCACCCACCTGGTGTCGCCGGCCGTCGCCGCGGCGACCGCGGTGGCCGGTCACTTCTCAGCACCGGGAGACCTCTCATGACTGGCGTGAAGCGGATAGCTGGCAGGGCCGTCGCGGTGCCGCGCAGCGATGTGGACACCGATCAGATCATCCCGGCCGCCTGGCTGAAGAAGGTGGAGCGCACCGGGTTCGGCGCCGGCCTGTTCGAGGCGTGGCGCCGCGACCCGGACTTCGCGCTCAACCAGCCCGGCGCCGACCAGGCGAAGGTGCTGCTGTCGGGCCCCAACTTCGGCTGCGGCTCGTCCCGCGAGCACGCCGTGTGGGCGCTGCAGGACTACGGCTTCCAGGTCGTGGTCGCGCCGAGCTTCGCCGATATCTTCAGGACCAACGCGATCGGCTCCGGCCTGGTCCCCGCGCAGGTCACCGACGAGGCCGCCGACCGGCTGCTGGGCGCACTGAGCGCGAGCCCGGACGCCGAGGTCGTGGTCGACGTCGCCGCGCGGACCATCGCCATCGGGCCCGATGTGACCGAGGACTTCGAGCTCGCGGACTACGCGCAGTGGCGGCTGATCGAGGGCCTCGACGATATCGGCCTGACGCTGCGGCACGAGGGCGAGATCGCGGCCTACGAGGGCACCCGGCCGGACTGGCTGCCGACGCTCACCGGGTAGTCCTGGTCAGCGGCCCCGTCGGCCCAAGCGGGTTCAGCGGGCTCGGCGCGGCGAATTCCACCCGCAGCGCGACATCACCGCGCGGCAGCGGGACTCGCTGGGTGTGCAGTGGCCGGTATTCCGCCGGCAGCTGCTGCAGTGCCGCTGCCATTGCGGCCATGTATTCCGGGCCCGTCATCCGGCCCGCCCGGACCTGATCGCTCAGGTCGGCATACCGCAGCGGGAGACCGGGAGTCGCGCCGGCGGCGTCGTTGCCGAAGTCGATGATTCTCACCGGGTACTCGCCCGCGATCTGCGCGATGGCAATCAGTAGCCGCCAGTCGACGGCGCCGGCAATGACCTGCGCCCTTGCCCTGGCGGACGTCGCGATCTGGCTCCCGTGCAGCAGCAGGGTGCCGACCTGCTTCCTGGCCTTCAGATCGCCGGCCAGCGCCCGCTGGTAGGCAGTCACCCCGCCGGCCGCGATCACCCGAATCTCGATCCCGGCTGAGCCCGTGCCGATCCTCGTCAGCACTGCCGGGGCCCAGTCCGAGCTGAGGCTGGTGCCGAA
>Ga0335076_10007209_pt1 | contig 11208 bp, 10 predicted proteins | sample Lox_Sample_25_FD_206717 | JGI IMG/M metagenome (GOLD analysis project Ga0335076, IMG submission 206717) | Soil microbial communities from Loxahatchee National Wildlife Refuge, Florida, United States - Lox_Sample_2.5 | ecosystem: Environmental > Terrestrial > Soil > Wetlands | place: USA... | reverse complement strand
CGCAAGCACCTTGCCCACGTAGCCTCCGTCATCGCTCAGATTGGCCGCGCCGACGTAGAACTTCAGGCCCGCCTCGAGGCCGCCCGCGCGGGCGATGCATTCCTTCAGGACCTGCACGCCGACGCGCAGGTTCGTCACCGGGTCGAACGCAGCCCGGACGCCGCCATAGGGCTCGTACTTGTCGTCGTGCACGCGGGTCATCACCTGCATCAGCCCCTGTGCGCCGACCGAGCTCTGCGCGAATGGGTTGAAGCTGGACTCGATTGCCATGACGGCCAGGATCAACGTCGGCTCGAGCCCCGAGCGCCGCCCGCTCTCCCAGGCCTCCTGCACCAAGCGGCTCATCGGTTCGACGGCCACCCGATAGCGGCGCGCCAGCCAGTTGGCCACCGAGGCCTGCTGCTTCGACAACGTCGTCGGGTCAGCCGCGGTCACCCGCGAGATCGCATCAGGAATCGGCGGCTCGGGCGTGGACTCGCTGGCCATCCTGGCCTCTTGGCGCGCGAGCAGCCAACCCAGGGCGCGCTGCTCGGCACCCTCGCGCAGGTCAGGATGGGCTGCCGAAAAGAGCACGACACCACAGACGACCGACAAGCCCAGCAGCGCCAGCGTGTTGTGGCTGACCTCGAGCATGCCGATGCCCACGTCGCGAGCGAACGTGGCGGTCGAACTCGCGCAGGCGCGGTAGATTGCGGTGAAGGAGCTGGGTGACTTCATGCACGTTCCTGCCTCGGGTTTCCCCTTGGCGGGTAGAGCGGTCGAATTCTAGGTACCGCTCAAATAACCAGTCAATCATTAAGAATGATCATCTAATAACCGATCTATGCAATACAGCGATCTTCGCAGTTTCTTGGCGGGGCTTGAACAAGCCGGTGAACTGGTCCGAATCCGAGAAACGGTGTCACCAAAGCACGAAATGACTGCGATTTGCGACATCGCACTGCATCGGGAGGGGCCGGCTCTGTTGTTCGAGCGACCGGCCGACTGCGACATCAAAGTGCTCGCTAACCTGTTCGGAACACCCACGCGCGTGGCCCTCGGGATGGGTGCCGCGGACCCAAATGAATTGCGCCAGATCGGTGCATTGCTCGCCGCCCTCCGCGAACCGGAGCCGCCTCGCGGGCTTGCCGATGCCGGTCGCTTGGTCGACATGGCCAAAGCGCTCTGGAACATGAAGCCCGCGCGGCGCTCGAGCGGGCCGTGCCGCGAAGTGCTCATCGAGGACCAGGAAGTCGACCTGTCCCGCTGGCCGATTCAAACCTGCTGGCCTGGGGACGTGGGGCCGCTGATCACCTGGGGTTTGGTCATCACACGGGGGCCGCAAGGCGTGCCCAACCCGCGTCGGCGCCAGAACCTGGGGATCTACCGCCAGCAGGTGATCGGTCGCCGCGAGACGATCCTGCGCTGGCTGCCCCATCGTGGTGGTGCGCAGGACTTCCGTGACTTCGCGGCGCAGAACCCAGGCCGCCCATTCCCCGTCGCCGTGGCTCTGGGGGCCGACCCAGCCACCACGCTGGGCGCCGTAACCCCGGTGCCCGACACTCTGTCGGAGTACCAGTTCGCCGGATTGCTGCGCGGTTCACCGACCGAGGTCACAGATGCTGTGGTCGGAGCGCCCGACCTGCCGTTGCAGGTACCTGCACGCGCCGAGGTCGTGCTGGAGGGCCATATCCCGACTGCCGCCGACGGGTTCGCTGGGCACAGCGAGCACGGCATACCGTGCAAGTCGATCGGCGGCCACCTGCACGCGCTGGAAGGGCCGTTCGGCGACCACACCGGCTACTACAACGAGCAGGAGTGGTTCCCGGTATTCCGCATCGACCGCATCACGCATCGACGGGACCCCATCTACCACTCCACGTATACCGGCAAGCCCCCGGACGAACCGGCCGTGCTGGGGGTGGCGCTGAACGAAGTGTTCGTGCCGATCCTGCAGCGGCAGTTTCCGGAGATCGTCGATTTCTACCTTCCCCCCGAAGGATGCAGTTACCGCCTGGCAGTGATTTCGATTCGCAAGGGCTATCCCGGCCACGCCAAGCGCCTGATGTTCGGCTTGTGGAGCTACCTGCGCCAGTTCATGTACACGAAGTTCATCGTCGTCACCGATGCTGACGTCGACATACGCAACTGGAAGGAGGTGGTGTGGGCCATCACGACACGGTGCGACCCGATGCGCGACACCACGCTGGTCGAGCAGACGCCGATCGACTACCTTGACTTCGCATCACCTGTGGCTGGGCTCGGCGGCAAGATGGGTCTGGACGCCACCGCGAAGTGGCCCGGCGAGACCAACCGTCAATGGGGCCGACCAATCGCCGCCGATCCCGAGACGCGGCGCCGGATGGCGTCGCTTTACGAGCGCGTGATGGCCGCATCGTCCACGGCCGGTTGAACTTGCGATCTCCCGGGTGTATCGTTCGCTGGCCTGCTTGCAGGCAAATAGAGAGGATGCGCAGTCGCTGCGCGTTAGGGGCCCTGGACCAAAGACCTCTGGAGCCTCGCCTGGTGACCTGAGTCACCCACCCCTCCCGTCATCCGTGGCGTGGAGGGGTTCAGTTTTTTTCGGCCGTCCCCTTTTGACCGCTCAGGCGCCGAACAGCAGGCCTGCCAATTCGTGCAGCACCACGCGCACGCGACGGAACCCGTCGTTCGAGGGCATCCAGCGCAGCGCCGCGTGCTCGGCGGGCGGCGCCAAGCCCATGGGTGCAGGCCACACGCGGATCGGCGTTTCAGCCCTCTGCGCTTCCAGCTGGAAGGCACGTACCGCACGCGGCATGTGATAGCCGTGTGTCACCAGCACGATGTCGGTGATGCCGGCCGTCTTCAGCATCGCCACGCTGCGTGTCGCGTTCTCGCGCGTGTCGCGCGACTCGCCTTCGCTCCAGGTCAACGGCTTGCCGAAGTCACGTTCGGCGATGCGGGCAGCGGCCTCGGCCTCGCTGGTGCCGACCGACTCGCCGTAGCCCACGCCGCCAGAGAACATCAGCGGGGCTCCGGTCTGCCGGGCGAGCCAAACGCCGTAGTGCAGCCGCTGCAGCGACACATCCTTCAGGTTCGAGACGCCGTATTCCGGTGCCATGGGTTCTCGCCCACCACCCAGCACGACGATGGCGACCTTGCTCGGCGCGGTGCCGGCCAGCTTCTTGATCTCGGCGATCCGCTCGATGCCGAGTGGGGCGGGTGGCTTGAGCGTTGCCTGCTCGAGCCAGTAGCCGGCGCCGATCGTGCAGCACAGCCAGAGGCCGGCGGCACCCAACAGCATGACGAGCCACGAAGCCGTACGACGCCAGTACATCATGCGGGCGCCGACGAGCATGACCAGCAACCAAGGCACTGGTGGCAGCAGCAACGCGGTCAGAACGGGCTTCCAGGACTGAATCCCCAGCAGGACGAGTAGGTCGTTCATACGAGCGCGGATTCTGCGCCGCGCCCGCTGCGGCCCTCGTGCAATATGACCGTGGCGAAACCCGCTGTTACCGCTGCCTTGCAGCCACTGTTGGGGAGCGGGGTCGGCCGGCGGCGGGTTGAAGCGAGCAGCGATGCGCCCTGCACAATCACCCTGTTTGTCAGCATCTGCGCTGTCGAACGACTACTGGGTTTGCAATGCGGGAGACGTGAGCGTGGCGATCGAATCCATCACTCTGGGCGGCGGCTGCTTCTGGTGCCTGGAGGCCGTCTACGAGCAGGTCGACGGCGTGCAGGCGGTCGAGTCGGGCTACAGCAACGGTCACGTGCAGCAGCCCAGCTATCAGCAGGTCTGCGAAGGGGGTACAGGCCATGCCGAGGTGGTGAAGGTGCAGTTCGACGACACCAGGATCACGCTGCGGCAGATCCTGGAGATCTTCTTCTCGATCCACGACCCCACCACGCTGAACCGCCAGGGCAACGACGTCGGGCCGCAATACCGCTCTGGCATCTACTACCACGACGAGGCGCAGCGCGCGGTCGCTCAGGCGGTGATCGATGAGGCCAATGCCGAGCTCAGGGGGCGCGTGGTGACCGAGCTCAAGCCGGTCGACAACTACTGGCGCGCCGAGGAGTACCACCAGCACTACTTCGAACGCAACCCCAGCCAGGGCTACTGCGCGTTCGTGGTCGGCCCCAAGGTGGCCAAGTTCCGCAAGACGTTCGCCTCGCGCCTGCGCGCGACCTGACCGACTTCAGGGCGCCAGGCGCTCGCGGCGCCAGGTGGCGCCTTCCAGGCTGTAGCGGACGCGGTCGTGCAGCCGGCTCTTGCGGCCCTGCCAGAACTCCCAGCGATCCGGAAGCAGCCGATAGCCGCCCCAGTGAGGCGGCCGCGGCGGGCTCAGGCCGTGCTTTGCAGCAGCCTTGGCGGCATTGGCCACCAACACGGCACGCGAGGCGATGGGTTGACTCTGCGGTGACGCCCAGGCCCCGATGCGAGAGTCGAGTGGACGCGTCTTGTAGTAGGCGTCCGACTCCTGCGCCGACACCTTGTCGGCCCGGCCTTCGATGCGCACCACGCGCTCCAGCTCGACCCAGTGGAACTGCAGGGCCGCGTGTGGCTGGTTCGCCAGCTCGCGGCCCTTGCGGCTGTCGTAGTTGGTGTACCAGACGAGCCCGGCCGCATCGAGGCCCTTGAGCAGCACGATGCGCGTCGATGGGCGACCGTCGGCTCCGACGGTCGCCAGCGTCATCGCGTTCGGCTCTGGCAACTGCGCCTTGACGGCCTGCTCGAGCCAGCTTTCGAACTGTCGCCACGGCTCGTCGGCGCACGACGTCTCGTCGAGTTCGCCGCGTTCGTAGCTCTTGCGCAACTCGGCCAGCGCCAGCTTGTCCATGCGGTGAGTATGCACGTTGGCGACACCTCGGGACTGCACCCTACGTGGAACGCCCTAAGTGAAGCTCCCACTGTTTTGCTTCCGACCGCAACACGATGCTGTGTACGTCTGCAGTCTGCGCGGGCCAAGAGTGGGGAGGCGCGCGCGCGGCAGGGCGATGTCATGAAGAAGCCCCCGATCGTCATCGTGTTAGCCGCCGGCCGCGGCAGCCGCTTCAAGGCGCCCGAGCACAAGCTGCTGCAAGCGTTCGCGGCCTCCACGGTGCTCGGCACGACGCTCGAGCACGCGATCGAGACGGGCCTGCAACTGCGCGTGGTCACCACAGCGGCCGTCAGTGCCGAAGCCAGGCACCATGTGGCCCAGCGCGACATCGTCGAGCTGCCAGCCGTCACCGGCCAAGGCGGTGAGACGCTCGGCATGGGCTTCTCGATCGCCAGCGGCGTGGCCGCCAGCCCCGATGCGGGCGGATGGTTGGTCCTGCCCGGCGACATGCCGTCGGTGAAGCCGGCCACGCTGCTGGCCGTGGCGGCGAGGCTGCCGCAGCATGCCGTGGTGTATGCGCAGCACATCGGGCGGCGCGGCCACCCGGTCGGGTTCGCGGCCGAGTTGTATTCCGAGCTCGTGCAACTGTCCGGGGACGAAGGCGCCCGGCGACTGGTGGCGCGTTACCCGTCGGTCGGCGTCGAGGTCGACGACCCCGGTGTACTGATCGACGTGGACACGCTCGACGATCTGACCTCATTGCAGGCGCACGCCGGCCTCGACGCGCCGATCGGGCCAAGGGCCGCGAAATAGCGCATGCGCCGGCGCACGGTCACTGCGCGCCGCCGTCCACGGCCAGCCCGAACAGCGAGTGCATCGCATCGCGCATTTCGTCGCTGACCATGGCCTGCGCGTTGTGGTGGGTGCCGTTCTCGGCGAGGATGAAGCGCTTGGGCTCGCGTGCACGGTCGTACAGCGCGCGGCCGAGTTCGGGTTGGATCATGCGGTCGTCGGCGCCGTGCACCACCAGCACCGGTGAGCCGATCGACGCAATGCGTTGCGCGGCATCGAAGCGCTGCGTGATCAGCGGTCCAAGCGGCAGCCAACCGAAGCGCATGGTCGAGAACACGTCGGGTACCGACGTGAACGCGCCTTCGACGACCACGCCGGCTTCGTCGTCGACCTCGGCCGCCAGGTGTACGGCGATGGCGCTGCCCAGCGAGTGACCGTAGATCAACCGCGGCGATGCCGGGTGCTGTGCTCGCAGCCAATCCCACGCCGCGTGGGCGTCCTCGTAAGCGGACTGCTCGGACGGCAAGGCGTCCGTGCTGCGGCCGAAGCCGCGGTAGTCGACCCCCAGCACCGAGACGCCCAGCGCGTGCAGGCGACGCATGCGAAACGAGCTGCTGGTGACGCCCCAACGCGCACCATGCAGGTACAGCATCACCGGTGCATCGGGGTTGTTCTGCGGCAGCCACAGCGCGTGCAGCTTCACCGGCCCGTCGCTGTCTGCAGGTGTGAATTCGATCCAGCGGTCCTCCATGCCGTCGGCCGATGCTCCGCGCCACTCGGTCTTGCTGGGCTGGAAGATCCACTTGCGCTGCTGTTCGTCGAGCGTCGCGCAGCCGGCCACCACCACCAGAGCGCCCGTTGCCAGCCCTGCGATCCAACGAATTCGCTGCGCCCGCACTGCCGCCTCCGAAGTCACCGGCCGCGCATGAACAGCGCGTCCAGTTCCTTCAACGTCACCTGCCGCCAGGTCGGACGTCCGTGGTTGCACTGATCCGCGCGCTCGGTGGCTTCCATTTGGCGCAGCAGCGCATTCATCTCGTCGATCGTTAGGTGCCGATGGGCGCGCACGGCCGCGTGGCAGGCCATCGTCGCGAGCAGGTCGTCGCGCGCGCGCTGCACCACGCGGCTCGAGTCGGTCTCGCCGAGCTCAGCCAGCACAGCGCGGGCGAGCTCGACCAAGTCGGCATCGGGCAGCGCAGCGGGGCGGCTGCGGATCGCCAGCGTACCCGCGCTCAGCCGCGTCAGGTCGAGGCCGAGCGCGCCCAGCGCGCGCGTGCTCGACTCAGCCGTGGCCACCTCGGCGGGCGACGCCGCGAACGCGACAGGCACCAGCAACGGCTGCGCCTGCAACGCCGTTGCGCCCTGCGACTTCAGCCGTTCGTAGACGATTCGCTCGTGTGCGGCATGCATGTCGACGATCACCAGGCCATGCACGTTCTCGGCCAGAACGTACGCTCCGCCGATTTGCGCCAACGCGCGACCCAGCGGCCAGGTGCCGACTTCACCGGATGTGTCGGACAAAGGCTTTGCGGTCGCCGGACCCGACCAGCTCGGCTGGGGCTCGAAGGCTTGCAGCCGCGTGGCCAGCGGCAGATTCAGCGAACCCTGGGTGGAGTAGGGCGCCGCAGCGCCGGCGGCCACCATCGAGGCCCGGTCTGCCGGCGTGGCTGCGACGGCAACGCCCTCACCGCCACTGCGCGGTAGCGACAGCGTCGCCTCCACCGCATGCAGCACCGCCTGGTGCAGCGCGCGACCGTCGCGGAACCGCACCTCGATCTTCGTGGGGTGGACGTTCACGTCGACCAGCGAAGGCGCGATGCGCAGGAAGAGTGCGTAAGCGGGCTGCCGCTGCCCGTGCAACACGTCGTCGTACGCGCTGCGCACCGCATGCGCGACCAGACGATCCCGCACGTGGCGACCATTGACGAACAGGTACTGCAAGTCGGCTCTGGCGCGCGCCGCATCAGGCAGACCCACCCGCCCGTGCAGCGCGAGCGGGCCCACCTCGCTGGCCAGCACGCGGCTGTTGGCGATGAAGTCGTCGCCGAGCACGTCGCGCAGGCGTTGCTCGGGCGGCGCCGGGCGCCATTGCTGCTGCAGGCGTCCGTCGTGCCAGAGCACGAACTCCACGTCGGGCCGGGCCAGCGCGTGGCGGCGCAGCGCTTCGGTGCAATGCGCGAGTTCGGTGGCGTCGCTCTTCAGGAACTTGCGTCGTGCCGGCGTATTGAAGAACAGCTCGCCGACCTCCACCGTGGTGCCGCGCGCACGCGCCGCCGCTGCGAGCTCGCCCGAGGCAGCGTGCAACGCAGACGCATGGCTCGTGCCATCGGCGCGACTGGTGATCGTCAGCTCGGACACCGACGCGATCGCTGCCAGCGCCTCGCCGCGAAAACCCATCGTCGACACCTGCTCGAGGTCATCGAGCGACGCGATCTTGCTGGTGGCATGGCGCTTCAGTGCCAGTGGCAGCTGGTCGGTGGCGATGCCGAGGCCATCGTCCTCGACGACGACCGAGCGCACGCCGCCGCCGCGCAAGCGCACGACGATGTGCGTGGCGCCTGCGTCGAGCGCGTTGTCGACCAGCTCGCGCACCACCGAGGCCGGGCGCTCGACCACTTCGCCGGCCGCGATCTGGCTGATCAGCTCGCCCGGCAGCTCGCGGATCGGTCGGCGCGCGACACTGCTGTCCAACACGGCTTGCATGATCGCTCGATTGTAGAAGGCTGGCTTCAGACTCGCCTGGATAATGGCCGCGCATGGAAATCGCGACCTTCCTGATCGACTTCGTGCTGCACGTCGACGTGCACCTGCGCGAGTTCGTCGAGCAGTACGGTGCCTGGGTCTACGCGCTGCTGTTCCTGATCGTGTTCGTCGAGACGGGCCTGGTGGTGATGCCGTTCCTGCCCGGTGACTCGCTGCTGTTCATCGTCGGCGCGCTGTGCGGTGCCGGCTTGATGAACTACTCGCTGGCGGTGCCGCTGCTGATCGGCGCCGCGGTGCTCGGCAACCAGACCAACTACACCATCGGCTCGGTGGTCGGCCCGCGCGTCTTCCAGTGGGAACACTCGCGCCTGTTCAACAAGCACGCCTTCGAGCGCGCGCACGCGTTCTACGAGGAGTACGGCGGCATCACGCTGGTGGCCGCGCGCTTCCTGCCGTTCCTGCGCACCTTCGCCCCGTTCGTCGCCGGCGTGGCGCAGATGACGCGCGCCAAGTTCACCTTGTACGACGTCACCGGCGGCACGCTTTGGGTGGTGTCGATCGTCACCGCCGGCTATCTGTTCGGCAATCTCGAATGGGTGCAGGCCCACATGAGCAAGATCATCTGGGCGATGATCGTCCTGCCGGGCCTGCTTGCGCTGTTCGGCGCCTGGCGCGCCAGGCGCGCCAAGGACACTAAACCACAGAGCGCCGGCGCACCGCTCGAGCCATAGCGCGTCGCGTCTACAGCACGCGCTGCCGCACCTGCGGCGGATGCTTGGCGAAGTAGCGGCGCACGCCGGTGATCAGCGCGTCGACCAGCTTGTCCTGGTACTTGGCGGTGCGCAGCAGCGCCTCCTCCTCCGGGTTGGAGATGAAGGCGGTCTCCACCAGCACCGAAGGGATGTCCGGCGCCTTCAGCACTGCGAAGCCGGCCTGCTCGACGCGGCCCTTGTGCAGGTGTCCGACGCGGCCTATGTGCTGCAGGATCTCGTCGCCGACGCGCAGGCTGTCCTTGATCTGCGCCGCGGTGCTCATCTCGATCATTGTGCGCAGCACCTGAGCGTCCTTGACCGCACGCTGGTTGACGCCGCCCACCAGATCGGCCTCGTTCTCCTTGTCGGCGATCCAGCGAGCGGCAGCGCTGGTGGCCGCGCCGGAGGACAACGCGAACACCGAGGCCCCGCGTGCGCGCGGGGTCAGGAAGGCATCGGCATGGATCGACACGAACAGGTCCGCCTGCACGCGACGGGCCTTGCGCACCCGGTCGTACAGGGGTACGAAGAAGTCGTCGTCGCGCGTCAGCATCGCGCGTAACCCCGGCAGCGCATTCAGGCGGTCGCGCAGCTTCAGCGCCACGGCGAGCACGACGTCCTTCTCGCGCAGGCCGGTGGGGCCGATGGCGCCCGGATCCTCGCCGCCGTGGCCGGGATCGATCGCCACGATGGTCAGGCGCTCGACCTCGCGGCGCGCGCGCGCACTGGGTAACGCTTCAGCAGCCGGTGGGCTCGGCGCCGACGCCCGTGCCACCGGCCCGGGCGCCGACGCGCGCGCCACCGGGGCCGGCGCGGAGGCCGCCGGACCGCGCTCGATGCGGCCGATCAACTCGCCCAACGAGTCGCGCACCGCCTGGTCGGCGCGCTGGTCGGCGCGGTCCTTGTCCCGAATGATCTCCAGCAGCGGGTCGCGCTCCTGCAACGGATAGAGGTCGAACACCAGCCGGTGACCATACGCGGCCACCGGGTCGAGGGTGAATTGCTGCGGCCGCACCGACTGCTTGAGGTCGACCACCAGTCGCACCAGGCGTGGCTGGTTCTGGCCGACGCGCACGCCGGCGATGTACGGGTCGTCGGGCTTCACCTTGCCGACCAGCTCGCGCAGCGTCGGACTCAGCTCGAGCTGATCGATGTCGACCACCAGCCGCGGCGGGTTGTCGGTCATGAAGTGCTTGGCCACCAGCGGTTGGTCCGATTCGATGGTGACGCGGGTGTAGTCGGCAGCCGGCCACACGCGCACCGCCACGATGCTGGCGCCCCAGGCCAGGTGGCGTGCCGACAACAGGAACACCAGCGCGCCGCTTTGCTGCAGCCAGGCGCGCCGGGTGCTGGGCTCGTGCGTCATGCGAGCAGCTCAACGCCGCGCAGCGTGTGCGCGTGGACGGCGAGGTCGCGTGCACCATCGTCGCGCGGCGTGATGCGCAGCCGCAGGTCGGCCGTCGGCAGCAGATCGCCGGCTCGCTCGGGCCACTCGACGAGCTTGAGCCCCGGCCGCTCGAACACGTCGCGCAGGCCGGCATCGAGCCACTCGCGGGGGTCGTCGAAACGGTAGAAATCGAGGTGGGCTGCACGCAGACCCGGCAGCTCGTAGGGCTCGAGCAGGGCGTACGTGGGGCTCTTGATGCGCCCGCTGGCGCCGAGCGCGCGCAGCAGGTGACGCGCGAACGTGGTCTTGCCGGCGCCCAGCGGGCCTTCGAGGGCGATGAACGCGTCGCGCAGACCCGGCTTGCGAGCCAGTGACTCGGCGAAGGCCGCGCAATCGGACTCGGTGGTCCAGGTGATCGCGCGGCTTTCTAGAATCGGCTGATGGGTCACAAGGTCGCTTCGGGTGCGGTCGACGGGCAGCGAGCCCTCGAACAATTGCGCGCCTGGGCGCTCGGGCTCGGATTTTCACAGATCGGCGTGGCCGACGTCGATCTGCACGCCGCCGAGCCGGGTTTGCGCGACTGGCTCGACGCAGGCTTCCACGGCGGCATGCGCTACATGGCGGCACACGGCATGCGTCGCGCACGTCCGGCCGAGCTGGTGCCGGGCACGGTGCGCGTGATCACCGCGCGCATGGACTACCTGCCGCGCGATGCCGACTCGTCGTGGAGTGCGCTCGAATGGCAACGCCTGCAACGGCCGCAAGAGGCGGTGGTGTCGCTCTACGCGCG
>Ga0335076_10007208_pt1 | contig 11208 bp, 9 predicted proteins | sample Lox_Sample_25_FD_206717 | JGI IMG/M metagenome (GOLD analysis project Ga0335076, IMG submission 206717) | Soil microbial communities from Loxahatchee National Wildlife Refuge, Florida, United States - Lox_Sample_2.5 | ecosystem: Environmental > Terrestrial > Soil > Wetlands | place: USA: Florida... | reverse complement strand
CGAGATGCCGGTGCCCAGGTCCTTCGCCGCGTTCGCCAGGCCGAGGAACGAGATCATGTCGTCCTGGTCCACGCCGTCGCCGGAGACGCCGATCGCGCCCACGAGCTTCGCGCCCCGATAGATGGGCACCGAGCCCGGGAAGATCTGCGCGCCGTTGCGAAGCCGCGGGATGCCGGTGTCGGCCGCGACTGGCGTTGCGCCCGCCTGAAGGCGCCCCGCGCAGCCCGTCGAGGTATCGCCCAACACCCCCTTCACGAGCTGGTTGTAGGAAAGGTCGAGCTGGAAGCCCACGTTGAACGGGCTCCACGAGGCGATCGGCGTCGACAGCGCCCCCGGCGGCGTGCCGTCGATGCCGTCGGGAAAGAACGGGCGGTGGATGTTGCCGATGGCGCGGTCGCTCCACGCGACGTTTCCCGTGAGCGCGGCGGGATCGGGGAGGAAGGCGCGCATGCGATCGACGTATCCGCCGATCGAAGCGCTTCCCAGATTGGAGAGGTACTGCGCGGGCGGCGCCGCCATCAATGCCGTAGCGGCGTCGGGGCTCGAGAAGAACATCGCGGTCCTCGCCTTCTGCACCGCCACGTCGATGCCGAAGATGGGCGCGTCGGCCGTGCGCACGAGGCCCAGGATCTCGCCGTTGGTATCGACCACGGTCATCGTCACTTCCGCGCTCGATCCCAGGGGAATGCGGATCTGCCCGCGCGCGCGGTGGGCGATGGCGATCGCGTCGTTCAGCAGCGTCGTCACCTCCGCGGCCGAGAGCGATCCATCGGAAGCTGCGCGCGGCGGAAAGCGCGACGCATTGGACGAATCCACGAGGATCCAGCCCGAAGCGGCGGCGAAGGTCCCCGAGTCGGCACGCACGCCCGAGGCCGCGGTGCCGAAGGACGTGCCCGCGATCACCATCGCGCCCGCGTAGCCGTCGACGGCGACAAGATGGCCCGGCAGCGACGCGAACGGCGGCGCGTTCGCGGGATTCGAGGCGATGGACTCGGAATCGACGTAGCGGAACGTGCGCCCGTCGGCGGTGATGTGGTCGCCGCGAATGCTCGTGGGCGCAGCGTAGCCCGACGAACCTGCGACCGCGATCAGCTCCTCGACGTTGGTGTCGGTATCGAAGATGTCGCGATCGATGCCGTATTGCCCGTCGGCCTCGATGCCGATGCCCCCCACCAGCGTGCCGCCGATGTAGAGCGGCAGTCCGCCGGGATCGGCCGCGAGGCCCAGCGGCGAGCGCTTCGGTCCCACGCTCCCGTGCGAGAGGTTGCGGTTCACGTCGGAGCAGCTCAACTGCGAGAACTGCACGCCGTAGAGCGGCCCCGAAGGCTGCTGCGCCTCGCCGGGATTGAAATGCTCCTGCACGATCTGGCTCGCCGTGCGCGTGGAAAACGCGTTGCCCGCCGAAGAAAGGTACGCGCCCGTGATCGCCTTGGTGATGGCCGCGAGCGTGGCGGGAATCGTTCCCTGCGGAATGCCATCGAGGCCGCCCTGCACGCCCAGGCCGCTCGAGATGGCGACGGTATCGGGCGCGCCATCCATGCGGAACACCGCGAGCACGTTGCCCACGCGGTCCACGACCGCGACCTGCGCATGGACGTTTCGCGCCGCGGCTTCGCCCACTGCCTGCGAGACGATGCGTTGGACGTCGCTTGCCGCGAGGAAGGGCTGCGCCGCCGGGCACGCGCTCGTGCAGGTCGATCCGGTGGACGACGAGGAGCTTCCGCCCCCGCCGCCGCAAGCCGCGACGAGCATGGCGAGCGCGGCGGCGGCGAGCCTACCGCGCACGCGGCTCCGCCTGCGCCACGCGCGGCGCGGGGTTTCGCGGCCGGAAGTCCGGGTCCCATGGATGCCGCGCATCGTGGAAACCGTGGCACAGGAGGCAGCTCGAGGTGACCTTGCCCGTCTGCGCCTTCGATCCGCCGTGGCACTCGCGGCACGATTCGATCGTGGGCATCGCCATGTCGCTCGACTTCTTCGACTTCGAAACGTCGTGGCAATCCGCGCACGGCGTCCGGGAGTGGGCCTGGTGGTCGAACTTCGCGCCCGGCATCCAGCGGTTGGACGTGCGCACCGGCGTCACCGTCCACGCGAGGGTGTTGGGGGAACCTTTCGGTTCAGCGTCGCGCTTCACCTCGTGGCAGGTCTTGCAAACGCGCACCTCGACCAGGTCGACCGCGACTTCATGCGCCTTGCGCGAGGCGAGCCGCAGCGCGCTCTCGCGCTCCGCCACCGTAGGCTCGCCCACGCGGCGCAGCAGCCCTTCTCCGGGAACGCCGAAGGCCTTTTGGAAGCTGTCGGGAACGCCGCGAAGTGCCAGCGTCGCGTAGAACTCGTCGATCATCGCCACCGCGTCGGCGGGCTTGCCGTGGGGCACCTGGCGCCCGGTGACGGCGGGCTCGATCTCGAGCCGGTGGCACTCCTGGCAATCCTTCTCGAACGCGATGGGCTCGAACATGCGCCGCGACGCGTCCGGGTGGTGGCAGTTGGCGCACTCGAGCTTCACGCGCCCGCGTGTCGGCGACTTCACGCCGTTCGGATCGAGGTGCTTCTGGTGCGGGAACGCGAGGTGCGGATCGTCTTTCGCCGGATGCGCGCGATCGGGACGCACGCGCCGCACCGTGGTGCCGTCGGCCATGGTGAGCGCGAACGGCGGATGCCCCGCCGTGAAATCGGAAACGTTCTCGACCTTCGCCTGCGCGGAGCGCGAGTGGATGTCGCGGTGGCAATCGACGCAGAACGCGTCGCTGTCGCGATACATCGGCCTCGCGCCCTTGTGGTCCTTGTGGCAGCTCGCGCAGCGCACGCCCTCGAAGAGCGTCGCGGGCTTGAGCTCCGGCCCCACGTGCTGGCCCGTCTTCGGATGGCACTCGAGGCACGCGCGATCCTTCACGTGCTGGAACGCGACCTCGTGGCACGCGGAGCACTTCGAGCCCACTTGCTGGTGCGCGAGGATCACCGGGCCCGGGTCCCACGATCGGTCGTTGCCGCTCCACGGCAGGTGCAGCACGCGACCGGCGGGAATCACCAGGAAGCCGAGGAGGATCGCCACGAGTCCCGCCCAGGCCGTCGCGCGCTTGGAAAGCCCCAGCGCCGAGAGCGATCGCGGCGCCGTGCGCGTAGCGGGCCCCGGCGCGGCCTCGAGCGGCCTCACCAGGTCGACCGAGATCGCCGCGTCGAACCCGGCGGGCGTGTCGAGGACCTTGATCTCGTAGGGCCCGATCTCGATGGGCTCGCCGGGCTTGAGGCGCACCGAGCGCACGGTCTTGCGCGTGATGTCGGTGCTGCCCGCTTCGCCCTCGAGATACACCGGGCCGCCGCGATTCACGATCATGCCCTGCTCGAGCGCGATGCGCGGGTCGGCGAGGTGCACTTCGCAGCTCGCGTTGCGCCCCACGCGGACCCAATCGGCGCTTACGGTCCTCTTGGTCTGCGTGGAGCCGCCATCGGGTCGGGGTGCGCGCTGGACGACGAGCAGCTTCATCTAGTCCTCGCTCACCAGTAGATGAAGACCGACACGATGTGCGCGACGAGCGCGGCGAGCAGCATCATCGCGAGCGGCACGTGCGCATAGAGCCACAGCTGCAGGATCGCCTGGTAGCGCAGGTCGCGGCGCGCGCGCCCGAGCAGCTGGTCCTTCTGCAGCAGCAGCCCATACACGTCCTTGCTCAGCTTCGCCGCCGTCTCGTCGCGCAGGTGGCTCGCCGCGCGCGGCCACTCGTGCACCGCGAGCGCGGTCGGGCAATGGGGATCGGTGCCGGAGAGTAGCCGCCCGAGGCTTCCGCCCACCTTCGTGCCCTTCACCGATCGGTCCACGAGCGCGAACAGGCCGTCGGGCAGCGACAGCGCCTTCTCGCGCATCTCGCGGTCCACGTCGCCGATGCGAAGCAGGAGCGAATCCAGCGTGTGCTCGCCCAGGTTGGCCGTCATCACGCGAGGCACTCGCATGTAGGCGAAGACGCCGTAGAAGCCGCTTGCGACCACGAGCAACATCAGCACGTACGCGAGGGTGTGCACGTTCCAGCCCAGCTCGAAGCCCGTGTGCAGCGTCACGATGAAGACGAGCGCCGTGCCCAGGTACACGTGGGCCGAGAGCCATCCCTGGAGGTTTCCGCTCGCGTCGTAGCGCCGCTTGCGCACGCCGAACCACAGGAGCCAGACGATGAGCAGCGCGCCGATCGTGCCCAGCGTATAGCCGAGCGCGGTCCCGCCGTAGGGCTTCGGCGACGGGTCGTGCCAGAGGTACGCCGCCGCCGCGATGGCGCAAAGCGCGAGCGACGCCTTGAACCAGCGGAATCGCGCGTACTCGAGGATCGAGTAGTGCCTCACCTGATTGACTCCGGGGGTCCTGTGACGGGCCCCGCCATTGTATCGGACCCCGAAATCGCGGTCGCGCCCGCCGTGGGATTGAGGTGGCGCAAGTCCGCGGGTGCGGTTCGGTATAATTTCATGTTCATTCCGAGGCTTATCTCAAGAATCCCGATGGTGGTCTTCTGGCTCCTGGCCGCGTTCATGACCGTGCTCGCGCTGGCCATCGTGCTCGTCCCGATGCTGCGCGCCCGCGCCGCCGCCGGGCCGAGCGCCGTCGAGGCGAACCTCGCCGTGCTTCGCGGCCAGCGCCGCGAGATCGAATCCGACGTGGCCAACGGCGTGCTGCCGGCGAGCGAGCGCGACGGCGCGCTGGCCGAGCTGGTCGAGCGTGCGCGTGACGATCTGTCCGCGCAGGAGAAACCCGCGGCGCCCGCATCGCGACCGTGGATCGCGGCGGCCGTGCTGGCCGTCGTGCTTCCCGCGATCGCGTTCGGAATCTACGGTTGGCTGGGCGCGCCCGGCTCGCTCGCCGCATCGGAACGAACACACGAGACCGCGCAACACCTGGACGACGCGCAGATCGCGGCGATGGTGGACAACCTCGCGCGCAAGGTGCACGAGCGCCCCGACGACGCGCGTGGCTGGGCGCTGCTCGCGCGTTCGTACGCGGCGCTGGGCCGCTTCGACGACGCCGCCGTCGCGTATGAGCACCTGTCCGGGCTCGTGCCGGCCGTTCCCTCGCGGGCAAGCCCACGGAGCTCGTGAAGAAGGCGCTCTCGATCGATCCGCATCACCGCAAGTCCCTGGCACTCGCGGGCACGGCCGCCATGGACGCGGGCGACTTCGCGGGCGCGCTGCAGTATTGGCAGGCGCTCGCGGTGCAGCTCGAGCCCGGCTCGAGCGACGAGCAGGAGATGACGGCGCTCCTCGACGAGCTGCGGCAGAAGGCCGCCGCCGCAGGCAAGCCGCTGCCGCCCGCCACCGCGGTCGCACGAGCGCCCGCGCCGCCCGCCGTCGCAAAGGCGCCGGCCGCCTCCGGCGCGCAGCAGCCGCTTACCGGTTCCGTGAGCCTCGCGCCCGCTCTCGCGGCCAGGATGAATCCGTCCGACACCCTGTTCATCTATGCGCGTGCCGAGAACGGGCCGCGAATGCCGCTCGCGGTCGTGCGCTCCTCCGCGGCGTCGCTGCCGATGAAATTCGCCATGGACGACTCCATGGCCATGGCCCCCATGGCGCGCCTGTCCGGCGCCGCGGCCGTGCGCATCGAGGCGCGCATTTCTCGCTCCGGCAATGCGATCCCGCAGCCCGGCGACCTCGTCGGCACGAGCGGCGTGGTGAAGCCCGACGCGCGCGACGTGAACGTCGTGATCGACAAGGTCGTGCCGCCGTGAGCACGCTCGAGATCCGTTCGCTTGCGTGCTCGCGCGGCGACACGCGCCTCTTCCGTGACGTGTCCTTCGCGGTCGCCGCGGGCGAATGGGTCGGCGTTCGCGGGGCCAACGGCAGCGGCAAGACGACCTTGCTGCGTTGCGTGGCGGGCCTCACGCGCCCCGATTCGGGCAGCGTGACCTGGGACGGCAAGTCCACGAGCGAATCCGGCGCGCAATTCCGCTCCGCAATGCTCTACGCGGGGCACGCGGCGGGCATCAAGGACGAGCTGAGCGCCGCGGAGAACCTGCGCGACGCGCTCGCGCTGCGGGAAGCCCCGCCCTCCGACGAGGCGCTACGCGAATCGCTCGGCGCCGTGGGCCTGGGACGCATCCGCCACATTCCCGCGCGGCGATTGTCGGCCGGCCAGCGGCGGCGCATCGGCATGGCGCGCCTTGTGCTCGATCCGGCGACGCTGTGGATCCTCGACGAGCCGCTCACCGCGCTCGATAGCGAGGGCGAAGCGATGTTCGCGAGCCTTCTCGAGCGGCACCTGCAGCGCGGGGGCTCGGCGCTCGTCGCCACGCACCACGCCATCGGCGCGCGGCAGGCGCGCGAAGTGAGGCTTTCCGCATGAGCGGATTCGCCTGGGCCTTCGCGCGCGACCTGCGGCTCGCCTGGCGCCATCCGGGCGAAACGCTGATGGTGGTCGCCTTCTTCGTGCTGGTCGCGAGCCTGTTTCCCCTGGGCGTGGGCGCCGAGCCCCAGACGCTTCGCCGCATCGGCTCGGGCGTGATCTGGGTGTGCGCGCTGCTCGCGGCCTTCCTGTCGCTTTCCTCGCTATTCGCCTCGGACTACGCCGACGGCAGCCTCGAGCAGATGGCGCTCTCGCCGCATCCGATGGCGGGATGGGCCACGGGCAAGATCGTCGCGCACTGGACCGCCACGGGCCTGCCGCTCACGATCCTCTCGCCGCTGCTCGCGATGCAGTACGGGCTCGACGCCGCCACGCTCGGCACGCTCGCCTTCGGCCTCGTCCTCGGCACGCCGCTGCTCTCGCTTCTCGGCGCGGCCTGCAGCGCCCTCACGCTCGGAGCCCGCGGCGGCGGCGTGCTGCTCGCGCTGCTGGCGCTTCCCCTCTTCGTGCCGGTGCTCATCTTCGGGGCAGGCGCCGCCGATGCGCAGGCCTCGGGACTGTCTCCGTCTCCGCACCTTTCGCTGCTGGCCGCGGGCCTCATCGTGGGCTCGATGGCGCTCCCGCCGGCGGTGTGCGCCGCCCTTCGGATCGCGCTCGACTGACATGAACTGGTTCTACTTCTCCTCGCCCTCCACGTTCTACCGCTTCGCGGGGCGGCTCGCGCCATGGTTCTTCGCGCTCGCGGCGCTGCTCACGGCCGCGGGACTCTACATGGGCCTGGTCGTCGCGCCCACGGACGCGCAGCAAGGCGAGGTCTATCGCGTGATCTTCATCCACGTGCCGGCCGCGTGGATGTCCATGTTCCTGTATTTCGTGATGGCCTGCTACGCGGGCCTGTCTCTCACGTTCAATACGCGCCTTTCGGCGATGATGGCGCGCGCCATCGCGCCCACCGGGGCGATGTTCACGTTCATGGCATTGTGGACGGGCGCCTTCTGGGGACGTCCCACGTGGGGCACGTACTGGGCGTGGGACGCGCGGATGGTGTCGGAGCTCGTGCTCTTCTTCCTCTACGTGGGCTTCATCGCCCTCGCCAACGCGTTCGAGGATCCGCGGCGCGGCGACCGCGCGGCGTCGCTCCTCGCGCTCATCGGCGTGGTCAACCTGCCGATCATCTATTTCTCGGTCCAGTGGTGGAATACGCTGCACCAGGGATCGAGCGTGAAGTTCACCGGGTCGACCATGCACATCGCGATGCTCCAGGGGATGCTCCTCATGGCCTTCGCGAGCTGGATGTACGCGATCGGCGCGACACTCACGCGGGTGCGGTCGGTGATCCTGGAGCGCGAGCGGCGCACGCGCTGGGTGAGGGAACTGTGACGCACGAATTCTATTTGTGGATGTCCTACGGCGTGTCCGCCGTGGTGGTCGCGGTGGAAATCGTGGGGCTCGCGATGCGCCGGCGCAGCGCGCTTCGCGGCGTGGAGGAGGAAAGGGATCTTGAAGCCCAGGACTAAACGTGCGGCGGCGATCGCCGCGGGATTGGCAGCGCTCGGCGTGGCGGTGGCCCTGGTGCTGAACGCGTTCAACTCGAACCTCGTGTTCTTCTTCACGCCGAGCCAGGTCGCCTCGCACGAGGCCCCGAGCGGGCGCACCTTCCGCATCGGCGGCCTGGTGGAAGCCGGCAGCGTCGTGCACGACAAGGACGCGCTCACGGTGCATTTCCGCGTGACCGACACGGCGCAGACGATCCCCGTCGTCTACACCGGCATCCTTCCGGACCTCTTCCGCGAGGGCAAGGGCGTGGTCGCCCAGGGACGCCTCGAATCCGACGGCACGTTCCGCGCGACCGAGGTGCTCGCCAAGCACGACGAGAACTACATGCCGCCCGAAGCGGCGGAGGCGTTGAGGAAGGCGGGGCATCCCATCGACAAGGCCGCGTTCGCCGGCCAGAAAGGCAAGTCGTGATCCCGGAGCTGGGCCACTTCGCGCTGACAATCGCCCTGGCGCTTGCGATCGCACAGGTCGTGATCGCGTTCACCGGCGCCCGAACGGGCAACCCCGCGCTGCTCGCCACGGTGCGTCCCGCGGCCATCGGGCAGTTCGTGTTCGTCGCGGGCGCCTTCGCCGCGCTCGCGTGGTGCTTCGTGACGAGCGACTTCTCCGTGATGAACGTGGCACAGCACTCGAACTCCAAGCTGCCGGCGCACTACCGCTTCGCGGCGACGTGGGGCTCGCACGAGGGCTCGATCCTGCTGTGGATCCTGATGCTCGCCTCCTGGACATTCGCCGTGGCGACGTTGAGCCGCGCCCTTCCCGAGCGCTTCGTGGCGCGCGTGCTGGGCGTGATGGGCCTCGTGAGCGTGGGATTCCTCCTCTTCATCCTGATCACGTCGAATCCGTTCGAGCGGCTGCTGCCGGCAGCCGCCGAAGGCCAGGACTTGAATCCCCTGCTGCAGGACCCGGGCATGGTGATCCACCCGCCGATGCTCTACATGGGCTACGTGGGATTCTCGGTGGCGTTCGCGTTTTCGATCGCGGCGCTCATCGAAGGGCGCCTCGACGCGGCCTGGGCACGCTGGTCGCGCCCGTGGACGCTCGCGGCGTGGTGCTTTCTCACGGTGGGCATCTGCCTGGGCAGCGCCTGGGCCTACTACACGCTGGGCTGGGGCGGCTGGTGGTTCTGGGACCCCGTGGAGAACGCCTCGTTCATGCCGTGGCTGGTGGGAACCGCGCTCCTGCACTCGCTCGCGGTGACCGAGAAGCGCGGCACCTTCCGCAGCTGGACGGTGCTCCTCGCCATCGTCGCCTTCTCGCTTTCGCTCGTGGGCACGTTCCTCGTGCGCTCCGGCGTGCTCACCTCGGTGCACGCGTTCGCGACGGACCCGCGCCGTGGCATCTTCATCCTGCTCTTCCTCGTGGTCGTGGTGGGCGGGTCGCTCACGCTCTTCGCGTGGCGCGCGCCGCGCGTGGGCCTCGGCTCCGGCTTCGGCGCCGTGTCGCGCGAGTCGATGCTGCTCGCGAACAACGTGCTGCTTGCCGTCGCGATGTCGGCCGTGTTGCTGGGCACGCTCTATCCGCTCTTCCTGGATGCGCTGGGCCTGGGCAAGATCTCCGTGGGCCCGCCCTACTTCGACGCGGTCTTCGTTCCGCTCATGGCGCCGGCGGTGTTCCTCATGGCCGTGGGTCCCGTGGCGAGCTGGAAGCGCGCGGCGCTCCCCGATCTCTGGGTGCGCCTTCGCTGGGCCATGGGCGTGTCCATCGCGGCGGCCCTCGTCCTTCCTTTCGCGCTCGGCAAGAGCTCGCTCATGATCGCCGTCGGGCTGTGGCTCGCGTTCTGGGTGGTGGCGGCGACCGTGGCGCTCGTGTGGCAGCGCCTTCGCGCTTCGCCCCAGCAGACGCTGATGGGCAAGATCGGCGCGCAGTCGCGTTCCTGGTACGGCATGGCCGTCGCCCATCTCGGCATCGGCCTGTTCATCCTGGGCGTCACGATGGTGAAGGGATACGAGACCGAGCGCGACCTGCGCATGTCGCCGGGCGATCGCGTGACGCTCGGCGGCTACGAGTTCGCCTTCAAGGGCACGAAGGACGTCCCGGGACCCAACTACGCCGCGGTCCAGGGCACCTTCGAGGTAAGGCGCGACGGCAAGCTCGAGCGCACGCTCTTTCCCGAGAAGCGCACGTACAACGTGAGCGGCCAGACGATGACCTGGGCGGCGATCGACACGGGAATCACCCGCGACATCTACGTCTCGCTGGGCGAGCCCGTGGGCGACGGCGCGTGGGGCGTCCGCGTGTACCACAAGCCGTTCGTGGACTGGATCTGGGTCGGTTGCTTCGTGATGGCGCTGGGAGGCCTGCTCGCCCTGAGCGACCGGCGCTACCGCCTGCGCAGGCAGGTGGCCGAGATCGACGCCGCGGCAGCGGGCGCTCGCGCCTAGGCACTCGCGATGAAGAGCCTCAGGTTCGTCGTTCCGCTCGTGGTCTTCGCCGCGCTCGCGATCTTCCTCGCCGTGGGCCTTACTCGCGATCCGCGCGAGATCCCCTCGCCTTTCATCGGCAAGCCCGCCCCCGCGTTCAAGCTCGAACGCCTGCACGACTCCTCGCAATCGTTCTCGCCGCAGGAGATGAAGGGCAAGGTGTGGATGCTCAACGTGTGGGCGTCGTGGTGCGTCTCCTGCCGAGTGGAGCATCCGGTGCTGGTCGAGTTCTCGAAGCGCAACGCCGTGCCGATCGTGGGCCTCGACTACAAGGACAAGCGCGAGGACGGCCTGCAGTGGCTCGCGCGCTTCGGCAATCCCTATTCGCTCTCGGCCTTCGACGCCGAAGGGCGCGTGGCGATCGACTACGGCGTGTACGGCGCGCCCGAGACCTTCGTGATCGACAAGGAGGGCGTCATCCGCTACAAGCAGATCGGCCCGGTCACGCCCGAGGCGCTCGAGGAGAAGATCCTGCCGCTGCTGAAGAGTCTCGGCGCATGAGGCGCCTCGCGCTTGCATTGATGTTCGTGGCGGGGCTCGCCTTCGGCCAGGCCTCCGAGATCGCGCATCCCGATCCCGTGGTGGAAGCGCGGCTGAAGGCGCTGGCCGAGGAGCTTCGCTGCCTCGTCTGCCAGAACCAGACCATCGCCGACTCCAACGCCGCGCTGGCTCTGGACCTGCGCAACGAGATCCGCGAGCAGATCTCCCAGGGCAAGAGCGACGACGAGATCCGCGCCTACATGGTCGCCCGCTACGGCGACTTCGTGCTCTACCGGCCTCCATGGAAGGCGACCACGGTGCTGCTATGGGTGGGGCCCTTCGCGCTGCTCGCGTTGGGAATCGCGATCCTCTACATGAATGTTCGCAGGCGCCGCGCGCCCGCGCCGGAAGCGCCCGGCGGCGAACGGCCCAGCC
>Ga0335076_10007207_pt1 | contig 11209 bp, 9 predicted proteins | sample Lox_Sample_25_FD_206717 | JGI IMG/M metagenome (GOLD analysis project Ga0335076, IMG submission 206717) | Soil microbial communities from Loxahatchee National Wildlife Refuge, Florida, United States - Lox_Sample_2.5 | ecosystem: Environmental > Terrestrial > Soil > Wetlands | place: USA: Florida... | reverse complement strand
CGAGGGCGCCGGCCGCGCCCATGGCCACCCCCAGTCGCAGGACGGCCGCCACCGGGGCCGCCGCGCCGTCGAGCGCCCAGCTCAACCCGCCGAAGGCGATCGCGCTCACGCCCACCGCCACCTGGGCGAAGACCACCACCCGCCCGAGGTCGAGGCGGCCGGCGGCCGCCGACGACGCGAGCGACGCGAACACGACGACGTTGGCGGTCGTGACGAGCAGGAGGCTCCACGCGAGCGGCCGCTCGCGCAGGCGGGTCGCCCGGTACTGGAGCTCGTGGAGCCGCGTCCTCCGGCGCACGAAGCGCTCCATCACCCAGTCGACGAGGCCGAAGAGGCGCACCTCCTTGGCCGCGGGCGGGTCCACGGCGAGCCGGAAGGCGTACTCGGAGTGCCGCTGCGCCTCGCGGACCTCGGACGTGTTGCGGTCCCTCCAGACCGCGCTCTCCCGGAGGAGCCAGTGGGTCGCGAGCCACGCCCCGGCCAGGAGGGGCGGCGCCCACCAGGCGTAGGCGAAGAGGACGAACGCGCTGGCCAGGCCGACGACGGAGGTGACGAGGCCTTGGGCGATGAAGTCCATGTTGATGTGCATGGGCGGCCCGGTCATTCCGAGGTCGAAGTCTCGGGCCACCGTGAGATCCCCGGTCAGCTTCGGGTCCTCGAGGTGGCCCATCCCGGGCGGCCTCACGCAGGCGTCGGTCAGGCGGTCGTTGAGCCACGCCGCCACCCGGCTCCCGAGGTTCGCGCTGATCGCCTGGTGGACGGGTGCGAGCACCTGCAGCAGGACGAACACGACCCCTACGACGGCGAGCGGCCGCGCGAGCCCTTCCCCACGCTGCACCGCCCCGACGAGCGCCCCCGTGGCCACCGCCAGCCCGACCGGCAGCACGCCCCGCAGGAGGAGCACACCCCACCACGCGGCCGAGAGCCCGCGGTCTGCCCGGGGCAGGACGGCGAAGAACGTCCACTCCGCCCGCTCACGCAACCGACGCCACATGGGGGGAACGCGTCCAGTATAGCGCGCGTCCCGGCCGGCGACGAGGAAGCCCGGCCGCGTGGGCCAGGCGGCCTACAAGTCCACCGCGTCGACGCGGATCGGCTGACCGGCCTTCCAGCGGACCGGCCTGTTCTCGAGCCTCAGGACGCCGCGCGGGCAGACGTGCGCGCAGAGGCCGCAGCCGACGCAGGAGGCCCGCGTGAAGCTCTGGTTGGCCATCGCGTAGGCGCGGACGTCGATGCCCATCTCGCAGTACGTCGAGCAGTTCCCGCAGGCGATGCACATGTCCTTCTTCACGCGGATGCGGAAGCGGCCGAGCTTCTGCGCGAGGCCGAGGAGGGCCGCCATCGGGCAGCCGAACCGGCACCAGACCCGCGTCCCCATGAGCGGGTAGAGGCCCACGCCGAGGACGCCCGAAAACATCGCCCCGATCGCGAAGCCGTAGCCCTCCTGGACGCGGAAGGCGAAGCCGGCGAAGGCTGGGTGCTGCTTCCCCACCGCCCAGTTCAGCGAGACGACGGCGGTCGTCACCACGGCCGCGGCGAGGACTCCGTGGATCGACACCTTCTCGATCGACCACGCCCGGGTGGACTTGCTCGAGAGGTGGCGGAAGGGCTCGCCGAACGTGTTGGCGAGCCCGCCGCAGCCGCAGACCCAGGAGCAGTAGAAGCGCTTCCCCAGGAAGTAGGCGAGGAGGGGGAAGGCGACGAGGGAGCCCAGGAAGCTCCAGAAGACGATCAGGAAGGGATGCGCCAGGATGACCGACGGGTAGAAGTACTCGATCTTGAGGGGCCAGAAGTAGGTGAAGTAGTACTCCTGGTGGCCGAAGACCTGGAGGACGATCGGCAGGAGGAAGGCAAACACGACCTGCACGCCGACGACGCTCGCCGTCCGGAGGCGCTGGTAGGGGGTGTTCCCGTGGCGTCGCAGGAAGAAGGCACCCCCGGCGATCATCGCCAGCGTGTACACCGTCCCGTACAGGATCCACTTGCTGCGGAGGACGGCGGGCAGGGAGAGCGCGGCCCCCAGGGCCTCGGCCGCCCTCTGCAGGAGGTCGAACCGCAGGCCGAGGGCGGGGACGGGGCCGAAGTAGAGGAGGACGTACGCGCCAAAGAGGAGCGCGGAGAGCGCCCACGCCACCCACGAGCGGTTGCTCACGGGGTGCTCGTACGTGTTCATGAGCCCGGACTGCATCACGCGACCTCGGCCCCGGCATGCACGCGGAACCGGGGCGAGAGCTCCTCGTCGAACTGGGCCTCGCCGAGGTGCGCGAGGACGAAATCGAGCGGCCGGCGCTCGTGGATCCAGTCGAGGAGCGGCTCCTGGTTCCAGCGCGAGCCGAGCATGTTGAAGCCGACGACCCGGTCCCTCTCCACGACGATGCGCTGGCTCTCGAGCCGGCCCGGCACCCGCTGGTACCAGATCCTCTCGCCCTCCGGCGCCGGCACGGGGTTCCCGTCCGGCCCCACCGCCGCCGGGACGCGCCCCGCCGTCGTCCACTCGAGGTCGAAGAACTTGGCCGAGTTGTACCAAGTGCCCCGGCGGTAGGCGACGTCGTCGCCCAGCATCGAGCGGGCGGCGACGCGCCCCTGGTCCCGGGCGGTGTACCAGAGCTGTTCCGGACGGCGCGAGGCGTCGAACCACGTCACGTTCGCGCAGTCGCCGGCCGCCCACACGCCGGGAGCCGTCGACCGGAGCGCGTCGTCCGTCTCGACCGCCCCGGACGCGGCCAGCTGCACCGCGCTCCCGGCCAGGAACGCCGTGTTCGGCACGACGCCGATCGTCGAGACCGCGAGGTCGGCCTCGATCTCGCCGCCCCCCGCCAGCCGGATCGCGCGGATCCTCCCCCCGTCGCCGCGGACGACCTCGTCGACGGTCGCGCCGAGGCGCACGTCGACGCCGCGGGCCCGCAGGTGCTCGGCCACGAGGGCGGACTCGTTTCGGTCGAGGGCCGCCGGGAAGTACCAGCTCTCCCGGATCACGAAGCTCACGCGGAGCCCGCGGTCGTGGAGGACCTCGGCCACCTCGACGCCGATCAGCCCGCCGCCGAGGACGGCCGCTCTCGACCCCCTGTTCGCCTCGCGGTCGAGGCCTTCGAGATCGCGCAGGGTGACGAAGCAGTGGAGCCCCGGGCCGGCGCTCCCGGGCCAGGGCGCAGGACGCCCCTTCGACCCGACGGCCAGAAGCAGCTTGTCGTACGCGAGGCGGCTTCCGTCCTCGAAGACGAGGGCTCGCCCCGCGGCGTCGAGGCTCCCGACCCGGCCTTTCCGGCGCTCGAAGCGCATCCGATCGTAGAGCCCGCGGTCGTATGGCTCCGTGTCGCGGAGGCTCGTCTGCCCCGCGAACACGTACATCAGGGCGGGGCGGGAGAAGAAGTGGTCGTGCTCGTCCGACACGAGTGTGATCCGGCCCGAGGCGTCGCGGGCCCGCAGGGCGAGGGCCGCCTCCATACCCGCCACGCCGTTGCCGAGGATCGCGTAGTGCATGCGAGCCGCCCTCCCCTCCGGCGGATCCGCCCGACGTCAGGGTGTCGTGGGCCCCTCCGGGCCGGAACGCGGCCCGACCGGCTCCCATTCCCGTGCGGAGGCACGCCCGAGGGCGGCCACCCAGGCGGCGAGGACCGGGCGGAGCGCGGTCTCGAGTGCCTGGACGTCCCCCTCGGTCTCGCCGACGATGCCGACCACCTCGCCCTCGACCCGGAGCAGGAGGACGCGGCGCCCCCGCGTCTCGCCGGCCAGTCGGTCGGCGAAGCGCACCCCGTGCGGCACGACGAAGAAGGACGCGTTGCGGGACGCGGAGCTGTAGTAGACGTGAGGGGCCAAGGACAGGTCGGGCAGCGGGCAGTAGCGGGCCCCGACGAGGACGAGATCGCCCGCGCGGGCCGGCACCGAGGGGAGGCGCTGTCCCTGGCCGGAGAACCACTCGGCCACGACCCGCGGCTCCGCGCTGCGGACCTTGGCCGGCGGCGGATGGAAGGAGAAACAGTGGTCGTGGTCCCGCGCCAGCTCCCAGGCCACGAGCGGCGCGTGGCCGCGCAGCCCGAAGGCGGCCACCAGGGCGGCGGCGAGCGGCAGGACGACCCACGTCCACGCGCGCGCCGCGCTCCGGGGTCGGACGATGCCCGCGCGGAGGCGGCCCTCGAAGCCCGCGGGAAGCTCGGGTGCGGGCAGGGCGCGCAGGCGCGCGCGGAGGGCCCGCTCGTCCTCGGCCTGGGCGCGGCACGACGGGCAGGCCTCGAGGTGCGCGGTCACGGCGGCGGCCGTCTCCGCGTCCAGCTCGCCGTCCACGAGGCCGGTGACGCGCTCCGGATCGCAGGTCACGCGGACCTCCCGGCGAGCGCCTCGCGGAGGAGGGCACGCCCCCGATGGATGCGGGACATGACGGTGCCGATCGGCACGCCCAGCGCCTGGGCGATCTCGGCGTAGCTGAGCTCCTGGAGGTCCCGCAGGACGACCGCCGTCCGGAAGGCCTCGGGCAGGGCAAGGAGCGCGCGCGACAGCTCCTCGTGCCCGGAAGCGAGCGCGTCCTGGGACGGCGGCGTGGCCGGCCCGTCTCCCTCGAGCTCCACCGTCGCCGGGCGCCGCTTGGACCGGCGGAACGCGTCCGTCCGAACCCGCTGAAGGATCGTGTGGAGCCAGGCCCGGGCGTTCGAGCCGGGCTCGAAGCGGTCGAACGCTCGGTGGGCGCGCAGGAAGGTCTCCTGCACCAGGTCCTCCGCGTCGTGGGCGTTCCCCGTCATGCGATACGCGGCCCCGAAGAGGGACCGCAAATGGGGAAGCACCTCCGTTTCGAAGCGCTCGTCGCGGTTCAGAATCGCGCCGCCACGGGCGTCGCTCCCACGACCTCCGGGAACGCGGCCCGGCCTCCTTTTATTCCAGTGCGGCGATTCTGACACGGCGGGGTTGCGTTCGGGTCGGTGGGCGGGAATGATCCTCCCCGCCGGGTCGTTCCCGGCCTCGAGGGAGGGTGGGGTGGGCCTCGGAACGGGCGTGCTCCTGCTGGTCGCCGCAGCGACACTCGCGGAGGGCGGCGAGCTGGAGCTTCACGGCGTCGGAGCCGCGCGGGGGCTCGCGGTCGAGAGCCGGCCTGCCTGGATCGACGGGGGATTCGGACGTCTGACCGAGGGCCAGGACGCCGCCTCTTTCGAGGGAGCGGTGCGGGCCGAGGCCGAGCTCGGCCTCGACTGGTCGCCGTCTCCGGTCGTTCTCCTGCGCCTGCAGGGCGCGGCGCGCACCGAGCCAGGCGCAGCGGGGGGCTGGCGCGCCGGTCTCGTCGAAGCGTTCCTGCAGTATCGGCCGGAGCTCAGGCCCGGGGCCGCCCTGCGCCTGCGGGCCGGCCTCATGTTCCCGCCGACCTCCCGCGAGAACGTCGACCCGCTGTGGCAGTCGCCCTATACGCTGACGCTCTCCGCGCTCAACTCGTGGATCGGCGAGGAGGTACGCCTGACGGGGCTCGACGTCGCGGCTCTCCTGGGCTCGAGCGGCCGCTCCCGCTTCGAGCTCGGGGGCATGGCCTTCGGCGGAAACGACACCGCGGGGGCGCTGCTCGCCTGGCGGGGTTGGGCCTTCGGCCCGCGCCTCGCCGTCGCCGGGGAGACGCTGCCGCTGCCGCCCCTCCCCACCCTCGCCCCCGGCGGGCCCTTCGCCGCGCAGCGGGGCGACGGCACGGTGCCGGTCGACGAGCTGGACGGCCGCGTGGGCTGGCACGCGCGCGGCCGCTGGTCGCGCGACGGCCTCGGCCTGCTGCAGGCGGCGTGGACCGACAACCGGGGAGACCGCGGCCTCCACCGCGGGCAGTACGCCTGGGACACCCGCTTCGCCTCCTTCGGCGCCGAGGCGCAGCTCGGCCGCCTCCGCTTCGTGGCGGAGGGTCTCCTCGGCGACACCGGCATGGGCCCCGCCGAGGGGCCTCGAGTGGACGTCCGGATCCGCGCCGGCTACGCGCTCCTCACGTGGCCGGGATTCGGAGACAGGCTCCGCCTGACCGCCCGGCTCGACGGCTTCCGCAACGACGACCGTGACGGCCAGGCCGAGCCCAACGGCGAGTCCGGGTGGGCCATGACCTTCGCATTCCTCTGCTCGCCGCGCCCCTGGCTGCGCGCGGGCGTCGAGTACCTCGACCTGAGGTCGGACCGCCCCGCGGCCGCGTTCTCCGGGACTCCGGCGAGCACGAACGGGCGCCGGGCCCAGGCCGAGCTCCGCCTCCGCTTCTGACCGCGCCCGCGCCCATTCGCGAACCGACCCGCGCATCGTCCCGAACCGATTAGAATCCCGCTGCTCTCCTGGGGAGGCCGCCATGAAGACCTGCTGCACCGCCCTCGTCCTCTCTGCCGCCGCCCTCCTGCCGTCCGAAGGAACCCTCGCCGCGAGCGCCGCGCCCGGCGACCCCCCGGACGTCCGGGTCAGGGTCGACGCGACGAGCGTCGGCGCGCCCATCTCCCCTTACGTCTACGGCCAGTTCGTCGAGCACCTGGGCCGCTGCATCTACGGGGGCCTCTGGGCGGAAATGCTCGAGGACCGGAAGTTCTTCTACCCGGTGACCGGCGAGGCGCCGGCCTGGGAGATGTTCAAGCCCGGGCCCCGGTCGTGGGACGGAGCCGGCGTCCCGTACGAGCTCCTCGTGCGGTCTCCGTGGATGATCCTGGGCGACAAGGCGGCAGTGACGATGGCCCGCGAGGGCGCCTACACGGGCGACCACAGCCCGCGGATCGCCCTTTCAGGAGGCCTGACCCAGGGGCTGATGCAGGAGCGGCTGGGCCTGCAGGAAGGCCGGGCGTATGTCGGACGGATCGTGCTTTCCGGCGACCCGGGGACGGCACCGGTCGAGGTGAGCCTGGCGTGGGGGGGCGGAGGCACCGCTCGACAGACGGTCTCCCTCGCGAGTCTCGGCACGGGCTTCGCGACCCACGTCCTCCGGTTCCGCTCGGGGGGCACGACCGACAACGGTCGCCTCGAGGTCGTCTCCCGCGGGACGGGCGCGCTCACGATCGGCGCCGTCTCCCTCATGCCGGCGGACAACGTCCTCGGCTGGAGGGCCGACACCCTCGCCCTCCTGAAGGAGCTCGATTCCCCCGTGTACCGCTGGCCGGGCGGGAACTTCGTGAGCGGCTACGACTGGAAGGACGGGATCGGCGACCGCGATCGGCGGCCGCCCCGCAGGAACCCCGCCTGGAAGGGAGTCGAGCCGAACGACGTCGGCCTGCACGAGTTCATGGACCTCATGCACGAGATCGGGGCCGAGCCCTACGTCGCCGTCAACACCGGCAAGGGCGGGCCCGAGTCGGCGGCCGAGCTCGTCGAGTACGCGAACGGCGCCGCCACGACGCCTCTCGGCCGGCGGCGGGCGGAGAACGGCAGCTCCCGGCCGTTCGGCGTGCGGCTGTGGGCCGTGGGAAACGAGATGTACGGGGACTGGCAGATCGGCCACATGCCGCTCGAGCGGTACGTCGAGAAGCACGAGAAAGTCGTGGAGGCGATGCGGGCCGTCGACCCGAAGGTCCAGCCGGTGGCGGTGGGCTCGGTCGGCGACTGGAGCCGGGCGATGCTGGGGCAGGCCGCCACGCACATGGCCTACATCAGCGAGCACCTGTACTGGCAGGACAAGCCGGACGTCCCCGCCCACGTCGCCCAGTCGCGCGACGCGATCCGCCGGGTCGCCGAGGCCCACCGGGCCTACCGCCGCGAGCTCCCCTCCTTGAAGGGCAGGGACATCCGGATCGCTCTCGACGAGTGGAACTACTGGTACGGGCCGAACGAGTACGGGGAGCTCGGCACCCGCTACTTCCTCCAGGACGGCCTCGGGATCGCGGCCGGGCTCCACGAGCTCTTCCGCAACAGCGACCTCTTCTTCATGGCCAACTACGCCCAGACGGTGAACGTCATCGGCGCGATCAAGACGACGGCCACGGCGGCGGAGATGGAGACGACGGGCCTCGTCCTCGCCCTCTACCGGCGCCAGTTCGGAACGCTCCCGGTCGCGGTGTCGGGCGCCCCCGACCCGCTGGACGTGGCGGCGGCGTGGACGGCCGACCGCTCGGCCCTGACGGTGGCGGTGGTCAACCCGGCGCTCGAGCCGCGGCGGATCGAGCTCGACGTCGCCGGCGCCTCGCTCACCGGCGTCGCCCGCCGCTTCGTCCTGACCGGCCCCGATCGATGGTCGCACAACGTCCCTGGCCGGCCCCGGGCGGTGAAAGTGGAGCAGACCTCGCTCCCGGAGAGCGGAGGGACGGTCGAGATCCCGCCTCTGAGCGTGGTGATCCACCGCCTGGCCGCGCGCTGACCGCGTCCTCTGTTCAGACGAGGCCTGTCCTCGACTAGGACACCCGCGCGCGGGCTCGTGTGTCCCGTCTCACGGCCGCCTCTGGTACCGCCCTCATAACCTGTTGACTCCCTGGATGTTGTCGACAGCGGGAAAAAGAACGTCAAGCGGGGCCGCCCTGGCGAACCTTTTGCCCTTGGCACACGTCGAAGAAGTTGAGACGGGGCGACCCGGGCTCGGAAAGGAGACGGTCATGGGCACGACCATCGCAGCCGTTCAGGCGCTCTGCCCCCTCTGCGGGTCGCCCGTGCTGTCGATCGGCCGCAGCGGGCGAGTCTTCGCCGAGGATCTTCGTCCCATCCAGATCGGACCCGAGCTGGACCGCGGCTACACCCTGTGCGACGACTGCGGGCTCCTCGCACACCTGCCGAGCGACCTCACTCTGAACTGAGCCGTTGCGACCGTGCGCGCTGTCTCCCGGCGCGAGCGGAAGAGATCTTTCGTCTTGACGTGCGAGAGCCGCCGGAGCAAACTTCGGGCAACGTCGAGCGGTCGTTCACCACTTCCGGGGCTCGGCTCCATGGCGAGCCGGCACCGCATCCAGGCAGCTGGAGGGAGAGCGCATGCAGGACGAACCCACTTCGCCGGGGGCCGAAGCCCCCAAGCCCGAGCCGACCGTGGCCGGCGCCTTTCAGGAGGCCAAGCAGGCCGTCGCCACCGCCGGAGGCGCCGTCAGCGCCGGCGTGAAGGAGGCGGTGAAGAAGGTCAAGAAGGCGGTCAGGAAGGCCGTCAAGAAGGCAAAGCCCGCGAAGAAGACCGCGAAGAAGAAGGCGACCAGGAAGGTCGCCAAGAAGGCAAAGAAGGCAAAGAAGGCCGCGAAGAAGAAGGCCAAGAGGAAGGGAGCCCGGAAGCGCTAGTCGGCGCCGCTTCTCGCGCAACTCGCGACGGGATTCTCGGACGGGGGCGTTTCGCGCCCCCGTTCGCCCTTTTCGGAGAGCCTACTCCCGGCCCCAGGTGAGGATGGCCGTCTTCAGGCCGTCCCCCCCGCGGGCCATCCGGTGCAGGACCTCGGGCAAGCCGTCGAGCGGGGCCTCCCCCGAGATGAACGCGTTCGGGTCGACGTGCCCGTCGGCGATGAGCCGGAACGCCTTCCGCACGCTCTCCGGCGTGTGGTGGAAGGTCGACTTGATGGTCAGCTCCTGGTAGTGGAGGCGCTGGGAGTCGATTCCGATGCGGCTGTCGGCCGGGCACCCGGCGAACAGGTTGACGAGGCCCCCCTTGCGGACGGCGCGGATCGCGGCCTCGCACGTCTCGGGCTGGCCCACCGCTTCGATGACGACGTCGAACCCGTGGCCGTGGTGGCTCTGCGTCCGGAGCTGCTCCACGACGTCGCGGTCCTTCGAGGCGACGATCGTCGCCTCCGCCCCGAGCTCGCGCGCCCTCTCGAGCCGCCCGGCGTTGCGGCCGACGACGGTGACGTGAGCGCCCCGCAGCCGGGTCAGGGCGACGAACATGAGGCCGATCGGCCCCGCTCCGATCACGGCGACCGACTGGCCGCGGCCGATCCAGCTCTCTTCCACCCCGCGCACCACGCAGGCGAGCGGCTCGACCATCGCCGCCTCGCGGAAGCCCACCCCGTCCTCGAGCGGAACGAGGTTCTGGCGCACCACCCGCGCCGGGATCCGGGCGAACTCCGCGTAGGCCCCGTTCCAGAAGAGCAGGTCGTCGCACAGGCTCGGGCTGTCGTGGCGGCAGTAGTGGCACTCGCCGCAGGGGGCGGAGTTCGCCACGACGACGGGCGTGCCGGGCTCGACCCCGTCCGTGCCCGGGCCCACCTTCTCCACGATTCCCGCCACCTCGTGGCCGAACACCGAGGGCGGGGTGATCATCCGCGCGTGGTACCCGCGCCTGAAGACCTTGACGTCCGTCCCGCACGTGAGGGCCACCTTCGTGCGCAGCAGAACGTCCCCCGGATCGAGGCAGGGCACGTCGACGCGCTCGATCCGGACGTCCTCGCGGCCGTGGAGGACCGCCGCCCTCATCCGAGCCGACACTGTCTCACCTCTCCCCCGCCATCTCCAGGACGACCTTGAGCGTCCCCGGCCCGGGCCGGGAGGCCAGGGCGAACGCCTCGAGCGCCCGCCCGATCGGCAGGTGGTGGCTCACCAGCTCGCGTACGCGGATCTCCCGGCCGAACACCAGCCGCGCGGCCTGGTCCTGCAGTTCGATGGACGAGCTGTACGCGGTCAGGATGTCCTTCTCGGAGGTGGTGAGCACCCCCAGGTCGACTTCCGCGGTTTCCCCCCGCGAGGTCGCGGCGAAGCACAGGATACGCCCTCCGGGGCGGGTGGCGTCCAGGGCCTGGGCGAAGGCCGCCCCGCCGGTGGCCGCCACCAAGGTGCAGTCCGCCCCCCGCCCTTCGGTGAGGGAAAGGACCTCGCCCGCCACGTCTCCACCCGCGTCGATCGTCGCCGCGGCCCCGAGCGAGGCGGCGACGGCACGTCGCTCGGCGAGAGGGTCGGAGGCCAGCACGAGAGCCCCCGCCCAGCGGGCGATCTGCATCAGCAGGAGGCCGATCGGCCCCTGCCCGACCACGAGCACGGACTCGCCCGCGGCCACGCCGGCCTTCCGGACCGCCTTCAGACACGTGTTGACGGGCTCGACGAAGGCCGCCTCCTGAGGGAGCACGCCGTCCGGGATCGGGATGGTCCCCCGCTCGACGATCCAGTCCGAGGCCTTCACGTACTCGGCGTAGCCCCCGCCGGCGGGCTCGAAGCCGGCGGTGGTGCCGTTCCGCTTGTAGGTCGCGCATTGGGCGTGGAGCGCGCGGTGGCAGTAGTAGCACCGGCCGCAGGGGACGTGGTGGTGCACGACCACCCTCTGGCCCTCGCGGAACCCCCCCGTGCCCCGTCCGAGCCCGGCTACCGTCCCCGCGATCTCGTGCCCGAAGATCCGCGG
>Ga0335076_10007206_pt1 | contig 11211 bp, 7 predicted proteins | sample Lox_Sample_25_FD_206717 | JGI IMG/M metagenome (GOLD analysis project Ga0335076, IMG submission 206717) | Soil microbial communities from Loxahatchee National Wildlife Refuge, Florida, United States - Lox_Sample_2.5 | ecosystem: Environmental > Terrestrial > Soil > Wetlands | place: USA: Florida... | reverse complement strand
CTTTCCCGAGGTGCTCGACGGCCGGGTCAAGACATTGCATCCGCACGTGCACGCCGGGCTGCTGGCCGACACCCGCAAGCCGGAGCACTTGGCCGCGCTGGACCGGCTCGGGATCGAACCCTTTGACCTGGTGGTGGTCAACCTCTACCCGTTCGCCGAGACGGTGGTGTCTGGCGCGGACGTCGAGGAGTGCGTCGAGCAGATCGACATCGGCGGCCCGTCGATGGTGCGCGCCGCCGCCAAGAACCACACCAGCGTAGCGGTGGTGGTGGAGCCGCTCGGCTACGACGGTGTGCTGGCGGCGGTGCGTGCCGGCGGCTTCACCCTCGAACAGCGAAAAAGACTGGCGGCGTTAGCGTTCCGACACACCGCAGAGTACGACGTGACGGTGGCGAGCTGGATGGCGGCGACGCTGGCGCCCGAGGACCCGCCGCAACCCATGCCGCCCTGGTTCGCCGGCACGTGGCGGCGGTCGGCGATACTGCGCTACGGCGAGAACCCCCACCAGAGCGCCGCGCTGTACGTCGACGACAGCGCGTGGCCCGCACTGGCTCAGGCCGAGCAGCTGCATGGAAAAGACATGTCCTACAACAACTTCACCGATGCTGACGCGGCGTGGCGTGCCGCGTTCGACCACGAAGAGATGTGCGTGGCGATCATCAAGCACGCCAACCCGTGCGGCATCGCGATCTCCTCGACCTCGATCGCCGACGCGCATCGCAAGGCCCACGCATGCGATCCGCTCAGTGCGTTCGGCGGGGTGATCGCAGCCAACGCCGAGGTCAGCGTCGAAATGGCGGAAACCGTCGCGGACATCTTCACGGAGGTGATCGTCGCGCCCGCCTACGAAGACGGTGCGGTTGAGGTGTTGTCCCGCAAGAAGAATATCCGCATCCTCGTGGCGCCGGAGCCCACCGTCGGCGGTACCGAGATGCGGCAGATCAGCGGTGGGCTGCTGTTGCAGGACCGTGACGCGCTGACCGCGCCCGGCGACGACCCGGCCAATTGGTCACTGGTCGCCGGTGAACCCGCCGGCCCAGACACGCTCGCCGAACTGAAATTCGCATGGCGAAGTTGCCGCGCGGTGAAGTCGAACGCGATCGTCATCGCCACGGGCGGCGCGACCGTCGGCATCGGCATGGGGCAGGTCAACCGGGTCGACGCGGCACGGCTGGCCGTCGAACGCGGCGGCGACCGCGTCCGGGGCGCGGTCGCCGCATCGGATGCGTTTTTCCCCTTTCCCGACGGGCTCGAGACGCTGGCCGCGGCGGGTGTGAAGGCCATCGTGCACCCGGGCGGCTCGATCCGCGACGACGTCGTCACCCAGGCGGCCAGCGACGCCGGCATCACGCTGTATCACACCGGCGCGCGCCACTTCGCGCACTGAGCGGAATGCCTCATGGCCGCCGCAGTCGTAGCGTGGAGTAGTGACTGCACCTAACCATCTGCCCCGAACCCTCGGTGAGCTGCGCGCTTCCGGACACCGTGAGCGCGGCGTCAAGCAGGAAATCCGGGAGAACCTGCTGACGGCCCTTGCCGAGGGCGAAGACACCTGGCCAGGCATTCTGGGCTTCGAAGACACCGTGCTGCCGCAGATCGAGCGGGCGCTGATCGCCGGGCACGACTTCGTGCTGCTCGGCGAACGCGGTCAGGGCAAGACACGGCTGCTGCGGTCACTGCAAGGCCTCCTCGACGAGTGGACCCCGGTCATCGCCCGCGCGGAGCTGGGCGAGCACCCCTTCCACCCGATCACTCCCGAGTCGATCCGCCGGGCCGCCGAACTGGGCGATGACCTGCCGGTTGCGTGGAAACACCGCAGCGAGCGCTACACCGAGAAGCTCGCGACACCAGACACCAGCGTCGCCGACCTCGTCGGCGACATCGACCCGATCAAGGTGGCCGAGGGCCGCAGCCTCGGCGACCCGGAGACCATCGCTTACGGCCTCATCCCGCGTGCGCACCGCGGCATCGTCGCGGTCAACGAACTACCGGATCTCGCCGAGCGGATCCAAGTCGCGATGCTCAACGTGATGGAGGAGCGCGACATCCAGGTCCGCGGCTACACGCTGCGGCTGCCGCTCGACGTGCTCGTGGTCGCCAGCGCGAACCCGGAGGACTACACCAACCGGGGGCGGATCATCACTCCGCTGAAGGACCGATTCGGCGCGGAGATCCGCACCCACTACCCGCTGGTACTCGACGCGGAGGTCGGTGTCGTCACGCAGGAAGCCCATCTGGCGGCCCAGGTGCCGCTTTACCTGATCCAGATCCTGGCCCGGTTCGCCCGCTACCTGCGCGAGTCCAGTTCGGTCGACCAACGCTCCGGTGTCTCGGCACGGTTCGCGATCGCCGCCGCCGAGACCGTCGCCGCGTCGGCGCGGCAGCGCGCCGCGATGCTCGGCGAGCAGGATCCGGTCGCCCGGGTCGTCGACCTCTCCACCGTGATCGACGTCTTGCGCGGCAAGCTGGAGTTCGAGTCCGGCGAGGAGGGCCGGGAACAGGCCGTGCTGGAGCATCTGCTGCGCCGGGCGACCGCAGACACCGCGCAGAAGCTGCTCGGCGGCATCGACGTCGGGCCGATCGTCGTCGCCATCGAGCGGGGGTCACCGGTGACCACCGGCGAGCGGGTGTCGGCTAAAGACGTGCTGGCGGCGCTGCCCGACCTGCCCGCCATCGCAGCGATCACCCGGCGAGTGGGCGCGAAGTCCGACGGCGAGCGGGCCGCGGCGGTCGAGTTGGCGCTGGAGGCCCTGTACCTGGCCAAGCGCATCGACAAGGTCACCGAGGATGGGGAAACGGTCTATGGCTAAGCCCAGGCACGGGCGGGCCTCGCGGTATTCCGCCTACACCGGCGGCCCAGACCCGTTGGCGCCGCCGGTCGATCTGCGTGAGGCGCTCGAACAGATTGGGCGTGACGTGATGGAGGGCACATCGCCGCGTCGCGCGCTGTCTGAGTTGCTGCGCCGGGGCACCACGAACCTGCCGGGTGCCGACCGGCTGGCCGCCGAGGCCAACCGCAGGCGCCGGGAATTGCTGCGCCGCAACAACCTCGACGGCACGCTGCAGGAAATCAAGAAACTGCTCGACGAGGCGGTGCTGGCCGAGCGCAAGGAACTGGCCAGGGCGCTGGACGACGACGCCCGGTTCGGCGAACTGCAGCTGGAATCGCTGTCGCCATCGCCGGCCAAGGCGGTGAAGGAGCTCTCCGACTACAACTGGCGCAGCAACGAGGCGCGCGAAAAGTACGAGCAGATCAAGGACCTGCTCGGTCGCGAGATGCTCGACCAGCGGTTCGCGGGCATGAAGCAGGCGCTCGAGGGCGCCACCGACGACGACCGTCAGCGGGTCAGCGAGATGCTCGACGACCTCAACGACCTGCTCGACAAGCACGCCCGCGGCGAGGACACGCAGCACGACTTCGAAAACTTCATGGCCAAACACGGCGAGTTCTTCCCGGAGAACCCGCGCAACGTCGAGGAGCTGCTCGACTCGCTGGCCAAGCGCGCGGCCGCTGCCCAACGGTTCCGCAACAGCCTGTCCGCCGAGCAGCGCGCGGAACTCGATGCGCTGGCCATGCAGGCGTTCGGTTCACCCGCGCTGCAGCAAGCGCTGAGCCGGCTGGACGCGCACCTGCAGGCCGCACGGCCGGGCGAGGACTGGACCGGCTCATCGCGGTTCTCCGGTGACGACCCGCTGGGGATGGGCGAAGGCACCCAGGCGCTGGCCGACATCGCCGAGTTGGAGCAGCTCGCCGAGGCGCTGTCGCAGAGCTACGCGGGCGCCACCATGGACGACGTCGACCTCGACGCGCTGGCCCGCCAGCTCGGCGACCAGGCCGCGGTGGACGCCCGCACCCTGGCCGAGCTGGAGCGCGCCCTGGTCAACCAGGGTTTTTTGGACCGCGGGTCCGACGGGCAGTGGCGGCTGTCGCCCAAGGCCATGCGCCAGCTGGGGCAGGCGGCGCTGCGTGACGTCGCCGAGCGGCTGTCCGGGCGCAACGGCGAGCGCGACACCCAGCGCGCCGGCGCCGCCGGAGAGCTCACGGGCGCGACGCGGCCGTGGCAGTTCGGTGACACCGAGCCGTGGAACGTGACGCGAACGCTGACCAACGCGGTGCTGCGGCAGGCCGGCACCGGCGTCGGGCCGGCCGACGGGCCGATCGGGATCACCGTCGACGACGTCGAGGTGTCGGAGACCGAGGCCCGCACGCAGGCAGCGGTGGCTCTGCTGGTGGACACCTCGTTCTCGATGGTGATGGAGAACCGTTGGCTGCCGATGAAACGGACCGCGCTGGCGTTGAACCACTTGGTGAGCACCCGGTTCCGATCCGACGCATTGCAGATCATCGCGTTCGGGCGGTACGCGCGGACCATGACCGCGGCCGAGCTCACCGGGCTCGAAGGCGTGTACGAGCAGGGCACCAACCTGCATCACGCGCTGGCTCTGGCCGGCCGGCATCTGCGCAGGCACCCCGGCGCGCAGCCGGTGGTGCTGGTGGTCACCGACGGCGAGCCGACCGCCCACTTGGAGGGCACGATCGGGTACGGCGAGCCGGGTTCGGAGCCCGCGCAGGTGTTCTTCGACTATCCACCGCACCCGCGGACCATCGCCCACACCGTGAAGGGTTTCGACGACATGGCCCGGTTGGGCGCCCAGGTGACGATCTTCCGGCTGGGCAACGATCCGGGGCTGGCCCGGTTCATCGACCAGGTGGCCCGCCGGGTGCAGGGCCGGGTGGTCGTGCCGGATCTCGACGGCCTGGGCGCCGCGGTCGTCGGCGACTACCTGCGGTCACGCAAACGGCGCTGAGTTAGCCGCGTTTGCGCCCTCTGCGCTTGGTGCCGACGCTGCCCCACAGCGAGAAGCCCTTGATCGTGACGTGCGGAGCGCCTGGCGTGCCTGGGCCCTCAGCGCTGTGGTCGAACGCACCCATCACGGCGTGCCCACGAATCTCGACGTTGACTTCCGGCGGCACCAGGATGACTTGGCCACCCATGATCGAGTACGAGCGGATCTCGACCTCGGGCGATGTGAAATCGGCATAGCGCAAGTCGATGACGCCGCCGCCCCACAGCGCGAACGTGGTCAGCCGCTGCGGCACATTCCATCGGCCCCGGCGCTCAAAACCGCTCATGATGGCCAGTAGCAACGTCGACGGCGCGGGATGACACGCCCCACGTCGAAGCGGTCGCGGCATGCCGGGCAGGTCGGCGCTGAGCCGGTCCAGTTCCTCGTAGGTTTGAGCCGCATACACCTTCGACAACCGGTTCTCGTAGTCGCTCATCTCCAGGCGGCCCTGCGCCGCTGCGTCGGTCAGCAGCTGCGCAATCTGGATGCGGTCGGTGTCGGCGGCCCGCAACGCGGCGTCTCGCTGCGGCATATTGCTGGTCATCGATATCGAGCCTACGACGTGCTCGCGGCGCTGCCCAGCGAACCACCAAGATCGCGCGAGATAGTCCTCGGACCGGGTCATCCCGATGGGTTGTCCGGTGCCGGATGCGCTCCGTGGCGGTAGCCCGCGCCGGTGCGCCCCGGTGGCCGGACCTGCACCGCCGGCTGCCACCGGCCGACAGGTAGGCGCTCAGGTCCGCGTGGTGCGGAGGTCGGGACCACGTGCCGGCCAAGCGTGCCGGTGGCCGCGGGGACCAGGACGTCCGTGCTCACGTTCCCTGTCCGACCGGCCGGTGCAGGATGTGGCACAGCACCCTTCGGAGGTCGTCTTCCGGCGACGCGGGCAGCGCATCGGCTCGCCAGGCGACAAAGTCATCAGGACGCACCAGCAGCGCTCCGTCGGGTGGCAGTCCGGTCAGCTCCGCCCACCGGCCGTCGATGTCGCGTATGTCACTGTCCCCGTCATCGGTGTCTGAGCCGATGCGATGCACACCGATCGGGATGCGAAGCGATCCGGAAACCGCGGCGGCGGCGGCGATCCACGGCGTGCCAGCGGCGCCGGTGAACACCGTGAAGCCGCTGCCGAGCAGATCGAGCGTGGACACGCGCATGCCGTCGCGTCGCACCCACGCGTGGGGCACCCTGGTTCCGGGCTCGCCGCGCAGTTGCTCGCCGTCGACCAACTGCACGACATCCGGGTCGGTGGGGGCCGGCTCGTCGGACACAACCGCCGCGGAGCGGTAGCGGTATCCGGCAATCATGTAAAACAACGGCCGTTCTTCCCCGGCGGCAAGGCGGGGGCGGTCCTCCCCAAGCTGAAGAAACTGCACGCCGGGTCCGGTCAGCGACTGGCGCGCCGCGAACCGCGCCACCGGGTGCCGCTCGGCGTGGTAGGTGTCGAGAAGCTCGGGTGCGGCGGTTCTGTTCAGCACGGCAGCGAGTTTCCATGCCAGGTTGTGCGCGCTTTGGATCGCGGTATTGGCGCCGCCGCCTTTCAACGGGGGCATTGTGTGTGCCGAGTCACCGACCAGAAACACTCGCCCGCAGCGGAATTGGTCCGCCACCTGCTCGTACGGCTGCCACGGCGCGACGTCGACGATTTCCAGGTCGATCGGCGCGCCGACGGCTTTGAGCACCATCTCGCGGCACCGCTCCCCGGTGAACTGATCGATGGTTTCGCCACGGCTCGGGAAGTATGTGGTCATGAACACGCCGAGGTCACCTTGGGCCACAATGAAAATTCCGGTCGCCTCGGGGTTGTCGATCTTGACCGCGTCGCCGTCACCCAGGACCGGGACGAACTGCCGCCATGGCGCTCGAAAGTAAACGAAGACAACAAAAATCGGTAACGCGCCGTAGCCCGAGGCGCCGATACCGAGTTGTTTGCGAATCGGGCTGTGGGTGCCGTCCGACGCAAGCAGGTAATCGGCGCGAACTTCCGACAACGCGCCGCTGTGGAGGTCCTTGATCGTCGCCACCACGCCCGTCTCGTCCTGCGTGAACGATTCCAATTCCGTTCCGTACCGCGCCTCGCTGCCGAGCCTGCGGGTCTCGTCCAGCAGGATCGGCTCCAGCCTGTTTTGCGGGCAATACCTTCCGAAAGGCTCAGGGCTGACGCCAGCAGAGCTGGGAAAGAAATCGTCTTCGTACACCGCGGTTTCATCGTGGCTGCTCAACGTCGGCTTGGCCACCATGCGCGAGATGTGCTCGGCGACCGCGTTAACGGCGTCGCCGGCCCCCAACTCGCGCAGGATCTCCAGGCTGCGAAATGTCAGATTGCGGGCCTTCGGGTACACGAACACCTCGCGGCGCTTCTCGACGAGCAGCGATTCGACGCCGTGGTGGGCGAGCAACGCCGAAGCGGACAGGCCGGCGACGCCGGCACCGATGATCAGGACGGAGCGATGTGGATTCGACATGGACCACCTCCATTGCCGGGGGTTACCATATAATGATAGTCTCATCCAACTGATGGTCTCTGTCAAGAATTTCGGCGGAGGTTTCGGTGGTCCGGCGGTTAAGCGCTCGTCAAAACGGGTAGTACACGGCAAACCGCGGATGTCGGAATTCAGGCGCCGAAGCGGTCGCGGGTTCTCGGGGGCGCCCGCAGCCGGCGGGGCCCGGCCTGCACCTGTGGCCAAGCGCGGGAGGCTGCCATGGAGATCCTCGTCCTGACCGACGACCCCGAATTCGATTCGGTGATGCCGCCGATCGCCCTGCTCACTCCGCCCGCACGCTATGCGCCCCTGACCGCCGCCGCGCCCGCACTCGCCCCGGCGGTCGACGTTGCGATCGTCGACGCGCGCACCGACTTGCTCGCCGCCCGCAACACCTGCCGGCGGCTGGCCGCCGTGTCACCCGAAATCGGGCTGGTGGCCGTGGTGGCCGACGGCGACCTGATCGCCGTCGACATGGACTGGGGCATCGACGAGGTGATGTTGCCCGTGGTCGGGCCGGCCGAGCTGCTCACCCGCCTGCGGCTGGCGATGAGCCGACGACGCCTGAACTCCGAGAAGCCCGCCTCCACCATCGTCCAGCTCGGCGACCTGCTGCTCGACGAGGCCAGCTACAGCGTGTACGCCGGCGAACGACGGATCGACCTCACGCTGACCGAGTTCAAGCTGCTCAATTACCTTGGCCGGCATCCCGGACGGGCGTTCACCCGCGGTCATCTGCTGCGGGAAGTGTGGGGCCACGGCTGCGGGCACACCAAGACCGTCGATGTCCACGTGCAGCGGTTGCGTGCCAAGCTCGGCAGGCCCTACGAATCGCTGGTCGACACGGTGCGCGGGGTGGGCTACATGGCGGTGCAACCCCGGCAGCTCCGGTCGACAGCCAGCGGTCGGTGGCGCACCATCGTCCGTTCCCGCGACACGGGAAGCGCCCGACCCGACGTGCGCCGGCGGACGACCTCCGGGATCACCGGCGGGGGGCGCATCGTCCCCAGATCAACCGGTTGACACCCAGCGCGGTGGCCGCTTCTGCAGGAACGCGAGCATCCCCTCGCGGGCTTCGTCCGACACGAACAGCCGCGCCGACTGTACGGTGAGCTCTTCGGCGCGGCGGTCGAACTCGTCCAGGATCGGCCGCGTCGTCAGGGCTTTGGAGGCGGCCAAGCCCTGCGGCGATCCGCGTTGCAGCTGGGCGACGATCGCTGCGACCGACGCGGAGACGTCCTCGGCGGCCACGGTGACCAAGCCGATCGCCGCGGCCTCATCGGCGCCGAACTTCTCGCCGGTCAGGAAATAGCGGCCGGCCGCCCTGGCCGTCATCTTGGGCAGCAGCGTCAGCGAGATGATGCCCGGCGCCACGCCGATGCGGGCTTCGCTCAGCGCAAACGTGCTCTGCCGCCCGGCAACCACGATGTCACAGGCACCGACGAGGCCGAGTCCGCCGGCACGGACGTGCCCGTCGATCGCGGCCACCACCGGCAGCGGCAGTTCGAGGATCGCGCGCAGCAGCGAGGTGAGTTGCCGGGCCCGGTCGGCCGCGGTCTCGAACGCGTCGCCGCCGGTGTTGGAGCTCGCCGGCCTTTCGGCCGCGGTGTTGGATGTCGCCGGCGGTCCGGCTGTCGGGTTGGATGTCGCCGGCGGTCCGGCTGTCGGGTTGGATGTCGCCGGCGGTCCGGCTCCGGAGGCCTCCGACAGGTCGGCCCCCGCGCAGAAGGTTCCGCCGGTGTGACTGAGCACGACCGCCCGCACCCCCGATTCCTCGGCGGCGTCGCCGAGGGCTTGGTGCAGTTGCTCGACGAGCGCCGACGACAGTGCGTTGCGGTTGTGCGGTGAGTCGAGGGTGATCCGTGCGACCGGCCCCTCGACGACGAAGTGGACCAGCGCGGTCATCAGTACGAGCGTGGCAGGCCCAGCGACGTCTGGGCGACGAAGTTCAGCACCATCTCCCGGCTGACCGGGGCGATGCGTGACAACCGGGACAGCGTCACCGCCGCGGCGATGCCGTATTCCTTGGTCAGCCCGTTGCCGCCCAGCGACTGCACAGCCTGATCCACCGCCCGCACCGACGCCTCACCCGCGGCGTATTTCGCCATGTTGGCGGCCTCGGCAGCGCCGGCATCGTCGCCGCAGTCATAGAGCGTCGCCGCCTTCTGCATCATCAGCTTGGCCAGCTCGATCTCAATGTAGTTCTGAGCCAACGGATGTGAGAGTCCCTGGTGCGCCCCGATGGGGGTGAACCACACCTTGCGGGTCTTGACGTAGTCCACGGCCTTGTTCAGCGCGAAGCGGCCCGTGCCGACCGCGCTCGCGGCGCCCATGATGCGTTCGGGGTTCAGGCCCGCGAATAGCTGCGCGATCGCGGCGTCCTCCGAGCCGACGAGCGCGTCGGACGGCAGCCGCACATCGTCGATGAACAGCGAGAACTGCCGCTCCGGGCTGACCAGCTCCATCTCGATCGGGGTGTACTCGAAGCCAGGTGTGTCTGTCGGCACGATGAAAAGCGCGGGCCGCAGCTTGCCGGTCTTGGCGTGCTCCGTGCGGCCGACGACGAGCACCGCTTTGGCCTGGTCCACGCCGGAGATGTAGATCTTGCGGCCGTTGAGGATCCAGTCGCTGCCGTCGCGGCGCGCCGTCGTCGTGATGTTGTGCGAGTTGGAACCGGCATCGGGCTCGGTGATCGCGAATGCCATCGTGATCGACCCGTCGGCGATGCCGGGCAGCCAGCGCTGCTTCTGCTCGTCGGTGCCGTATCTGGCGATGATGGTGCCGTTGATCGCCGGCGAGACCACCATCATCAGCAGACCGCAGCCGGCCGCCGACATCTCCTCCATCACGAGGGAGAGTTCGTACATGCCGGCGCCGCCGCCGCCGTACTCCTCGGGGATATTGATGCCGATGAACCCGAGTTTGCCTGCCTCGTTCCACAATTCGTCGGTGTGCTGACCGGCGCGAGCCTTCTGCAGGTAGTACTCCTGGCCGTAATTGGCCACCTGCGCCGCCACCGACTTGCGCAGCGCCCGGCGTTCCTCGTTCTCAACGAAGCTGTTGTCGGTCATGCGGCTGATCCTCCTTGCTGGTCGGGCGGTTCCACGCGGGCAAGCACGGCACCCAGGTCGACCTGCTGGCCTACCTGCACGTCGAGGTGGGTGAGCACACCGTCGGTGGGTGCGGCGACGGCATGCTCCATCTTCATCGCCTCCATCCACACCACCGGTTGTCCCGCGGTGACGGTGTCGCCGACCTGCGCGCCGATCCGGCTGATGGATCCCGGCATCGGCGCCACCAGCGAGCCCGGCTGCAACGCGGTGCCGGGTTCGGCGAAGCGGGGGACAACCGCGAACTGTACCGGGCCCAGCGGGGAGTCGACGTAGACGGAGTCGCCGTGGCGGGCGACGTTGAACGGCCGGTCGACGCCGTCGACGGTGAGGACCACCTGCCCGGCGGTGGCCGACACCAGCGTGACGTCGTCGTCGCCGGGCAGGCTCAGCCCGTCACGGTCGAATCGGTACGCCACCCGGTGTTCCGTGCCGGACTCGGTGAAGCTCTTGACCTGGAAGCCGGAGGCGAGGTTGCGCCAGCCGCTGGGAATTGTGCTGAAAACCGTTGCGGTGCCACGGTTGTGCGCGGCGTCAGCGAGCGCGGCGGCCAGCGCGGAATACTTTTTCGCTTGCGCGCCGGCCAGCGGCTTGGACAGGACCGCCAGGTCATGGGTGTCGAAGAACGCCGTGTCGGTGTCACCGGCGACGAACGCCGGGTGCCGCAGCACGTTGACCAGCAGGTCGCGGTTGGTGCGCACGCCGTGCACGCGGGCCCGGGCCAGCGCATCGGCCAGCAGCGATGTGGCCTGCCTGCGGGTGAGCGCGAATGA
>Ga0335076_10007204_pt1 | contig 11211 bp, 10 predicted proteins | sample Lox_Sample_25_FD_206717 | JGI IMG/M metagenome (GOLD analysis project Ga0335076, IMG submission 206717) | Soil microbial communities from Loxahatchee National Wildlife Refuge, Florida, United States - Lox_Sample_2.5 | ecosystem: Environmental > Terrestrial > Soil > Wetlands | place: USA... | reverse complement strand
GGAAGCGCGGCAGATACCACCAGACGGGCCGGTAGTGATCGCTCGCCAGGTCGCTGTGACCGGCGCCGAGCGGCACGAAGAAGAACGTGCGCAACAGCGCAGGCGCGTCGGGCACGAGCCACAGCGCGGCCGCATACCAGGCCAGGCTCGCGGCTGCGGTCACCGCCAGCCACACGACTGCGCGCGGCCGCAGTGCGAGCGCGAGGCGCCGCTCGAGCGCGAGCCACGCGACGACGGGCACGGCCACGTCGACGACCGCCGCCGTCGCCTTCGTCAGAAACGCGAGCACCGCAAAGGCCGCGAGCCACGGCCAGTAGCGCCGCTCGCGCGTGCGCTCGAGCCGCTCGAACGCGAACAGCGCAGCGGACGTGAACAGGACGAGCAGCATGTCGGCCGTGCCGAGCCGCGCCGAGATCCAGAACTGCGCCGTCGCAGCGAGTGCCGCCGCGCCGGCCAGCCCCGTAGCCGGCTCCAGCGCGCGCGCTCCCCAGGCGAACACGGCCGCCGCGAGCCCGAGCGCCGCCAGCGCCGACACGCTCCGCAAGGTCGTCGCGCTCGCGCCGCCCGCGAGCTGCCCGGCGGCCGCCGCCGCCCAGTAGTAGAGCGGCGGCTTCTGCAGCCGCGCCACGCCGCCCAACGTGGGGATGAACCAATGCCCCGTCGCGAGCATCTCGTGCACGATCAGATCGCTGCGCTTCTCCGAGCGGTGCCGAGGCGGCGCGGTGCCGAGCCGGAACGCGAGCCCGAGCGCGAGCCCGGCGAACAGGATGACAGCGAGCGCGCGGAGCGGCGGCTTCGACACGCCGCGATCGTATCGCGCTACAGCGCGCCGTAGAACGCGCGCAGCAGCCGACCGAGCCGCTTGTCGCCCGTGGTGCCCGGGCTCATGCGGTTCATCACGTAGGCGAGCGACGCGCGCGCGTCGCAGTCGGCCAGCCCGAACGAGCCGCCCCAGCCGCCGTGCCCGAACGTGCGCGGGTTCGGCGAGAGCGGCAGGTCCTTCGACACGAGCATGAAGCCGAGCCCCCAGCGCATGGGGCCGAGCACGATGTCGCGCCCGTAACACTGTTCGGTGATGGCCGTGGCGACGGCCGATTCGGAGAGCAGCCGCCGCCCTTCGAGCGCTCCGCCACACGCGAGCACCGCCATGGCGCGCGCCACGCCGCGCGCGTTGGCCTGGCCGTTCGCCGCGGGCACCTCGGCCGCGCGCCACGCGCGGGTGTTGGCGATGGCCTGCGTGATCGGCGGGTTCGAGAGCGCGAACTTGAGCTCGTAGTTCGGCTCGCCCCGCGCGGGCGGCGCGGAGAGCGGCGCGGGCGGCTCGGGCGGGATCATCTCGGCGACGCGCGGCTCCTCCGCTTCGGGCAGGCCGATGAACACCTCGGCGCCGTACGGCTCGGCCACCTCTTCGCGGAAGAACCGCCCGGGCGAGCGCCCGTCGGTGCGGCGCACGAGCTCGCCGAGCAGGTGTCCGAACGTGAGCGCGTGGTAGCCGCTCCGCGTGCCCGGCTCCCACAGCGGCTTCTGCGCCGCGAGCGCGCCCGTGAAGCGCGCCCAGTCGAGCGCCGCCTCCGCGGGCAGCGGCTCCGACAAGCCCGCGAGCCCGGCCTGGTGCGAGAACAGCCAGCGCACCGGCAGGCGCTCCTTCCCGCCCGCGGCGAACTCCGGCCAGTACTTCGCGACGGGCGCGTCGAGCTCGACGAGCCCGCGGTCGACGGCCACGTGCGCGCACAGCGCGGCCATCGCCTTCGTCGTCGACCACACGTTCGCGAGCGTGTCGCGGCGCCAGGGCCGCGTGCGCGCGGCGTCGGCCGAGCCGCCCCACAGGTCGACGACGAGCTCGCCGTCGAGCGTCGCCGCGAAGGATGCGCCGACCTCGTTCTCTACGGCGAAGTTCTTCGCGAAGGCGTCCTTCACCTTCGCGAAGCGCGGCGCGCAGACGCCTTCGACGTGGACGTCCACTAGCTTCTGCGCGGCACCAGGTTGAACTTCGCGAAGTCGGGCCGGCGCGTGCGCCACCAGTACGCGACCGTGAAATCGGACCAGTTGTTGGTCACCTTGCCCGACGCGGTCTTGTACCAGCTCTTGCAGCCGGCGGCCCACGCGCTCTTCTCGAGGTCGCGCTGCAGCTCCTCGTTGAAGGCCTGCATGACCTGCGGCTTCACGTCCATGTACGCCAGCCCACGGCGCGCGAGCTCCTGGATACACTTTACGGTGTAACTAACCTGGCACTCGATCATGAAGATGATCGAATTGTGACCCAGATTGGTGTTGGGTCCGTACATCATGAAGAAGTTCGGGAAGCCCGCGACCGTGAGCCCCAGGTGCGCTTCGGCGCCGCCGCGCCATACCTCTTCGAGCTTCTTGCCGCCGAGCCCCTCGATCTGGATCGGCGCCAGGAACGACGTGGCCTGGAAGCCCGTCGCGAGCACGAGCGCGTCGGCCGGGTGGCGCGCGCCGTCGGCCGTGCGCACTGCGTCGCGCTCGATGCGCTCGATCGGGCTCGTCACCACCGACACGTTGGGCCGGGTGAGCGACGGGTAGAAGTCGTCGTCGATCAGGATGCGCTTGCAGCCGACGCGGTAGTCGGGCGTCAGCTTCCGGCGCAGCTCGGGGTCGGAGATCGACGCCTCGAGGTACGCCAGGGCGCCTTTGTGGAACCAGCCAGCCCAGTAACCCTCGCTGCCGAACGCCATGTAGTTCTTCTCGAGCTGCCAGTAGAAGAACCAGCGATACAGGCGCGCGAGCGCAGGGAACACGCGGAAGAAGCGCTTGGCGCGCTCGCTGTACGCGTAGTCGCCCCGCGGCACCACCCAGTTCGGCGAGCGCTGCAGGATCGTGACGTGCTTCGCGACCGCTGCGAGCTTCGGAATGAACTGGATCGCGCTCGCGCCGTTGCCGACGACGACCACGTTCTTGCCGGTCATGTCGTACGTCTCGTCCCAGCGCGCCGAGTGGAACGACTTGCCCTCGAACTCGCCGAGCCCCGGCAGGTCGGGCACGCGCGGGCGGTTCAGCTGGCCGCAGCCCGAGACGAGCACGTCGGCCAGGAGCTCCTCGCCGCCGGTCGTGCGCACGCGCCACTTGCCCGCGCGCTCGTCGAAGCTCGCGGCCGCGACCTCGGTACCGAAGCGGATGTGCGGCACGATCCCGTACTTCTGGGCGGTGCGCTCGAGATATTCGCGGATCTCGGCCTGGCCCGAGAACTTGTGCGACCAGTCGGGGTTGGGCTCGAACGAGTAGCAGTAGAAGTGCGACGGCACGTCGCAGGCCGCGCCCGGGTACACGTTCTCGAACCAGGTGCCGCCGACCTTCCCCGACTTCTCGAGGATCGTGAAGGAGTGGATCCCGGCCTTCCTGAGCTGGATCCCCGTGCACAGGCCCGAGACGCCCGCGCCCAGGATGAGGACCGAAGGAGAGCCGCTCCCGCTTTCGCCCGGCGGGGTCCGACCTTTCGCTTCCATGTCGGAGATATAGCACTTCCCTGCCGCGAAATTTGGCATCCGTGCCCTTCCGGCGCGCTGCGCGCGCGTTGCGTGTGGCACCGCGCTTGCTGCGTCCAACTGGCATGCTGGGTCTCGTGATGACGGCGGGGGGCGCGCGCGGCGCCTACCAGGCCGGCGTGCTGAAGCGGATCTCCGAGCTGCCGTCGCTGCGCGGGCGCGCGCAGCCGTTCGAGATCGTCGCCGGCGCCTCGGCCGGCGCGATCAACGGCACGATCCTCGCCGCGCAGGGCGACGCGTTCGGCGTCGCGGCGGCCGAGGTCGCGCGCGTGTGGTCCGAGCTCACGGTCGAGCGCGTGTTCCGCACCGACGCGCTGGCGCTCGCACTCGGCGGCGCCGGGCTGGTGTGCGACTTCACCGTGGGCAGCCTGCTCGGCTGGACGGCCACGCACGGGCTGCTCGACGCGAGCCCGCTCGCGGAGCTGCTCGAGCGGGCGCTGCCGCCGAACGGGATCCGCAGCGCGATCGAGTCCGGCCGGGTCTACGCCGTGGCGGTCACCGCCACGAGCTACCACTCGGGCCGCTCGTACATCTTCGTGCAGGGCCGCCAGGGCCACGCCATCTGGCGCAAGAGCCGGCGCGTCGTCTTGCCCGTGACTCTCACGCACCAACACATCCTGGCGTCGGGTGCGATCCCGATCGTATTCCCGCCCGTACGCATCGACAACGCGGGCGCGGAGCTCTGGTTCGGCGACGGCGGGCTGCGGCTCACCACGCCGCTCAGCCCGGCGATCCGGCTCGGCGCGAGCCGCCTGTTCGCGATCGGCGTGCGCTCGACGAGGGCGGCCGAGGCGCTCGCGCAGGCGGAGGCGTCGACGGGCCCCGCGCAGCCCTGTCCGCCGCTCGCGCAGATCTGCGGCGTGTTCCTGAACGCGATCTTCCTGGACCACCTCGACACCGATCTGGATCACCTGCGCCGCATGAACGAGCTGGTCGCCGCGCAGGCACAACACGGCAACGGCGTGCCCGAGCCCATGCGGATCGTCACGCCGCTGGTGGTGAGCCCGTCCGAGGACCTGGCGCTCGTCGCTCAGCGCTTCGCGCACCGCATGCCGCGCATGCTGCGCTTCGCGCTCGACGGGCTCGGTACCCCCGACGCGCAGAGCGCCGACCTCATGAGCTACCTGCTCTTCGACTCCGCGTACACGAGCGCGCTCGTCGACATCGGCTACGCCGACGCGGGCGCGCGCATCGGCGAGATCGAGGAGCTGATCCTCGGCTATCGCTCCGGCTCAGCCGAAATCGACGGGCAGGTTCAGGGGCCGGCGGAACACGGGCAGGGTCTGCCACCGCACTAGGTCTTCGCGGTGGCGCGCGTGCTCGGGCAGGTAGTCCAGCACCGCGTCGAGCATGAAGCCCATCTCGGCGCGCGCCAGGTGCACGCCGATGCAGTAGTGCGGGCCGCGCCCGAACATCATGAGCTCGCTGTTGTCGCGCTCCACTTCGAAGCGGTCGGGGTTCGGGAACACCGACGGATCGCGGTGCGCGCCGGTGAACGACAGCATGAGCATCTGGCCCTTCTTGATGGGCTTGCCGCGCAGCTCGAAGTCGCGCACCGCGTAGCGCGGCAGCCCGCCGCCGCCGCCGAACGAGTAGCGGAGGATCTCGTTCACCGCGGACGGGACGAGCGCGCGGTCGGCGCGCAGGCGCGCGGCGGCCTCGGGGTGCTGCAGCAGCGTGGTGATCGTGACGAAGCCGCCGATGGCGGTGGTCTCGCTGCCCGCGCCGATGAGCCCCGCGATCAAGTTCACGATCTCGTCGTCGTTCATCGCGTCGCCGCGGTCGCGCGCACGCACCAGGTCGGTGACGAGGTCGTCCTTCGGCGAATGGCGCCGCTCGTCGGCCATCTTGCGCACCCATTCGGCGAGCTCGACGAAGGCGGCGTTGCCGGCCTCCTTGAGCGCCGGATCCGAGAACGCGAAGAAGCCGCGGATCGTCGCCTGCGCGAGCTCGCGGAAGCGCACCTCCTCGCCGCCCTTCGCGGGCACGCCGGTCACGCGGCTCATCACCGCGTTGGGAATGGGATCGGTGAACTCGGCCATCAGGTCGACGACGCCGCGGCGCCCGCGGAGCGGCGCCGCGAACTGCTCGACCACTTCCTTCACCTGGCGGTCCATGCGCGAGATCGCGCGCGGCGTGAACGCGGCCGACACCAAACGGCGTACGCGCGCGTGCTCGTCGGGTGGCAGCGAGAACAAGCCGCGGTCCGCGACCTTCGCCATGTAGGAGCCCGCGGGCGGCGCCACGTAGCGCTCGTACGCGCGCGGGTCGTTCGTGACGTTCGCGTCGGTGAACAGCTGGCGCACGTCGTCGTAGCGAGTGACGTACCAGAAGCCGAGCCCGGGCACGAGGTGCACCGGGTCCTCCGCGCGGAGCCGCGCGATGATCGGATACGGATCGCGCACGAACTCTTCGGTCAGCATCGGCGACGGCGTGATTTCGCTCATGCCGACAGAGTAGTCGCGGCCAGACGGCCAAGTCCACTCTCCCGGACCGCTCAGTGGGGCGGCGCCGAATGATCGCAGCTGACGTGCGCGCTCCAAGGCGCGTAGACGCCCACCGGCAGCGGTCTCCTCGGAGACAGTCAAACGATTTCGTCGGATCGGCTACTGCGTGCGCAGATAGAGAATGGAGTGTTTGACCTCGATGACCGCGGAGTAGCGCGACAGGAAGTCGGAGCCGATGAGGCCGTCGATCGGCCGGCTGCCGATCTTCTTCTGCTGCTTCTGAAAGTCGCTCAGGTCGACGCCGAGGATCGAGGTCACGCCCATCTGAGCCGAGCCGATGGCGAGGGTCTGGATCTGCCCGCTGTAGGCGCGCTGGTCGCCGCCGAAGCCGAACACCTGCAGGTCCGTCTTCTCGACGTCGATGCCGGCGTCCTTCAGCTTGTCGCGATCGAACACGGTCATCGACGCGCCGGTGTCCACGAGCAGGAGCAGCGGAATCTTTCCGTTGAGCGTCGCTTCCACCTCGAACTGCTTCGCCGTGTTCTGCGACAGCTCGATCGCGCTATAGCCCTGTGACTTGAGAAATTCGCCGAGCTCGCTCGGGCACGGCGCAGCCGCGCCCTGCGCGCGCGCGCGTCCGCCCGCCAGACACGCGCAGACGAGGAGCAGGCCGAGCCGAGCGAACCGCAGGGGAGTCATGCGGCCCTTCTACGCGAGGCACCCTTCCGCGTCAACGCGAGTCAGGCCGGCAGACCGAGGCCGCGCGTAGCGATCACGTTGCGCAGGATGTTGTTCGTGCCGCCCTGGATCGTGTAGGCAGGCGCGTACAAGAGCGTGCGCGCGGCGCGGCCGCCGAGCGGTGCACGCGGGTCACTGGGGTCGAGTGACCCGGCGGGTCCGAAGATCTCGGAGACCGCGTCCGTGATGCGCTGCTCGAGCGAGGTGCAGAACGTCTTCGCGACCGCCGCCTCGTGGTTCGGCACGCGGCCCTGCGAGAGCATCTCGGCCACGCGATACACCAGCCCGCGCCCCGCGCGCCAGGCGATCTCGAGCCCCGCCAGCCGGTTGCGCAGGTCGGCGTCGCGCGCCGTCATGCCCGTCTCGCGCGCGTGCGCGAGCGCGGCGCGCCACAGCGGCGCGTTCGAGACGAGCCGCTCGATGCCGCTCCGCTCGAAGTCGAGCTGCTGCATGATCTGGTAGAAGCCGTTGTGCAGCTTGCCGATGAGCGCCGACTTCGGCACGCGCACGTCGTCGAAGAACAGCTCGCCGAAGTGCGCTTCGCCGACCATGTCGCGGATCGGCCGCACGGTGATGCCGGGCGCGCGCATCGGCACGAGCAGCTCGCTGATGCCCTTGTGGCGCGGCGCGTCCGGGTCCGTGCGCGCGACCAGGTAGCAGTAGTCGGCGTGCGACGCGAAGCTCGTCCAGATCTTCTGGCCGCGGATCACGAACTCGTCGCCCGCCAGGTCGGCGCGCGTGGCGAGCGCAGCCAGGTCGCTGCCCGCGTTGGGCTCGCTCATGCCCACGCAAAAGCTCACCTCCGCGCGCGCGATCCGCGGCACGAGCTCGCGCTTCTGCTCGGGGGTGCCGTGCGCGAGCAGCGCGGGCCCGATCTGGCGGTCGCCGAACCAGTGCGCTGCGACGGGCGCACCCGCGAGGAGCAGCTCCTCGGTCACGATGAGCCGGTCCAGGTAGGTGCGTTCGCCGCCGCCGTACTGCTTCGGCCAGGTCATGCCGATCCAGCCACGCGCGGCGAGCCGGCGCGAGAACTCGGGGTCGAAGCCGGCGATCCAGCCGTCTTCCAGGAACGGGCGCGCGGCGAGCGCCGGGTCGGCGGCGGCGAACGCGCGCACGTCCGCGCGCAAGCGGGCCTGCTCGGGCGAATCGCGGCAGTCCATCGGCTAGCCCGCCAGCGTCTTCCGCACGCGCGCGATCGCCTCTTCGATCTTCTCGCGCTTGCCGAACGCGGACAGCCGCAGGTAGCCCTCGCCGCACGCGCCGAAGCCGGCGCCCGGCGTGCACACCACGTGGGCGTCGCGCAGCAGCCGGTCGAACATGTCCCACGATCCGACACCGTCTGGTGTAGCGAGCCACGCGTAGGGCGCGTTCTCGGCGCCGAACACGCGCAGACCGGCCGCGCGCATGCCCTCGCGGATCGCGCGCGCGTTCTCCATGTAGTAGTCGATGTTCGCCGCGACCTCGCGCGCGCCGTCGGGCGTGTAGCACGCGGCGGCGCCGGCCTGGATCGGGTAGCTCGCGCCGTTGAACTTCGTGGTCTGCCGGCGCAGCCACAGCCGGTGCAGGCTCACGGCGTTGCCCTTCGCGTCCTTGCCGACGACCTCCTTCGGCACCACCACGTAGCCGCAGCGCAGACCCGTGAAGCCCGCCAGCTTCGAGTAGCTGCGGAACTCGAGCGCGACCTCGCGCGCCCCAGCGATCTCGTAGATCGAGTGTGGCAGCGAGGAATCGCGGATGTAGCGCTCGTACGCCGCGTCGTAGAGCAACACCGCGTCGTGTTGCTTGGCCCAGGCCACCCAGCGCTCCAGGTCGGCCTTCGTCGCGGCGGCGCCCGTCGGGTTGTTCGGGAAGCACAGGTACGCCACGTCGACCGGCGACTCGGGCGGCGCCGGCCGGAACTGGTTCTTCTCGGTGCACGGCAGATACGTGAGCCCCGCGTACGCGCCCGCCTCGTTCGCCGGGCCGGTGCGCCCCGCCATCACGTTCGTGTCGACGTACACCGGGTACACCGGGTCGGGCACCGCGACCTTCGCCGCGGTCGAGAAGATCTCCTGGATGTTGCCGCTGTCGCACTTGCTGCCGTCGGAGACGAACACCTCGTCGGGCGCGACGGCCACGCCGCGCGCCTTGAAGTCGTGCTCCACGATCGCGTCGCGCAGGAAGTCGTAGCCCTGCTCGGGCCCGTAGCCGCGGAACGTCTCGGCGGCACCGAGCTCGTCGATCGCCGCGTGCATGGCGGCGCGGATTGACGGGCCGATCGGCAGCACCACGTCGCCGATGCCCAGCCGGATCAGCTCCGCGCCCGGGTTCTGCTCCTGGAACGCGCGCACGCGCCGGCCGATCTCGGGAAACAGGTAGCCGCCTGCGAGCTTCAGGTAGTCGTCGTTGATCCGCGCCATCGGCCCGACCTCACTCCGCCGGGAGCGTAGCCAGAATCAGCTCCGCGACACCAGCGGCGGCGCCGAGCGGCGGGGTCAGGCGCACACGCAGACCCGGGTGCGCGCGCGCGGCGGCCTCGACCGCCGCCGGCACGTCGCGGGCCGCGTGCCGGCCCGGCGCCAGGAAGAAGGGGTGCACGGCGAGTTCCGCCACGCCCTCGCGGGCCGCGCGCTCGACGGCCGCGCCGATCGACGGCTCGGCGAGCTCGAGATGCGCCACGTACACGGCCAGCTCGGGCCGCCGCCTGCGCAGCTCCGCCGCGATGCGCTCCAGGTGCGCGGCGGCTTCGGGCTCGCGGCTGCCGTGGTCGATGAGCAGGAGCCCGCGCTTCACCAGTAGTCCGCCGCGACGACCAGGTCGCGCTGCACGCGCAGTGCGCACGCGAGCCGCAGCTCGGGCGCCACGCGGTTGCGCTCCTTCGCGCGCCGCTCGACGGGCGCCTCGCGCGCCACCTTCCCCGCCAGGATTCGCACGCCACACTTCGCGCACACGAGGTCGTCGCCGCACGCGCGCGCGATGGGCAGGCCGGCCGCGCGCACGGCGTCGATGAGCCGCGTGCCCTTCGCGACGCTCGTCTCGACGCCTTTGGGCAGAAACCGCACCGTCGGCACGCGTGCGAGGATAGACGACCGGCACCCCCGGCCACAGCGCTGCTAGACTGCGGGCCGATGTCCACGGCCGGCATCCTGATCATCGGCAACGAGATCCTGACGGGGAAGATCCAGGACGAGAACACCCCGTATCTCCTGCGCGAGCTCCGCCGGCAGGGCGTCGACGTGCCGCGCGTGCACGTGATCCCGGACGAGATTCCCGAGATCGCGCGCGACGTGCGCGAGTTCAGCGCGAGCTTCGACTATGTGCTCACTTCGGGCGGCGTCGGGCCGACGCACGACGACGTCACCATGGACGGCGTCGCGGCCGCGTTCGACCTGCCGCTCGTCGCGCACGAGGAGATGGTCGCGATGCTGCGCGGCGCGCTGCGCGGGCGCGAGCCGAACGCGAGTCACATGAAGATGTGCATGCTGCCGGCTGGCGCGAGCCTGATCGCGACGAAGGACCTGTGGTTCCCGCTGGTGTACGTGCGCAACGTGTTCATCTTCCCCGGCATTCCGCGGCTCCTGCAGGCCAAGTTCGAGGCCGCGCGCGACACGTTCAAGGGCAGCCCCATCTACCTGCGCCGCGTGTACGTGAGCTTGATCGAGAGCGACATCGCGGAGGACCTGAACGCGCTGCTCGTCGAGTTCAAGGACATCATGCTCGGCAGCTACCCGCGCACCACGAGCGACGTCGACTACATGACGATGCTCACGCTCGAATCGCGCGACGCCGACTACGCCGAGCGCGCAGCCGCCGCGCTGGTGCGCCGCATCCCGCAGGGTGCACTCGTCCGGGTGGAGTGACTCGGTCGGCGCGGGCTCAGGCGATGCGCTTGAGTCTCTCGCGCACCAGGAAGATCGCGAAGCGGCGGCCCGAGATCATGTGATTCGCGATCGTGACTTCGACGGGCACGAAATCGCCGTTCGGGCGCGCGATGGTGAGCTCGACGGGGCCGGCGTCCTCGCCCGCGTCGAGGCGCAGCTCGAGGTCGTTCCAGGCGAGCTGGTCGCCGGGCGACACGAACGAGGCCAGGGTCGAGCCGATGAGCCGCGCAGCGTCGCTGGCGAAGAGCGCCTCGGCCGCCGGGTTCACGTCGTAGATCGTGTTCGTGTCGAGGTTCACGGCGACGTACGTGTCGGAGATGCGATCGATCGCGCCGCGCACGCGCTTGCCCGCATTGGGCGTCGGCCGCTTCTTGTTGCGCTCGCGCTTGTCCTCGGCTTCCTCGGGCGCGAGGACGCGCCGCACCCCGGCGCGGAAGCGCGCCTCCATGTCGCGGAGCGCGAGCGCGATCTCGGCGGGCGCGCCGAGTGAGTTCGCGACCTCCACCGCGGCGTGCACCGACGACTCGAGTGCGAGCGCGCTCGTGCCGCCCAGGCCGTCGAGCGAGACACGCGCCGTTTCGAGCGAGAGACTCGCGAGCCGGCAGAAGGTGCGGAAGCGCCGGATGACTTCGGCGCGCACTTCGGGAGTGGGCTCGGCGCGGC
>Ga0335076_10007202_pt1 | contig 11212 bp, 11 predicted proteins | sample Lox_Sample_25_FD_206717 | JGI IMG/M metagenome (GOLD analysis project Ga0335076, IMG submission 206717) | Soil microbial communities from Loxahatchee National Wildlife Refuge, Florida, United States - Lox_Sample_2.5 | ecosystem: Environmental > Terrestrial > Soil > Wetlands | place: USA... | reverse complement strand
GTATCGCACGGGCATGCCCTCCACCTGCACGCCGAACCCGGAGTCCAGCTTGTCCGCAATCAGCAGGTCGATGAAATCGGCATATTCACGGACGACGCCCGCAATTGAAACCGGCAGGCCTCGCATCCGCATGAGCTCGCCCGCAGGACCGGCAACCGCCGAAGCCCCGATAATCGGGCTGATCGCGACAACCGGTGCGGGAGCCGCAACGAGCGCTTCACGAATTCCAGGAACGGCGAGGATCGGCCCGATGCTGGTGATGGGATTGCTCGGTGCGATCACGACTGCCTCCGTTTCGGCAATCGCCTGCAACACGCCGAGACCGGGCCGGGCCCGCTCGGCGCCGGCAAAGCGCACTCCGCGCACCGCTGGTTGATAGCGCTCGCGCACGAAATATTCCTGAAAACTCAGCTCGCCATGAGCCGTTAGCACGCGCGTCTCGACCGGATCATCGCTCATGGGCAGGATGCCCGCTTGAACTCCCAGCGCGCTTGCAATTTCCCGAGTCGCTCTGCTCAATGTCGCGCCTTCGCTGAGCAGCTCCGTCCGGCGTAGGTGCGTGGCCAGGTCGCGATCGCCAAGCTGAAACCACGCTCGCCACCCCATGCGCCGCATTGCCTCGAGGCAGTTGAAGGTGTCGCCCTCGATGCCCCATCCGCGCTCGCGACTGAGCATGCCTGCGAGCGCGTATGTGATGGAATCGAGGTCAGGAGAAACGTGTAGTCCCCACCACGCTAGGTCGTCGCCTGTGTTGACGACCACCGTCAGGTCGCGCGGAGGAACAATGGCTGCGAGCCCCTGCACAAACTTGGCTCCGCCGGTTCCGCCGCTGAGGACAACGATCATGCCGCTCTCGCAAGTCCCTGCGTGTTGGCGGCCGCGCGCAATCTTTCAGGCATCAACCCTGCGCGGGCGGCGACCTTCGCGACGAACTCCGGATAGATGCACAGCCTGTGCTCCAGCCGCTGACCGGCGGCCTGCGTACGCCGCTCGAGTTCCGCCAAGTGCGGCCAGGGAGCTTCGGGGTTTATGAAGTCTGGCGTGAGCGGCGAAACTCCGCCCCAGTCGTTGATTCCGGCCGAAAGCAGGCCCTCATAGTCCGGCGAGGAAAGGTTGGGCGGAGCCTGGATGTTCATGTCTCCGAGTACCAGCCGCGCGACGGCAACCGTTCGCAGCATCTCTCCGCGCGAGGGCTCTGGCCAACGCGCCATGGGAATCGCCGGCTTCACGCGGAAGTTCTGTACGATGACTTCCTGGATGTGGCCGTAGCGGCGGTGCTGTTCGCGGATCGCGAGAAGCGTATCCACGCGATCCTCCGGGGTCTCCCCGATGCCGATCAACAGACCGGTTGTAAAGGGAACAGCTTGTTTGCCCGCTTCAGCGATGGTCCGTAGCCGCCGTGCGGGAACTTTGTCCGGTGCGCGATCATGCGCGGCGCCCAGACTCAGCAGAGCACAGCTAGTGGTCTCCAGCATCAGTCCGAGACTCGGACACACTGCGCCCAACCGGCGAACCCACTCGGCGCTCATCAAGCCTGGGTTGGCATGAGGCAGGAGCGAAGTCTCACGCAGCACCAGTTCGCACATCGCCTCCAGATAATGGAGGGTAGATTTGTATCCCAGTTTGCGCAGAGTCGCGCGCATCTCGGGAAATACCAGCTCCGGCTTATCTCCCAGGCTGAAGAGTGCCTCGCGACAACCCAGCTTCTCGCCCGCGCGCGCAACTTCGAGCACCTCTTCCGGTGTCATGGTGTGCGCGCCTGCTTCAGCGGGATCGCGCCGAAAGGTGCAGTAGCCGCAGTAATCGCGACACAGATTCGTCAGCGGCAAGAAGACCTTGCGCGAATAGGTGATCACGCCCGGACGGAAGCGCTCCTTCACCGCACGCGCCGCCGCCAGCAGCTCCGGCAGCTCATCATCAGTTGTGCGGATGAGCCGGCAAGCCAGCTCGCGCTCGACGGGCATGCCGTCGCCCAGCTCCTCCCAAAGCGAGCCCAGATTGAGCGATTGAGTCATTAATTCGTCAGCGGCAATCAAAGAATCCTCAAGCATACATGAAAGCCCTTGCGGGTGATTTTCTGTAAACTAGGGTGTCTGAAGATCTCCTTAAGGAGCGCCTATGGGCTGCTGCAGCACACCTCCGGGACCGCCCGAATCTACGGGCCAGCACAAGGTTTTCTGCGTGAAGTTCCAGCGTGAAATGCCGGGGCTCGAGGAGCCGCCGTTTGACACCGAACTCGGTCGCCGCATCTACGACAACGTGTCACAGGAAGCCTGGAAGATGTGGGGCGACTACTGCAAGATGGTGATGAACGAGTATCGGCTGAATCCCGCGAACCCGCGCGATCAGGAGGTGCTGGTCCGTCACCTCGAGGATTTCTTCTTCGGCGAGAACGCGGCCCTGCCTCCGAATTACGTGCCGCCGCCCAAGAGAGGGTAGTCACGTATGGCGGGGGTCGTGCTCCAGACATCGGCCGCGGTGAAAAGCGCTAGCTAGCGGCGGGCGCTTGCGCCTGTTTTTCCGGATAAAGGCGGTCGAACTCCGGATCGCCATGAAGAAGGTTCAGGTCGGGATCGCGGCGGGCCCAGACCGCATCTCGGAATCCGGCTTCCCAAGCTTTGCGGAGAGTATCGAGGGCCTCCGTTTTTTTCTTGAGGTCGCAGTATACGCAAGCCGCGTTGTAAAGAATCGAGGCCTCATTGGCGCGCAAGGTGACCGCGAGATTGAGTTCGCGCATGGCGTCCTCGGTGCGCCCCAAAGACGCGTAGTTGGCGCCCAGCAGGATTCGCGCCCGCGCATCCTCTGGCACCTGCTTCAAATGATTTTCGAAGGCCGCTATCTGGCGATGAGTCATGTTGCGCTTGGCTTCTTCCTTGCCCATGGCCCCAAGCGCATTGGTGATCGGCACGTACGCGTTGTAGTCTTCGCCGCTGGCTTCGATGGCGGTTTCCGCAACGTCCACAATTTCCTGGTAACGGCCTGCGGCAAACAGAGCGCGGCAGAGCAGATAGTAGGCGCCTTCGCAATCGCGCTTGCGCTCAATGGCCTTCTTGACCATGCGCACGGCTTCGTCGTGCAGTTCCGCTGCATAGAGTACCCACGCTTGGCTGACCTGCACTTCAGGGAGGTCCCAGCGCAAGGCTACTGCCTTGCCTGAAGCGTCGCGAGCGCGCTCGACCCATACCTGATCGCGACTGTAATTGCAGTAGAACATGGCGCAGGCATTGGCACATGCCGCATAAGCCAAAGCGAAGCTGGGATCAATCGCCACGGCGTTTTCGAACATCTGCAGCGCGAACTCAAGGTCCTGCCGTGTCTGGCGGCGCGCATAGCGCTTGCCGCGCAAATAGAGGTCGTAGGCCTGCAGGTTCTCCGTGGGCTTGATGGCCAGCGCCTCGAGCTCTTCCGGCGAGAGCGTCACACGCAATGCTTCGGCAATTTTGCGGGCCATTTCGTCTTGCACTTCGAAGACGTCCTTCATCTCGCGGTCGAAGCGCTCCGACCACACCGGGAAATCGGTGCGCGTATCCACGAGCTGGGCATTGATGCGCAGGCGGGCGCCGGCGCGACGTATCGTGCCAGTCAGGACGTAGGCTGCACCGAGCTGGTTGCCGACCTGGACCGGAGTGACGGCCTTGTCGCGAAAAGCCAGCACCGTGGGCCGCGAGAAGATGTTCAGCCCGCGAATCTTCGAAAGTTCGGTGATCACGTCCTCGGTGATGCCGTCGCGCAGGTATTCGTCTTCTTTCGCCCCGCTCAGGTTTTCGAAGTACAGCACGGCGACGGATTTCCCCGTCGGCTTGTGAATGCCGGAGCCAGGGTCAGAGTCTGTCTTCTCCTTGCTGCGGCGTTTGCTGGAGTCGAGGTCGCGCTTGAGGCGGCTGAGGTCGGTCTTCAGCTCGGTGGCCGTCTGGCAACGAAGGTTGCGGTCTTTTTCCAGCAGCTTGTCCAGGATTCGCACGAAATCGGGTGGCAGCGCGGGATTCATCTCGGCGGCCGGCTTGGGATCGCGGTTCAGGATGGCATCGAAAACGATGGCCGAGGTGTCTCCCGCAAACGGCAGCGTTCCAGTGGCGACTTGATAGAGCACCGTGCCGGTGGAGAACAGGTCTGTGCGCGCATCGACGAGTTGTCCGCGCGCCTGCTCCGGCGACATGTAAGAAACTGTGCCGATGGCCGAGCCAGGCGAAGTGAGTTCGTTGTTCACCTGGGTTTCGTCGGCCTCGTGCGCCGTCCCCGGCGCTTCTTCGCCGCGGCTCATTTTGGCCAGCCCAAAATCCAGAATCTTGACCTGTCCACGCTCGGTGAGAAATAGATTTGCCGGCTTGATGTCGCGATGCACGATCCCCTTGGAGTGAGCGGACTCGAGAGCGTCGGCGATCTGGATGGCCAGCGGCAGCAGCTTGTCCATCTCCATGGGCTGGCGGGTCATCTTCTGCGCCAGAGTTTCGCCCTCCAGCAATTCCATCACGATGAAGTGCCGCTGCTCGTAGTGCTCGATCGCATGGATGGTGCAGATGTTCGGGTGATTGAGTGAAGACGCCGAGCGCGCCTCGCGTTGGAAGCGCTCCAGCAACTGGCTGTCCTGCGCCATTTCCGGAGGGAGAAACTTGAGGGCCACGCGGCGGCCTAGCTGCGAATCCTGGGCCTCGTACACCACACCCATGCCGCCCGAGCCTAATTTGCGAAGAATCTTGTAATGGGATAAAGACTGGCCGATGAGAGCATCGCTGGAGGCTGACATATTAGTCGCTGATGGTATGCGGCAGCGCAGGCATCGTCAAGCCGTGGCCGGCGCGAATTATGACGATCATTTCGTGGGCTGGCCTGCCGGTCCCACCGCGGGCCGGCGGCTCCGGGTTACGAGCCAGACGATCAGCGCGATTGCCAGCCAGAAGATCATCACCAGCACTACCACGGGAATGATTACCCAGCCGCGTCCGAGCGAGACCACGTCGCCGTGCACGGAAGCAGTCGGTGCGCGCTTGAGCGCCCCGCCAAATACCGCGACATCGCCGCCGGCCTGTGCTCCGTCTTCCAGGCGAACCGTGCCCCAGAAAACCGCGATATCACGCTTTACTTTGCCTTCGACCACAACGCGCCCGCCGAACACGGCGATGTCACCATTTACCGTTCCGCGGACATACACCGAACAATTGAAGCACGAGATGTCGCCGGAGCTCTGCCCAGCCTCGATGGTGATGTTGCGGCCAAACTCAACGCGGTCCTGATCCACGGGCTGGGCGACCGCAGAGCAGGCGAGCATCACAAAGAGAAAGGCATGGCGGATGGCAGGTCGCGTCGGCATGATCTTCTCTTGATCGTCTCCTTTGATGCCGAGTTTCGCTGCTCAGGGTTCGAGGTAGCCCCGCATTCTACCAGCCCTTCGGGGATCGTCGGCCTCGACTCAGCGTGCCGCAATCCCGCCGAAAGGGCCGAAGGGACTTCAAAGACAGCACCGCTGCGGCGAGTGGGTCAAGCCAATAGTCATACGACTATCCGTAAAGCTAGTATGCCCCTTTCATACCTAGCGAAAACCCTGTGAACCTCACCTGGGTCATTCTTTTGTTTCGCTTGGGCGATCTGCTAGACTCTGTGGTAGTAGGGATACGATGAAGAGCCAAGAGGTTCAGCATGTGCCGATTACAAGCCCTGTGGGATCGTCTCATGACCGAATCCTAGCGGCTGCCAAGCAATTATTTGCCAGCCGGGGATACGAAAATACCAGCACGGTCGCCATCGCGCGCTTGGCCGGCACCAGCGAGTCGCAGCTGATGAAGCACTTCGGCAGCAAGGAAGGGCTGCTGGAGGCCATCTTCGACCAGGGCTGGGAGAAGATGAGCTTCGCGCTGCGGGCGGTTCAGCAGCTACCGGCTCCCTGGGAGAAGCTGCTGGCCCTGCTCGACCTGGTGCTGAATGCCTTTGAGCGCGATCCGGAACTAAAGGAACTGATGCTGCTCGAGGGCCGGCGCGTGCGCAAGGAAGGCCGTCTCGTTTTGCTGACCCGCGGCTACAACGAGTTCGTCAAAACCATAGATGCGTTGCTGCTCGAAATCCGGGCCGCCGGACAGTTGCGTACCGACGCCAACCCGCAGGCCCTTCGCTCCGGGTTGATCGGGATGCTGGAAGGTCTGCTGCGCGACCAACTCCTGGCGCGGCGAATCGACTATCCCGCGAATTACACGGCCGCCGAAATTCGTGGGCTGTTTACCGCCGTCCTCGCCGCCATGCGTCCCTGAAGTGCTAACGTTTCGCCTCCATCGCGACGGCATCGCACTTGGCAACATGCAGATCGGCGACTCCCTGACGTAAAATCGGGCTCAAGAGGTGCCATGGCGCGTGCGTTTGGCCTGCTGGGAGTGATGATCGTGCTCTGCGTGGGCGCATGGCTCTACACGCGGCAGGCGAAGAGTGTGATGCCGGAGGGCTCCAGCAAGGTGCGCGCCGTCGCCGACATCACCGGCGTGCAGAACGATCTGCTGGCCATTGCCAGCGCCGAGCGCGGACAGTTCGCGCTCGAGGGTAAGTATCTCTCGCTCGATGAGCTGCGTTCCAAGGGTGTCATCAATTTGCCGGTCGCCGGCCGCGCCGGATATACCTATTCGGTCGAACTCAGAGGCAGCGGTTTTCGCGCCGTTGCCAGCTACTCCGGTCCACCGGGCGGCGGGCCCCAGACCATCACTGTTGACCAAAGCATGGAGGTCCGGACGGAATAGAGAGTGGTAGACTGCCGGTCATGGCTCCCAAGAAGAAAAGCGCGAAGAACCAGCCGCGACGCAAGAAGGCCGCCACCCTGAAGAAAAAAATCGCCGTCGGCAGCAAGAAAGCGGCAAAAAAGAAGAAAGCCGTACTACAGAAGAGCGCGCCAAGGCGGCGCGCGCAACGAAGAAACCGAAGCGTGGCGACCGCGCCGTTTCCGGCCGAGACGGCGCCCTCCGGCCGGCTCGCGGGCGACCTGCAAGGATTGTCCCGCGAGGAAGAGGCCGACTCCGAAAGCGTTGACGAACTGCTCGAGGAAGGCAACGCCTTTGAAGCCGATGCCGTCGAAGGCGTTGAAGAGGCCGGCGACGATGCCGAGCGCGAAGTCCACACGCGCGAAGTCCCTGAAGACGACGTTCCCGAAGAGTATCGGGAGAAGGACTAGGGGAGCCGGGGATTCACACGGATTCGCAGGGATCAAGAGAATCGGCATTAGTCTGTGAGAATCCGTGCCGCTTCTGGTTTTAGTTGTGAATATGCGGACTCTGCGCTGGATTGTGCGCCGTGCTGCTTGACGCGGTTCGCTTTACCACCTGGACTTCGAACTCCACCGGTGCGAGTTTCGGAGGAAAGCAGGAGCGGTCGTTGCAGGCCTGATATTTGAGCTGGCCGTGAACCATGTATTTGCCCGGCGTGGCTGTGCGCATGGCGCTTACCTTGCCGGTAATCGCAAATTCTCCCGTGTACACATTCAGCGGCTGGTCGGGAGCAATCGACAAGATCAGGTCGTGCCCCTTCGGATAGACGATCGAGCCTATCCCGATATCGGTCGGCGGATTGAGCTGCAACTTGGTGGGGATCAGCAGCTCCGATCCCGGCTGGTTCGAGTTGATGTGATATCCCTCGGCCACTCTGAAGCGCAGGCGAACACTTACCGGCTTGCCCGATGCGACCGTGATTTTTGCCACCGCCAGCGCCGTGACCCAGGAGGGAGTTTCAGGCGCCGTTTCGAATGCACATGCCGAGGGGAGGGCCAGGAGCAACACTGCGACTCCCATCAGCGGCGCCTTCACTGTGCCGCTCCCTTTGCGCCGGCGGCTGCGCTCGCCTGCGCTCCGGGACCGAGCGCCTTCTTGATGTTGTCCTCGAACTCGCTGCGGCCTGCCAGCCCGAAGACGCGCTCCACCACCTTGCCCTGTCGGTCGATGATGAAGGTGGTAGGCAGGAACTCGACTCCACCATAGGCGTCGCCCACCGTTTCCTTGCCGACCAGCACCGGATAATTAATTGCCATCTCTTTGGCGAACTTGGCGATGGCATCCTCGCCGGAATCGTCCATGGCAACGCCGATCACCTGCAGCCCCTGTGGCGCGTACTGTTTCTGCAGATCGACGAACCACGGCATCTCGATCTTGCAGGGCGCGCACCAAGTGGCCCAGAAGTTCAGCAGCACCGCCTTGCCGCGAAAGTCGGAGAGCCGCACTTGCTTGCCGTCGAGGCTCTTGAGCTCGAAATCCGGCGCTACCGTGCCGTTCTGGCCGACGGTCTTGATCTTGACAATGCCCGCTCGTTTGCGCGCCATGTGTATGCTGGCAAACAGCATGAGCGCAACCGCCAATGCCACAACCACGATCACGATGGCATTACGCTTCATAGCGAGAACCGGTTCAGGAACGAGAGCCACGCCGACAGAATGGTGAAATGCCGCGTGACGATCAGTGCTCCGATGGCGATCAGCAGCACGCCGCTCGCGACTTCCACCGCATGCAGGTGCCGCCGGAAGCGGGCGTAGAACTGCAGGAAGCGGTCGATGCCCAGCGACGTCAGGAGGAATGGCACCGCCAGGCCGGCCGAATAAACGGCCAGCAGAGCCGTGCCCTTGGCGACGGAATCCTCCGCCGCGGCGAATGCCAGGATGGTGGCCAGGATCGGCCCGATGCACGGCGTCCATCCAAACGCGAACGCAAAGCCCACGGCGAATGCTCCCGCCGCGGTGCTCGATCCCTTGATGCCGTGCATGCGCTTATCGGCGTAGAGCGCGTTGATCTTGAAGATGCCGGTCAGGTGCAGTCCGAACAGAATAATAACGACGCCCGCAATCCGCGTCAGGATCGGGTAATACTGCCGCGTGACTTGCCCCACTTCCGTAGCCACTGCGCCCAGCGCGATGAACACCAGGGAGAATCCCAGGATGAACATCACCGAGTTGAGCATCACCGTGCGCAGCACGCGGTTCTCGGCGGATTCGAGACCCTCGGCTCCGACGCCTGAGATAAGCGACACATATCCCGGCACCAGCGGCAGCACGCACGGCGACAAAAACGAGAGCAGGCCGGCCAGAAAGGCGGCAATGGGCAGTGGAAGGTTTGCCATCCCCCACTATTGTACAGGCGCGGAGCGGGGCTGGGCGCGAACCCTGCTGGTTAACCGTCCACCGGCCAGTGACCGCTGGTGCCTCGACCGAGGGGTTACCAGGCGGACTGTAAGTAGCTATAATCTTGCAGGAGTTACGGCATGAAGACCCTCGGGATCGATAAATTTCATTGTCCCTCACAGGTCCGCCCCAGTCTCTTCGCGGGCGACTAGTTTTCTCCTCAATCTGGCTTGGTAGGCGCCTCGAACGAGGCGGAATACCGCACCCCGCGTGCGTGACAACCGAAGATCCAAGACGTAAAGAGGAGAAACCCCATGGCTACTACGATCGTACCCACTGCCGGTCCCAAGATTCGCACCGCTCTGCCCGGCCCCAACGCCAAGCGCGTGCTCGCCGGAGACCAGACCTACATTTCGCCGTCCTACACGCGCAGCTACCCGCTGGTCGCCAGGCGCGGCCGCGGCGTGCTGATCGAAGACGTTGACGGCAACGAGTTCTTCGACTTCGCCGCCGGCATCGCCGTGGTCTCCACCGGCCATTGCCATCCCGAGGTAGTCGGAGCCATTCAGAAGCAGGCCGGCGAGCTGATCCATATGTCCGGCACCGACTTCTATTACGAGAACATGATCACGCTGGCCGAGCGCCTTTCGCGGATCGCACCCATGAAGGGCCCGCACAAGGTTTACTACGGTAACTCCGGGACCGAGGCCATCGAGGCGGCGCTGAAGCTGGCTCGGTACCACACTAAGCGGCAGAACGTCATCGCGTTCTTCGGCGCGTTCCACGGCCGGACGATGGGCGCGCTGTCGATGACTGCCTCGAAAGTCCAGCAGCGCCGGCGCTTCTTCCCGCTGGTGCCGGGCGTGACGCACGTGCCGTATCCCAACGTCTATCGCCGTCCCGCGGGAACAGACGCGAAGCAGTACGCCATCGACTGCGCGCGCTTCATCGAAGAGAAGCTGTTCAAGACCACGCTGCCGCCGGAGGAAGTCGCGGCGATTTTCGTTGAGCCCATCCAGGGCGAAGGCGGATACCTGGTCGCCCCGCCCGAATTCCTGCAGGAGTTGCGGCGCATTTGCACCGCGCACGGCATTCTTCTGGTCGCCGACGAAGTGCAGTGCGGCGCAGGCCGCAGCGGCAAGTGGTGGGCCATCCAGCATGCGGGGGTTGAACCGGACATCGTGTGCATCGCCAAGGGCATCGCTTCCGGCATGCCGTTGGGTGTGACCATTTCGCGCGCCGAGATTATGGATTGGGTTCCCGGATCGCACGCTTCCACCTTCGGCGGCAATCCCGTCTGCAACGCTGCAGCGCTCGCGACTCTCGACGTGCTGGAGCGCGAGGGCGTGCGCAACGCCGAGCGCGTGGGACGTCACATCATGGACCGCCTGCACACCTGGCCGGCACGGCATCCGATGGTGGGCGACGTTCGCGGACTGGGACTGATGATCGGCGTCGAGATCGTCAAAGACCAGCGCACGAAGGAAACGGCGCACGATGAGCGCGACCGGATCGTCGAGCTGGCGTTCGAACGCGGCGTGCTGTTCCTCGGCGCCGGCGAGAATACGCTGCGCGTGTGCCCGCCGCTGGTGGTCACGCCGGAGCAGGCCGACATCGCGCTCGATGTGCTGGAAGAGTGCATTGCGCTCGTCGAGAAAAAGTAAAGTGAAAAACACCAGCCACGGATTTACGCGGATGATCACGGATTACAAAATATCGTGAAGATCCGTGCGAATCCGTGGCGTTTTTTGTATCGTCTAACGACGCATGCACCACAAGCTCACGCCACGCGGATGGCTGGCCCTGCTGATCAGCGTGTCGCTGTGGGGATCGGGATTCATCGGCATTCGCGTCGCGCTGACGGCCTACTCGCCCACGCACCTGGCGCTGCTGCGGTTTCTGTTTGCGTCGACGAGCATCCTGATTTACGCCCTGGTGGCCGGCGTGCGCCCGCCCGCTCTCAAGGACATCCCGTTCATCATGCTCACGGGCTTCATCAGCATCTCCGTTTATCACGTGGCGCTGAACGCCGGGGAGCGCACGGTGACCGGCGGCGCTGCCAGCATGCTGGTGGCCTCGGCGCCTATCTTTTCGGCGCTGCTGGCGCGGGTCGCGCTCGACGAGCGCTTGCGTTTCTGG
>Ga0335076_10007201_pt1 | contig 11212 bp, 12 predicted proteins | sample Lox_Sample_25_FD_206717 | JGI IMG/M metagenome (GOLD analysis project Ga0335076, IMG submission 206717) | Soil microbial communities from Loxahatchee National Wildlife Refuge, Florida, United States - Lox_Sample_2.5 | ecosystem: Environmental > Terrestrial > Soil > Wetlands | place: USA... | reverse complement strand
GGTGGTTAGGCGGGCCGGTGGTTAGGCGGGCCAGTGTCAGGTGGGGTTGCCGGTCAGCCGGTGCGCATGCAGCCGGTCGTAGTACGGCTGGCACTGCTCGGCCAGCGCGGCCAGGTCGGCGGGCAGCGCCTGGTCCGGGGGCCGGTACCGGCCGAACCCGGTGGACCGCCAGACCGACTCGTACCAGTACGGGGCCCAGACGCCGTCGGTGTCCCGCGGGCCGGCCGGCCAGTGCAGCATCTGCAGCGAGAACGGCACGCCGAGCGCGGCGCACAGCGCGCGGAGCACCGCCTCCGGGCGGTCCAGCAGGTCATGACTGTCGATCACCGGGCCGCCGAACCGGTCGAAGATCTCGGCCTGCTGCCACAGGCCAAGATCGTCCAGGGTCGGGGTGGCCCGCACCCGGGCATAGGAGGCCAGCAGCTCAGCCGGATCCCGGATCAGGAACGCGTGCCGGAGCGGTGCCAGCGCGGCCCGGTCCACCTCGGGCAGCAGGTGGTGGGTCATGTGCTTCGCGTAGCAGACTGGCCGGCCGGCCGGCAGCGGGCCGTCGGTGAGCTGCCGGATCACCGTCCGCCAGCTGGTCGGCTGGCTGGCGATGACCTGCTCCCGGCCGGGATGGTCGATCCCGGTGCGGTCCAGGTAGAACGCGTACAGCGGCTCGTCCACCACCACGGTGTCCGGGCGGTTCTCCCAGGACCTCATGAGCGCGGTGGACACCGTACGCGGCCCGGACCACATCGCGATCCGGGCCGGCCCGGCTGCCGTGGGCGTCACTCCTTGAACTGGGCGGTTTCGGCGCCGATGGTGGTGTCCTCGCCGTGCCCGGTGCGCACCACCGTCTCCGGGGGCAGCCCGAGCAGCTTGCCCCGGATCGACGCGATGATCGTGTCATGGTCCGAGTAGGACCGGCCGGTCGCGCCCGGGCCGCCGTGGAACAGGGTGTCCCCGGAGAACACCGTGCCCAGCGAGGGCGCCCACAGGCACACGCTGCCCGGCGAGTGCCCGGGTGTGTGCAGCACCCGCAGCGGGGTGGCGGCGATCTCGATGACCTGCTCGTCACCGAGATCCTCGTCCGGCTCGGTGCCCGGGAAGATCATCCGCCACAGCATCTCGTCGCCCTGGTGCAGCAGCACCGGCGCGCCCTTGGCCCCGGCGACCTGCGGCGCGGCGTTGATGTGGTCGTTGTGCCCGTGGGTGCAGATGATGGCGGACAGCCGCCGGCCGCCCACCGCGGCCAGGATCGCGGCCGGGTCGTGGGCCGCGTCGATGACCACGACCTCGTGGTCATCGCCGACCAGCCACACGTTGTTGTCCACGTTGAAGTCCTGGCCGTCGAGGGAGAACACCCCCGAGGTGACCACCTTCTCGATGCGTGCGGTCATCCGAGCGTCACTACGCTGCGCAGCACCTCGCCGCGCTCCATCTTGGCGAACGCCTCCTCGACCGCGTCCAGCGCGATGGTCTCCGAGACGAACTTGTCCAGCGGCAGCCGGCCCTGCAGGTACAGGTCGATGAGCACCGGGAAGTCCCGTTCCGGCAGGCAGTCGCCGTACCACGACGACTTGAGCGCGCCACCGCGGCCGAACACGTCCAGCAGCGGCAGGTCGATGCGCATGTCCGGGGTGGGCACCCCGACCAGGACGACCGTGCCCGCCAGGTCCCGGGCGTAGAACGCCTGCTGGTAGGTCTCCGGGCGGCCGATCGCCTCGATCACCACGTCCGCGCCGTTCCCGCCGGTCAGTTCCTGGATCGCGGCCACCGGGTCGGCTTCCCGGGAGTTGATCACGTGGGTGGCGCCGAACTGCCTGGCCCACTCCAGCTTGCGCGGGTCGATGTCCACCGCGATGATCGTCCGTGCCCCGTTCAGCACGGCGCCGAGGATGGCCGCGTCGCCCACCCCGCCGCAGCCGATGACGGCGACCGAGTCGCCCCGGGTGACCGGCGCGGTGTTGATGGCGGCACCCAGGCCGGCCATCACGCCACAGCCGAGCAGGCCGGCCACCTCGGGCTTGGCCGCCGGGTCCACCTTGGTGCACTGGCCCGCCGCGACCAGCGTCTTGTCCGCGAAGGCGCCGATGCCCAGCGCCGGGGACAGCGTCGTACCGTCCTCGAGGGTCATCTTCTGGGTGGCGTTGTGCGTGTTGAAGCAGTACCAGGGCCGGCCGCGGCGGCAGGCCCGGCACTCGCCGCACACCGCGCGCCAGTTGAGCACGACGAAGTCGCCGGGCGCTACCGAGGTGACCCCGTCGCCGACCGCCTCCACCACCCCGGCGGCCTCGTGCCCGAGCAGGTAGGGGTAGTCATCGCCGATCCCGCCCTCGCGGTAATGCAGGTCGGTATGGCAGACGCCGCAGGCCTGCACCTGGACCAGCGCTTCGCCCGGCCCGGGATCCGGCACCACGATCGTGGTCAGTTCGACTTTGGCACCTTTGCCTGGGGCGATGACGCCCCGCACCGTGGTTGTCATTGGCCCATCGTGCCCAATGGGCCCGCACAGCGGAAGCGCCGGGGTGCCGCAACCTGGCCGGGCAAGTCTGTGCTGTGCAATTTGCAATGTACGTCACCCGACCGATGTCTCGTACCTAGCCGGCCGGCCAGTGTGACCGGTATGCACGGCACGACATGCCGGTACCTGACCCGACTGAACCGCAATAGAGGACGAGATGACGCTTATGACGCAAGTACCCGCCAGGGCGCGGCGTCCATACCGCATCTCCCTGCCTGCGGGCTCGGCCGCCACGATGGCGGCACGCCGCCACGTGTGGGCGCTCATCCACGCCTGGAACGTGCCCCTGGATGCCTACACGGCGGCGCTGCTCACCAGCGAACTGGTGGCCGATGTCATCTCCGCCGACCCAGATGCGGCGGTTGAGCTCATGATCAGCTGGGTGGACCGGAAGTTCTGTGTGGAAGTGCGCGATGCGTCGCGGTCCACGATGGCGGGCGAGGACCCGGCGGCTGCGCCGGCCGGCGTGGCGGACGCGCCGGCCGGCGCGGGGCCCGCCCGGGGCCCGGCCGATGGACCTGACGACCTGGTGCTGGTCGTCAACGCCCGGCGGAACCTGCATTTCTGGTACTGGCCCGGCCAGGACCGGTAAGGAACGACGATGAATATGGTGGCGCCGGCCAGGACGTCAGTACAGCGGCCGTTCCGTATCTCCCTGATCGCCGGCCCGGCGGCAGCGGCGCAAGCCCGCCGTCAGGTGAGCGCCATCATCGCCGCCTGGGACGCGCCGGTGGACACCGACACGGCGGCGCTGCTCACCAGCGAGCTGGTGACCAATGCGCTCAAGCACGGCAAGCTCGGCAGCGACGGCATCCAGCTCTCTATCAGCTGGGCCTACGACCAGCTGCGGGTGGAGGTGCACGACCGGTGCAAGTCCGGGCCGGTGCTGGTGGATGCGCCGTGCGACGCTGAAGCAGGCCGCGGCCTGCTGCTGCTGGCCAGCCTGTGCACCAACTGGGGCTGGCGGCAGACGGTGACCGGAAAGGCCGTCTATTTCACTCTCGCGGCCGGGGACTTACCCTCCGGGCAGGCGAAGACCTCTAGGTAAGTCCGGGGAAAGGCACCCAGGGCGTGTCCCGGGACACGCCCTGGGCTGGCCCATGGCCGCGGACTACTGCTGGTGCTCCCCCCGGCCCCGCCGCTCCGGCCGGCTCAGCCGGCTGCCAGCTGGCGGCTGGCCGCCTCGCGGGCGATGTCGATCCGCGAGTTGACATCGAGCTTGCTCAGGATGTGCGACACGTGGGTGCCCACGGTCCGCCGGGACAGGAACAGCTTGGCCGCGATCTGCGGGTTGGACAGCCCCTGGGCCACCATTTCGGTGATCTTGACCTCGGTCGGGGTCAGGCTGTCCCAGCCGCGCCGCGCCTTGCGGTGCTTGACCCGGGGGGCACGGCGGATGCCCTGCGCCCGGAACCGGGCCTGCAGCCGGGCCACGTCGCGGGCGGCGCCGAGCGATGCGTAGAGGTCGAGCGAGCGGGTGAACGCGGTCCGCGCGGCCGCGCGCTCGCCGCCGTCCAGGGACACCTCGGCCGCCGCCTCCAGAGCCTGCGCGCCGAGCAGCGGCCGGCCCGCGTCGTGGTAACGGTCCGCGGCCTGCAGCAGCAGCCCGGCATCCCGGTCCAGCAGTCCGCGGCAGAACAGCGCGTTGGCCTGCCGGTGCGGGATGGCCGTGTCCTGGGCCAGTCCTTCGGCCTGGCTGGTCAGCGCACGCGCGATCCCTGCTTCACCGAGTTTCGTGGCCAGCCGGACACCATCGGGCAGCAGGTCCTCGATCTCGTCGAGTTCCTCGGCGTTGCTCTCGAACCCCTCGGTCAGCGCGTCCAGTGCGCCAGGCAGATCACCGGCCTGCTCACAGTCCAGGCTGTGGGCCAGCGCGAGCGTGCTGACCACCCGGTTCCCGATCCGCTTCGCGTGCGGGGCGGCCGCGTCCAGGTGATCCCGTGCGATGCCGGTGTCGCCCCGGTGGAAGCAGATCACCGCGGCAACCCCGCGATCGCAGCAGGCCGCGCCAGGATCTTTGACCGTGCCCTGGGCCGGGCCCACCTCGGCGAGGGCGTCGTCCCACCGGCCGGTGTCGAAGGTCAGCTGGCCGAGGCAGCTCTGCGCCTGGGTGAGCCGGACCATGATGCCGGCCCGGCTGGCCAGCCGCTCGGCCTGCCGGGCCGCGGTGAAGGCACCCTCGTGCCGGTCCAGGTCGCCCAGGGTAACGGCCTGGTTGATCTGGAGCAGTACCCGCAGATCGGTCAGCGCCGGGTCGGCCTGGGTCACGGTCAGCGCGCGGTCGAACAACTGCAGCGCGTCAGCCATCCGCCCCTGCATCATGGCTACGACTATCTGCACATGCAGGGCCCAGGCGGTGGCCCAGGTATCGCTGGCGGCCATCGCCTCGGCCAGCGCGGCCTCGGCGACCTGGCTGGCCGTTTCCACCTGGCCGAGGTCGGTTTGCGTCCGTGCGGTGGCTATCAGCAGCCGGGCCCGGTTGCTGCCGGAAATCCCGGGGTAGGCGAGCGCCTGGTGCAACGCGGTGAGCGATTCCGTGGACCGGCCGGCCAGCGCGCGGCACTGGGCCAGTGTCCAGTGCAGGTCGACGAGGAGATCGGGCTCCACGACATCGGCCAGCGCGCTGCTGGCCACCCGTTCGGCCTCGGCCGCATCGCCGACCCGGTACAGCGCCTCCGCGAGCTGGCACACGAACGCGTCATACCGGGACGAGCCCGCCGGTGACCGCGCTACCGCCTGCTTGAGCAGTTCCGCCGCGGCCCGCGGCGCCTGCCCGATCAGCAACGGGGCGGTACGGGTCAGCCAGCGCAGCGTCCACTGCTCCATCGGCTCGGTGTCGGCGGAGCCGTCGATAGCGGCCAGCAGCTGCCTGGCCACCCGGTCGGCGGGCGCGTCCATCTCAGCCAGCGCGCGGGCGGCTTCCCGATGCCAGGCCGCCCGGACCGACGTGGGCATCTCCTCGTAAAGCGCGGTCCGGATCAGCGGGTGCCGGAAGGCCAGCCCGTTGCCGGATTCGATCAGCACGCCAGCCGCGCAGGCCTCGTCCACCGCCGCGACCAGCTGGACGACGCTCCGGCCGAGCACGGTCGACAAGTCCGACACGGTGAAGTCCACGCCGAGCAGGGCGGCGGCGCGAAGCACCTGGCGTACCCAGCTCGGCACGAACCTGAGCCGGTCGGTGATGGCCTCGGACAGTGAGTCCGGGGCCGAGTCACTGGTCAGCTCGGCCACGCCAGCCTCGGTGATGGTCAGGCTGCAACTACGGGCCAGCGCTTCGACCAGTTCGGTGAGGTACAGCGGGTTTCCCGCCGCCCCGTCGGCCAGCGCGAGCAGCTCCGCGGCTGGCTTGCCGCCGGCCAGCGCCGCGACCAGGTCGGTCGCCTTCGCCTCGGTGAGGTTTTCCAGTTGCAAGCGGGCGGCCAGTTCGGCGGTATGCCGGAGCGCGAGCAGGTCCTCGCGCTGGGGTACCGGCCGCATCATGCCGATCAGCAGCAGTGGCCGGTGCTGCGCCGACCGGGCCAGCCGTTCCCACACGCCGACGCTGGCCTGATCCGCCCACTGCAGGTCATCGATGACCAGAACCGTGGGCTGCGCGGCACACAGCTCATCGACCAGGGCCAGCAATTGTTCTGCTAGCGCAGCGGTCACATCCTCGCCGCGACCGGAGGGAAGTTCGCCGCGCAGCAGCGCGACGATCGTTTCCCGCCGTGGGCTGGGAATGGGTTCCCGGGTCCGCAATCCATCCAGGAATGGCGACAGTGGTAACGTCTGCCCCAGCTCATCACCGGCGCCCCAGAACACCTGGCAGCCCAGCCGAGCGGCTTCCGCGCAGGCGGTGCGGACGAGCGCTGTCTTGCCGATTCCTGGCTCACCCTCGATCAGCACGGCCCGGCCCTGGCCCGCGGCGACCTCTTGCAGGCAGCCGGTGAGCAGGGCAACTTCGTCATCGCGGCCGATCAGCAGAGTGTCCAATGACACCGCGGTCATGCGACTGGTCGCCCAGTCGAGGTTAACGGCGATAGACAAGTTAGCGACCCGTCTACTAAACAAATTCTTTTTTCCGGGCATACAGGTATGGCGAATTGACCGGACGGGTATATCACTCGCACCGGTGTCCCGGAGGCTGGCCAGCCCCTACTCAGTTACCACGGGATCTCCAGTCCCAATAGCAGTATAGGGAGTGGCCATGCAAATTGCACGGACCCTTGCCCAAAAAATTGCGATTAGTCTCGGAGTGGCCGCCCCGCTCCTATCCGGAATAGCAGTAGCTAGCGCCGCTGTGGCCACTGTGCCTGCTGCGTCCGTCGTGGCCCCTACCAGCGTGGCGATGTCGTCCAACTCGACGCCGAACATGCACTACAACTGACCCGGCCGCGAGCCCACACCGCGGTATGGCGTCTGTCCCCCCCTGCCCCTTTCAGCACAGGAGTCCATTAGGCACCAATGAACCCACGACCAGCGCCTAGTCTCAGCCGCTGTCTGGGCCGAGGAAGGCCGGCTGGATGCTCCATTTCCTGCGGTGTGCGCAGGTGGCGTCAGGCAGGAAAGTTCGCTAAGCAGCCCGATCACTATCCGATTGGCTTGACCGCCGATGCGGCGGGTGAGTATCACCGCAACCGCGCCACTCCGGCCGGGACGGCCATGACCGTCCCGGCGCACGTCCAGGCCCGGGCCGTCCCCAGTGCGGCCCGGGCCCGCGCTGTGCGGTCAGCACAGCGGGGTCAGCACAGTGCGGTCAATGCCTTCGATGCCGTTCGCGCCCGTCCACCCGGTTGGCACCCCGTCCACCCGGCCACCCGGTCCGTATTTTGGATACAGGAGCCGATATGCTAAATGCAGGTCGGCATGGGGAGGGCAGACGTGACGGCGGAGGCGAAGCCAGCTGGTGTCCCCGCGTTCATCAGCCCGGTGGCGCGGCCGGTGCCGTTGCGCCAGTCGGTGTACGAGGCTCTGGTCGAGCTGGTCGTCGGCGGCCGGCTGGGACCCGGGGAGCACCTGGTGGAGACCGAGCTGGCCCGCCAGCTCGGGGTGAGCCGCCAGCCGGTCCGTGAGGCACTGCACCGGCTGGAGGCAGAAGGGTGGGTCGACCTGCGGCCGAACCAGGGCGCGTTCGTCCATGTGCCCACCCCGCACGAAGTCGACGAGCTGCTTGACGTGCGGGAACTGCTGGAAATGCAGACCGCCCGGCTGGCCGCCCGGTCGGCCGGCCCGCGGGCGGTGGCCCGGCTCCGGGCGCTCTGGCACGAGGGCGAGGCCGCGGTCGAGTCCGCCGAGACCGAGCGGGTGGTGACGGCCAACAACCGGTTCCACGCCGAGCTGGCGCTGGTCGCGGGCAACGCGGTGCTGGCCGACCTGGCCGGCATCGTGAGCAGGCGGGTCCGCTGGTACTACCGGCAGGTGGCGCCGGCCCGCGGCCACGAGTCCTGGGCCGAGCACTGGGAGCTGATCGACGCGGTGGAGGCCGGCGACGAGGTCCGGGCCGCCGAGATCGCCCGTAAGCACACCGAGCGCACCCGGTCCGCCTACCACGAGCCGGCCGAGGCCCGGGCGGCCGGGGGAGCCGCTACCCTCGACGGCCGGGCGGGCAGGGACGCCAGCACCCTGGACGGCCGGGCCAGGAGAAAGACAGGCTAGGGAAGCCGGACCACGCTGATGGGGTCGGGTGCGTACGGGTTGCCCGCGTTGTCGATCAGCTCGATCTCGGCCCGGTCCGACATGATGTGGTACGAGCCGTCCAGCTGGTACTCGCGGATGATGGTGACCGTCCCGTCGGCGTGCGTGTAGCGCTCCTCGGCGTACCCGTCGCCCGCGCTCTTCTCCGCGTCCACCGCGGGCTCGTCGCGCCACTCGAACCGGTACGGGGCCAGCGGCAGCTTGAGCTCGTACGGATAGCTGTCCGGCATGCTGAGCCTCCTCCGGGCACCGAAGGCTGGTGGCAGGCCCGGCCACAACGGGCCTGCCACCAGCAAGGTACGGCAGCCGGCCGGTCCAGTCACCAGCCAGCCGCGGGACAGGTCAGGCGACGGCCGGCCGGGGCCGCTCCGCCTCCTTGTCCGCCGAGGCACGCGTCGCCCGTTCCATCTGTTCCACAGTCGGGGGCTTGACCATGAACACGAGGGTCAGGGCGGCCAGCGCTCCTAGCGCGGCGCCGAAGAAGAAGCCGAACGCCCAGTGGAACGTGGCCGTGCCGTACAGGGTCCCGGTCATGATCCAGGCGGCCAGGCCTCCGGCGAAGCTGCCGCCCAACGCCTTCCAGGCGTAGATCGACCCGTAGTTCACCGCGTTGTTGGTCTCGCCGTAGTAGTCAGCCACCAGCGCCGCGGTCATCGGGAAGTTGGCGCCGGACAGGCCCCCGGAGATCACCGCGCAGATGACGAACAGCGGCGCGTTGTGCAGTTCGCCGAACCACAACGCGAGCAACTGGAACACCACGTTGGCCGAGTAGGCGTAGATCATCGTTCTGCGGCGGCCGATGAACTCGGATATGTAACCGTAGATCGGCCGGCAGATGCCGTCAGCTAGCGAGAAGCCGGCGAAGCCGACCACCGCCGCCGCCGTGCCCAGGCCCATCGCCTGCGCGAACCCGTAGTAGTAGGCCACGCCGAACAGCGAGCAGCCCACGTACAACGCGTACTGTGCCCCGATCCACTTGGCCTGCGGCGTGCGCCACATCTCCCCGCCGTTGTAGTGCCGCAGCGCGGGCGGGTTGTTGCGCAGGTCACGAGTGCTGTGCTTGTGCCAGTTGAGCGGGTCGATCTCCTTCGGCCACCAGTTCTTCGGCGGGTCCTTCAGGAACACCCCGGCCAGCACGATGCCGAAGGTCATGATGCTCGCCTGGATCCAGATGTAGGTCTTGAGCGTGGACGGGCTCATCGTGATCGCGCCGCCGCCGCTGCTGGCCGCGCCGATCGCAAAGATGAACGGCACCGCGCCGTAGGCCCAGCCGCCGTTGACGAACCCGGTGCGCCAGCCCTTCTTCTCCGGGTACCACTTGGCCACGATGTTGATGCAGCTCGAGTAGACCGCCCCGGAGCCGATGCCGCCGAGCACCGCGTAGCCGAGGTAGGCCTGCCAGATCGAGGTCGACTGGGCCAGGATGCCGTACCCGACGACGCCGCACACGATGCCGCCGATGATCGTCGCCCAGCGCACGTTGAGGATGCCGCGGTTGCGCAGTATTCCGGTGCCGATCTGCACGAACGACTCGAAGATGACGAAGAAGGAAAAGGCCCAGAAGACCGGGGCCGGGCCCCAGTGGTGCACCGCGGCCAGCGAGCCGTTCAGCGCGCCCCAGGTGTACTCCAGCAGCCCGGCCAGGCACATGGCCAGCCAGGCCGCCATGATAGGCACCCACCGGGGGTAGCCGAGAATCTGTTGCGGTGTCTCACCGACCCGGAAGATCCGGCCGGTGCTGTTCGTCACTACTTGGTAGTTGGCTGTTCCAGCTGTTGCGCTCATCGGTCGCCACCGATACCTCTCGCAGGAGACGCTGTTGGCTCGGGTGGCCGCCCGCCCGGAATGGCCGCGACCACGTGGAGGTTGGTAACGATCACGGCAGGGTCGTCACCGGGGGCATCCCGGACGATCGGCCGCGAAAGGGCAGGGGCGCCGCGCCGGGTTGTGGCAACGGTCCGCGCGGCGCCCTTGGTCTGGCCCGGTGGGGCGGGCCGCGCGATCCCTGCGGGCGGTATCGTCCTTGATCCGCCATGTCTGCCTCCCGGTCGGTGGTCAGGTCTCCAGTCCCAGCGCCCGGAACAGGGCGCCGCGGGCCGATTCGTCGGTGGCCGCCAGGTACAGCTCGTCGAGACCCCAGCCGGCCTCGTCCAGCAGTTCGGCGGCCTGGTCGAACAGCGGGGATCGCTGGTCCGCGGGCACCGCCGCCAGCACCAGGTGACCGACCACCTGGAGGACGGCGTCGCGCAGTTCCGCCCGGCGCGCCCCTGATGCCCGGGACACCCCGGGCATCAGCGGGATGATCCGCGCCCCGGGCCCGGGCGTGACTTGCCCGTTGGTCCCGGTCACGGCGAGCTCCCAGGACCGGAGAGCGCGGCCAGCTCGGCGGTCAGGCGGTCTCGCTCACCTGCCGCCGAGAGGTCGATGACCTCCACTAATGAGTAGCTGCGCCCGCCGGGCGAGCCATCGGCCAGCCGGACCGGTGCCGTCTCGGCGAACACCTCGAACCGGGTGCTCGCCGAGCGCGGCCCGATGGCCAGCACGTACCGCAGCACCGCCTGCCGGTCCGGCAGGTAGCGCTGCTGGTGCCCGCCGTCGAAGCGGATCTGCCAGTTGTCTGCCATAACAGGTCCCTACGCACCGACGCCCCGGTTCAGCGGCATCGAGTAACTCTCTTCCTTCAGCTTGGCGTGCCGCGCCGGGTCCTCGCCCTCGCGCAGCTCGGCCGGCACGTCCATGCCGATGTCCTGCCAGTTCAGGTTGGCCGCCCGCTGCATGGCCGCGACGTGCTCGGGCAGCATGTGCCCGAACCGGCCCTGCATGGCCAGGTAATCGGTGACCGGGCGCTGCACCGGCGGGTGGAAGTAGTGGTATTTCCGCTCGGCCGGGTTGTACTCCCAGACTGGGAACAGCCCGGACTCCACCACCCGGCGGCCCAGCTCGACCGTCATCGAAGTCTGGTACACCCAGCCCTTCTGGCACGGCGTGAAGCAGTGCATGAACGCGGCGCCCTGATGGTTCAGCCCCTTG
>Ga0335076_10007199_pt1 | contig 11216 bp, 10 predicted proteins | sample Lox_Sample_25_FD_206717 | JGI IMG/M metagenome (GOLD analysis project Ga0335076, IMG submission 206717) | Soil microbial communities from Loxahatchee National Wildlife Refuge, Florida, United States - Lox_Sample_2.5 | ecosystem: Environmental > Terrestrial > Soil > Wetlands | place: USA... | reverse complement strand
GGCTGAGCGCGCGCGGGCGGATGAGTTGGACATCGAGGTTGCTGCGGAGCGTGCGCGGGCGGATGAGTTGGACGGCGCGGTGACGGCGGAGCGCGCCCGGGCGGAGGAGCAGAGCACGGTCGCGGCGGCTCGCGCCCGGGCCGACGAGCTGGACAGCACCGTCGCAGCGGAACGCGCACTCGCCGAGCGCGACGAGGCCCTGGCCGCCGCGGCGCGCCTGGAAGAGACGCTCGTGGAGGAGAGGGAGCAGCTCGACAGCCTCCGCGCCGGAGCCGTCGCCGCAGGCGAGCGCGCCGATGAGCTGGGCAGCGCGGTCGCGGCTGAGCGTGCGCGGGCGGATGAGCTGGACGGCAAGGTCGCGGCTGAGCGTGCGCGGGCGGATGAGCTGGACGGCAAGGTCGCGGCTGAACGCGCGCGGGCGGATGAGCTCGACAGCACCGTCGCCGCCGAACGCGCCCGCGCCGACGAGCTCGAGCGGTCACTCGCGGACAGGGAATCCCACGCGGGCGACATCGAGACCGAGCTCGAGGCCGTCGGGGGCGAGATCGCAGAGCGCTCGGGGCAAGCCGAGCCGGCGCGGGAGGATGACCCCACGCCCGAGAGAGACGGGCCCGGGTGGGGGTCCGCAGCTCAGCACTCGCTCTCTGCCGGATTCGTGGGCCTGACCCAGTGGCGCGCGGCGCTCAAGCACGCGATCCACACGCTTGGCTCCGAGGGGGGCTGGGACGCAGCAATCGGGTGGAGCACCGAGAGTCCGGGCCCGCTGATGAGATGTGAGGTCGTCTGGATGCGGGACGCCATGGGACTGCCCTCGCTCGAGGCCCGTGCCTGGAAGCACGTCGAGGACCCATCAACCGCTGAGTTCGGCCGGGCCCGGAACCGCATGGCGACGACGTGCCTTCTGGACCTCCAGTCGGCCGAGGACCCGCTGCTGAGGGTCGCCGCGGACGATGGCGCCGGCTCGGCCGTGCTCGTGCCGATCAACGACGGCCACGACACGATCGCGATGCTCGAGCTGCTGTCTCGAAGCGCCAGCACGCCCGACCCGGAGCTGGTCGTCTCCCTCGACGCAATCGCGCTGCAACTCGGGGCGCTCGCGCGCCTCTTCAAGTTCACCGACGATCGGGATTGGCGTCTGGGACGCCTGTGACATTCGTTCAGCGATCGTCGCCCGCGCTCAAGCCATCGAGGCTGTTCGCCGATACAAGCGCTGGAGCGGCATCAGGCCAGAGAACAACTCGTGAGCACGCAAGAAGAGACAAGCTTCGAGACGCCGGCGGCGGCCGAGCCGCTGGACACGGCGCACCCGCTCGACGCGGCGCAGGGGCCGGACCCGGTTCTGTGGGTCGGGCTCACCCTCAGTGAAGCCGAAGGCCTGTACGGCTGGCTCATGAAGCCCGCGAATGACGGCTCGACAGCGCTCGACGACCCGATCGTCAGCAAGGCGGTCGCCAAGATGCGCGAAGCGACCGATCCGGTGCGCACCGCATTGAAGGTCCGCCGCGATCTGCAGGAGGCCGGCCTCGTTTCCGACCACCTGTCAGACGACCAGCTGCGCGAGCTCGCGCAGAAGCTCGCGCAGAGCGCGACCCCGAGCCTGGCAGCCTGAACGCCACGAGTCCGGCCGCCCAGGCCGCGAACTCCGGTTCCATATGTCGGACTGACGCCGCGTGCCGGCGTTCCAGATCGGTTAGGCTGCCCCCGCGAAGGGGGCGAGGCCGCAGGGAGCCTCAGACAGGCCAGGGAAGCCGACACGGCGCCACAGGGCTTTCGGTGCCAGCAGGCACGGATCGGCGAAGTGCGCTTCGCCCCTGATCGAGGCCGCGCGCTCGTCGAGCTCAGCCCGCGATGCTCGCGCGCCCGTACGCCAGCGGTTTGACGATCGCGGGCATCCCGCGCCACGCGGCTTCGCTCACGTCCAGCTCGAAGCCGCATTCGGCCATCAGGTTCAAAGTCGGCCGGTTGCAGCGGCAGCCGGAGGCGAACGCGCGCCAGGGCGTCTCGAGACGGTCCTGCCAGCGCGCGCGCAGGCGGGTGCCGGCGCGAACGTGCTCGATGAACAGCAGCTGTCCCTCCGGCGCGAGCACCCGGGCGATCTCTCGCAGCGCGACCCGCGGCTCCTCGACCGTGCAGAGCACGAGCGTCGAGACGACGGTGTCGACCGTGCCGTCCGCGAACGGAAGCTGTTCGGCGCCGGCCCCGATCACCGATGCGGGCCGGTCCGCGTCCTTCACGCGATGCTCCAGGCGACGGCGCATGCCGGCGTCCGGCTCCGCCAGCACGAGCTCCCGCAGCGGGGCCGGGTAGTGCTGCAGGTTGAGCCCGGTCCCGGCCCCGATCTCGACGGTCAGCCCGCGCGCCCGCGCGAGCACCTCTCGTCTTCGCGCGCCCTGTCCGCGGTGCTCACCGAGCCAGAGGATCGGGTCGTAGATTCCGGCGAAGGCTCGATCCGCCAGCGTGGGGCGTGCGGCCGGAGCGGATGTCGATGTGGGTGTGGTTGCGGTGGTGGTCGTCATGGCGAGCACGCTACGCCGGGCGCGCCGGGCCCACATCGCCCGCTGCGGCCACCTTCGCGAGATGGCCCGACGGGGCGAGCGCTCGTGCGCGCGGCTCAGATCAGGCCCAGCCGCGTCGCCTCAGCGACCGCCGAGGCGCCGGAGCCCCGTCCGAGCTTGGCGCGGATGTTGGCCATGTGGCGGTGGACCGTGTGCGGGCTGACGATCAGCACCTCCGCGATCTTGCCCTCGGTCATCCCTTCGGCGACCAGCGCGAGCACCTCCCGCTCGCGCGGCGAGAGGACGCCCGCCGCCGGCGCGGGCGGCTCGCTCGCGGCTGCGCCGTCCGCCGCGGCGAGCATCCCCGTCCGCAGCGCGCGGGCCGCGGCTTGGGCCCCGCCGTACCAGGGCAGATGTGCCCTGCCGTCGACCGGCACGAGGATCGCCTGCTCGATGCCGGCCGCGACCTGGCGACCGAGCTCGTAGGGGATCGCCCTGTCGCCGCGCCGGTGGACGACCACCGTGGGCGCGCTGACGAGCCCGAGCTGCTCCCGCACGTCGGTGCGGTAGACCTGCTCCAGCAGCGCCGCTGCGGTCTGCGCGTCGCACGCTTCGCGCTGTGCCTGCACGAACTGCTCGCGCTCCGCGCTGCCCTCCTCGCCGAGGAACACGTCCGCGAGCAGCCTCGAGCCCAGCCCCCAGTGCGAGCGGACCGCGGCGAGGATCGCCTCGCGAACCTCAGGCGGGGCGATCGAGGCTCCGTCCGCATATGTCCCGTAGAGGAGCATCCGGTCCACCCGCTGAGGGGAACGGGCGGCGAACGCAATCGCCGTGCAGCCTCCCGAAGAGCCGCCGGCGAGCGTCGCCCGCTCGCATCCGAGCTCCTCGATCATCGCGCCCAGCAGCTCGACTTCGCTCTCGAGCGTCGCCTCCGCGGGCTTCGCGTCGCGATCGGAGAGCCCGACGCCGGGGCGGTCGTAGCGGACGAGCGTGAAGCCGTCGCTGACGGCCACCCAGAAATCTCTGAAGCGTGCCTGCTGCCAGTCGTGCTCGACGTGGCTGACCCACCAGGCAGGCGCGACCATCGGTGGCCCGCTCCCGCTCACCCCGTAAGCGATGCGATGCCCCCCGAACCGGAAGAACCGGATCCCCCGCGACTCGGCCATCACGCCTGAGGCTAGCCGAGGCGGCGCGTGCTCAGTCCTCCTCCTCCGATCGCCAGGGCGGCTGCGGGGGCACCGAGGCGAGCGCTCGGCGCAGCAGCGAGAGAAGCTCGTCGCGATCCTTCCTCGTCAGCCCGCTCAGCACCTCATCTTCGACGTCGGAGGCCGCCCGCCTGGCCCGCTCGAGCGCGCGCCGCCCCTTCGCAGTGATCGTGACTTCCCACGCGCGGCGGTCGTTCGGCCGCCGCCTGCGCTCGGCGAGCCCGGCTCCTTCGAGTTCGTCGATCAGGGTGACCATCGCGCTCGGGTCTATCGCCATGTCCGCGCTCAGCTCCTGCTGGATCGCGCCGTCGCGCGCGCCGAGCACGTTGAGCAGCGCGAACAGCGCGGGCGTCAGGCCGACCGCGCCGAGCGCGTCCGCGGTGCGGGTATGGGAGGCACGCCAGAGGCGGAACAGGAGCTGCCCGGCGAACTCGGCCACGGGAGCTTCGCTCGGTGCCGGCTTCATCGCCATGCCGTCAGTCTCGCAGATTCACTGGCCGAACACAATAGTTGACAACAACCATAATTGTGTGCTACCAATAGAATGCGACAGCAAGTCCAACGACACGAGGAGCGACCATGTCAAGCAACGGGATCAAGATCGTGCTCTGCCCCGTCTCTGATCTCGAGGGCGCCAAGGCGGTGTACTCGGCGCTGCTGGGTGAGGCCCCGAGCGCCGACTCGGAGTACTACGTCGGCTTCGACGCCGGCGGGCAGCACATCGGGCTCGTCCCCGGGGGCGGGCCGCAGAACCTGACGTCGCCGACGCCCTTCTGGGAGGTCGCTGACATCGACGCGAAGCTCGCCGAGCTGACTGCTGCCGGCGCCGCCGTGAAGGACGCCGCGCGCGACGTCGGCGGCGGCCGGCGCGTGGCGACGGTCACGGACCGCGACGACAACGTGCTCGGGCTCGTGCAGGATCAGTAGGCCGTCGACTCGACTGGAAAGGAACCGCCATGACCTCCATCGAAACCGTCACGCTCGAGGTGGACGACCCCACGGGCTCCGTCGCGCCGGAGAGGCGAACGGCGGCTTCCGCGGCTTCTCGTTGTCGCTGATCGTCTCTCAGCCGGCCGACGCGGATGCCCTGTTCGGTGATGCGATCGACTCCGGAGCGAACGTGCTGAAGCCGCTGAAGAAGAACCTGTGGGGCTACGGCGGCGTCGTCTCGGCCCCCGACCGGACGATCTGGAAGATCGCGACCTCGAAGAAGCGGAACAAGGGTCCGGCGACGCGCCGGATCGATGACGTGGTGCTGCTGCTTGGGTCCTCCGACGTTCTTGCGAGCAAGCGCTTCTACGTCGAGCACGGCCTGGAGGTCGCAAGTAGCTTCGGGCGCAGGTACGCCGAGTTCGCGGGCTCCTCGCGCGTCAAGCTGGCCCTGTACGGCCGCTGCGCGCTCGCCAAGTACGTCGGCGTGACGCCCGAGGGGGACGGTTCGCACCGGATCGTGAGCGGTGCGGACGCGGCCTCGTTCACCGGCCCCGACGGCTTCGCGTGGGAGCCAGCACGGGTTCGTGAGCCCGCGAGGGCCTGAGCAGCGAGGCCCCGGCGTGCGGGTGTGGCGCGACTTCGGAGGCACATCGGGTTTGATTGCTTCGGTCGTGGTTCGCCACGGCCACGCCTGCCGATGCCCGCCCGCACCCCAGATCTCCGCAGAGGCCGTCTCCTTCGCCGCGCCGCGCCGGCCGCGCTGGCAACGCTCGCGCTCGCGCTGAGCGCGTCGCCGGCGCGCGCCGCGAGCGCGGGCGGGTCCAGCGCCGAACCAGAACCGGCGCCGGCCGCGCCGGCGCCCGCGCCCGCCGTCGAACCCGCGCCGGCCGCTCCCGCCGCTGAAACCGTCACGATCGGCCTCGATCCCTCCGCGGCCGGGCGTCCCGTGCCGCCGCGCTTCCTCGGGCTGTCCTTCGAGGTCGGCTCGCTCGCCCTTCTCGGGGAACTGGCCGATCGCGGCAACCTCGTGACGCTGCTGCGCTCGCTGGGCCCGGGAATGCTTCGCTTCGGCGGCATCACCGCCGACCAGAACGTCGCGTGGACCGACTCGAACACGCCACGGCCGGCCTGGGCCACGGCCACGATCGGGCCCGCGCAGATGCACGCGCTCGGCCGCCTCGCCCGGCGCAGCGGCTGGAAGGTGCTGCTCACCGTCGGGCTGGCCCACTTCGAACCCGCGGCGGCCGCGCGCGAGGTCGCCTCGGCCAAGGCGCAGCTCGGGTCATATCTGGCGGCCGTGGAGATCGGCAACGAGCCCGACTCGCTCGGGCGTCACGGCTACCGCGCGCCGCCCTGGGGCGCGCAGACCTACGAGGAAGAGGTGAGCGTCTACCGGGAAGCGATCGGCGCGCTGACCCCGGGCATCGCGTTGGCCGGGCCTGACGTGTCGGGCTCGGGGGCGTTCGCGGAATGGGGCAACGACGAGGTCCTCTCGCAGGCGCCGGCCCTGCTCACCGGTCACCACTATCCGCTGGGGTGCACGGCGAAACCGGCGCCGAGCCTCGAAACGCTGCTCAGCCCGGCGATGCGCGGGCTCGAGGCGCACTCGTTGGAAACGTACCTGTCGGTCGCCCGCGCCAACGCGATCCCTTTGCGCATCGACGAGGCGAACTCGGTGTCCTGCGGGGGCGTCGCCGGGGTCAGCAACACGTTCGGCTCGGCGCTGTGGGCGACCGGCTACATCGGCCAGGCGATGGCCGCCGGAGTGGCCGGGCTGAACCTCCACGGCCACCCGTTGAGCTGCAGCGGCTACTCGCCGCTCTGTGCGCCGGACCCGGCCGATGCGGCCTCCGGCCAGCTGCACGCGCAGCCCGACTGGTATGCGCTGCTCCTCGCCCGCACGCTGATCGGCGACCGGCCGCTGCCGACGACGATCTCGGCGAGCGGTTCGCCGAACCTGGCCGTGGCCGGCTTCTCGGGGCCGGGGCACACCCTGAAGCTGCTCCTCTCGGACGACGATCCGCCCGGTTCGCCGCCCCTGCTCCTGCACGTCGGCGTCGGCGCGGGCCTCGGCGCCGGGCAGGTCCTGCGCCTCACCGGCTCCTCGCCGTCGGCGACGGACGGCGTGCGCCTCGGCGGACGCGCGGTGGCCGCGGACGGCAGCTGGACGCCGCCGAAACGCCTTGAGACGGCCCCCGTCCGCGCGGGCGTCCTGACCGTCAGGGTGGCGCCCTCCTCGGCGGCACTCGTGGCGGTCGCGCCGCCTAGGAGAACATGCGGCAGAAAGCCGCGACGACGCCGGGGTGGAACTGCGTGCCCGCGCAGCGGCGCAGCTCGGCCAGCGCCTCCGAGACGGTGATCGCGTCGCTGTAGGGCCGGTGGCGCATCATCGCGACGAACCCGGCGCAGACCGCGATGATCGCCGCCGCGACAGGGATCTCCTCGCCGGCGAGCCCGTCGGGGTAGCCGCCGCCGTCGTGGCGCTCGTGGTGGGAGCGGATCAGATCGGCGATGTGGGCCAGCGAGGGCGCGGACGCGACGATACGGGCTCCGATTTCCGGGTGCGTGCGCATCACCTCCCACTCGGCGTCGTCGAGCGGCCCGGGCTTGTTCAGGATCGCGTCGGGGATCGCGAGCTTGCCGACGTCGTGTAGGCGAGCAGCGAGCTCGACGCGCTCCACCTCGCGCTCGTCGAGACCGATCGCGCGCGCAGTGTCGGCCGCCAGGTGGCCCATGCGGTTGAGATCCTCGAGCACGCCGGGATCGTGCTCGTTGAGCACCTTCAGGAGCAGTCCGAGGCACTCACGGGTATGCCCGTGCGGCTGGTCGTGGGGGTGAAGGTGGGCGAGGACTGACATCGGGGGGAACGGTCTCGCCTGATGCGCGGCCCGCTTCTATCCCGGCCCCTGGGCCGTCTGGCGGATCACCTTCCAGCCGGCCTTGAGCGGGGTCAGGAAGTAGGGGGGCTCGTCGGTGGCGAGGCGGTCGTCGTATTCGTAGTTCTTGACGTAGCCGCTCGAGCCCACCAGCACGATGCCGCGGTAGTCCTGGCCGATCGCGCCGAAGACGTTGAGTTTGCCCTCGGAGCTCCCGCATTCGGAGTTGTCGACGATCCAGGAGTTCTGCGTGGCGAGGATCGCCGCATAGATCCACGGGTCCTTGAACGAGCCCGCGCCGTTCGCGCCGCCCGAGCACGGGTGATAGACCCGCACGAAGCGGTTGCCGATCAGCCCGAGCACGGCGGTCCCGCTCGGCTTGGTGGCGGACGAGCCCGAGGCGGCCAGTTTGCCCGAGACGCTCGAGGGATAGATCTGGCCGTTGACGATCACATCCCCGAATGACGCGATCGTGAGCGATTTTTCGTACACGCCGTTGACGTAGACGTTGCCGCAGCCGCGCGTGTTTTCTTCTTCCGAGCTGGTGTCGGCGCTCTGGGGGTTGAAGGATTCGTTGCACGTCCCTTCGCCGCTGTCGACGTAGAGGAGCCCGTTCGCGGGCCATTTGATCGTCTTGCTGGCCGCCGTGTATTTTTTGGTGACCGCGTTGTAGGTGAAGTATTTGACGCCGATTTCGTTGCCTTTGAGTTCCAGCCACGTCTGCCCATGAAGGTGGTTTTCGGCTTCCACGTAGAATTCGAGGCTCGTGTCGGTCGGAGGCGGCGTCAGTTCCGGGCCTTTCGTGTAGCAGCCCGTCGCGGTGTTGTAGACGGCTCCGCCTTTGCTCGGACAGCCCGAGGCGGGCCCGTAGGTGCCGCCGTTGATTTCAATCGAGTCCTTCGGTTCGTGACCTTTGCGCCCGAAGATCGTCGAGCCTTCGACAGAGGCGGCGTCGTTGGTGTGCATGGGGCCTTCGATTTCGTCCCCGGTTTTGAAGTTGATGACGTGGCAGGCGTATTTGCCGTTCCACTGCGAGTATTTCTTTTCCTTGCAGTGTTCTGCGAGCGTTTTTTCGCTGGACGGATATAGCGCCGGGTCCACCGTTTCGTAATTCGTGTAAAAGACGTACTGGAGGAAGCCGCTCACGCCGAACGTTGCGATGACCGACTTTTCCGCGCCGTAGGCGTGGCTGCCTTTCTGGCCGGCGTAGCCAGTGGAGCGGATCCGGAAGGTGTTTGCCAGCAGGCCTTTGGACTCGATCATCGACGTGAAGGGGGCTTCGCTGCTGCAGGCCGACTGCCCGGTAGCCGGGACGGGCTTGACGACGTAGCTCTGGCTGGCCCCTTCGGGAACTTCATTTTCGACGTTTTTGCAGTTCTGCCAGTAGTTCGGTTCCTGCTGGAGCAGCACCTCGTACTCCTGGATGCCTGCGAGCGCGGCGTAGTAGGCCTGCTTCTCGATCGTCGAGCGACGTGAGTTGTGGACGTCGCCGTTGGCGACCGTGAAGGCCGCGACGAGGATCAGCGCCGTCACGAACATCACGCCGATCGCGATGATCATCGTGAAGCCGTCCTGCGCGCGCAGCCGAAGGTGGGGGAGGGTCATTCGCATGGCGCCGCTTCAATCGTCGTTTCTGAGTTCGGAGCACTGAACGAGAACAGCGTCTGGGAGCTCTGTTCGGCGAAGGCCCCTTTTTCGCCGGCGGCGCTCAAGCGCGCTTCTTTCTCGTAGGGACCGGCCTTGAATCGCACGACGACGGAGGCCGCGGTCTTCGCGCCGGCTTCGGTCATCACCGATGTCGATTTCGGCGTGAGCGATTCTTTTTCTTCGAGCGTGCTCGCCGCACCGGTCGTTTCGGTGCTGGATTTCGGCGCGTATTTGAAGTATTCGAAGACAGCTCTTTTTTCTACCGGTTCGACGTTTTCGGCGAGCCTGACCGTCGAGTTGGGGTTGGCGGGGAACGTGTATTTTTCGAACGTTTCCGTCGGCGAGTTGCTGGTCGCGATGTAGGTCTTGTCCGTCAGCTGCCGGGTCGCTTCGTTGTATTCGATGACGTCCTTGTGGATGCCGCTCGCGGGCAGTTCGGCCGGCGGTTCTTTTTCTTTTTCTGTTTTTTCGTCGTAGCCGTTGACGAAGATCAGTTTCGTCGGCGTGGCGCTCTTCGCGCTTTCGCCGTTGGCGATGATCGGCGTGAAGCCGCTCGACAGACAGGCGGAGCGAAGCTCATCGACGACGTGGGTCATCGCGCCACGGCTGGCCTGGGTGGCCTGGGCGGCCGCGGACAGTCGCGCGCTCTGGCGGACGGAGTATTCGAGGATCGCGAACAGCGCCCCGGTCACGATCACGCCCGTGAGCATCGCGACGAGGGTCTCGACGAGCGTGAAGCCACGGCGGTCGCGAACGCGGTCGCCCAGCAACTGGAGCCTCAGCTTCAGCATTTGGTCCCCGCTTCTGCGGTCACGCCGGCGGCGCTGGCTTCTTCTTCTTCTTCTTTGGTCTTTTCGTAAGTGACCTTGGCGGCGTTGTATTCGAGGTACCCCTGGTATTCGGCCGCCTCGACTTCGTCGGTTTCGTAGGCGATTTTGTACGCTTTGTATTTGCCTTCGTCTTCTTCGTAGGCAGTTTTGAAGTTTTTGTACGCGGTTTCTGCGGCTTCGTAGGCAGTTTTGAAGTTTTTGTACGCCGCTTCTGCTGCTTTGTATTCGGTTTCGTACTGTTCGTATTTGGTTTTTGCGGTTTTGTATTCGCCTTCGTATTTTTCGTATTTGGTTTTCGCGGTTTTGTATTCGCCTTCGTATTTTTCGTAGTTCGTTTTGGCGGTTTTGTATTTCGTTTCGTATTCTTTGTATTCGGTCTGCAGTTTTTCGTATTCTTCTTTTTCTTTCGTTTTTTTGTTTTTTACGTATTCGTTTTTCTTAGCTTCGTATTCCGCCTTCTTCGTTTCGTATTTGCTTTTGTAGGTGGTGTAGTTCGCTTTTTCGGTTTCGTATTTGCTCAGATCGTTGGCGTACGTCGTTTTTTCGGTTTCGTATTTGCTTTTGTCGTTCGTGTACGCCGTTTTTTCGGTTTCGTATTTGCTTTTGTCGTTGGTGTACGCCGTTTTTTCGGTTTCGTATTTGCTTTTGTCGTTGGTGTACGCCGTTTTTTCGGTTTCGTAGTTGCTGTGGGCGGTGTTGTACGCGGTCAGCCATTCTTCGTACTTGGCTTTTTCTGTTTTGGCTTCGGCGCCCTTGTTGACGTAGCCGCCCTTTTCCTTGAAGGCTTCCTTGGCTTTCATCGTCGCTTGCGCCGTGGAGTGTTCGGAGCTGACGGTGGCGTTGGGGCGCTGGCCGAGGTAGATGTTCGGCGTGGACCCTGCGGCCGTCGTGTTGCTGAACGAGACTGTGTAGGTCTCGTTGCTTTCGCTGTCGGCGACGCACAGCTTGAAGTTTTTGCCGAAGGGCTGGAAGGGGACTTCGAGGCGGCCTTCGGGCAGCGTTTCTTTCTGTTCGTGCGTGTAGGAGATGCCCGTGGCGTTCGGCGGCGTCAGCGCGTTGGGCGACCCTTCGCATTCGGTGTTCGTGATCTTGACCGGGCCGTAGCGTTTGCTGGTCGGTTCTTCGTGGTTGCCCTGCGTGCCTTTCCAGATGCTGAGTTTCGTGTAGGAGACGGGCACGTTGACGCTCGCGGTTTCCCCGCTCTTGACGGGGCCGGCTTCGGCTTCGGCT
>Ga0335076_10007198_pt1 | contig 11216 bp, 6 predicted proteins | sample Lox_Sample_25_FD_206717 | JGI IMG/M metagenome (GOLD analysis project Ga0335076, IMG submission 206717) | Soil microbial communities from Loxahatchee National Wildlife Refuge, Florida, United States - Lox_Sample_2.5 | ecosystem: Environmental > Terrestrial > Soil > Wetlands | place: USA: Florida... | reverse complement strand
TCACGGGCTCCGCCGCCACGACGAGGCGGTGCACCGGTGTCGGCGAGCGGCCGACCGCCTCGAGCACGCGGTCGTGGAACAGCTCGGCGTTCGCGAAGAACAGCGGCGCGTCCCAACGGAACAGCACGAGCCCCGGCACGAGCTTGGCTTCCGGGTAGCGCGTCACGTCGTGATAGCCCTGCACGCCTGCGACGCGGCCGAGCACGGCGAAGTGCGGGCGCCAGCCGTCCCAGAGGAACTCGATCACCGCGATCACGATCGCGAGACCGATGCCGTAGATCGCGCCGAGAACCGCGACGCCCGCGAAGCACGCGATCGACAGCCAAAACTCCCAGCGCTGGATTCGGTAGATGCGCTTGAGATCCGTGACCTCGATCAGCCCGATCGCGGACGCGATCACGACGGCCGCCAGGGCCGTATTCGGCAGATATCGGAGGAGGCTCGGCGCGACGAGCAGCAGCACGGCGATCGCGGCCGCGCCGACGACACTCGTGAGCTGCGTCCTTGCGCCTGCGGCCTCGGCCACCGGAGTGCGCGAAGAGCTGCTGCTGATAGGGAATCCCTGGAACAACCCGGCCGCTAGATTCGCCGCACCGAGCCCGACCATTTCCTGGTTCGGGTCCACGGGCGTGCGCAGGCGCGCGGCGTACACCCGCGATAGAACGCTCGTGTCGGCAAACGAGACGAGTGCGACCGCGGCGCCGCCCGTGAGCACGGGCACGAGATCTTCGAAGCGCGGCACGGGGATCGCGAGCTTGGGCAGGCCTTGGGGCAACGTGCCGAGCACGGACACGCGGTCGCCGAGATCGAGCGCGGCTACCACGAGCGTGGCGGCGACGACCGCGATCAAGATGCCCGGCAAGCGCGGGTGCCGCTTGAGAACGAGGATCAGCGCGAGCGCGCCGCCGCCGATCGCGAGCGCGACGAGGTTCGTGTCGCCGGCCGCGATTCGCTCGATGATCCCCCAGGTCTGGCGCAGCGGCCCCTGCGAGTCGACCTTGAAGCCGAGCAGCTTCGGAAGCTGGCTCAGCAGCACGGTCAACGCGATGCCGTTCATGTACCCGTAGCGGATCGGCTTCGACAGCAGCTCCGTGACGAAGCCGAGCCGAGCGAGGCCCGCGGCGATGCAGATAACGCCGGACACGATCGCCATCATCTCGGCGATCGCGATCGCGCGCTGCGGATCGCCGGCCGAAAGCGGCGCGACGACCGCGAGTATCACGGCAGCGAGCGACGAGTCGGGCCCGAGCACGAGGATGCGGCTCGGGCCGAACAGCGCGTACGCGAGCAGCGGAACGATCGTCGCGTAGAGACCGTAGATGCCGGGCACGCCCGACGCCTCCGCGTAGGCGATTCCGACCGGCACGAGCATGGTCGTCAGAACGAGGCCCGCGACGACATCGTGGCGCAGCCAAGAGAGCTCGTAGCGGCGCAGGGTCTGCAAGCCCGGCAGCCAACGACCCAGCCCGCCGTGCTCGGATCGTGCAGAGTAGTGCTCGACGCGGCCCTGGATGGGCGCAGCCTCGTTAGCCGACGGCGGGTTCATGGCGGACACGCTACTGCAACGCAGCCATCCCGGCACGTTTCCGATCCCGCGACGTCCGACGCGGCGGCGCCCGTCCTAGCGCTCCTCGCCGCGCCTGCTCACGAGCTGCGCTTCGCGAAGATCGATCTCGCGCTCGATTCTGCGCCGTGCCTCGTCCTTGAGCTCGCCGCGCCGGTAAAGCTCGTTCACGCGCTGACGTTCGGTCTCGATCAGGCCGAATTCGATCTGATCGTGCAGCTCCTGCGCCGTGCGATGCTCGCCGTCGGCACGTCCGCGGTGATCGACGCGTCGCAGGCGCTCGCGGAGCTCCGCACGCAGGCGCTCGAAGAGATCGGTCTCGAGCCGATCGTCCTTTTCGATCTCTTCAAGCCGCGCGAGGGACGCTTCGATCGCCTGCCGGCGCGCGACGAACTCCTCGAGTCGATCGGCGGCATGCTCCTGACGCCCCGCATTCGCGAGACCGAGCCACCGGATCACGAGGGGCAGCAGCAGGCCCTGGCCGACGAGCGTCACGAGGATCACGACGAAAGTGAGGAACAGGATCAGGTCACGCTGGGGGAATGCGCTGCCGTCGGCGACGCTGAGCGGAATCGCGAGCGCGGCGGCGAGCGAGACGATGCCGCGAACGCCGGTGAACGCGAGCAGGAACGGATACTGCCAAGGCGGCGACGGATCGCGGCGCGCGAGCGATGCGCTGAGCCAACGCGGCGCGTAGGTCGCCGGGAACATCCACACGAAGCGCGCGCCGATGATCACGGCGCAGACCACGAGCGCGGACAGCGCGAGATCTCGTGTCGAGTACGAGCGCAGGTTCTCGGCCAGCGCGTGGGCCTGCAGGCCAGTGACGAGGAACACCAGGCCCTCGAGCAAGTAGATCAGCAAATCCCAGAAGAAGATGCCTTGCAAGCGAGTCGCGGCGCTGATCAACCGGAGCCCGTTCCAGCTGATGTAGAGCCCAGTAACCACGGTAGCGAGAACGCCCGAGCCGCCGAGCCACTCCGGCGGCCAATACGCGATGTAAGGGGTCAGCAGCGAGAGCGTGATCTCGATCCGCGCGTCGTCGACGAAGCGCCGCAGCCGCAGCATCAGCCAGCCGACCAAGAGGCCCCAGAGGATCTCGCCGACGACGATCGCGGCGAACGTCTCGGCGGCGGCCGGCGCCGAGAACACGCCGAACGCGACGGCGGCGACCGCGAACCGGTAGAGGATCAGCGCGGTCGCGTCGTTCGCGAGACCCTCGCCCTCGAGCACGACGATGAGCCGCCGCGGCAGCTGCATGCGCCGCGCGATCGACAGCGGCGCCACGGCGTCCGGCGGCGACACGATCGCGCCGAGCACGAACGCCACGGGCCACGGAAACATCAGCAGCCAGTGCATGGCCGCGGCGATCGCGGCCGCGGTGAACAGCACGCAGCCGACCGCGAGTAGCGCGATCGGCCGCAAGTTGAACTTGAACTCGCGCCAGCTCATCGCGACCGACGACGAGTAGATGAACGGCGGCAGCACGACGAGCAGCACGAGCTCCGGCGCGAGGTGGATCTCGGGCAAGCCCGGAATCAGCGCGATGATCACGCCCGCGACCACGAGCAGGATCGCGGCTGGGATCTGCAACGTCCGGGCGGCGAATGCCACCACGGCGACCACCGCGAGTAGGGCGACGACGAGTTGAATCGAGTGGACCATCGGTGCGCGCAATATCGAAAGAACGGCGATCTTAGCGTGCTCGTGCGCCGCCGGTGTCTCGGCGCGGCGTTGCGGCGCCCGCCGCCGATCGGGACAATGCCCCGAAGCCATGCGCGCCGGCCGCCGCCGCGGCGCTGGCCGAGAGGGATTCCCACATGCCGTGTTCCGCGCTCGCACGCCGTCGCCGCGCCACGCTCGCGGTCGGCCTCGTCGGCGCGGCTGCCGCGTTCGCGGCGCGCATCGCGCTCGGCGCGGGCGACGCCGCGCGCGGCTGGTGGGCGCCGGGGCAGGGCGGCACGTTGCCGGCGGAGTCGAGCTATCCGAACCCGTCGGGTCGGCTCGGCGTGCTGAGCGCCTCGGGCCCGGTCGAGGCGACCGGCCAACCGTTCTTCACGCCGCTCGGCAAGAACGGCCGCGCGTGCGTGACGTGCCACCAGCCGTCGGACGCGTTCAGCCTTTCGGTCGACACGATCCGCGCTCGCTGGGACGCGACCGGCGGCGGCGATCCGCTGTTCGCCGCGATCGACGGCGCGAACTGTCCGAACTTGGCCGTGGCCGATCCCAAGTCGCACTCGCTGCTGCTGTCCCGCGGCCTCATCCGCGTGTTCTTGCCGTGGCCGCCGCGCGCGCGCGACGGCGGCGCAATCGAGCCCGAGTTCACGATCGAGGTGGTGCGCGATCCGACCGGCTGCAACACGAGTCCCGAGTACGGCCTCACGAGCGCGCACCCGACGATCTCGGTGTTTCGCCGGCCGCGGCCCGTCGCGAACCTGCGCTACGTCACCGCCGCGGAGTTCGGCGTCGGTCCTTTCAACGCGAAGGACTCGCAGCCCACGGCGCGCGATCCAGATACCGGCCGCCTCGTGAACATGCAGCTGATGGCCGACGCGCGCGAGCCGACGCTCGCGACGCAGGCGCAGTCGGCGGTCGTGACGCACCTCGAGGCAAAGCCGCTCGGTGCCGCCGCGTTGCAGAAGCTGATCGGCTTCGAAACGCAGGTGTTCGCAGCGCAGATCGACGACGTGCGCGCGGGCGCCCTCGTCGAGCCCAACGGCCCCGCCGCATTCGGGCCGCACGCGCTTAGCGTCGGGCGCACGTCCGTGCTCGGCAACAACACGACGAACTACGTGTTCCCGATCGGCGATGCGTGGCGGCAGATCACGCGCACCGGCGAAGCCGCGCACGACGCGCGGAGCGCGGCCCGCGAAGCGATCGCGCGCGGTCACGACGTGTTCTTCTTCCGCACGTTCTGGATCAAGGACGCGATGCACATCAACACCGTGGGCCTCGGCAACCCCGCGAAGCGCACTTGCGCGACGTGCCACGGCATGCACATGACCGGCATGGACACGGCGAACGGCTGGATGGACATCGGCACCACGAACCTGCCGTGGGCCAGCGAGACGCCGCAGAATCCATGGACCAAGGACAAGCCGGAGATGCCGCTCTTCAAGCTCACCTGCGACAAGGCGCTCGCGCCGCATCCGTTTCTGGGGCGCGTCATCTACACGCAGGACCCGGGGCGCGCGCTGATCACGGGCCGCTGCAACGACATCGGCACGATCGTGATGCAACAGTTCCGGGGCCTCGCCGCGCGCGCGCCGTATTTCTCGAACGGCTCGGCGCGCGATCTGCGCGAGCTCGTCGACTTCTACGACCGGCGTTTCAACATCCAGTACAGCGAGCAGGAGAAGCAGGACCTGGTCGCGTTCTTGGCCGCGCTGTGACTCCCGAGCGATTCTTCGAGATCCGTTGCCTCGCTCTCGTCGCGTCCATTGCGCTCGGCGTCGTGGTGCGCGTCACAGCGCAGACACCGACGGCACAGCCGCCGCCCGAGCCGCGCGCGCTCACCGCGGGCACGCACCGTAGCTTCGTGGATTGTCCGGTCGTGCGCGATACCAACACCGTGCCGTGCTGGCTCGCGGAGCACGACGGCGAGCTCTATTACCTCGGCATTCAGACCGACATCAGCGCGGACTTCCATCCGCCGTATCTCGGCCACCGTGCGCTCGTCGAGGGCGTGGTCAAGGACGGCGCGCGGATTTGCGGCGGCATCGTGCTCGACCCGGTGAACGTCTCGACGCTGCCCGAGATCGACGGCACGTGCAACACGATTCTGCCGGCCGAGGACCGCTATCAGGTGCCGTTCGCGCCGCGGCCGCCCGGCCCGAGCGCGGGACGGCTCGCCTTCGCTCCGCCGCCGGGTGCGGCGAGCGCGAAGCCGGCGCTCACCGGGCCGCAAGAGTTCACGATCGAGTACGACTTCGACACGCCGATCATGGGCCGCCACTCGGGCGTTCTCACGAGGATCTACGACTACGCGGCGCAGACACACGCGCGGCACCTCTTGGTGACGGGCTATCGCGGTGCGACGCTGCTGTCGGACGGCAGCGTGATGACGGAGCGCGAGACGATGCCCGAAGCGCGCGCGAAGGAAGTCGCGACGCTGTTGATCGGCGCGGGGCTGCCCCGCGGGGCGATCGAGGTCGGCTGGTCCACCGATGTCGCGCCGCCCGACGGCGACGGCGATTGGCACGTGCGCCGCACCGTCGTGCGCGTCGAGCCGTAGCGCGTCGAGCGCGGCGCCGGCATCCGGCGCCGAATTGGCTCTACTACTCCCGGCGCAACGATTGCACGGGCCGCATACGGGCGGCGCCCATCGATTGAGCCGCGACCGTGCCGAGCGCGACGGCCAGCGAGATCGCCGCCGCGATCAAGAACGGCGCCGGACCGAGCTCGACGCGGTACGCGAACGCCTCGAGCCAGCGCGCCATCGCGGGGTAAGCGAGCGCCGACGCGAGCACGGAGCCGAGCGCGACGAGCAATACCGTGCGCGCCGAGAGCAGCGCGACGATCTGCGATGTCGAAGCCCCGAGCACCTTGCGGATGCCGATCTCCTTGGTGCGCCGCGCCGTCGTGAACGTCGCGAGCCCGAACAAGCCCAGGCACGCCACGACCACGCAGACTGCGGAGAACACGCCGATCAGCTTCGTCAGGTGCTGCTCGGCGGAGTATTGACGCCCGAGCGTCTCGTCGAGGAAGCGGTACTCGAACGGATGTTCCGTGTCGAGCTTGCGCAGCGTGCGCTCGACGAACGCGAGCGTGCCGCTCACGTCGCGCGTGCCGATGTCGAGCACGAGGTAGCGAAGCTGGAGCGCGCGCTGCTCCGGCGGCAAGCCCGAGTAGTTCACCACGCTCTCGTACATCACCAACGGCTCGACGGGCGCGTGCAGGGACTTGTAGTTGAAGTCGCGAACGACACCGATCACGGTGCGCCCACGCAGGCCCATGCGCTTGCCGAGCGGATCCGTCCAACCCATCTGCCGGACGAGCGTCTCGTTGACGATCATCGCGCCGCGCAGATCGGTCGCCACGTCGGGCGAGAAGTTGCGGCCCGCCGCCATTCTCATGCCTAGCACGTCGATGAAGTTGTCCTGCACGGGGAGGTGATTCACGAGCACGCCCTTCATCGAGCCGTCGTTCGTCTCGACGTCCATGTAGCTGCTCGTGATCTCCATGCCCGGCATCGCCATCGACGACGTCGCCGCGCGAATCCGTTTGTCCGCCGTGAGCTCGCTCTCGACCGTCGCGAGCCGCTCGATCGTGTCGACCCCGCGGAGCGTGACGACGACCTTGCCGCCGTCCTCGAAGCCGAGCGGGCGGTTCGCCACGTAACGCAGCTGTGCCGCCATCAGCAGCGCGCAGGCGATCACGCAGGCCGTGACGGTGAACTGCACGAGGACGAGGAGCTCGCGCAGCCGGATGCCCGAGCCCCCGAGCTTGTCGCCGTCCGTGAGCGCCCTCAGCGGCGCAATCGCCGCGAGGTAGAAGGCCGGATAGATCCCCGCCGCGAGGCCGACGAGCAGCACGAAGCCGAACGAGGCCGCGAGCACCAGCGGCTCGCTCGTCGGCCGCAGCGACGCGCCGGTGCCGAGCCAATCGGCGATCGGTGTGCGCGGCACGACGAGCTCGACGGCGAGCAGCGCGACGACGAGCGCGACGACCGAGAGCGTCAGCGACTCGCCGACGAAGCGCAGGGCCAGCGCGCGGCGAGTCGCGCCGAGAATCTTGCGCGTGCCGATCTCTCGCGCCCGCCGTGCGGCGCTAGCGGTCGCGAGGTTCACGTGGTTGATGCACGCGATCAGCAGCAGGAAGGCGACGGCCGCCTCGAGCCCGTAGAGGTAGTAGCGGTTGCCGAGCGGTCGATCCCATTCCACGTCGCTATAGAGATGAATGTACGCGAGCGGCCGCAGCCACGCGGACCAGCCCTCGGAGTGAATCTCGCGGGCGCGTGCCGCCATGTGGCGCTCGTAGAACGCGGCCGACGCCGCCGCGAAGCGCCGGACGTCGTAATGCTCGGCAAGCACGAGGTAGGTGAAGTTGTCGCCGGCGAAGAGGTCGCGCGCGCGTTCCGTGTCGTCCTGGGGCGGGGGTGGGGCGGCGTTGTAAGAGAACAGCACGTCGTACTTGAGATGTGTGTTCGCAGGCGGGTCGTCGAAAACGAGCGTGATCGTGCGCGAGTCGCCGTTGTCGAGGACGATCGTCTCCCCGACGGGATTCGCGTCGCCGAAGTACTTGCGCGCGAACCTGCGGCTCACGGCCGCCGCCGACGGGTCGACGAGCGCGGTCTTCGGATCGCCGTAGAGTATCTTGTGCGTGAAGACGTCGAACACGTTCGCGTCGGCAACGTAGACGTCCGACCAGAGGAACGTATCATGGCCGTGGCTGATCGCACGGTCGGTCGTTCCGCCGAGCTGCAGCCCCGGCTGCCAGAAGCGCACGTATGCGCGGACGTCGGCGAAGTCCTCGGCGAGCATCGGGCCGAGTAGCCCGGACACCATCGCGACGCGCTGCGAGCGGCCGTCGGACCTGAACTCCTGCTCGACGCGGAAAATGCGATCCGCGTTGACGTTGTACCGGTCGTAGGTGAGCTCGCTCCTAAGGTACATGCCGAGCACGACGCAGGAGGCGATCGCGAGCGACAGGCCCGCGATGTTGATCAACGTGTAGAGCTTGTCGCGGAGCAGCGTCCGAAGCATGCGGGGCAGTCTTGCACACGACCGCCGCCGGTCGCCAGGGACGCACCTCACATCCGAGCGTCGGCCGAGTCGGTGCACGCGAAGCGGCGATTGTCAGCTCGTGCGCGCTCGACTATGGTGCGCCCGAGAATCGTAGAGCGAGTACGCAATGTCGACGGCGTCGTCCCCGTCACGCCCGGAATTCGCGGCCCGCCTCGCAGTGGGTCTCGTTTGCCTCGCAGCGACGGCCGTCGCGCACGCGCAGTCCGCGGATGAGTCTTCGGAGCAGTCCGACGAGGGCTTCTACGTCGGCCTCGGCTTCGGCCCGTCGACGTTCGATCAGAGCAAGCAGGAGTTCGACGCCGGCGTGCTCGGCTCGTTCACGGATGGCGGGTTCACGGTGCTGAATCCGGTTTCGCAGCTCGACGGCTCGAGCACGGAGCTCCATGGCCTCTTCGGCTACCGGTTCAATTCGTATTTCGGCTTCGAGCTGGCCTTCATGGACATCGGCAAGCTGAGCTACTCCGCGACCATGACGCTCACGGGCGGCGGACTGGCGTCGCCCTCGCCCGGATCGATCGCGGGAGAGCTGTCGGCCAAGGGTCCGGTGCTGTCCGTGCTGGGAAGCGTGCCGCTGCGCAAGCGCTGGGAGTTGTACGGCCGACTGGGATTGTTCTACGCGGAGACGACGCTCGACGTGAGCGCTTCGATCGCGAACGTCGCGAGCTCGTCGGGCATCTCGGCGCGCTCCGCCGACACCGTGCTCGGTATCGGCGGCGCGTTCAACGCGAGCCGCCGCTTCTCGATCCGTCTCGAGTACCAGAAGCTCAAGAACGTCGGCGACCCGGATCGGACCGGCCAGGGCGACGTCGACGTCGTCGATCTCGGCCTGCTGGTTCGGCTCTGAGCGCCGCGGTCGCGCTCGTTTACGGCGTCGCCGAAGCCGAGCGAAGGACGGTCCTACGCGCGTTCGCCGGACAGCGCCGGCGGCTCGCCCTGCCAATGCTTGGCGAGCCACACGGCCACCGAATAGTCCTCGATCGACCGCGCCGCGGTCAGCGAATCGTTCGCGGTCTCGACGCGCAGGTCGTAGTAGAGCTTGTGGCCCGACTGCATCCCGCGCTGCGCCCGGATCGCCCTGATCCACGCCTGCGGAATCTGCACGGGCGCTCGCGCGCCTGTGATGCCGCGCTTCGCGACGGTCAGCAACCCGTGGTCGAGGGTGACTCGGTACTCGGTGAACCAGAGATCGGCCGCGAACCACAGTAAGAGCGCGTCGAAGCACGCGAACGCGAGCCCGAAGATCGCGGGTGCCTTCGCGAGCCACAAGCCCACCGCCGCGGCCCCGAACACCATCGCGAACGCCGTTACCGTCGCCGCCGCGGACTTGTGCTGCGCGCGCCGGAACGTCCACGACTCGCCACCTTGCGGCAGGCGCTCGTAGGCGATGCCGAGCGACTCGAGCATCCGGGAGTCGGGCCGCGGGTCGGCGGCGTCGGGCTCGTTCGCCGCGGCGACCTCCGCCGAAGCGTCGGCGACGGCGAAGACCGGCAGCTCGAAGCGCAGCCAAAAGTCCCGGCCCGGGCTCCCCGCGCTCGCGTCGAGCTGCCAGACGACCGTGCACACGTCGTCGACGCCCGTCGCAGGCGGCTGGTCGCCCGGGATCGGGAGATCGAGCGGAATCGAAGCGTACGTGTCGGCGACCTCGCATCGGCCCCGTGGCACGGTCCATTCGCCCTGCCAGAGGATGCGCTCGGCGGATTGGTCGCCGTGCTGGCCGCCCGCGCGCCGCCTCTCGACGCAGCTCACCTCGATCTTGAATGCCGACGCGTCGGGTGCGGGTCCGTCGATTCGAATCGCCCCGCGCACGTGCCCGCCGAGCGCAACGGGCGTGTGCTGCAGCGCGAGCGTCGCGTTCTTGATCAGTGCGGCGCGCCGCCACGCGCGCACCGCCCACACCGCGAGCCCCGCGCCGGCGATCGGGAACAACAGCCCTACGAGCGCCGCGTAGCGGCCGTTCTCGATCTCCGGCCAGACGATGATGCCGGTCGGAATCGCGATCGCGTTCCAGAGCGCGGCGAAGGCCGCGGCGCCGTAGGCGCTCGCGCGCGCGGAGCTTCGGATCTTTCCTTCCGCCCAATCCGCGCGCCACCGCCACGGCTCGTCCGGATGCTGCGCTTGCAGCGCGCGCGTCGCGGCGAGCCGTCTGAAGCCGATGCGCACGCCGAAGATCAGCGCGAAGCCGACGCCCCCGAACACGAGCGCGAACACGGATTCGAACAAGACCAGCAGCCCGCGTAGGTCGCGGTTCAGCGTCGCGCTCGCGGGATTCGACGGATCGACGTAAGCCTCGACGCGTCCGCCGCGCTGGCGCGCCGCCTCGAGGGCGGAGTAGAGATCCCGCTGGAACGAGCCGATGTTGTCGGCCATCCGGTTGATCGCGACGCGGTCGCCCGTATATTCGCGTCCCGAGAGCGAGTACCGGTAGGTCGCACGGACCTCGTAGGTCGTGGACTTGTCGCCGTTGTGGGTCGCGAGGTCGAGCGACTCGAGCTGCGCCGGCACCGCCTCCCAGCGGCTCATTCGCGCCCAGCTCCAGAGGTTGTCGAGCGTGAGATAGAGCGCGACGACGCCGACCGCCGCGAACGGCAGCGCGAACAGTGTGAGACAGCCTACGGCGGTGCGGTCCGTCGGTTTGCCGGCCATGGCGAATCCTTTCGGCCTCATTGACGCGCGTTGATCGACCGCCGAACAGTGCGCCGTTCTCAGTCCGCGAGAAGACGTAGGCGCGCGGGCGTTGCGGCGCACGCGGCGGGCAGTGTCCCGGCCGTCCGACTGTGCGGTACGCTCCTGCGGCCATGCGCGTCCTGCTCGTCACGCCGCCGATGACCCAGCTGAATACGCCGTACCCCGCGACGGCGTATCTCACCGGCTTCCTGCGCATGCACTCGGCGGAGCTCGGGCTCGAC
>Ga0335076_10007196_pt1 | contig 11217 bp, 10 predicted proteins | sample Lox_Sample_25_FD_206717 | JGI IMG/M metagenome (GOLD analysis project Ga0335076, IMG submission 206717) | Soil microbial communities from Loxahatchee National Wildlife Refuge, Florida, United States - Lox_Sample_2.5 | ecosystem: Environmental > Terrestrial > Soil > Wetlands | place: USA... | reverse complement strand
GGTTCGGGAGCGAGGCGCCAGCCCACCCCGCCGAGATTGTCCCTGGGCTGCGCCTCGTCGCTCGCGCCGCTGCTTGGCTTGGCCGGATGGAAACGCGCAAGCCGCCGAACGATGGACGGCGCGCCCGCCTGATCCGAAGCGGTCCTCAGACGGGCTTCGGGTTCCGCTCCACGAACTGCGTCTGGTGCCAGTAGGGATAGGCGGGGGTGACCGCGCTCGCCGCGTCGAGCCGGGCGACCTGCTCGGGAGCAAGGCTCCAGCCCACGGCGCCGAGATTGTCCTTGAGCTGCGTCTCGTCGCGGGCGCCGACGATCACCGTGGAGACGCTGGGCCGCTGCAGCAGCCAGTTCAGCGCCACCTGCGGCACGGTCTTGCCGACTTCGCCTGCGACGGCGTCAAGCGCGTCCACCACCCGATAGAGATATTCGTCGTCAACCGGTGGGCCGTTGGCGGCGGTTTCGTGCAGGCGGCTCACTTTCGGCAGCGGGTGGCCGCGGCGAATCTTGCCGGTGAGGCGGCCCCAACCGAGCGGGCTCCACACGACCGCCCCGACGCCCTGGTCGAGCGCGAGCGGCATCAGCTCCCACTCGTAGTCGCGGCCTACGAGCGAATAATAGGCCTGATGCGCGACGTAGCGCGCCCAGCCATGACGGTCCGAGGCGGCGAGCGACTTCATCAGGTGCCAGCCGGAAAAGTTCGAGCAGCCGATGTAGCGGATCTTGCCCGCGCGGACGAAGTCGTCGAGCGTCGAGAGCACCTCCTCGACCGGCGTCATGGCGTCGAAGGCGTGCAGCTGGAAGAGGTCGATATGGTCGGTTCCGATCCGCTTCAGCGAGGCCTCGATCGCCTGGGTCAGGTGATAGCGCGACGAGCCGACGTCGTTCGCCCGCGTCCCGGCGCGGAAGGTCGCCTTGGTGGAAATGATGAGGTCGTCACGCGCGAGCCCCTTGATCGCTCCGCCGAGCACCTCCTCGGCCGCTCCGGACGAATAGACGTCGGCGCTGTCGAACATGTTGAGCCCGGCCTCGAGGCAGATGTCGATCAGCCGCCGCGCCTCCGTGACGTCCGACGCGCCCCAGGCCTTCAGCATGCCTTTGCCCCCGAACGTGCCGGTGCCGAAGCTGAGCGCGGGAACCTTGAAACCGGACGAGCCGAGACGACGGAATTCCATGGGCGACGATCCTTGAACTTGGCGCGGCCGCGGCGAAGCGCCCGCGAGCGCGCGGCGAGCAGAGACAGATTGCGATTGGGATTGGGGATTGTTGGGAGCCGGACTCATGCGGCTCGCAAGCGCCCGGTGTCAAGGGCTACTGAAAAGCGCCGGCGGCGTGAGGGCTGTCAGATCGAATCTGAAGCAGAGGGCGCATGCCTTCCCGCGCAATCGCATCAGAGCGACCTCAGGCGCAGCCTTGACAGCAGCCGGCCGCCCGTCCTCGACCTCGCCTCGTCATCGGCCGCATTGGATGGGCCGCCGCTCAGAGTCGCGGCTGACCTGCGCATTGGTGACGCCAATGTTGGAGTCCGAGAAGGTCTTGCCTATGCCGGTAATTTCGAGGGATTGAGGATAGGTCGAATCGGTCGCCGGCCCAAAGGATATGAACAGCGTCCCGGTGATGCCCGCTCCGCTAAGATAAATCGGCGAGGTAGCGGCGTGCGCCCGACCCGTCGCCGATCCAGCGAGCGCGGTCATGGCAAGAAGCGTTCTTTTCATTTGCATGTTCCCCCTTTTGGCTGCGCGCAGCGGAGCGCGCACGAGGAACACCTCCTCATGCATCCTCCCTCGCGATGACTGGGCGCCCCCGGGCAGCGATTCGATTCCGACCCATTTCCCTTGGGCAAGCAAACGGTGATTAATTGTGCGGCGCCTGTCAACCGTCGTAACGCGAATGCGATCGAGGATCTCTGACTTCCGCGACCGCTTAGGACGCCCGCAGAGACTTGGCGTCCCCAGCCTCTTCGCCCTCGGCGATCGGCTTCGTCACCGGCCGGGCGAGATAAGCGGCTAGCCGGGCGGCGAAAGCCTTGGGCGTTTCGGCGAACAGCCGCTCGAACTCGGTTTTCGCGCGCCGACGCAGCTTCTTCTGTCTCGCGGTCACCCGGGCGTCGAGCTCCTCCAGCGCCTCCGGTTCGAGCCCGCCGCGGTCGGCGGCGAATCCGGACAGCACGTGAAGATCGTGATGATCGCCGAGGGCTTCGCGCAGTTCGTCCAGCGCTTCCGCCTGCGCGTTGAGCGCTTGCGGCCAGGCGCACGAGATGAGCGCCAGCTGGTAGCGCAGATCGACGACGCGGGCGCGGAACGCATGCAGCGCCGCCGGATCATCGCTCTCGAATCCAAGGCGCCCGCGACGTTGGGCTTGACGATAGGTGCGCGCGACCGCGGCGACGATATCCTCCGTCCTGACCTCGCTCAGATCCCAACCCTCGAGGCGCTTCTTGATCGCGCCGAGCCGCGCCCGCGGGACCGTGGCGGAAAGACCACGCCGGGCGCGCTGCGCGGCCTCGCGTTCGCGGACAATCGCCGCCTTCAGAGGCTCGACAACCTCTGGCGGAGGCGCGAGCCGATCGAGTCGGACCGCCATCACGTCGAGGTCGCGCGCCCGCCCGATCTGCCGGCGGGTCGCCGCGAGCGCCGCGATCGTCACCCGGGCCGGCTCGCCGACGCTAGGAAGAAAGAGCCGCGCGATGGCGCGAGCTTCCTTCAGCGTTCTGCGCACGTCATGGACCCGTTTCGGCGCCTCCTCTCCCGGAGGCGGAAACTGCGCCGCTGCGGCGCTGACCGAACGGATGAGCGCGGCGCGGCAATATTGCGGCCAGGCGTCGGCGTGCATCGCTTGGCTTAAGTCTGAGTCTGGTCGAGCAGCTTGGCCCGCTCTCGCAGAGCGAACTTTTGCACTTTGCCGGTCGACGTCTTCGGGATCTCGGCGAACACGACGTGGCGCGGGCATTTGTAACGGGCGAGACGCGCCCGGCACCATTCGATCAGCTCTTCCGCCGTCGCGCTTTTGCCCGGCTTCATCTCGACGAAGGCGCATGGCGTCTCGCCCCATTTCTCGTCCGGCCGCGCCACCACCGCCGCAAGCTGGACGCCGGGATGCTCGAACAAAGCGTCCTCGACCTCGATCGAAGAAATGTTCTCGCCGCCAGAGATGATGATGTCTTTTGACCGGTCGCGCAGCTGCACGTAGCCGTCCTTGTGCCTGACGCCGAGGTCGCCGGAATGGAACCAGCCGCCGGCGAACGCCTTGTCGGTTGCGGCCCTGTTCTTGAGGTAGCCCTTCATCACTACATTGCCGCGGAACATCACCTCGCCCATCGTGTCCCCGTCGGCGGGAACGGGCTGCATCGTCTCGGGGTCGATCACGTCGAGCGCCTCGAGTGCGTGATAGCGGACGCCCTGGCGCGCCTTGAGGTGCGCCTGCGCGTCATGGTCGAGCGCGTTCCACTCCTCCTTCCAGTCGTTGACCACCGCGGGCCCATAGACCTCCGTCAAACCATAGAGGTGAGTGACCTCGAAGCCCGCTTCCCCCATCGCCTTGAGCACCGCGGCGGGCGGCGGCGCGGCGGCCGTGAAGAACCGGACGACGTGCGGCAGCGGCCGCTTCTCATCGTCGCGGGCGTTGAGCAGGATCGACATGACGATGGGCGCGCCGCACATATGCGTGACCTTGTGCTCGGCGATGAGGTCGAAGATCGGCTTGGCGCGCACCTGGCGAAGGCAGACATGCGTGCCCGCCTTGACGCTGATCGACCAGGGAAAGCACCAGCCGTTGCAATGGAACATCGGCAGCGTCCATAAGTAGACCGGATGGCGCCTGACGTCGGCGGTGACGATATTGCCGACCGCGAGCAGATTGGCGCCGCGATGGTGGTAGACGACGCCCTTCGGATCGCCGGTAGTGCCGGAGGTGTAGTTGAGCGCGATCGCGTCCCATTCGTCGGCCGGGGCGGCGCGCTCGTAACCCTCGTCGCCCTCGGCGATCAGGGCCTCGTAGTCGAGGCCGCCGAGCCGCTCACCGGGGCCGTCGTATTCCGGATCGTCGTAGTCGATGACGAGCGGGCGGACCTTGGCGCGTTTCAGCGCCGCGGCGACGACGGGCGAAAACTCGCGGTCGACGATAATCGCCTTGGCTTCACCATGATCGAGCATGAAGGCGATTGAGGGCGGATCGAGACGGGTGTTGAGGGCGTTGAGCACGGCCCCGCACATCGGAACCCCATAGTGACATTCGAGCATCGCCGGCGTGTTGGCGAGCATGACCGCGACCGTGTCGCCGCGGGCGAAACCGCGCCGCGCGAGCGCGGAGGCGAGCTTTTTGGTCCGGACGTGGAACTCGCGGTAGCTGCGACGCAGGGCCCCGTGCGCGATCGCCGGCCGATCCGGAAACACCTCCGCCGCGCGCTCGAGCAGGGAGAGCGGCGTCAGCGGCTGAAAATTGGCCGGGTTGCGGTCGAGATCGCGGTCATAAGGCGAGAGGGACATCGGGCAAAGCTCCGCGGGCGTTTCGCCCAACCATAGCGCGCCCGCGGTTGCTTTGGGGGAGAGAAACGACCGTCCCTATGGGCGAAAAGCGAACAGGCGAAAACCGAAAAAGGTGACGACCATCGCCGCCCCGCTGCCGGCGGCGACAAACAGCGGCAGGATGGCCGGGGTCACGGCGATTCCAGCGAGAGGCGCCAGCGCGACGCAGGCCGAATAGACGGCGTAGTTGACCGCCAGGCCGAGCGATGCGACCAGCCAGTAGCGGAGGAATGAGCCGGCCAGCGGCGCCTGGGCGTGACGGAAAGTGATCGACCGGTTGAGGAGATAGTTAACGACGGTCGCGACGATGAAGCCGGGCGGCCGGGCGAGCACCGGCGACAGCCCGAGATATTTTGCGCAAAGATAGGTGATCCCGGCGTCGACGAAATATCCCATGAAGCCGATCGCCGCGAAAGCAGGGATTTGTTCGGCAATGCGCCCGTGGCGAGCCGGTTTGACGGCGTTCATCGGCGTTCCGCTCAAATCCATCCCCGTCCTCGAACGCCTGTCCCTGCGCGATCGGTCCAAAGTCGCGGCCTTCAGTCGCGTTGCCTTTCGACGCGCCAGGCGCGAGAATTCGCGCGTGAGGGAGGCGCGCCGCGGCTCGGCGCCGAACGGAGCGAACGATGACCAGCGGCTATCATGAGACCTATGATCGCTGGCGCGCCGATCCGCAAGCCTTCTGGGCCGAAGCGGCGCGGGAGATCGCCTGGACGAGGCCGCCCGAGCGTATCTTCGACCCCGCGGCCGGCGTCTACGGCCGCTGGTTCCCCGACGCGCGGTGCAACGCCTGCTTCAACGCGCTCGACCGGCACGTGGAGGCCGGCCGCGGCGACCAGGCGGCGCTCTATTACGACAGCCCCGTCTCCGCGACCAGGCGCACGATCACCTATCGCGAGCTCCTCGACGAGACCGTGACGCTGGGAGCCGTGCTCGAGGATCTCGGCGTCACGGCGGGCGACCGGGTGCTGATTTACATGCCGATGATTCCGGAGGCGATCGTCGCCATGCTCGCCTCAGCCCGCATCGGGGCGGTGCATTCGGTGGTGTTCGGCGGCTTCGCCGCCAAGGAGCTGGCCACGCGCATCGACGACGCCGAGCCGAAGGTCATTCTGACCGCGAGCTGCGGCATCGAGCCCGGCCGGATCGTCGAATACAAGCCCCTGCTCGATCTCGCCATCGGCCTCTCCAGGCACAAGCCGGCGACTTGCGTCGTCTATCAGCGGCCGCAGATCGAGGCCGCGATGAACGCGGCCCGCGACCGCGACTGGAGCACGCTCATCGCCGCGGCGAAGGCCAAGGGAAAGCGGGCGGCCTGCGCCGATCTCGCCGCCACCGACCCGCTCTACATTCTGTATACTTCCGGCACCACCGGGGCGCCGAAGGGGGTCGTGCGCGACATCGGCGGCCATCTCGTCACGCTCGAATGGTCGATGTCGGCGATTTATGACGTGAAGCCCGGCGAAACCTTCTGGACGGCCTCCGACATCGGCTGGGTCGTCGGCCATTCCTATATCGTCTACGCGCCGCTCATTCACGGCTGTTCCAGCGTCCTCTATGAGGGCAAACCCGTCGGGACGCCTGACGCCGGCGCTTTCTGGCGGGTGATTGAGGACTACAGGGTCAGGTCCTTCTTCACCGCGCCGACCGCCTTCCGCGCAGTCCGCAAGGAGGATCCGGACGCGAAGCTAATCAAGGCCTATGACACGTCAGCGCTTCGCGCGCTCTTCCTCGCCGGCGAGCGCGCCGACCCGGACACAGTCGCCTGGGCCGAGAAGGTTCTGGGCGTGCCGGTCATCGACCACTGGTGGCAGACCGAGACCGGCTGGCCGATCGCCGCCAATCCGGTCGGCTTGGGGATTCTGCCGGTTAAGCGCGGCTCGCCGAGCGTGCCGATGCCCGGCTACGACGTCCATGTCGTCGACGAGGCCGCAAGGCCGCTGCCGGCGGGGACGATGGGCTCGATCGTCGTCAAGCTGCCGCTGCCGCCCGGCTGCCTGCCGACGCTCTACCGCCAGGACGAGCGGATGCGGGAGAGCTACCTCAAGGAATTCCCGGGCTATTACAAGACATCAGACGCCGGTTTCATCGACGAGGACGGTTATCTCACGATCCTTGGCCGGACCGACGACATCATCAATGTCGCCGGCCATCGCCTGTCGACCGGCGGCATGGAGGAGGTCGTCGCCTCGCACCCCGACGTCGCCGAATGCGCCGTGCTCGGGGTCAAGGACGAGATCAAGGGCGAGAGCCCGTGCGGCTTCCTGGTGCTCAAGGCCGGCGTCAACCGGCCGCCGGACGAGATCGAAAAGGAGGTCGTCAAGCTGGTGCGCGAGAAGATCGGGCCGGTGGCGGCCTTCAAGATGGCGATCGTCGTTCAGCGGCTGCCGAAGACCCGCTCGGGCAAAATCCTGCGCGGCACGATGAAGAAAATCGCCGACCAGGACGAGTGGGCGACCCCGGCGACGATCGAGGACCCGAAGGCGCTGGAGGAAATCAAAGAGGCGCTCGAGGCGCGCGGGCGGGGCCGCGCTGAGTAGCTTACCGCGCCAGCTACCGGCCCGCCTCCAGCTTGCGTTCGGTCTCCTCGATCCAGCCTTTGAGCGGCGCGAGCAGCGGGCCTTGGGTCAGGCCGCCGCAGCCGCGCCCGTGGGCCGCCTGCGCCCAGGCGACGATCGCGATCGCGGTTTCCCCGTCCCCCGACCAGATCGGGGCGCCGGAATCGCCGTTGCAGGCGCCGGCCTCCCGCCCGGCGGGATCGGCGGCCCAGATCAGGACCGTCGAAGCGGGCTCGCGGACGGCTAGCGTCACGCTGCGCAAGGTCCCGCCCGACGGCCAGTCGCCCTCGCGCGCCGCGCCGAAGCCGGTGACGATCGCCGGCGCGCCGATGACCGGCGGTCCGCCGTCGCCGATCGCCGCGGCGACGAAGCGGGGGTCGAGCGGCCGCGCGGCGCGAATCAAGGCGAGGTCGATCGATTGCACACGGGCCTGAATGGCGTCGGACCGGTAGCGCGGATGAGGGATCGCCGCGTCGACCGGAATGACGACCGCCGCGCCCGCGGCGTCGCGATAATGGACCGCCATGTCCCGAAGGGGTCGCAGGCAGTGGGCGGCGGTGAGGAGAACCCGGGGCGAGAGCACCAGCGCCGAGCAGAAGCCGGCGCTGTCGCCGCCGCGGATCAGGACCATCGCCACCCGGTCGGCGAACCGGCCGTCGGGCGTGGCCCCGATGAGCGCCCGCGCCGGAGCGGGCGGCGCGGCGAACGCCGCGGCCAGCGCCAGCGATCGAATGAGACGGCCCAAGGCTGAGGTCATCGCGCGGCTTCATGCGCCAGAACGGGCGGGGCTTCAATCGCTTTCCCGGCGAGCGCGATGGCGATCTCCTCAGGCCAAGCCATCCGGCCCGCCCCGCCGCCGCCGCGATCAATTTGAAGTGATTCCAATTCGTTTTCGCCGCCTCGGGCCTCGTCGACCATTCACATTGCATTCAGCCGCCAATGCGAACATGGGTCAGCAGCGTTTCGACAGCAGAGGCTTTCATCGTCCATGGCCGCGTTCGCGATGGTTTGCCGCGCCGCCGCCTGGTGCGCCGTCATGGCGTCAGCGTCGGCGAACGCGGCCGAGACGGAGCCTGTGCGCGCCGCCGCGGCGAAGCCGGTCTGCCTCAACGCCGCCGAGACGCGCGAAGAGGTAAAGTCCCGCCATTTGATTGAACCGTTCGCCGCGCTCAAGTTCGCCGCCGCGCAGCGCAAGGCCGAGGCGCTGTCGGCGAAACTCTGCCATACCGGAGACGACTTCATCTACGAGATCACGCTCTTGCATCGCGACGGGCGCCTCGTGCATGTCGAGATGGAGGCGACGACGGGCAAGGTCCGCCCGACGCGTGAGACGCGCGAATCGCATGAGACGCGCGATCCGCAGGTCAAGAACTGAGCGCGGACGATCCTCAGGGAGATAAGGGAGCGCATGCGGCTTTTGGTTGTCGAAGACGATCGCGATCTCAATCGCCAGATTTCCGCGGCGCTCGAAGCCGCGGGCTATGCGGTCGACCGCGCTTTCGACGGCGAGGAGGGCTGGTTTCGCGGCGACACCGAGCCCTATGACGCGGTCGTGCTCGACATTGGCCTGCCCAAGCGCGACGGCGTCGCCGTTCTCGAGGCCTGGCGCAAGGCCGGGCGGACGATGCCGGTCCTCATCCTCACCGCCCGCGACCGGTGGAGCGACAAGGTCCAGGGCATCGACGCCGGCGCCGACGACTACGTCGCCAAGCCATTTCACATGGAGGAAGTGCTGGCGCGGTTACGAGCGCTGATGCGCCGCGCCGCCGGCCATGCGTCGAGCGATCTTTCCGTCGGCCCGGTCAGGCTCGACGCCCGCGCCGGAAGGGTGACCGTCAACGGCCAGCCGATCAAGCTCACCAGCCACGAATATCGGCTTCTGTCCTATCTCATGCACCATTCTGGACGCGTCATCTCGCGCAGCGAGATCGTCGAGCATCTTTATGAGCAGGATTTCGACCGCGACTCGAACACGATCGAGGTGTTCATCGGGCGATTGCGCAAGAAGCTCGGCGTCGACATCATCAAGACCGCCCGCGGCCTCGGCTATGCGGTCGGCGTCGACGAGGAGACGGCCGCGGGGCGGTGACCACGGCCCAAGGCTTAAACCTCAATCAATGCGGCCCGTTTCGATCCGATGCGGCTCCGGTTGGGACCGGCTTCGCGGCCTCACGCGCGCGCGCCTCCTGAGGAACCGTTGTCCGACAAATTCCGAGCCCGCCTCTCGGCTCAGCCGCAACGAACCCTGCCCCAGCGGTCGCGCCAGCACCAGTGGCAGCGCCTTCGCCCCCAACGGTCAATCCAGCAGCGTCGCCAGCGCGCATCGGTAATATCACTATTGAGACTGGTGATGACACACTTGGCGGGCGCCACAGAGAATGCGGCGGACGTGGCCGAGGAGCCCGCCGCAAGCAAAAGTCCTGCGATCCCGAGCGCAATTGCGGTCTTTTGCATTGGATCAGTCCCCCAATTCGGCCCATCTCTCCCGATTGCGGCGGGTCGACGTATGGCCGCTACCCCGTCATCGGCTTATCTGAGCCGAGTTTCCATTATTATCGTAACACTTTCCTGTCAGCGAGAAACTGGAAACCGCTCCAAAGACGAAGTCCTTTGACAACAGCCTCACTTCTTCCGCGTCGCGACGAAACGCGCGGTCGCCCGCAGCGCATCCCCCTTGGCGCCGAGGCCGGCGGCGTCGACTGACGACAAAGCTTCGTCGACCAGGCGGGCGAGCTCGCGACGCGCGCCCTCAAGCCCAAGCTCGCCGACCAGCGTCGCCTTGTTGCGCCCGGCGTCCTTGCCGGTTCGCTTGCCGAGCGTCACGAAGTCGCCCTCGGCGTCGAGAATGTCGTCAGCGATCTGGAATGCCGCGCCGATCGTCCGGCCATAGGCCGAAAGCGCCGCGCTCGCCTTCGCGCTCGCGCCGGCGAGCCGCGACCCCGCCTCCACGCTGAAGGCAAGCAGCGCCCCAGTCTTCATCGCCTGCAGGAGTTGGATCTCCTTGATTGAAAGCGGCGACGTCGACTTCTCGGCGTCGAGGTCGAGCATCTGCCCGCCGACCATGCCGGCGAGGCCTGCGGCGCGCGCGAGCCCGGCGCAAAGGGCGGCGCGCACTTCGGCGCTTCGGTCGGTCGCAGGATCGGCCAGGATCTCGAACGCCAGCCCCTGCAGCGCGTCGCCGGCCAGAATCGCTGTCGCTTCGCCGAAGGCGCGATGGGTGGTCGGGCGACCGCGCCTGAGGTCGTCGTCGTCCATCGCCGGCAGGTCGTCGTGAATCAGCGAATAGGCGTGGACGCATTCTACCGCCGCGCCGGCGCGGCGCGGCCCCTGGTCGTCGCGCCCGAGCGCCCGCGCCGTTTCCATCGTAAGGAAGGGCCTGAGCCGTTTGCCTCCGCCCAGCGTCGCGTAGCGCATGGCCTCGATGAGGCGCTTGGGCCGCGCCGGCTCGCCGGGTCTCGGCTCGACTTGAAGCAGAACCTTGAGCTCGCGCTCGACTGCGGCCCCGGATTCGGCGAGCCTGGCCGCGAACGCAGTGTCGTCCATGAATGCGCTCGGCCCTAGGCGCCGTAATCGGCGGGATTGAAAGTCCGCTTGGTCGAGCAGAATTCGCAGGTGACGCCGATCATGCCGTCGTCGCCCACCATCTCCCTGACCTCGTGCGGCGGGAAGCTGCGCAGCATCGCGTCGACCCCTTCGGCCGAGCAGCGGCAGACGGCGGCGAGCGGGGTCGGCTCGAAGACGCGCACGCCGCGCTCGTTGAAGAGGCGAAACAGCAGCCGTTCGCCCGAGAGCATCGGATCGATCAGTTCGTGCGCTTCGGTCGTCGCGGCGCGGGCCTTGGCCTCGGTCCACGCGTCGTCCTCGTCGATGCGGTGCGGCTCGACGCCCTCGGGCGCGTCGCCGGGATGGAAGTCCGCCTTGAGCCGCCGGTCGCCGGCCTTTGGCAGATATTGGGCGACGAGACCGCCGGCGCGCCATTGGCCGCCGCGCGCGGTTACGATTTCGCCGACCGCGAGCCTGACGAGGGTTGGGATCTGCTCCGAGCGCTCGAAGTAATGATGGGCCGCGGCTTCCAGTCCCTGGCCTTCGAGCGCGATCACGCCCTGGTAGCGGTTCATCTCGCCGCCCGGATCGATGGTG
>Ga0335076_10007195_pt1 | contig 11217 bp, 7 predicted proteins | sample Lox_Sample_25_FD_206717 | JGI IMG/M metagenome (GOLD analysis project Ga0335076, IMG submission 206717) | Soil microbial communities from Loxahatchee National Wildlife Refuge, Florida, United States - Lox_Sample_2.5 | ecosystem: Environmental > Terrestrial > Soil > Wetlands | place: USA: Florida... | reverse complement strand
CGTCAGCCCGATCCGGATCTGGAACAACGAATTCTCGATGCTGCCTTACGCTTGTGGGCGCGAGGCGGCGAAAAGAGTCTCACCATGCGCGCCGTTGCGAAAGCGGCGGGCACGACAACACCAACAGTTTACGAACGCTATGTTGACCGCGATGATCTTCTCCGGGCGTTGCGGCTACAAACGCGGGAAGATCTCTTCGCTGCGGTCAGCCGCAGCCGCACATTGCACGAGGCCATACGGCGCCACCTGCAATTCGCCCTGGAAAATGGTCATGCCTACGAAGTTCTGTTCGATGGCGTCGGGAAACCGCCGTCTCTGCATGAACCTTGGCCGACGTTCAATCTGATCCGGGAGCGCATCGCGAGCAAAATCGGCGGAGCCCCACGCGAGCATAACCGATTGATGCTTGCCGTCTGGTGCCTGATGCACGGAGCGGCGATGTTGATCATCCGCGGCCGCTTTGAGGGGCCGCTGCGGACGCAGGCGATTCACACCTGCATCGACGCGTGCGAAGCGGTTGTCGACTGCACAGCGAAAGGAAACGGGCCGGCGAATTCAGGACCAAGGTGGCCTTCGACTCTGATTCTGGGCGAGGGCGTGCAAAGTCAATTGGGAAATGGAAAGCACGAGTCGGCTAAGCGACGGGGAAAGACGGCAAAATCAGTTTGAGGTCGCTGATGGAGATCGTGAACGACGCAAGCGTTATCGCAGCAGTGAGGCGGGCGCAGCGACCATCCCTGCGCGGTCGTAGAGCCTGCCCGGAGCGATGCCGAAAGAACCCCTATACCCTCAACGCACTGTCGGGCATAGGGATTCCTCGACTCCGCTCGGAATGACAATCTTTGTGGGGTGTGCTGGCGACCCGCGGGCCGAATTGTCCTCCTGGGCGGAGGCCTTTCAGCGATTTACTTGGTTGGCTTTGGATTCGGCTCCCGTGCCTTTGAGCCGGTCGATCGCTTTGCGGGCTGAATCCGAGTCGGGCCCGTACGGAAGAATCTTGAGATAGCTTTCGTATTCCTTCTGCGATTCGTCGGGCCGATTCAGTTTTTCCAGGCAGATCGCCAGGCGCAGAGTCGCAACCGCGTCATTGTTCTTGTAATACAGGGCTTCGCGATAGCGGCTTTCGGCGGCCTGATAATTTTTGCGCTTGAAATAAAAGTCGCCAACTTCCACGTCTTTCGCGGCTTTATGAGGATCCCAGGGATGGAATTCAGCAACGTCCGCATTGCCTGAACCCGCGTCTTCCAAATCTGTTAGCGCTTCCGAGCTTTTAGGATGGGTCTTTGCGTCGTCGGCAGGCGGGCTGAGGTCGACCTGACTGTCTTTGCTGGAACTTTCGCCGGGCTCGTCGCTGAGAGCGTCCGCATTGACGCTGTCAGAGCGCGGCGGCGCCAAATCCGGATTTCGGGGCGGGATGGATTTCGACTGAGAATCAGATTGCGGGGCTTGAGAATTTGACGGTGGAGTCTTTGAAGAATTCTGGGCAAACGCACCCAGACTCATCGCCAGCAGAATGAGAATGCCACATCGCATAAGGTTATTTTACTGAGCCGCCCGCGAAGCGCGAAAGGACTCGAGGCAACGACGAGCCGTTTCGAGCTCGGGATAGCGACTGCCTTCCTGCTCGATCAGATAGAACTCGACGCCACCAACGCTCTCGGCAGCCTGGAAAATGCCCTTCCAATCGGCGTCGCCCTCCGCGAACAGCGTCTTATAGCCCTTCTGGGGATCGCGCGACCAGTCCTTACAATGGATGGAGCGAATGCGGCCCGGGTTGGCTCGGATCCAGGCCACGGGATCGGCACCCGCCTCCAGGCAAGTTCCGACGTCCAGTTGCAGCATGATGGTCGGCTTGGTATTGGCAGCCAGAACTTCCATCGGACGTTTGCCTTCCACCGGCTTCCACTCAGCATCGTGATTGTGATATCCGACCTTCAACCCTGAGGGCTCAAGCTTCGCGGCGGTTGCGTTCAGTTGATCTGCGGTTGCTTTCCAAGCGTCAAGAGAGGGCTTGGGATCAGACCAGGCTTGGACCAAGTACTTACTGCCGAGGATGGTGTTTAGATCGCGAGCTCGGTTGATCTTTTCCGCGCCGAAGAAGTCTTCGTCGTTGTGCGTGGAATAGCAGTGAATGCCCAATTCGTCGAGCACCTTGCGCATGTGCTTGGCTTGAGTATCAGTCCATTCGAAGTAGGGCGCATAGAACTCGACAACCTGGTATCCCATTTGGGCGACGGCGCGGACGGTGGCTTCGGGATCTTTTTGCAGTTCATCGCGGACGGAATAGAGTTCCAGGCCAATGGGAATGGAGGTGGCTGTGGCGAACGCGCGAAGGGTCCATGGTACGGCCGCTGTTGCGGCGAGGGAGTGAGTGCCATGGCTGACATGTTACGCCTTTGGAGAGCCAGGGATTCCGAGCGAGGTCGCGGTATCCCTAAGGGCGACGTCGGTTGTAGGGATCCTTCGACTACGCAGTGAGGGTCGCTATGCGCCCCTCACTGCTCCGCTCAGGATGACAAAGTCTGCGGGGCGGCGGGACATTGATGTGGGTGCCTGTGGTGACACGTTACGCCCATCGCGACCCTGGCATTGCGTTGTGGGGGTAGGGATCCTTCGACTACGCAGTGAGGGTCGCTATGCGCCCCTCACTGCTCCGCTCAGGATGACAACGTCTGCGGGGCGGCGGGACATTGATGTGGGTGCCTGTGGTGACACGTTACGCCCATCGCGACCCTGGCATTGCGTTGTGGGGTAGGGATCCTTCGACTACGCAGTGAGGGTCGCTATGCGCCCCTCACTGCTCCGCTCAGGATGACAAAGCTGCGGGGCGGCTCCGCTTAGGATGACAAATCGTATGAAGACAAAAAAAAAGCAGGCCGCTCAGGGGGAGGCGTTGAGCGGCCTGGTTGGCGAAGTCCTCCGGGGAGGAGGGTAAACTTGGTTACATCGTCGGGTTGTTCTGCCCGGTGGTCGGGGCGGCCGGCTGGTTCGTGTCGCCGACCGTGTTGGTCATCAGGCGAACATCAACCCGGCGGTTATCAGCGCGTCCGTTGGAGGTCTTGTTCGACTCCACCGGCTTATCTTTGCCGAGGCCGATCGTGTAGATCTTGTGCGCCGGAACGTTGTACTTCGACGCCAGGTACTGGATCACGGAGTTGGCACGGCGCTGGCTGAGGTCGTAGTTGTACTCGGACGATCCGACAGAATCGGTGCCGCCTTCAAGCGCGATGATGTATCCCTTGGTGCTCGCGATACTCCCGCCCAGCTGATCGAGGGCTTCCTTCGCCTTCGGCGTCAGGTTGTCGCGGTTGAACGCGAACTTTACCGAGGTCTCGGCGACGGCGTGGTAGTTATCGAGGTTGGCGACCGTGTTGGTCAGCACACCCACGCGAGTATTGGCGGCATCAGCCGTCTGCTGGGCTGCCGAGGCGTTTTGACCGGCGGTCTGCGCCTTTTGCTCGACGTCTGCTGTCTTGGCGTTGACGGCCTGAATGCTGGCCTGGACGCGAGCGTCTACGTCCTTGATATCACGGGAATTCTTTGCGGTCAGATCATCCAGCTCGTTGGTCTTGTTGATCAACGGGGTGGTCTGTTGTTTGACGTAGTTCTTGCTGGAACAGCCAACAGTCGCCGCAAGGCTAGCTGCCAGGCAAATCACTAACGAAGTGCGATTCATACGGGTGAGGCTCCTTCTTCCCTTTTTTTGATCTATGTGCGCACGAAATTGCAGCGCGCGAAACTTGCAAAAATGCCCTGGGAAAATGACTGCTGAAAGCTTACAAGTTCCGTTCTAACTTTTGCACGGCAGATGCCAGTGTGTGCAGCGGGCCCGATTGGCACTAAGTATACCCGTTTTCAATAGCTTGTGGGGGGTACCTAGTCTGGTCCGACCCTGCCGCCATAGCCTTGGATGCCGCAAACTCAACATGGGGAATGGAAATTTTATACGGTCGCGCTCAAGTCTGTGAAGGTCAAAACCGAGTCGGACCATCTACTAGAATGGAATTCAGCGACGCGATCGATGGATCTTCTTGAGAAAATCCGGACTATTCCGACCGAGCCCGGGGTGTACCTGTACAAGAACGCCGAGGGAGAGGTGATTTACGTCGGAAAGGCCAAAAACCTGCGGAGCCGGGTCAGCAGCTATTTCCATGAAGGCCGGTGGGAAGATGCCAAGACCGGAACCCTGGTGCGCGAGGCGGTCGACGTCGACTACATCGTTGTTGCGAATAACAAGGAAGCGCTGGCGCTGGAAAACAACCTTATCAAGCAGCGCAAGCCGCGTTTCAACATCCTGCTGCGGGATGACAAGACTTATCCTTATGTGAAGCTGACCCTGGGCGAGCGCTGGCCGCGAGTGTATGTGACACGCCGGTTGCGCAAAGACGGCAGCGCGTACTACGGGCCGTACTTTCCGGCCAATCTGGCGTACCGCATCGTTGATTTAATCCACCGGAATTTCTTGATTCCCTCCTGCAAGGTGGACCTGACGCGCTTCCATCCGCGCCCATGCCTGCAGTACTACATCAAGCGCTGCCTGGGACCGTGCGTGAAGGACCTCACGACGCCGGAGACGTATCAGGAAGCGGTTCGCGATGTGAAGCTGTTTCTCGAAGGAAGGCCTACGGATCTGGCTCGATCATTGCGCGGACGCATGGAGCAGGCGGCAGCCGATCAGGAATACGAGCGGGCGGCGCGCTATCGCGACCTGATTTCAACCGTTGAGCAGTTGCAGGAGCGCCAGCGGATAGCGGCCGCGGAGGGCGATGACGCAGACGTCTTTGGCTATCATTACGAAAACGGCATGCTGGCGGTGAATCTGTTTCACATGCGGGCCGGGAAGATGGTGGATCGGCGGGAGTTCTTCTGGGAAGACTTGCCTGAGTTGAGGGTGGAGGACGGAGACTCAACTTCAAATTGGCATTCTGTGCCAAGCGAAGGACCTGTACATCCGGCCGAGAGCCGTCAAGCTGTCGACGAGTCCATAGGTCCTTCGGCCCGCATGGAACGCGGGCCTCAGGATGACAATGGGGCTGGGGGTGGGTTTCACCCGGGGGAATTCTTCTCTGCGCTGTTGAAGCAGCTTTATATTGGACAGCCTTATGTACCGCGCAATCTTTACGTTCCGGTGGACTTTGAGGACCGGGAAGAGCTTGAGGACTTGCTTTCCGAGCAAGGCGGTGGTGCGCGCATACATATTCTGGTGCCGCAACGCGGCGAGAAGCGATCGCTGATCGATCTGGCTGGAAACAACGCCAAGCAGTCGTACGATCAGCGCTTCCGCGTGCTGAAGCCGAACGCCCGCAAGATCCAGGAGGAACTGCAGGAAACACTGAGCCTGCCGGAGCTGCCGAAACGCATCGAGTGCTTCGATATTTCGCATATCCAGGGCGCTGAGACTGTGGCGTCGATGGTGGTGTGGGAAGACGGCAAGATGAAGAAGTCGGATTACCGCAAGTTCATCATCCGGACGGTAGCAGGCGTTGACGATTTTGCATCGATGCGCGAAGTGGTGGCACGCCGCTACAAGCGAGTCCAGGAGGAGCAAAAGACGATGCCCAGCCTCGTCCTGATCGATGGAGGGCTGGGGCAGCTGCATGCAGCGGCGGAAGCGTTGGAAGCGCTGGAGATCATCAACCAGCCGCTGGCCGCAATCGCCAAGCGCGAAGAGATACTGTATGTCTACGGACAGGAGAAGGATCCGATCGCGCTGGATCATCATTCGCCGGTCCTGCACTTGATCCAGATGATTCGCGATGAGGCGCATCGTTTTGCGGTGACGTTCCATCGCAAGCGGCGGCAAATTCGCGACCGTTCGACTGAGTTGCTGGAAATTCCGGGAGTGGGCGCGAGCACGACGCGGCGGCTTTTAGAGCACTTTGGCAGCGTGCAGGCTGTAAAGCAAGCCGACGCGGCTGCGCTATCGGCGGTAGTGACGCGTGTGCAGGCGGAGGCGATACGAAATCACTTTCACAAATGAATCCGGCGCGAGCGGCTGAGATCTAAGTGATTGACACAATGAAAAACGGAAGTTCAGAGAAGCACGTGATCAGCGCATCGGCAATCATTCCAGCGCGACGCGAACTGGTTTACTCAATCATCGCCAATTATAAGGATGGGCACCGGCGAATCATCCCGAAGCAATTCAGCGATATCACGGTGGAACAAGGTGGGATTGGGGCGGGAACGGTAATCCGATTTCAGATGAGCCTGTTGGGAAAAACGCGGACGCTGCGCGCGCAGGTCACCGAACCCGAACCAGGCCGCGTGCTAGCGGAAACTTATCTTGATGGGAACGACACCGTTACTACATTTACTGTGGACCCGGGCTCCGCGCCTGCGGATTCGCGCGTAACGATTTCAACCGAGATGCCCGCGGCGAGCGGCGTTCGTGGAATGATTGAGCGGACGGTTACGGGTATGCTGCTTCGTCCCATTTACGCGAAGGAGTTGGAAAACCTGGCCCGGGTCGCAACTGGGCCTTTCGCCAGCTAGCGCGCGCAATCGTGCGCTTCGAGTGCTCCGCGATCGGTCGCCTTACATTGAGGAATTGCGGTTCCCGCAAAATCCTTGCCACCGTCATTTTCAATCGTCTTGCCTGAATCGATGGCTGGGGAATCTTTCTGTAACGCGTATCCGCTGAGAGTTGCGCGGCCGATCCCACCGTGCCGCGGATCCATGAGCAAGGGATCTGTTGTAATGGCGTGTGGGTCGTCCTGCGGCTTCACGCCGAAATAAACGTTGTAGTCGTAAACGTTGTTGAGGCTCTTGCCGGGACCAGGCGCGGTGTCGTAAGAACCGTCGTCGTGACCGAGGACGCCGTAGCCGAATTCCGCCTTGCCTTCGACGTAGAAAATGTTGTTGTAGAAGAAACTGTCGCTCGCCCATCCGGTCCAGTCGCTGTGCAGAACGAGATCGACGGTCTCGCCTTTTCCAACGTAGAAAGTGTTGTTGTAGATTTTCGTGTTCTTCACCGACCCGGAAAACTTGATGGTGCGATGGTGATCGTTCTGGCTGATGTTGTAGCGCACGATCGTGCCGACGTTTCCGGCGCTGTCTTTCGGGCTCTGTGAGCCTTCGTTGCAGATCAGAAGAAATCCGCCTTCGTTGTCGTGGCTGTAGTTGTACTGGATGATAGTGTTGCGGCTGTTCCAGTCGGAATCAAAACCTTCGCCGTCGTGCAATCCCTTCATGGCATAAACTTCGTTGTACTGGACGATCGTGTTGTCGGCACTCCAGGGCCAGATGCCATCGTTGTAATCGTCGGAGCGCTGGTTGGCGTGGCTGACGACGTTGTGCTCGACCAGCGCGCCGTCGGTGGCGACGTTGACGATGCCATCGCCCCCGATGTCATCGAGTACATTGCCGCGGATGATCATTCCCAGGCTGGGATACCACTTGGCGCGCGTCCAGTGGGTTGACCAGCCGAAGATGCCGCTACGATCGACATGCGAAATGTGGTTGTTTTCGATGCGCAGATCGATGAAGCGACTCGGCTTTATGTCTCCGATGGCACTGTAGTGAATGCCGCCGTTGACTTTCTCTTTCTGCGTGCCGTTCACATCGTGAATGGTCAGATTCTGGATGTAAATGTGGTGAAGGTCACCAATGTTTTCGGCGACAAGGTGAACACCGCGGCGAATTGCCGGAGTAACGCCCTTGTTGGTGATCTCGAGATTGCGAACCTCCCAGTATTCCTGATTCTTTAGCAGGACAGCGTCTTCCGCTTCGCCGGCACCGTTGATGACTGGCAATGCATCCCCGCCGTATTTGTCGATGGTGATGGGTTGGTCCGCCGAGCCTGAGCCTTTCGGCCAGAGCTGCCCGGTCCAGACACCGCCCGATTTGAAGAGAATGTGGTCGCCCGGATGAAACGTGGTGGCGTTGACTTTGGCGAGGGATTTCCATGCGGACTCTGGGGACGTACCGGGTGCGGAGTCGCTGCCAGCGGTGGAATCGACGTAATATCCGCGAGCGTCGTTAGGCGGCGATAGACGATATCCGGCGGTGAGAAGCAGCAATGAAACTGCTGCACACGTTAGAACGAGCCGCCGCGCGTAGCTCATTTCTCGTGACGCCATTTCCCTGGTTGATGATCCCATTTCGACCGTCTAGATGATCCTAAAGAAGAAACCGCTGCAGCACGGATGAGTTCGTGCCGCAGCGTAGGTTAAACACGAGAGGCTAGAACTCGAAACGAATCGCGAACTGACCTTGGCGCGGGTTATCCTGCACGCCGAAAATCTGGCCGAAGTTCGCGGCTCCCACCCCGTTGCTGTTGTTTCCGCCGCAGCCGTTGATGTTGTAGTAGTGGCGGTTGAAGATGTTGTAGAACTCCGCCCGGAAGGAAAGGCGATACTGGCTTTCCGGACCCATGGTGAAGTTCTTCAGCAGGCTGGCATTCTCGTTGGCCGAACCGGGACAACGAAGCGCCGAAGACGTCGGTGATCCGGGAAGCACGCCGGGTGGTGGATTGCTGGCGACGGTCCCCGGAATGTAGATGTTTCCGGCAGGAATCGCGCCGTTGAAGTCCGAAGGCAGAGGAACGAAATGCTTGGTGCCGTTCGGCCCCGCATATCCGGAGACGTTGAACTCGGGGTAGATATTGCCCCAGAGCGGCCAGTAAGGATTCGCAGCACCGACGTGGAAGGGCTGTCCGGTGTAGTAATCGACAATACCGGCGACGGTCCAACCACCGATAATGGAATTCACGACGCGGTTTTGATCGGCAAACCACTTCTGGCCTTTGCCAAACGGCAGCTCGTAGCTGACGAACCCTTTGACGACACTCGTCAGATCGTAGCCAGTCAGCGCATGCGCCGCCTGCTTCATGTTGCTGAAATCCTGAACAGGAGTGTAGTAGCCGTTGTAATCTTGCTGGGCAGAGAACGAATCGCCTTCGGATCGCGACCAGGTGTAGCTGACGTCCATGGTCAAGCCACGACCGGCGCGCTTCACGAGATTTGCGACCATCGAATCATAGAAGCTCTGCCCAAGAGGCAGGCCGGCATAGAGTTGGTTGGCGTAGAACCAGTAGTTCACTTCGGCCTGGGCCATTTGAGGTAGCGGTGCAATGGCCGACAAAGCGGGCCCGCAGAAATTGGCGTAGGGATAGGGCACGCCATAATAGGCTGCGGCTCCGGGATCGCAGACGTAGAAGCTGTAGGCGTTGAGCGGAGCTGTGTAGCCGTAATAGTAGTCGGGCGTGGTCTGTGCCAGATTCACCAATCGCAGGAATTCTGAGGTTGGTCCTTGATTCCAGGCAAGGGCGGCGTCGGTCAGTCGGTGGCCACGGTTGCCGATGTAGGAAAGTTCGAAGCGCGTATTCGGCGTCAATTCCTGCTGAATGCCGAAATTGAATGCCTCACTGTAGCCGAGACGAAGGGATCGAGGGTCAACCGTTACTTCAGGAAATATAAAGGACTCAGCAGGGTCGGTGTTGGAATTAGCGGTTTGCAGAACGCCGGGATAGCCGTTCGGAACCTGGTCCCAATTGAAGTTCGTTGCCGTGTTGATTCCCAACTGCGGGGCGAATCCGTCTGGAACTCCCTGGAAGAAGGTCACACCCACCGGGTTGAAAATCAGGCTATAGGCACCGCGGACCACGGTCTTGGGACGCAACTGATAAGCGAAGCCGATGGACGGTCCGAAGTTGCGACCGTACTCGTTTTTCTCGAAGCTGTCGCCTCCATTCTTGGCAAACACGAGTGCCCCGGGAATGCCATAGGTGCTGCTGACCACGGTGGGATCGAAGTTCGCCCAACGACCGTACTTCTCGTGAAAGCGGAAGTTGTAATTCCAGCGCAGTCCCATACTCAGGGTGAGCTTCGACGTGACCTTGTAGCTATCCTGGGCGAATAGGGCCAATGCCTTTTGCCGGCCGTAGAGGTTATAGGCAACACTCTCACTGGCTTTATCGGACTGCCCGAGAAGGAAGGTAGCAAATCCGAAGCCGTCGTAGGGATAGCCCGGTCCGGCTGTATTTACGAAGTTGAAATCAAACGAAAGCGCGCCCGAGCCCGAGTGGCTGTTCACCTGGTGCGCCACGAAATCTCCACCGAAACTCAGCGTATGACGGCCTTTGGTCCAGGTGACGGTGTCTCCCGTCGTGATATATGCACCGGTGAGGTTTCCTTGCCACGTGCTACCAAGAAAAGTCTCGCTGTGACCGTACGCCGCCTGACCGTCATTGAAGCTGATCTGCGGAAACGTATTAGCCCCAGTGTCGGGGAATCCCAGTTGAGAATTCCAGTTTCCGGGATTCAGAGGCGAGCTGGCGTTGTAATCAAAGTTGTAGGTGAAGTTCAGGACGTTCAGAATTCGGGGGCTAAAGGTGTGAGTTTCACTTACACGCGTCCGTTGGTAAGCGGGCCGCCATTCTGTGACCCGTCCTGCCATAGCCCACCACCATCGTCGAGCACGCGCGGCCTGTGATTGTAGATCCACGATCCGGAGAGGTGGTCTTGCTCCCGGAGATTGTGATCGAGCTTGACCACGATCTGGAGGGGCGTTTGACTGGGTGTGTTCTGGATCAGCCCACGGTAGTTGGCGTCGACGCCGCCAAATTGAGGAGAATAGTTCTTATAGAAAGCAGTGATCTTCTGTGCCTGCGCGCTGATGCGGTTCAGAGGGATCATATTATTCGTGAACACACACGGTGGGGTTGGGCAGACAGTGGGATCGGGGTTGGGATCGTAAATCATATTTTCAGCCGGTTGCACCAGCGCACCAGACTCATCGTGCACCGGATCGAGAGGCGTTCCGCCGATCTGGCTACATAATCCAACTCCGTTGTTGTTGCAGAGTTCGCCGCCCAGCAATCCGCTGAAATCTCCATTCAGAAAAGCCGTAGTCGGAACACTCGCCGAGCCGCTCCCCACGCGGAAGTCGGTTTGGGTGTAGCGCTCAAGTGCGACGAAAAAGAAGGTCTTGTTCTTGAAGATCGGCCCACCCAGGCTGAAGCCGTAATCCCATCCTCGCCTTTCAGGCTTACCCTGATGAAAGTAGTCGTTGGTCCAAGTGTTGGCATCGAGCAATTCGTTCACGCCATAGAGGAACCCCGAACCGTGGAATCTGTTTGTACCGGATTTCAGGTTGAACGACATCACACCGCCGCCGGTGATGGCGCTCTGGGCGTCCAAGCCGCTGGTCTGCGCTTGGACTTCCTGCACGGCCTCCATACTGGGGCCGGCTTCCATGGAATCACCGCGGATGTTG
>Ga0335076_10007194_pt1 | contig 11217 bp, 4 predicted proteins | sample Lox_Sample_25_FD_206717 | JGI IMG/M metagenome (GOLD analysis project Ga0335076, IMG submission 206717) | Soil microbial communities from Loxahatchee National Wildlife Refuge, Florida, United States - Lox_Sample_2.5 | ecosystem: Environmental > Terrestrial > Soil > Wetlands | place: USA: Florida... | reverse complement strand
GCCTGTCGTCTCGATGCACGCGTACGAATTCGACACCGGCGGCCCGTCGATCCGCACGTCGCTGCCGTATCAAGGCAGTGAGATCGACGAAGACCAAGTGTTCCTGCTCGCGCTCGACGCCGCAGCAACCACCGAATCGATCGAGCAGTCTGCTTACTGCGCGATCGACGGCATCGCCGAACGCGTACCGGTGCGCGTGTTGACCGGCGACGAACGCGCCGCGGTGCTCGCGCAGCGCAACGATCTCGGCTACAGCTACTACGACATCTTGTGGAAGGACGGCGCTCAGAGCGCCGCGCGCGTACGCGATCGCACCGTCGAACGCGCCGAAGCGCTCGTCGTCGCGCTCGCGTGCAAGCGGCGGTTGCCGCCGGACGCGAAGCTGCGATTGATCTGGGGCGCCGGCGTCGCCGCGCCGAGCGGCATCGCGACGACGCTCGATCAGAAGTTGCCGTTCGCAGTGCGCAGCGAATTCACCGCGCGCGTCGAGTGCGACCGCGTCAACGCGCGCGCCGGCTGCCTGCCGATGGCGCCGCTGCGCGTCCGCTTCAGCGCGCCGGTACCGACGCAACGCGCGCTCGCGATTCGAATACAGCTGCCCGACGGAACCGCACTGGCGCCCGCCCCGATCGTCGGCGCCGGCAACGTCGAGGCGATCGAATTTCCGCCGCCGTTTCCCGACGGCAAAACTCTGCGCGTCGACGTCCCGACCGATCTCGCCGACGACATCGGCCGGCCGCTCGCGAACGCACGGCGCTTTCCGCTCGACATCGCAGTCGACGAATTTCCGCCGCTCGCGAAATTCAGCGGCAGCTTCGGCATCCTCGAGGCGAACGAGAGTCCCGTGCTGCCGGTGACGCTGCGCAACGTGGAAGTCCGGATTCCCGGCAAGCGCGCCGAGTTGATCGGCCGACAGTTGCGCGAAACGTCGAACGCCGCGAGCATCGCCGACTGGCTGCGCCGCGTCGAACTCGCCAACCGACCACGGGGCGAATGGTCGTACGACGACGTCGAGAAGAAGCAAGTGTGGGCCGAGCATACCGCCGATACGTCGGTGTTCGGCGCGACCGACACTACGCAGTCCTTCGACGTGCCGTTCCCGAACGCGCCGCCGAACGCCGAAGAGACGATTGCGGCGCGCCCCTTCGGCGTCGTTGGCATTCCGCTGCAGGAGCGCGGCTTCTACGTCGTCGAGATCGAGAGCCGGCGGCTCGGTGCGGCACTGCTCGGCAAGGACCAACCGCGCTACGTATCGACCGCGGTGCTGGTCACGAACCTCGGCGTGCATCTGAAGGTCGGCCGCGAATCGTCGCGCGTATGGGTCACCCGCCTCGACGACGCGACGCCCGTAGCGAACGCCGACATCGAGATCACGAATTATTGCGACGGAGAACTGCGCTGGCACGGTCGCACCGACGCCGACGGCATCGCAGTCGTCGACGCGTCGTTCGGTTCGCCGCACGGTGGCGACTACTGCGGACCGGGCTACGGCGACTTCCAGCCGTTGATGGTCAGCGCGCGCACCGACGACGACTTCAGCTTCGCGTTGTCGTCGTGGGTGAACGGTATCGGCCCGTACGAATTCCAATTGCCGGTCGGCGGCACGTATTCGCTCGCGCTCGATCACACGGTGCTCGACCGTCCGCTGTATCGCGCCGGCGAGACGGTATCGATGAAGCACTTCGTGCGTACACACACGCTCGACGGAGTGGCGGAGCCGGCCGGCGTGCCGGGACCGCGTCGCGTGCGCATCACGCACCTCTACAGCGATACGCGCTACGAACTGCCCGTCGCGGCGTTCGATGCGAACGGCATCGCCGAATCGACGTGGGCGATTCCGAACGACGCGAAGACGGGCGATTACCAAATCGAGATCGCGGCCGACGACCGGCCCGGTGACGTGCAGACGTGGCGCACGACCGGCCGCTTCAAAGTCGAGCAATTCCGCTTGCCGACCATTCGCGCAACCGTCGAGGGGCCGCGCGATGCGCAACTGCGGCCGAACTCGGTGGCGCTCGATCTGCACGCGAGCTATCTGTCCGGCGGCAGCGCCGCGAATCTGCCGGTGAAATTGCGCACGACGGTCGAATCGCGCGCGGTTCACTACGCCGACTACGACGACTATCAATTCGGCGGCCGCGACGTCGCCGAAGGCACGACGCACGACGGCTCGCCGGCGTACGACTTCGAACCGGAAGCGCCAGAAGCGCAGGTCGCCGCGCGATTGTTACCGACGACGCTCGACGCGAACGGCGCTGCGCGCATCGACGTCGGCGAATTGCCCGCGGTCGACGAACCGTCGACGTTGATCGCCGAGCTCGACTACGCCGACGCGAACGGCGAAATCCTGACGAGCGTCGGGCGCGTCGCACTGTGGCCGGCCGCGGTCACGCTCGGGATCCGCCGTGACGGTTGGGTGGCGAGTCCGCGCGAGATGCGCTTTCGCGTCGTTGCGCTCGACCTGCGCGGACAACCGATTTCCGGCCAACGCATCGACGTCTCGCTGTACGCGGCGTCCGATTATTCGTATCGCAAACGTCTGATCGGCGGCTTCTACGCGTACGAGAACATACGCGACGTTCGCAAACTCGAACCGTCGTGCAACGGGCGCACCGACGCGCACGGCCTGCTCGCGTGCGACGTCGCGCCGGGCGTGTCCGGCGAGGTGATCGCGGTCGCGCGCGCGACGGATGCATCCGACCATGCGGCGCACGCGTCGACATCGATGTGGGTCACCGGCGACGACGCATGGTGGTTCGGCGGCACCGTCGGCGAACGCATGGACGTGTTGCCGGAGAAGAAGGAGTACGAAGCCGGCGACGTCGCACGGTTCCAAGTGCGGATGCCGTTCCGCAGCGCGACGGCACTCGTGACCGTCGAACGCGAAGGCGTGATCTCGAGTTTCGTAACGACGCTGTCCGGCCGCGAGCCCGTCGTCGACGTGCCGATCGACGCCGCGTATTCACCGAACGTCTTCGTCTCGGTGTTCGCGGTGCGCGGCCGCGTCGGCACGTTCTTCAGCTGGCTCGCCGACATCGCGCGGCGCTTCGACCTGCCGAATTTCGTTCCGCGCGACGGGGGCCGGCCGACCGGTCTCGTCGACCTCAGCAAGCCGGCGTTCCGCGTCGGCATCGCCGAAATTCGCGTCGGGTGGAAACCGCATCGCCTCGACGTGGCCGTCAGCACCGATGAGCCAACGTTCGCGGTGCGCGACAACGCGCGCGTGAAGGTCCACGTCGCGCGCGCCGACGGCGGTGCATTGCCGGCCGGCGCCGAGGTCGCTCTTGCGGCGGTCGACGAAGCACTGCTCGACCTCGCGCCGAATCCGAGTTGGGACCTGCTCGAGGCCATGATGCAGCGCCGCGGCATCGAGGTGTGGACCGCCACCGCGCAGAAGGAAGTGATCGGCCGGCGCAGTACCGAGACGAAACGCGCGAAGCCCGGCAGCGGCGGCGGCGGTCGCGAACGCGCGCGCGAACTATTCGACACGCTGCTCCTGTGGCAAGGCCGCGTGGTGCTCGACGCGCAAGGCAATGCCGAAGCGGCGATTCCGCTCAACGATTCGCTGTCGACGTTCCGTATCGTCGCCGTCGCGAACGCCGGCCCTGGGTTGTTCGGTACCGGCAGCACCACGATCGCGACGCGCCAGGACCTCGTGCTGTTGTCCGGCCTGCCGCCGCTGGTGCGCGAGGGCGACCGCTTCGCGGCGACATTCACCGTCCGCAACACGACCGACAAGACGATCGCGGTCGATTTGTCGGCCGCGACGACCCCGCACGTGGAGCTACCGCCCCAACGGTTCGACCTGGCCGCGGGTGCCGCCCGCGATGTCGCGTGGAACGTGGTGGTACCCGTCGGCGTCGATTCGATCGCGTGGGACATCGCGGCGAATGGCGGCCCGGCGCGCGATCGCGCGAAGGTCTCGCAACGCGTAATCCCCGCAGTGCCGGTACGCACGTACCAGGCGACGCTCGCGCAGATCGACGCGCCGCTCGAACTCGCCGTTGAACGCCCCGCCGACGCAATCGTCGGCCGCGGCGGCGTCGACGTGTCGCTGCAAGCGCGGCTCGGTGACGGTCTCGGCGGCGTCCGCGATTTCATGGCGCGCTATCCGTACGCGTGCCTCGAGCAGCAGTTATCCAAAGCGGTCGCGCTTCGCAGCGCCGCGGATTGGGCAGCGTGGATGGACCGGCTGCCGGCGTACATCGGCCGCAACGGGCTCCTGAAGTACTTCGCGACCGACGCGCTCGAGGGCGACGATACGTTGACCGCGTACGTGCTGGCGATCGGCAACGAGGCGGGTTATGCGATCCCCGACGACGTGCGCGGCAGGTTGATCGAAGGGCTGACCAACTTCGTCGAGGGGCGAATCAGGATTGGCTCCGCGCTGCAGACCGCCGATTTGACCGTGCGTAAGCTCGCCGCCATCGAGGCGCTGGCGCGCTACGACGCTGCCACGCCGAAGATGCTCGACAGCATCACCGTCGATCCGAATTCGTGGCCGACGTCGGCCGTGCTCGATTGGTCGAACATCCTCGCGCGGCTTCCGGCTCTCCCGAACGCCAAGGCGCGCACTGCGGAAGCCGACGCGATCGTCCGCGCACGGCTCAATTTCCAAGGCACGACGCTGACGTTCTCGACCGAACGCACCGATGCGCTGTGGTGGTTGATGATCGACGCCGATACGAACGCGGCGCGCACGGTCTTGACCGCGCTCGATCGCCCGGCGTGGCGCACGGACGTGCCGCGACTCGTGCGCGGCGCGCTCGGGCGGCAGCAGTTCGGCCGCTGGAACACCACCGTCGCGAACGCCTGGGGCACGCTCGCGCTCGAGAAATTCTCAGCGGCCTTCGAGGCGACGGCGGTCACCGGTACGACGCGCGTGACGTATGGCGCCTTCGAGCGCTCGTTGGCGTGGCCGGCGATACAGCCGGCGGCGGTCGCTGCTTCGGCGGCGGCGATTGCGGCGACGCCGGCGGCCGCCGCGCCCGCATTGACGGCTGCGGCGCCGTGGCAAGACGGCCGCGGCACGCTTTCCATCGCTCATGTCGGTACCGGCCGACCGTGGGCACTGATACGCACTACCGCAGCGCTGCCGCTGACCGCCCCGCTGTCGACCGGCTTCGCGATCACCCGCACCGTCACGGCGGTCGAACGCCACGCACCGGATCGCTGGACCCGCGGCGACATCGCGCGCGTGCACCTCGACGTCGACGCGCAATCCGACATGACGTGGGTCGTCGTCGACGACCCGATCCCGGCCGGCGCGACGATTCTCGGCGGCGGTCTCGGCGGCCAATCGCAGGTCGCGACGCAATCCGAACGCGCGGGCGGTTGGGCCTGGCTCGCATTCGAACAGCGCACGCTCGACAGCTACCGCGCGTATTACCGCTTCGTGCCGAAGGGCCGTTTCAGCCTCGAGTACACCGTGCGGCTCAACAATCCCGGCGCATTCCAATTGCCGCCGACGCGCGCCGAAGCAATGTATGCGCCGGAGATGCTCGGCGAGCTACCGAACGCTCCGGTCGTCGTCGACGCGGACCGATGAGACGCTTCGCCGCATCCGCGTTCGCCGGCGTTGTAGCGATCGTCGCGTGCGTCGCCGTGTGGTTCGCGGCTGAAGACGCGCCGACCTTTGCGGCCGTACGCGACCGTTGGCAACCGTCGGACGCTTACTTGCTCGACCGCCACGGCGTCGTCATCGACGTCGCGCGTGTCGACTTCGGCGTGCGACGCTACGACTGGATTGCGCTCGATGCGTTGTCGACCGCGTTCGTCGACGCGATCGTGCGCGGCGAGGATCGCCGCTTCTACGCGCACGACGGCGTCGACTGGCGCGCCGCGCTGTCGGCGCTGCACGACAACGCCGCCGGCAAAGCGCGCCGCGGTGCGAGCACGATCACGATGCAGCTTGCAGCGCTGCTCGATCCGGCCCTCGCGCCGGCGCATCGGACGTGGTGGCAGAAGGTCTTGCAAGTCCGCGCGGCACGGCGCATCGAAGCGACGTGGACGAAACCGCAAATTCTCGAGGCGTACGTGAATTTGCTCGGCTTCCGCGGCGAACTGCAGGGTATCGACGCCGCCGCTCGCGTACTCGCCGGAAAGGAACCGTCGGGGCTGACGACTGCGGAGAGTGTCGTGCTCGCAGCGCTGCTGCCGGCACCGAGCGCCGACCCGCGACAAGTCGCTGCACGAGCGTGCACGCGAGCCGACGCAACGAAGGAACCGGCCGACTGCGACGAACTGGCCGCCGTGGCGCGCGACATGCTGGCCCGCGTTGCCACGCCGCCGGCGACGCCGGCGCTCGCGCCGGAGCTCGCCGATTCGATCCGCGCTCGCGCCGGCGAACGCGTGCCGACGACGCTCGACGCCGGCGTGCAGACAATGGCGCGCGCGGTGATGCAGCGCCAACTGGCCGGACTCGCGTCCCGCAACGTGCGCGACGGCGCCGCGCTCGTAGTCGACAACGCCACCGGCGAGGTGCTCGCGTACGTCGGTTCAGCAGGGCCGAGTTCGAGCGCGCGTCACGTCGACGGCGTGCGCGCGCACCGGCAAGCGGGTTCGACGCTGAAGCCGTTCCTGTACGACCTCGCGCTCGAGCGTCGCTATCTGACCGCCGCGTCGTTGCTCGACGATTCGCCGATCAGCCTCGATACCGCGACCGGCGTGTATCTTCCGCAAAACTACGATCGCGACTTCAAAGGTCTGGTGAGCGTCCGTACCGCGCTCGCGAGTTCGTTGAACGTGCCGGCCGTGCGCACGCTGGTGCTCGTCGGCGTCGATGAATTCCGCGACCGCTTGCAGGCCCTCGGCTATCGCAGCATCACCCGCGAGGGATCGTTCTACGGCTACTCGCTCGCGCTCGGCTCCGCCGAAGTGAGCTTGTGGGAACAAGTGAATGCCTACCGCACGCTGGCGCGCGGCGGCATCGCTTCGCCCCTGACGATCCGCCCCAACGAGCCGACGATGCCGCCGACTCGCGTGTTCGATGCCGATGCGGCCTTCGTCGTCGCCGATGTCATGAGCGACCGAGCCGCGCGCGTCGCGACGTTCGGCCTCGACAGCAACTTGAACACGCCGTTCTGGAGCGCGGTGAAGACCGGCACCAGCAAGGACCTGCGCGACAACTGGTGCATCGGCTTCACCGATCGTTACACCGTCGGCGTTTGGATCGGCAATTTCGAAGGCGACGCGATGCGCGGTGTCAGCGGCGTCACCGGCGCGGCGCCGGCGTGGCGGGACATCATCGGCGCGTTGCACGAACGCGTGGCCGCGCGAGCGCCGACCCCGCCGGATGGCGTCGTAGGCAGCGACGTCGCGTTCACCCCGGCGATCGAGCCGCCGCGCGCCGAGTGGTTCTTGCGCGGCACCGAGTTCGCGTCGATCGCGACGGTACCGGAACAGGCGACGCGCACACGCATTGCGAGCCCCGGAAACGGTCTGGTCGTCGCGCTCGATCCGGACATTCCGGCGCAAGCGCAGCGCGTGCCGTTCCTCGCACGCGGCGACACGATGCGGCTCGCGTTCGCACTCGACGGCACTCGCATCGCAGCCGCGACCGACCAGTTCCTCTGGTCGCCCCACACCGGTGCGCACCGGCTCGCGCTCGTCGATTCGAGCGGCGCGGTCGTCGATCAGGTGCTGTTCACGGTGCGGTGACTGCCGTTTGCGATCCGGCGCGCGTGCGATCTGGCGTGCGCGCGGCGGATCACTACAATAGCCGCTCGCTCGCGCGCCCGATTTCCCCGCACGCATGCAACAAAGCCTCGAACGCTTGATCGCATTGCTCGATCTCGAAGAGATCGACGTCAACCACTTTCGCGGCAACAGCCCGAACGAAGGTTGGCAACGCGTGTACGGCGGACAAGTGATCGGCCAAGCGTTGGTCGCCGCGTCGCGTACCGTCGACCGCGACCGTCCCGCGCATTCGCTGCACGGCTACTTCCTGCGGCCCGGCGACACGTCGGTGCCGATCCTGTACGTGGTCGATCGCATTCGCGACGGTAAGAGCTTCACCACGCGCCGGGTCGTCGCCGTCCAGCACGGCAAGGCGATCTTCAACATGGCGATCTCGTTTCAGACGGTCGAGGACGGCCTCGCCCACCAATTCGACATGCCGAACGTACCGGCGCCGGAAGAACTCGAAGACGAGGTGTCGCTACGCAAGCGCTGGGCCGAGAAACTGCCGCCCGAATACCGCAACGCGTTCACGCGCGAACGACCGATCGAAGTGCGGCCGATCAATCCCTACAACTTCTTCGATCCGACGAAGAGCGCGCCGTTCTACAACTGTTGGATGCGGGCGCGCGACGCGTTGCCCGACGATCGTCGTCTGCACCAATGCGTGTTGGCGTATCTGTCCGACTGGGCGCTGCTCGACACGTCACTGATCCCGCACGGTATCTCGTACATGCAGCAGAACGTGCAGAGCGCGAGCCTCGACCACGCGATGTGGTTTCACCGCGAATTCCGCGCCGACGATTGGCTGCTGTTCATCCAGGACAGTCCGAGTGCGTCCGGCGCGCGTGGCTTCAACCGCGGCCTGATCTACCGCCGCGACGGCGCGTTGGTGGCGAGCGTCGCGCAGGAAGGCTTGATCCGCCTGCGCTGACATTCCTTTGCAATCGCGCGGACTTGGCCACGATAATATCCAGCTTTGTCGGCGGTCCCGCGCGGCCGCCGCCCGAACAAATCCAGGGGGAAATGGTGCCCGACATCGACAAAATCGCCGCGTCGGTCGAATCGATCAAGAACACGTTCGAGCAAAACCGCTACATCTGCAGCAACCAGATCGCGACCGCGGTCTATCTCGCGTATCACCTCAAGAAACCGGTGTTGATCGAAGGACCGCCCGGCGTGGGCAAGACCGAGCTCGCGAAGACGACCGCTACGATGTTCGGACTGCCGTTGATCCGGCTGCAGTGCTACGAAGGGCTCGACGAAGCGAAGGCGCTGTACGAGTGGAAATACGGCAAGCAGCTGCTCTACACCCAAGTGCTGAAGGAAACGCTCGACGAAGTGCTGCAAGGCGCGAAGGGCTTCAAGGAGTCGGTCAACCGGCTGCACGAATTCGGCGACATCTTCTTCTCCGAGGAATTCATCGAACCGCGGCCGTTGCTGAAAGCGCTGAAGGAAGAGCACGGCTGCGTGCTCCTCATCGACGAAGTCGACAAATCGGACCACGAGTTCGAATCGCTGTTGCTCGAAATCCTGTCGGACTTCCAAGTGTCGATTCCGGAGATCGGCACCGTGAAAGCGAAGGCGGAACCGCCGCTCGTGTTTCTCACCAGCAACAACACGCGTGAAATCTCCGACGCGCTGAAGCGCCGCTGCCTGCACTTGTACATTCCGTTCCCCGACGTCGAGCTCGAACAGCGCATCATTCACGCGCGCGTGCCCGAGATCCTGCCGGAGCTGCGGCGTCAGCTCGTCAACTTCATCCACGAGCTGCGCGCCCTCGATCTGAAGAAAGTGCCGGCGATATCCGAGACAATCGATTGGGCGCGCACGCTGCTGTTGCTGCACACCGACCGACTCGATCCCGATCTGGTACGCGATACGCTGAACGTGATCCTCAAGTTCCAGGAAGACATCGTCAACGTCGACGCCGAACTCACGACGCTGACGAGCAAGGCGACGAAGAACTGACGGACCGCGATCGATGGAACGCACCCTCTCGAACTTCATCCGGGCGTTGCGCAACGCCGAAGTGAGGGTGTCCACCGCCGAGACGCTCGATGCGTTCAACGCGATGGAACTGGTCGGCTACCGCGATCGCGCGTTCCTCAAAGATGCGTTGTCGATGGTGCTTCCGAAGACTGCGGACGAAAAAGACACGTACAGCGAGTGTTTCGACTCGTTCTTCTCGTTCAAGAAGTTCGAGACCGACCCTCCGTCGCGAGGCGACGAATTCGATGCTGACGAATCTGCGGAGGGGCAGGCCGACGAACGCGAAGGCGGCCAGGCGGCCGACGGCGAAGCGCGCGGCGGCGGCACCGGCGGCGGAAAGAAATCGAAGAAGCGGCCGTCGGCGATCTCGGAAGACGAAGAGGAAGACCTCGGCACCGGCGAGATGACCGAACCGACGTCGACGCTCGGCAAATTGCTGATGGCCGGCGCGCGCACGGAACTCGCGATGGCGATGGCGAGCGCAGCCGAGACGGTCGATCTCAAGGAGATCCAGGTCTTCACTCAGAAGGGCCTCTACACGCGCAAGATCATGGAAGCGATGGGGCTCAACGAGCTATCGCAAGAGATTGCTTCGCTGCGGCAGAGCCGCCCGATCCCGGCGCGTCGCCTCGGTCAGGAATTGAAGAAACGCCGCGAGTGGCTGCGCGAGCAAGTGCGCGACTACGTCGAACAGCAGTTTCTGTTGCACGCCGACGCGACCGGTCGCCGTTTGCGCGAAGAGTTGCTGCGCAAGGTGAAACTGTCGAACGTCGAGCAGCGCAACTTCCGGTTGATCCAGGAAGTCGTGTTTCGGATGGCGAAGAAGCTCGCCGCATTGCATTCGCGCCGCAAGAAAGTGTTCAAGCGCGGTGCCTTGAACGTGCCGCGCACGCTGCGACACAACATGGCGTACGACGGCTCGATCTTCGACCTGCATTGGAAGTCGGTGAAGATCGATCGGCCGAAGGTGTTCGCGGTCTGCGACGTCAGCGGCTCTGTCGCGAACTACGCGCGCTTCATGCTGATGTTCTTGTACAGCCTCGAAGAAGTGATGCCGAAGGTACGCTCCTTCGCGTTCTCGTCAGATCTCGCCGAAGTCACGGAACTCTTCGAACGCAACAAGATCGAGGACGCGATCGCCAAGGCACTGCGCGACTACGCCGGCGGATCGACCGACTACGGCCAAGCGTTCCTCGATTTCAAGAAAAACTGCCTCGACGACGTCGACAATCGGACGACGATCATCATCCTCGGCGACGCCCGCAACAACTACGGGGACCCGCGCACCGACATCCTCAAAGAGATGTACGACCGCTGCAAACGGCTCATTTGGCTGAACCCGGAGCCGCGCAATAGTTGGACCGTCGGCGACGCCGAAATGCGCCGCTACTCGGCGTATTGCCATCAAGTCGAAGAGTGCAACAGCCTCATGCATTTGGAGCGGATAGTCGGTAACCTGCTGCGAACCGTTCAGTAGGTCACGTCGACTCGCATGAGCGAAGTCATCACCGACGCCGGCGGCTCGTTCACTCGCACGGCCGGCCGCCA
>Ga0335076_10007192_pt1 | contig 11217 bp, 13 predicted proteins | sample Lox_Sample_25_FD_206717 | JGI IMG/M metagenome (GOLD analysis project Ga0335076, IMG submission 206717) | Soil microbial communities from Loxahatchee National Wildlife Refuge, Florida, United States - Lox_Sample_2.5 | ecosystem: Environmental > Terrestrial > Soil > Wetlands | place: USA... | reverse complement strand
GGCGGCAACGTCTCGCTTTACAACGAGGCCCCCCCGCCGGCCGGGCCGATCTACCCGACGCCCGTGATCGGCATGGTCGGGCGGCTGCCCGACGCCCGCCGTGCCGGGCGGCTCGGCTTCGTCAGCGCGGGCGACGCGATCGCGCTGGTCGGCCCGTTCGCGCCTTCGCAGGCGGCCTCCGAGCTGGCCAAGCTGCGCGGCCACCAGCTCCCCGACGGCCTGCCCGAGATCGACCTGGAGGCGAGCGTCGAGGCGCTCGCGGCCGTCCGCGACGCGGTTCGCTCGGGCGCGCTGAGCAGCGCTCACGACGTCGCCGAGGGCGGCGTCGCGGTCGCGCTGGCCGAATGCGCGATCGCGGGCCGGCTCGGCGCCGAGATCACGCTCGGAGAGGGACACTGGGAGGCGCTCGGCCCGGACGACGGCCCCGGCGACCCGGGCTGGCCGGAGGGAACGCCGGACGCGGCGCTGTTCGGCGAGGGCAGCGGCGGGGTCCTCGTCAGCGGACCCGAGTCCGGCCTGCGCGCGCTGGCCGCGCGCACGCACGTGCGCCTGATCGGGCTGGTCGGGGGCGAGCGGCTGAAGGTCTCGCTCGACGGCCATGGCGTGATCGACGCCGGGCTCGGCGAACTCGCCGCCGTGCACGCGGAGGGCCTCGCGGGGTGGTTCGCATGAGCGTCCGCGTGGGCCCCGGCGATGCGCGCGGACGCTCGGACGCCGAGACGCGCTTGCTAGCGTTCCAGGAGATGCGTGAGGGACCGCGCGACGAGTGCGGCGTGTTCGGTTTGTACGCGCCCGGCCACGAGGTGGCGAGACTCTCCTACTTCGCCCTGTATGCGCTGCAGCACAGGGGTCAGGAGTCTGCGGGCATCGCCGCGGCCGACCGCGGCGGCCACATCATCACGCGCCGCGAGCTCGGCCTGGTCAGCCAGGTCTTCAGCGAGAACGACCTGCGCACGCTCGCGGGCGACCTCGCGATCGGCCACGTGCGCTACTCCACGACCGGCTCGAACGCCTGGGAGAACTCCCAGCCGGTGCAGCGCTCGGAGGGCACGAACGGCTCGCGCCGCGAGATCGCGCTCGGGCACAACGGCAACCTGATCAACGCGCTGGAGCTGCAGGCCGAGCTGCTCGAGCGAGGCGTCAGCTTCAGCTCGACGTCGGACTCCGAGATCATCGCGGCGATGATCGCAACCAACCCCGCCGAGGAGATCGAGGACGCGATCGCCGAGGTGCTGCCGCGCCTGCGCGGCGCCTTCTCGGTCGTCGCGATGACGAAGGACCGCGTGGTCGCCTTCCGCGACCCGGCCGGGCTGCGGCCGCTGTCGATCGGCGTGCTCGACCCGCCCGACGGCGGCGAGGCGCAGTACTGCGTCGCGAGCGAGTCGTGCGCGTTCGACATCATCGGCGCGCGCCACCTTCGTGACGTCGAGCCGGGCGAGGTGGTCACGCTGGGCGAGAACGGCCTGCAGAGCCGCATGGTCGCCGGTGGCCAGCGCCACGCCTTCTGCGTGTTCGAGTACATCTACTTCGCGCGCCCGGACTCGCGGATGAACGACCAGGTGCTCCAGGTCGCGCGCGGGCGGATGGGCGAGATCCTCTGGCGCGAGGCGCCGGTCGAGGCGGACGTCGTGATCGCGGTGCCCGACTCGGGCAACGCGGCCGCACGCGGTCTGGCGCGCGCCGCGGGCCTGCCCCAGGACGACGGCTTCGTCAAGAACCGCTACGTCGCCCGGACCTTCATCCAGCCGGGCCAGGAGCTGCGCAAGCACGGCCTGCGGCTGAAGTTCAACCCGCTGCCCGAGGTGGTGGACGGCAAGCGGCTGATCGTCGTCGACGACTCGATCGTGCGCGGCAACACGACCCGCCAGATCGTGCAGATGCTCCGCGACGCCGGCGCCGCCGAGGTCCACATGCGGATCTCCGCGCCGCCGATCAAGCACCCGTGCCACTACGGCATCGACATGTCGACGCGCGAGGAGATGATCGCCCACGGGCGCAGCACCGAGGAGGTCGCCGCCGAGCTCGGCTGCGACTCGCTGCACTACCTCTCGCTCGCGGGCGTCTACGAGGCGGTGGGCGCGACGCGCGACACCCACTGTGACGCCTGCTTCAGCGGCACCTACCCGCTGGCGGGCACCGACGAGGCCGGCGGCAAGTACGCGCTGGAGTCGGGCGAGGAAGCGCTCGACATCGTGGAGGCGTCGCTCAGCCGGGCCTGACCGCGCTCAGACCGCGTGGTCGCGCTTGGCGGCTGAGGCGTCGTTGTACTGGTTGTTGTAGGCGTGCCTGGAGATCAGCCGGTGGCCGCGGACAGTGCGCGCCGCGGAGCCGAGGCCGATGGCGATGACGAGGGCGATGAGCAGAGACATTGCTTGTCCTTAGGTCCGGTGTTTCCAGGACCTCTCCGCCCTTGTCTATATGTCGGCAGATGGACTTGCCCGTCTGTGTGATTTCGGTCACACCCCTCGCCTCCGTCGCGCTACGCTCACACCGATGGCCGACCACGACGCCGAGCCTGCCCGGCCCACGGAGCCGCAGGGCGTCGAACCGGAGACCGGGAAGCCCACCGAGACCTCTCCGCCGAAGCGGAGCGGGTTCGGCCGGCTCCTGCACCGCGTGGAGCGAGCCGAGCCGCCGCCGGACACCGGGCCCTACACGGCGGCGGACGTGTTCTTGGAACACACCGCGCAAGAGGTCGACAAAGAGACGCGCGAAGGGCCGCCGCCGGACCTCTGAGCGGTCAGGCTCCTATCAGCCGCCCTCCTGCGCTTCGCGCAGCGCCTCCTGCGCGCGCTCCAGCACCTCGTCCTCGACGTAGATGTCGCGCTTTCCACCAGCGAACGCCCGCGGGCTCGCCCCCGTGCCCTCGATCAACACCGCGATCCCGGCTTCCGCCAACCGCTCGCGGATCATCTCGGCCTCGAATTCGCTGCTCGCTGTCGTCAGGAACCGAGCCACGGCGCGCGCCTAGCGAAACCGCCGGTCCTTGCCGCCCAGGTACCCGAGCCGGTACGCCGCGAGCAGCAGCAGAACGACCAGCGCGACGCCCCCGATCACCGTGATCATGGGCCTAGCCTCGCGCAGAACCTCCACCATGTCAAAGCGACGGCCGACCCGGAGGGCGCTCGCGTAGGCTGCCCCCGTGCAGAACGCGTTCGCTCAGCGGCCCCGGCGCGATCCTTGAGCATCCCGCTGCCCATCGCCGTCCTCGTGTCCGGGGGCGGCACGAACCTCCAGGCGTTGCTGGACACGGTCCACGGCCGTGAGGCCGAGATCGTCGCGGTCGCGTCCAGCACGCCGGACGCGCACGCGCTCGAGCGCGCCAGCCGCAGCGGTGTGGCCACAGCCGTGTTCGCGCGCGCCGACTACCCCGACCGCGAGGCGCGCGACGAGGCGCTGGGCGACTGGCTCATCGTGAGAGGCGCCCGCCTCGTGGTCCTCGCCGGCTACATGGAGCTCCTCGGCCAGAGCTTCCTCGACCGCTTCCCGGGTGCGGTCATCAACGTGCACCCCTCGCTGCTTCCGGCGTTCCCGGGCCTCAAGGCGGTCGAGCAGGCGCTCGACTACGGCGTCAAGGTGTTCGGCGTCACCGTGCACTTCGTCGATGCGGGCGTGGACACCGGCCCGGTGATCCTCCAGCGCGCGATCGAGCTGGCGGCGCCGGGCTCGGCCGAGGAGGTGCTGGCGGCGCTGCGTCCGCTCGAGCACGAGCTGCTGCCTCAGGCGGTGCGGCTCATCGCCGCGGGCGCGCTCTCGACCGACCCCCGCAACCCCCGCCGCACCACGACGGCTGCCCGCCCCGGCGCTGGGTAGGCTCTCAGGGTGGCCTCGGAGAGCGACGTGATGAGCACCCCGCAGGGCGTGGAGCCGGCGCAGCCGGGCGAGGTGCGGATCCGCCGCGCGCTGCTCTCGGTCTCCGACAAGAGCGGGCTCGTCGAGCTGGCCAGGGGCCTGCGCGAGCTGGACGTTGAGATCGTCTCGACGGGCGGCAGCGCGCGGGCGCTCGGGGAGGCCGGCATCGAGGTGCGCGCGATCGAGGACTTCACGGGCTTCCCCGAGATCATGGACGGGCGCGTCAAGACGCTTCACCCGCGCCTCTATGCCGGGCTGCTGGCGCGCCGCGACGATCCGAGCCACCTCGACGCGGCGACCGCGCAGGCGATCGAGCAGGTCGACCTGGTCTGCGTGAACCTGTATCCGTTCGAGCAGACGATCGCCCGCGGCGACGCCGGCGAGCAGGAGGCGATCGAGAACATCGACATAGGCGGCCCGACGATGATCCGCGCGGCCGCCAAGAACAGCGACTTCGCAGCCGTGCTCGTCGACCCGGCCGACTACGAGCCGGTGCTGGCCGAGCTGCGCGAGAGCGGCGGACGGCTGAGCCTCGAGACCCGCCGCAGGCTGGCGGCCGCGGCCTTCGCGACCACCGCTCGCTATGACACCGCGATCGCCGCGTGGTTCGCGGCGCGCGAAGCGCCAAACGAGGACGCACTCCCCGCCTCGCTGCAGGAATCGCTCACGAAGGTCATGGACCTGCGCTACGGCGAGAACCCGCATCAGCGTGCGGCGTTCTACGCGCGGGTCGGCGCGCCCACGAACCTGCTGTCCGGGGTGAGCCAGCTCCACGGCAAGGAGCTGTCGTTCAACAACCTGCTCGACCTCGCCTCCGCACGCGAGCTCGTCGAGGAGTTCGACCGCCCGGCGTGCGCGATCGTCAAGCACAACAACCCGTGCGGCTGCGCCGTCGGCGATGACGTGCGCCGCGCCTACGAGCACGCCTTCGCGTGCGACCCGCAGAGCGCATACGGCGGCGTGATCGCGGTCAATCGCCGCATCGACGCCGCCGCGGCCGAGCGCCTCGGCAGGCAGTTCATCGAGGTGCTGCTCGCGCCCGGCTACGAGCCGGATGCGCTCGAGCTGCTGCAGGAGAAGAAGAACGTGCGGCTGCTGGAGCTGCCGCATTGGCCCGCGCCGAGCGCCGAACTGGAAAGCAAGCCGGTGCTCGGCGGGCGCCTCGTGCAGACACACGACGTCGTCGAGGAGACGCGCGAGCAGATGCGCGTGCTGACGGCGCGCCAGCCCAACGAGCAGGAATGGCTCGACATGCTGTTCGCCTGGGTCGTGTGCCGCCACGTTCGCTCCAACGCGATCGTGATCGCGCGCGAAGGCGCGACGATCGGCATCGGCGCCGGCCAGATGAGCCGCGTCGACGCGGTGCGGATCGCCGTCGAGAAGGCGCGCGAGTTCCAGCCCGGGCTGCTCCAGGACGCCGCTCTGGCCTCCGACGCGTACTTCCCGTTCGCCGACGGTCCGGAGCTTGCGCTGCAGGCGGGTGTCACCGCGATCATCCAGCCGGGTGGCTCGGTGCGAGACGAAGAGGTCGTCGCCGCGGTCGACGCGGCCGGGGCCGCGATGGTCGCGACGGACCGCCGCCACTTCAGGCACTGAGCTTCATCTCACGGCGGTCCGGGCACACGGTACGATCGCCGTATGTGCCGAAACATCCGCAACCTCTACAACTTCGAGCCGCCGGCGAGCGACGAGGAGATCCACGCCTCCTCGCTCCAGTACGTACGCAAGATCAGCGGCTTCAACAAGCCTTCGCAGGCCAACGCGGCCGCTTTCGAGCGGGCCGTCGAGGCGGTCGCTGAGGTCTCGCGCCAGCTGCTCGGCGAGCTCGTCACGAACGCGCCGCCGAAGGACCGCGAGGTCGAGGCCGCAAAGGCCCGCGCCCGCGCGGCCGAGCGCTTCGCCGCCTAGCGTCGGGCCGCCGACGCGCGTCTTCCCCAACCTCGCGTGCCGCGAGGAGGGGGTTGACATTCCCGGTCTAACGATATATCGTGTACTTACGTTGATATTTCACGATAGGAGTTACAAGATGCATGGATTCACCAATGACCCAAGCGGCTGCGGGCCGCGGGGCGCGGGCGCGAGAGGGCCTCGCCACCGGCGCCACGGCTTCGGCGGGCGCTGGGGCGAGTTCGGCCCCGGCTTCGGACCGCGCGGACCGCGCGGGCGCGGCCGCAAGGCGCGCCGCGGCGACATCCGCACGGCGGCCCTCCTGCTGCTGTCTGAGGAGCCGCGCAACGGCTACCAGATCATGCAGGAGGTCGAGGAGCGCAGCGAGGGCGTATGGAGCCCGAGCCCCGGCTCGGTCTATCCCGCGCTCGCCCAGCTCGAGGACGAAGGCCTGATCGCCACCGAGGAGCTCGAGGGCCGCAAGGTCTACGTGCTGAGCGACGCCGGCCGCAGCGCCGTCGAGGAGCGCGGCGCGGACCGTCCCGCGCCGTGGGAGCAGATGAGCGACGAGCTCAGCCCGCTCGCGCACCAGCTCGGCAAGCTGATCCGCGAGGTCGGCTTCGCGTTCGCGCAGGTGATGCGGACCGGAAGCGAGGCGCAGATGAAGAGCGCCCAGGAGGTCCTCACCCGCACGCGCCGCGACCTGTACAAGATCCTCGCCGAGGGCGAGGACTCAGACGCTACCGTGGGCGAAGCGTAGATCTCGCCCACCATGTTCGATCCCGCACCCGCAGTCACCGTCAACGACCTCGTCAAGAGCTACGGCGAGGTCGAGGCGGTGCGCGGCATCGACTTCGAAGTGCAGCGCGGCGAGACGTTCGGCTTCCTCGGCCCCAACGGCGCCGGCAAGTCGACGACGATCAACATGCTGTGCACGCTCGTGCGTCCGAGCGGCGGCGAGGCGCTCGTCGCGGGCCACGACGTCGTCTCCGAACGCGACGAGGTGCGCCGCAACATCGGCCTCGTCTTTCAGGACACGACGCTCGACGGCTATCTGACGGCGGAGCAGAACCTGCGGCTGCACGCCGAGCTCTATGGCGTCCCGCGCAAGGCCGTCGCGCCGCGCATGCAGCAGGTGATGGAGATGGTCGGGCTGTGGGAGCGGCGAGGCAGCCTCGTCAACACCTTCTCCGGTGGCATGAAGCGCCGGCTGGAGATCGCGCGGGGCCTCTTGCACTCGCCGCGCGTGCTGTTCCTGGACGAGCCGACCGTCGGCCTGGACCCGCAGACGCGCAGCTCGATCTGGCGCTACATCCGCGAACTGAAGGCGAGCGAGGACATCACGATCTTCCTCACGACGCACTACATGGACGAGGCCGAGTACTGCGACCGCATCGCGATCATGGACCAGGGCAAGATCATCGTCCTGGACACCCCCGAGGCGCTGAAGGCGAGCGTCGGCCACGACCGCGTGCGGATCGAGACCGACGACGAGCCGGCGACGATCTCCGAGCTGCGCGAGCGCTTCAACGTCGACGCGACGATCGCGGAGGGCGCCGTCATCTTCGGCGTGCCGGAAGGCGAGCACTTCGTGCCGCGGCTGTTCGCCGAGCTGGACCAGCCGATCCGCGCGGTCAATGTCTCCCGGCCCTCCCTGGATGATGTGTTCATGTCCTATACCGGGACCACGATCCGCGACGCCGAGACAGACAACTCCGACCAGCGCCGCAAAGCGGCGCAGATGATGAGGCGCTGATGGCCAGCACGGCCGGCACGCAGTCCGCCGAGGGCCTGCTGGGCGCGCACGACGCGCACGGACCCCGCCCCGTCAAGGTGCGCGTGCCCAAGCGCAGCGCCAGCGGCGAGCTGCGCGCGATAAAGGTTGTCTGGCAGCGCGAGCTGATCCGGTTCTCCCGCGACCGGCTGCGCATCGTCACGTCTCTGGTCCAGCCGTTCCTGTTCCTGTTCGTGCTGGGGACGGGCCTCTCGCACGTCGCCGCGGCGGGCACCCACGGGGTCAACCTCAAAACCTTCGTCTACCCGGGCGTGCTCTGCATCGCGGTCATGTTCACGGCCATGTTCTCGGCCGCATCGCTGGTCTGGGACCGCGAGTTCGGGTTCCTGCGCGAGATGATGGTGGCGCCGGTCAAACGCAGCTCGCTCGTGCTGGGGAAGTGCTTCGGCGGGGCGACCGTGGCGGGCTTCCAGGGCCTGATCGTGCTCTTCCTCGCGCCGCTCGTCGGGATCCCCTACGGCAGCTGGATCCCGGAGGTGTTCGCGATCCAGCTCGCCCTCGCCTTCGCGATCACCGCGTTCGGCGTGATGGTCGCCGCCAGGATCACGCAGATGCAGGCCTTCATGGCGCTGATGCAGATGGTGATCCTGCCGATGTACTTCCTCTCCGGCGCGCTCTACCCGGTCGCCGGGCTGCCCCGCTGGCTGGAGATCCTCAACCGCGTCGATCCGCTCACCTACGCCGTCGACCCGATCCGGCGGATCATCTTCGCGCACCTCTCGATCTCCGACGCCGCGCGCCGCTCGCTCGACCCCGGCGTGAGCTGGTGGGGCTGGCACGTCCCCGCCGGGGCCGAGGTTGCCGTGATCGCGCTGCTCGGCACGGTCATGCTGAGCATCGCGATCTTCGAGTTCGCCCGCGCCGAGTAGCGCCGGCAGCTCAGCCGAGTGGAGCAGCGCGCTCGGGGTCGCGCAGCGCGTTGGCTGAGACGCCGAGCAGCGGGTCCATCGCCTCGGCCTCGCCGGAGGTCTCGGCGATGCGGACGTTCTCCCGCAGCGCGCCGATGTCCCGCAGCGCCTGCCGTTCGAGCAGCGGCTGCAGCACGCCGCGCAGGTAGATCAGCGGCCCCACCCAGCGCGGCGACCACACGCGCGCCGAACGGCGGTCGACGCCTCGCTCGATCGCGTCGATCGCCTTCCCGAGCGGCGCCGGGTTGCGCATCCAGTCCGGCATCGGCTGCTGCATCGCTTCGGCGGAGGGCGTCGCGAAGCTGGCTCTGACCAGGTCGGTGTCCAGGAAGCCGAAGTAGGCGCAGCCGACGCCGACGCCGTGCGGCGCCAGCTCCAGGCGCAGCGCGTCGGTGAGCGCCTCCACGCCGGCCTTCGCCGATGTGTACGGGCCCATCATCGGGGCGTGGGTGACCGCCGCCAGCGACGCGACGTTCAGCAGGTAGCCGCGGCTGCGACGCAGCTCGCCCAGCACCGCGCGGTCGGTGCGCCACACGCCGAGCAGGTTCACGGCCAGGGTGCGCTCGACCTGCTCCACGGGCGCCGTCGAGAGCGTTCCGGTGAAGGCGATGCCGGCATTGGCGATCGAGACGTCGATCGAGCCGAAGCGCGCGACGGTCTCGGCGACGGCGGCTTCGAGCGCGCCCATGTCGGTCACGTCGGCCTCGAACCACGCCGCCCGCTCGCCGAGGCGCTCGGCATTCTCGCGCAGCCGCTCGGGCTCGAGGCCGACGAGCGCGACGTTCGCGCCGCGGGCGTGCATGCGCGCCGCCGTGGCCGCGCCGATGCCCCGGGCCGCCCCGGTGACGAAGACGGTCTTGCCGCGCATGCCGTACTCCCCCATCGTGGCCGGAAGTCTAGGCTCAAGCGTCTGCTCGCGCATCCGTGTAGGCTCGCGCGCATGTCCGATCTGAGCCCCTTCACCCCCGCGCTCGAGCTTGCCGCGGCGCTGCGTGCCCGCGAGCTCTCGGCAGCCGAGCTGCTCGAGTCCTGCCTCGCCGCAGTCGACCGCCTGAACCCCGAGCTGAACGAGATCACCTGGCGCAACGACGACGAGGCGCGGGCCGCGGCCGCCGCCGCCGACCGCCGTATCGCCGAGGGCGAAGACGCGCCGTTCCTCGGCGTGCCGATCCCGATCAAGGACCTCACCCCGGTCGCGGGCTGGCCCGTCACGTTCGGCTCGCACGGCGCACCCGAGGGCCCGAGCGAGGAGACCGAGCTCGTCGTCGACCGGCTGGCGGACGCCGGCTTCGTGCTGTGCGCGCGCACCAACACGCCCGAGTTCGGCGTCATCACCGCCGCCGAGAACGAGCGCTTCGGCCCGAGCCGCAACCCCTGGGACCCGAATCGCAGCCCCGGCGGGTCGAGTGGCGGCGCGGCCGGCGCGGTCGCCGCGGGGATGTTCCCGATCGCGCACGCCAACGACGGCGGCGGCTCGATCAGGATCCCCGCCTCCTACTGCGGTGTCTTCGGGCTGAAGCCGAGCCGGGGGCGCGTTCCGCGCCTGGCGCAGAGCTGGCTCGGGGCGGTCGTCGAGGGCGTCGAGACGCGGACCGTCGCCGACTCGGCGACGGTGCTCGACGCGATCTCGGGACCGGACCCGTATGCCTGGTACAACGCGCCGGCGCCGGAGCACCCGTTCGCCCAGGACGCGGGTGCCGATCCGGGACGGTTGCGGATCGGGCTGATGGCCCAGGCGCCGCTCGGCATCCCGACCGACGAGGCATGCGTCGCGGCCGCGCGCGACGCGGCCGCGCTGCTCGAGGAGCTCGGACACGCGGTCGAGGAGGTCGAGGTGCCGACGATCTCCGAAGAGATGGTGCCGCCGTTCGTCGCGCTCACGCAGGGCGGGCTCGCCGACTACGAGGGCGTCGACTGGGACGCGACCGGTCCGCACATCCAGAACGGGCGCAAGCTGGCGAGCGAGACGGGCGCCTACGACTACGTGCTCGCCGCGCGCTCGCTGGAGCTGCTGAGCCGCCGCGAGGTCGCGCGCTGGGGGAGCGAGTTCGACATGCTTCTGACCCCGACGTCGGCGGTCCTGCCGCCCGTCGCGGGCGCGACGATGGAGGCCCAGCACGCCGCGCCCGAGGCGCCGGTCTTCGACGTCGTCGCGAGCGTGTCGTTCACGGCCTTCGGCAACGTCGCGGGCCTGCCGTCCGCGAGCCTGCCGCTGTACTGGAACGAGCAGGAACTGCCGGTCGGGGCGATGCTGACGGCCGGCCCGTGGCAGGAGGCGCAGCTGATCGCGCTCTGCGCGCAGCTCGAAGCAGCGCGCCCGTGGGCCGATCGCCGGCCGGCCGCGCTCGCGGCCAGCTGAGCGTCGCGCAGCACGGGCCGGGGCGCGGCCTCTAGCATGCGGCCATGACTTCACCGCCGCCCAATGTCTGCGTGATCGGGGCCGGCGTGAGCGGGCTGACCGCGTGCAAGGCGCTCGACGACTTCGGCGTGCCTCACACCTGCTTCGAGGCCTCCGACGAAGTCGGCGGCAACTGGTACTTCCAGAACCCCAACGGGGTCTCCTCGGCCTACCGCTCGCTGCACATCGACATCTCGAAGCCGTCGATCTCGTTCCGCGACTTCCCGATGCCGGACCGCTACCCGGACTACCCGCACCACAGCCACATCTTCGAGTGGCTGCGCGACTACGCCGACGCCTTCGGCGTGCGGCGCAGCATCCGCTTCAACACCCGCGTGACGCGCGCCGAGCGCGGGCCGCATGGCGGCTGGGCGATC
>Ga0335076_10007191_pt1 | contig 11217 bp, 7 predicted proteins | sample Lox_Sample_25_FD_206717 | JGI IMG/M metagenome (GOLD analysis project Ga0335076, IMG submission 206717) | Soil microbial communities from Loxahatchee National Wildlife Refuge, Florida, United States - Lox_Sample_2.5 | ecosystem: Environmental > Terrestrial > Soil > Wetlands | place: USA: Florida... | reverse complement strand
GTCGCCTTCAACCCGGTGGGGCAGACCGTCGGGCTCATGAAGGAGATCCGCTCGTGCCGCGAAGTGATCTACGACCTCGTCGAAGACTACTTCGCGGCGGCCGAGCGGCTCGCGGCGCTCGCGCCGCGCTGATCGCGCCTACTTCTTCTTCACCTCGATGTCGGTCGCGGTCATCTTGTAGTGGATCGTGACCTTGTCGCCCGGCTTCACGCCCGGGTCCTTGGTGGCCGCGTCCTTCGCGATCGTCCAGTCGTCCTTGCCTTTCTTCACGACGATCGAGTCACTCGTGACCGACACCACGGGGCCGGTGACCTGATAGGTCTTCATGTCGGCGGCGACCGCCGAGCCGGCGAAGAGCAGTCCGCACGCGAGAATTCCGAACCTTCGCTTCATCACACACCCTCCAGTGGCGCGAGGCGCGCCGCCTCGATCGTACACGGTAGACTGGCGCGCATGAAGGCAATCGTCGTCTCGAAGACCGGTGGCCCCGAGGTGCTCGAGTGGCGCGATCACGACCCCGGCGCGCCCGGGCCCGGGCAGGCGCGCATCGCCGTGCGTGCGGCCGGCGTGAACTTCATCGACGTCTACTTCCGCACCGGGCTCTACCCGCGGCCGCTGCCGTTCGTGTCGGGTCTCGAGGGCGCGGGCGTGGTGGAGGCCCTCGGGCCGGGCGCGAGCGGGCTCGCCGTCGGCGACCGCGTGGCGTGGGCGTCGGCGCCGGGCTCGTACGCCGAGAAGGTCGTCGCGCCCGTCGACCGGCTCGTGAAGGTGCCCGCTGGCATCGCCGACGACGTGGCCGCGGCGTCCATGCTGCAGGGCATGACCGCGCACTACTTGTGCCGCTCTACCTTCCCCGCGAAGCGCGGCGATACGGCGCTCGTGCACGCGGCGGCGGGCGGCGTGGGGCTCTTGCTCGTGCAGATGCTGCACGCGCTCGGCGCGACCGTGATCGCGACCTGCTCGACCGGCGACAAGGAGAAGCTCGCGCGCGAGGCCGGTGCCGCGCACGTGATCCGCTACGGCGAGGTCGAGTTCCAGCCCGAGGTGCGCAAGCTCACGAACGGCCGCGGCGTCGACGTGGTGTACGACGCCGTGGGCCGCACCACGTTCGAGGGCAGCCTGCGCTCGCTGCGGCCGCGCGGCATGCTCGTGCTGTACGGGCAGTCGAGCGGGCCCGTGGCGCCGTTCGAGCTGCGCTTGCTCAACGACCTGGGCTCGCTCTTCATCACGCGCCCGTCGCTCGCGCACTACACGGCCGACCGCGCCGAGCTCGAGCTGCGCGCGGGCGAGGTGCTCGGCGCCGTCGCGGCGGGCAAGCTGCAGGTGCGCATCGGCGCGCGCTTCCCGCTCGCCGACGCCGGGGCCGCGCACGGCGCGCTCGAGGGCCGCGCGACGACCGGCAAGGTCGTGCTGACGCCGTGAGGCTCGCGCTCGCTGTGGCGTTGCTCTTCGCCGCCGCGACCGCCCGCGCCGGCACGTACGCGCCCGACGGCGTGCTGCCTGCGCTCGAGCTGCCCGACGCGAACGGCCAGGTGCAGAGGCTCGATGCCACCATGCGCGCCGTCGTCTACTGCCGCGACATGGCTGCCGGCGACGTCGTGAAGCAGGCGGTCGCGCAGGCGGGGCCGACGCTGTTCGAGCGAAACCATTCTGTGTACGTCGTGAACCTCGCCGGCATGTCGAGCCTCGTGCGCAGCTGGTTCGCGCTGCCCGCGCTGCGGCGCCGCCCGTACCGGCTGCTGGTCGACGAGGACGGCGCGAAGACGGCGGACTTCCCCGCGCAGTCGGGCCGGCCCACCGTACTCGTGCTCGACCGCCTGCACATCTCGCGCGTCGAGGCGCCGGCCAGCGCCGACGAGCTGATCCGCCTGCTCGAGGCCGCCGCGCGCTAGAATCGCGGCAACGCTCGCTGGAGGGAGGGGAAATCGTGGCGGAGTTCGACCTCGTCATCTCCGGGGGGACCGTCGTCGACGGCACGCGCTTCCCCGCGTTCCGTGCCGACGTCGGCATTCGCGGCGGCCGCATCGCCCGGATCGGGCGGATCGCGAAGTCGAACGCCGCGCGCGTGCTCGACGCCGACGGCCTGGTCGTCGCACCCGGCTTCGTCGACCTGCACACGCACTACGACGCGCAGATCCAGTGGGACCCGTGGTGCACGATCTCCGGCTGGCACGGCGTGACCTCGGTCGCGCTGGGCAACTGCGGCTTCGGCTTCGCGCCGGTGCGCCCGGCCGAGCGCGAGCGCGCGATGCTCTCCATGTCGCGGCTCGAGGCCATCCCGCTGGCGTCGATGCGCGCCGGCATGCTCTGGGACTGGGAGAGCTTCCCCGAGTGGCTGTCGACGCTCGAGCGCATCCCGAAGGGAGTGAACTGCCTCTCCTACCTGCCGCTCGCGCCGCTCATGACCTACGCGATGGGCCTCGAGAACGCGAAGCGCCGGCCCGCGACCGAGGCCGAGATGGCGCGGATGCTCGCGCTGCTCGACGAGTCGATGAGCGCCGGTGCGCTGGGCTGGTCGGCGCAGCGGACGGGCGCGCACTCGATCCAGGCCGACTTCGACGGCACGCCGATGGTCACCGACACCATGAGCGAGGGCGATCTGCTCGCCTTCGCGCGCGCGCTCGGGCGGCGCGGCGAGGGCTTCATCCAGCTCACCAACGCGACGGGCGAGCTCGAGAAAGACTTGAAGCTGTGCGAGGACGTGGCGGTCGCGGCGGGGCGTCCGGTCTTGTTCAACGTGGTGCTCGCCGTGAACGAGCTGCCCTGGGTGCACCGCATGTTCGTCCGGTGGCTCGAGAGCTGCCACGCGCGGGGCATTCCCATGTTCGGCCAGGCGAACTCGATCCGCGCGCCGTTCCGCTTCACCTTCGAGGACTGGAACCTGTTCGACTCGAGCCCGGCCTGGAACCGGGCGCTCACCGGCACGCACCAGGAGAAGCTCGCGAAGCTCGCCGATCCGGAGCTCGTGCGCGCGATGGCCGCCGAAGCCGACGCGGGCATGTTGCAGACGCCGATCCTGGGCGGCCCGATCGCGGGGCACGTGTTCGAGGGCGCGAAGAACGCGCCCGAGCTCGACCGCTGGATCGGCCGGACGGTGGGCGAGGTCGCCGCGGAGCTCGGGGTGCATCCAGTCGAGGCCGCCGTGCGGCTCTCGCTCGCGAGCGACCTCACCGCGGGCTTCCTCACCAAGAGCGCGACCAGCGACAACTCCGAGTTCGTGGGCGAGCTGCTCGCCTCTCCTTACGTCATCCCGGGCGTCTCCGACGGCGGTGCGCACACCAAGTTCCTGACCTCGGGCTCGTACACCACCGACACGCTGGCTTGGCTGGTGCGCGACGAGAAGCGCATGACGCTGGAGGAAGCGCACTACAAGCTGTCCTACCTGCCCGCGCGCGCCGCCGGCTTCCGCGACCGCGGGGCGCTGCTCGAGGGTTGGCCCGCGGACGTGGTCGTCTACGAGCTCGCCAAGCTGCGCCGCGTGCCCGACTGGTGGGACTCCGAGATCGCGCACGACTTCCCGGCGGGCGAGTGGCGCCGCATCCAGCGCGCCGAGGGCTACCGCTGGACGCTCGTGAACGGCGAGCTCACCTTCGAAGACGGCAAGTGCACCGGCGCGACGCCGGGCAAGCTGCTGCGACACGGGGCGGCCGCGTAGCGCGCGGAGCGCGCAGGCCCGTGCGACCATCCGAGCATGGGTAGGGTGCCCATGCGACCCTCGGACCTATGACTTGCGCGAGCTGCGGCCGGGCCAACCGCGCCGGGGCGCGCTTCTGCAGCGGCTGCGGCCAGTCGCTCGCGCCGCGCTGTCCCAGCTGCGGCGCAGAGAACGCCGCCGACGCGAGGTTCTGCGACGCGTGCGGAGCGGCGCTCGCCGCGACGGCGTCGGCGCCGGTCGAGACCACGGCGCGGAAGGTGGTCACCATCGTCTTCGCCGATCTGGTCGGCTCGGTCGCGTTGCACGAGCGGCTCGACGCCGAGAGCGCGCGCCGCTTCATGGCGCGGTACCACGACGCGATGGCGGCCGTGGTGCGCGCGCACGGCGGCACCGTCGTGCAGCTGCTCGGGGACGGCGTGCTGTGCGCGTTCGGCGTGCCGCGCGTCGCTGAAGACGACGCCGTGCGCGGCGTGCGCGCGGCGGTCGCCATGCAGGCCGCGTTCCGCGAGCTGCTGGGCGAGCAGGCGGCCGCGGTCGGTGCGGCGGGCCTGCGCATCGCGGTGAACACGGGCGAGGTGATCGTCGCCGAGGATCAGACCAGCGTGATCGGCGACCCGGCGAACGTCGCGGCGCGCCTGCAGCAGGAGGCGCGCGACGGCGACGTGGTGCTCGGCGAGGCCACGCAGCGGCTGGTCGCGGGCAAGCTGACGCTCGAGCCGCTCGGCACGTTCGCGCTGCGCGGCCGCGTGGAGCCGGTGGCGGCCTATCGCGTGGTCTCGCTGGACCCGCCCGCCGTCGGGCAGGGCACGGCATTCGTGGGGCGCGAAGACGAGCTGCGCCGGCTGCGCGCCGTGTTCGAAGCCGCGGTCGCCGCGCCCGGTGCGCGCCTGGCCGTGCTGCTCGGCTCGCCCGGGCTCGGCAAGTCGCGCCTGCTGGCCGAGCTCGCGCGGCGCGTGGGCGACCGCGCGGTCGTGCTGTCGGCGCGCTGCGATCCGTCGCGTGGCCGCAGCTTCGCGCCCATCGCCGCGGCGCTGCGCGAGCGGCTCGGACTCGGCGACGCGGACGAGCCCGAGGCGATCCGCGCGGCGGTCGACGCGGTCGTGCCCGGCGCGGAGTCGGAGCGCGCGCGGCTGGCGACCGGGCTCGCCGCGCTGCTGGCCGGCGCGCCCGCCTCGCCCGAGGAGACGTTCTTCGTGGTGCGGCGGCTGCTCGCGGCGCTGGCCGCGGCGCGGCCCGTCGTGCTGGTCATCGACGACGTGCAGTGGGCCGAGCCTCTGCTCCTCGACCTGGCCGAGCACCTGGTGGAGTGGTCGAGCGGCGTGCCTCTCCTCGTCCTGCTCGGCTCGCGCCCCGAGCTCCGCGAGCTGCGCTCGTCGCTGGCGACACCAGGCGGTGTAGTGACCGAGGTGGTGATGCTCTCCGGGCTGGAGGCGAGCGCGGCCGCGCGGCTCGCCGCCAACGCGGTCGGCGCCGAGGAGCTGCCCGCCGCGCTGGTCGGGCGCGTGCTCGCGGCGAGCGAGGGCAACCCCCTCTTCGTGGGCGAGCTCGTGCGCATGCTCGTCCACGACGGAGCGCTGCGGCGCGACGGCGACCGCTGGGTCGCCGGCGTCGAGCTCGCGCGGCTCGAGATGCCGCCGACCATCCACGCACTGCTCGCGGCGCGCATCGAGCGCCTGGGCCCCGACGAGCGCGCGCTCCTCGAGCGCGCGGCGGTCGTCGGGCGCAGGTTCTCGCGCGCCGCGGTCGCACACCTGCTGCAGCGCGATCCCGCCGAGCTCGACGCCAAGCTCGAGTCGCTGCGCCGCACCGAGCTGATCGAGCCGGACAGCGGCTGGTTTCTCGGCGAGCCCGGCCTGCGCTTCCACCACGCGCTGATCCGCGACGCCGCCTACCGCCGCGTGCTGCGCCGCACGCGCGCAGAGCTGCACGAGCGGCTGGCGGACTGGATCGCCGCGCAGGCGGATGGGGCACCCGAGCACGAGGAGCCGATCGGCTGGCACCTGGAGCAGGCACACCGGCATCTGCGCGAGCTCGGACCGCTCGACGCCCACGGCGCAGCGGTCGGCGGGCGCGCGGCGCGCCACCTGGGCGCGGCAGGGCGCATGGCGCTGGCTCGCGACGAGCTGCGGCTCGCGGCCGACCTCGTCGGGCGCGCGCTCGAGTGTCTCGACGCCGCCGACCCGGCGCGCGCCGACCTCGCGCTCGATTGGTGCGAGGCGCTGCTCGCCGCGGGCGAAGTCGGGCTCGCGAGCCGGGCGGTGGAGGAGCTCGCGCGTTTCGCGCCGCGCTCGGAGCGCCTGTGCGCGTGGCACGCGTGCTTCGCGGCGGAGCTCGCCGTGCTCACCCACCCCGAGTCGCTGCGCGCCTCCGCGGAGTCGGCGGCGGCGGCCGCAGCGGCGCTCGCGGCGGCGGGCGATGCCGCGGGCGAGGCCAAGGCGCACTCCGTTCACGCCACCGCGCTGGCGCGCCTGGGCCGGCTCGGCGCATCCGAAGCGGCGCTCGACCGCGCGCTCGCGGCGGCGCGGCGCGCGCGCGACCGCCGCCGTGCGAACGGCGTCCTGGCCGGGGCCCCGGTCGCCGCGCTGTACGGCCCGAGTCCGGTCGCGCGCGCGAGCGGCCGCTGTCTCGACGTCGTGCGCGTGCTGCGAATCACGCAGGGGGCGCCCGCGGTCGAGGCCGTCGCACTTCGGTGTCAGGCGGTGCTCGAAGCGCTGCGCGGGCGCGTCGAGGCGGCGCGGCGCATGATCGCGGCCGCGCGGCGCACCGTCGAGGAGCTCGGGCTCGAGGCGCAGCTCCTCGAAGTCGAGTTCTTCGCGGGCTACATCGAGCTCCTGCAGGGCGACGCCGAGGCCGCGGCGCGCTGTCTCTCGGTCGCGTACGAGGGGCTGCGCGAGCACGGGCTCGGCATCGACGCGGCGCGGGCGGCCGCGCTGCTGGCGCGCGCGCGCCTCGCGCAGGGCGACGCGATCGGCGCCGAGGTGCTGAGCCAGGAGAGCGAGCGGCTCGCCGGCGACGACCTCAACGCCGCGATCGCCTGGCGCGGCGTGCGCGCCGAGGCGCTCGCGCGGCGCGGCGAGCACGCGGCCGCGATCGAGCTCGCGCGCGCAGCCGTCGAGATCGCCGCCGCCACCGATGCGCTGCTCCAGCACGCGAACGCGCGGCGCGCGCTCGCCGTCGCGCTGCGCGCAGCCGGCCGCAGCGCCGAGGCCGACGCCGAGGACGCGCGCGCGATCGAGCTGTGGGAGGCGAAGGGCGCGAGCCTGCTCGCCGAACGCGCGACGCGCGCGCGGCCGGCGCTCGCGGTCTCTCGCGCTGCCGAAACGGCGGACTCGCGCGCCGAGCCCGCGCCGGCCTCGGAGCGCGCGAACGCGGCGGCGCGCGCGGTGACTCGCTCGGAGCGCGCCTGGCGCGCACGCGACTGGGACGCGGTGGTCGCGAGCTACTCGCCGAGTCACGTCATGAACGACCACCGTGCGCTGTTCCGCGTGCAGGTGCGCGGCGACGCCTTCTTTGCGAACGAGCGGCTCTTGTTCGAGACCTCGGACAGCGAATGGTCGAGCGAGCTCGTCGCGGCGCGCGGCGAACACCTGGCGCTGCTGCGGGTCCGGTTCGGAGCGCGCGCGGAAGCCGGCGCCGGGCCGCTGGCCGTCGAGATGCTGGACCTGGTCGAGGTCGACGGCGAGGGACGGCGCATCGCGCTCGACGTGTTCGACCTGGAAGCGCGCGATGCCGCGCATGCCGCGCTCGAGGCGCGTTTCGCCGCCCACGGAGCTGCGCCGCTCGCGGCGGCGCCCGGTCCACGGATCGAGAACGCCGCGACGCGCTCGCTCGACCGCTTCGGCTCGGCGTGGAACGACCGCGACTGGGACGCGTGCGTCGCGCTGTACGCCCCCGGCTTCCGCAGTCTCGACCGCCGCCGCCTCATGCAGCTGGACCTGAGCCGCGAGGAGCATCTGGCCTACATGCGCGAGCTGTACGACGCGATCGTCGCACACCTCGAGAGCCACGTGCTCGCCACCCGCGGGGAGCGGTTGTGCGTGGCGCGGCTCGTCTACAGCGGCCGCAGCGAGACCATCGGCCCGAGCGAGACGGAACAGCTCGCCCTGGTCGAGGTCGACGAGCGCGGCGACCGGATCGCGTTGGTTCGCTTCGATCCCGACGCCCTGGAGGAGGTGTACGCCGAGCTCGAGCGCCGCTACGAAGCGGGCGAGGCCGCGCCGTTTCCGGCGGCGCGCGAGGCGCTGCGCCGGCTCGAGCGCGCGATGTCGGCGCGCGACTGGGACGGGCTCGCGTCGGTCTTCTCGCACGACCTCGTGTTCGAGGACCACCGGCGCATGGGCTTCGGCACGCTGCACTCTCGCGACGAGTATCTCGCGCGGCTGCGCGCGCTCTTCGAGCTGGCGCCGGATGCGCGGTCGCGCGCCGACCACGTGCTCGCGCTGGACGGGCGCGGCATCTTGAACGTCGGCCGCTGGGAGGGCACGCGCGCCGGCGGTCGCTTCGAGATCGCAGGTGCGAACCTGTTCGCGCTGGCAGCGGACGGCCGGATCCGCCGCTGGGACGCGTACGAGCTCGACCAGCTCGACGAGGCGCGCGCGCGCTTCGCCGAGCTCCGGTCGGACCCGCTGCGCGTGCCGCCGAACGCCGCGGCGCGCGCCGACCAGGAGCGACTGGGCCCGCTCGTGGTGGCGGGCGACTGGGACGCGCTGCGCGCGCTCGTGACTCCCGACTTCGAGTTCGACGATCGGCGCAAGGGCGCGCTCGTGCGCGGCGACGTCGAGGTGTACGTGCGCAACCTGTCGTTCATGGCGTCGCTGGGCGAGATCGCCCGGGGCCGCGAGCTGCTCGCGACGAGCGGCCAGCGCCTCGCGCTCGAGCGCTTCCGCTACCGCGGCGGCGCGGGCGCAGGCGCGTTCGAGGGCGAGTTCCTGCGCCTCGTCGAGCTCGATGCGCAGGGCCGGCTGCGCGCCGTGCTGCACTTCGATCCGGACGACCGGCGCGCCGCGAGCGCGGAGCTGCTCGAGCGCGCCGATCCATCGCCGATGCGCGAGTTCCGCCGCATCTTCAACGCGCGCGACCTCGAGCGCGTGCGCGGCGCGCTGCGCGGCGACTTCGTCTTCGACGACCACCGCCGCACGGGTCTCGGCCGGCTCGAGGGCGCCGCAGCCTACGTGGCGGCGCTCGCGGCGCTGTTCGCCGAGTCGCCCGACGCCGCGGCCGAGTCGCTGTACGAGCTGGCCGCCGACGAGCGGGGCGAGCTGGCCGTCACGCGCAGCTTCGGGCGGCTGCGCGACGGCGGGGCGTTCGAGCGCGTGTTCGTGCGCGCGACTCGCCACGACGGCGCGCGGCTCGTGTCGATCGACCTGTTCGAGCTCGACCAGCTCGAGCGCGCCCGCGAGTGCTTCGGCGCGTTCGCTCGCGCACCCGAGCGGCTCGCGCCGTTCGCCGCGCCGAACTCCGCGACGGCTGCGCTGGACCGGCTCTTCGCCGCGCTCGGCTCGGGCGACGGAGCCGGCGCGCGGGCACTCTGCGCCGGCGGCGCCGAAATCGAGCGTGCGCTCGCTGCGCTCGGCCGCTGCGCGGCCACCGGCGCACGAGTCACTCGTGCGATCGTCGGCTCCGCCGACGCGCAGTCCGCACTCGAGCTCGTGCGAGGCTCCGGGGGCGAGTCACTCTGGCTCGTCGAGCTCGACGCGGCAGGCCGCATCGCGGTCCTCCGCGAGTTCGCGCCCGCCGAGCGGTCGCGCGCGCTGCGCGAGCTGCGCGACGGTCTGTGCGCGCGCGACCCGCTCGCCGCGGCGGTGCTCCGGCCCGGCATCGAGCTGAACGACGCCTTCAACGCGCGCGACGGCGCGCGGGCGCGCGCGATCCTCGCGGACGGCTTCGTGCTCGAGGACCATCGCCGGGTGGTGCGGCTCGGCGCGCTGGCGGGACCGGCCTACGCAGACAGCGTCCGGGTGCTGGCCGAGCTGGCGTCCGCGGTGCAGGTGGACACGCCGTTCCGCCTGGCGCTCGAGCCGTACGGAGTCGTGAGCGTGGTGCAGGTCTCCGGCACGCTCGCGCACGGCGGCGAGTTCGAGGGGACCCACCTGGTGCTGATGACCACCGACGCCGGGCGGGTCGAGCGCATCGAGTTCTTCGAGCTCGACGACGGCGAGCGCGCGGTGGCGCGCCTCGCCGAGCTGCGGCCGGCCTCCTAGGCGCGCCCGGCCTTCCAGTCGAGATACTCGTCGAGCGAGCGCCGCACGGCCGCGGCCATCTCGGCGATGCGCGGCTCGGCGGCGCGCAGCTTCGCGAGGCCCTCCGGCGCGAAGTAGCGGTCGCGGTACTCGCGCGGGTCGATCCACCGCGCCGCCGAGTGCTCCGGGCTGAGCTGGACCTCGCCGGCGTCGCAAGCGCACGCGAAGGCGGCGATGAAGCCGTCGGCGCCGTAGACGTGCATGGGCACCAGGCTCACCAGGCGCAGCGGCCCGCTCGGCGCGAGGCCAGTCTCCTCGAAGAGCTCGCGGCGCGCGCACTCGGCCGGCGTCTCGCCCGGGTCGAGTACACCGCCTGGTGTATACCAGGCGCCCAGCGCGGCGCCGCCCGCGCGTTTCAAGACCAGGATCTCGCCTGCGCGCTCCGCGTAGACCGACGTGCCGATGCCGTAGAGCTGCGGCCGGCGCTCGGGCGCGCTCACGGCGCGCTCGCCTCCTTCTTCCTCTTGCTCTCGGCCTCGTCGATCTCGGAGCTGAGCTTGTGCAGGTCGTCGGAGTGCGGCCCCTGGGGGAAGTCCTTGAAGTACGCGTCGATCTGGCGGCGGGCGCCGTCGACGTCGCCGTTGAACGCGCGCAACAGCGCGGAGTAGTACTCGACCTCCTCGTTCGGCGCAGGGCCGAGCTCCTGGCGCAGCACGTCCAGGCTGAAGCGCACCTGCTTCAGCCGTTCGTCGCTCGGAGTCACTGACAGATAGAGGAACACGAGCGACCAGTTGCAGTTGATCGCGCGCGGGTGCAGGTCGATGCACTGCAGCAGGGTCGCTTCGGCGAGCGAGCCGGCGCTCGCCACGTCCATGTCGAAGCCCTGGCGGTACAGCTCGCCGAGCAGACCCAGGCGCGTCGCCTCGCCCGCGGTGCTCCACGGCAGCGCCTGCGCGTCGAGCAACAGGTCGCTCCAGCGGTCGTAGGCGTCCTGGCGCTCGACCTCGCTCTGGAAGTGCGGCGGATAGCCGCCGATGCGGTCGCCCAGCGCGTTGACCTCGGACGTGAGCTGGTCCTCGCTGCGGCCCGGCGGCCGGTGCGGCTGCGGCGCGGGCATGGGCAACAGGTTCGCCTGCGACTGTTCGGGCGACTTGCGCGACGGCATCGGCAGGAAGAGCAGGCAGCCCGACAGGCCGAGCGCTGCGGCCGCGAGGGCGCCTGCCCGCAGCGCCCGGGTCAAGCCGTGGGGCGGAGCTCGTTGAGCTCGCGCGTGTTGTCGCGCAAGATGCGCTGCTTCGCGGGCGCGTCGAACTTCGCGAGCTCGTCCACGTAGTCGAGCGGCTGCGGCATGCCCTCGATGTGCGGCCAGTCCGAGCCGAAGAT
>Ga0335076_10007190_pt1 | contig 11219 bp, 11 predicted proteins | sample Lox_Sample_25_FD_206717 | JGI IMG/M metagenome (GOLD analysis project Ga0335076, IMG submission 206717) | Soil microbial communities from Loxahatchee National Wildlife Refuge, Florida, United States - Lox_Sample_2.5 | ecosystem: Environmental > Terrestrial > Soil > Wetlands | place: USA... | reverse complement strand
GGGGCGTTAGAACTCTCGGTGTCGGAATGGGTGGTTGTATCGTCGCGCCATTTATGGTGACGGTGGCCTGTAATAATTCCCGCGTCTTCTTCCTTGGGGGTGGCCCCAGGACGTGGGATGATCGGGGAATCCTCCCATTTGTTGTTGGGGTGGTATCTCAGATCTAGATCAGAGCGATTTTGTGGGGTTTCAGAGGTGTATTCTTTGGCCGTTTCGTATTCACCCGAGGTCCCTGTTGGATATGAGAAACGTGGGGGACGAAGGTTTATTTGCGGTTCAGGGGCTGATTGGGCAGCGGATTGTGGGGAAAAGAGTTTGATGGGGGATTCATAGGGTGGGGAACGAGGTCGGGTAGATTGGGTCTCGGTTGAGCGAGCGGAATTCGGTCCGAGCAGCATGATCGGGGACGTCTTGATTTCAGGAAGGGCGTTTTCGGACGTTTGCTCCGTGGGACGAGGTTTTCCGGTTAGCAGAATGGGGGGAAGATCAGGTCGTTCCTGGCCACTGTCCGCTGGCTTGTCGTGCTGTGACGCCGAGGATCGCGCTGGCGGCCCAAAGCCCTGTTGATCTAACGTATCCACACGATCGCTTTCTAACACGGGACGGATTGTCGATGGACCCGGGTGGGCATAAGGGTTATAAGACCTTTCACTCGGAAATCCAAAACTTTCATAAGCATCACGATGTTCCGTTCTCAAAGTTCCTCGACTCTGTGGGATCCCGCCATGTTCAACTCTCGTCGATTCAACGTAATACCGATCCCTTAGATTTCCCATGGTCTTGTATCGTCGCATATCCCGGTCTAGTAATTTTCGCAAAGCTTTGGTATCCAATGTATCTGCTAAATCTGCGACTGTCTTTTTCGCAAACAATCCCCGCCCATCATGACGAAATTGCAATTCAATCCTCTGCTCGGGCAGTTTGGATTCGTTGGGCGTGTCGGGTGGGGCAAGATACGATAGCCGAGGATTTGATTTTAGCAAGTCTAGGGATCTGACTTTGAGGGAACGACTAGACATGGGACGGAGAGGTGTAGCGGAAATATCATGGGGGATAGTGGACACGGATTGGCCGGGTTCAGTAGATCGGGGTAAAACTTTCCCATTCGAATTGATCGGCTGTCCATTCATGATGAAGACACGGGACGCCGGGGACGGACGCTCGTTCTGTTTCATGCTGGGCGTTAAACGGGGACGGGAAGCAGAAGTAGCTGTCGACTGCGCGGTGGCGGGACGAGTGCTCGCCGTGGCAGGACGATGTTGTTTTTGTAGACGACGTGATGGAGGGCGGGTGGGGGCAGAGACATTGAAAGCGCTATTGGTTTGTGCAGCGCCATCGTTGAAGGGGATTACGGTGGGAGATGTAGATGGGATGTCCTGTCCGAAGTTGAAATCGAAGCCTTGTTCCCCCTGGACGGGGTGTAATTGGGGCGTCTTCTCATGGTATGCCCACCGTTCGTACGGATAGGTTTCAGCGGGACTCGAAAGGGATACCGTCGACGGCTTTCGTCGCGAAAACAACCCCATTTGGATTCACAATGCGCCCACGCGGCGGACAACGCCGGGGAGAAGGCGGGGTCGGAATGAGGATGAAGGGGTGACGTCCGGGGCGGGGAGAGCAGACCTTCGAAAACAGGTGAATGTCTCGTTTATAAACAATCCAGGTTTCAGGCTGAAAACATTGATGCGTGGGATGAGCCTTTCTCGTTTCAGTAACTCAGATGAATAAGATCGCTCGGACCGTCTTCAGACCAGAGGCAGCTGAAAAAGCAGCTGATTTCCCCACCCGCACAAATCCCGATGTGCTGCTGTGCATTGGGGTTGGACGTTCTGGAGCAAAGGCGAATGACCAATCGCGTGCAGCCGTTAAGGGAATCGTGCATGCCAGAGAAGGTACAGGACCGGCAGCTAAGGGGCATTGTGTGGCAGTTTATAGTTGCTTTTCCGGTCCCTGCATATGGGCTGGGCGCCCGTTGCCAGCCCCTCGGCTATTGCGAATGGTGTGTCCGTTATCGGGCACGAAATGAAATCAATTATGCTGGCTGGAAAGTTTGCATGACATTTTAATCGAAATGATCAAGTCTATGAACTCCAGGGGACTATACGTATGATCACCATCATCCCTGTCGATACAGAACCACGACACCCTCCGTCGATGCAGTTTGGAAAGACATAGCAGGAATTGGACCCCGACAGTCTCGTGAGTTTGTCAACCTCGATAGGAGACCATTGAACACAATCAACTGTCGGCATCCTTCCGGTGTTCAAAATCTGGTTGAAACGACTGAGAGCATTTCGGCGGAACTTTTTAGTTAGTATCCTGTAATCCTACCATCGTGTCCGAATATTTTTGATTTTCAATGATATTCTCAATCATAAGCCCTTGGCACCGAATCGTCTAATTTGTTGATGGAGATGGACAATCCCGTTTCCTGACGCCCATCTCACAATTATTGACAGCGACTTTCGCATCATTTAGAGTCACCTTCTTCGCACTTGATATGACCGCATCCTGTAAGAAAATATACGGGCTGAACAAGGTCGCTACGCGAATGAAAGGAGGAAGTCGAAAGATCTAGTCGTCGAGCATCGTAGCATGATCCGGAAGGGTATAACAGTACTTCGGCATTCCACTATTCGATGTGAATTGTTCTTTGCGAATCCTTGGTTTCGACGGACAGGAATAAAGAGTTGATACCTAATAAGTTTGCCTGACGTTTCAATGCGGTAATACTCGAAAGAATAAACATTCTCCTTTGCGGCCTATTCCTCGTCTCGGAATTCTCCAACAACGTGGCCCGCAGGAAGGAAAGAATTGCAGTGTCGCTTTTAAAACACTTGCTCGCACGCCGATAGTACCCCAATTTCCGAACACGCTTCGGCCGTTCTGTCTCATTTAGTTCAAATTTTCAATGATTGGACGCGAATCGAGTGAGACGTAACATTCTGCTTCTCGAAATGATGAGACACGATAACGCAATGGGATGATGGCCTCGGATCACTGGAAACTTTTGATTCCTGGCATGTCCAACCGGGCCCGCCTGATAGACTCCGTACAATCTGCCTTTCCGCAATTGTTTTGAGGTATCGCGTTAACCTGAGGTTGCCACTACCGGTATTGAGCAACTCTCTGAGATGGGCTCGAAATGTAGCTAGATGTTCCACGTGTCCTCAAGAGAAGTATGTCGAATGATAGGTGACCGGGAAAAGGTTGAAGGAATGACGATATGGGGTGTGACCTGTGGCAGTTGCTCAGTTTCAGGCGATTTACCGTGGCCTTTCGAAGGCAAAGGTTACCCTATAGCAAACGGGTTCTGTACATAATGATGGCGTCAGATGACTGATAGCCTCTCGATGGTGGAAATCTCGCATCGGATGTGTTCCCACCTTGGTTCTCTGAGTCGCGAACTTCCCATTTGTGGGTTACTGTTAAGATGAATCGAATAGTTCGGCCTTCCAAGAGAGTGCGCTCCCCCTCGGATATACGGGATTCGATGAACAGGATATCTGATAGCCCCTTCGACGACGGGGATACATGGCAACATCATGAGTAATAACTTTCTGGAATATTGAGCAACTGGACTATAGTCTGCTCTTTAATTCGGCCCATTACAGCTTCGCGGGACAATTATTCAGGAGTGTTTTTCTCGTTATCGAAGGAGTGTGAAGTGGGATGGAGATGAAAATTCTTCGTTGCCAAGGTTCCCCGTCCACCAATTCTGAAATGTCCCGCCCGCACGCCAAGCCTAATTAACCTCCACGATTTGGCACGGACCCAGAGCCCCCATTTCCCGAAATGACATGATACAGAAAAGGCCCCTTCAGCACCTGGAAATTTGCTTCATCCTCCAAAACTATAATTCACCAAATTCTCCATCGGGGATTTCCCGCAGGTCCACGGGCTCTTTGATAACGCGAGCGCAGGGAGTGGGGTGGGTTTGTGCGCGGGATGGACTGCCGTAGCGGAAAAAACTTCTTATCGCTGCAGTGTGTCGAGCAGCAGAGTATTATTTAATGCCGCGTTCACGGATCAGGCCTCTCCAATGGAGACTTTGCAGACAAAAACGCCACCGAAATTCAAACTGCAAAGTCACCCTAAATTAACCACCAATAATTTGCCCTTGCACACTGAGGCCAGACACACACATTCCTATTAATCCCATACCGACATTGTATCCCCCTTCCTTGAGCGGGAATTGTCTCCTCCGTTCCGCACCGCCTCACGACCTGGCCGGTGCTCTGCTGGCTCCCCTGCCCGATCCGGAGTATCCATTGCCGTTGCACCTGTTGATTCAGTGTGCTGGAGCCGTCTTTCTCGGCGGGTAATCCGCGCGCCCACCCGGCCCCCTCGCTCTCGAAACCAGCACCGCCCCTCCACACAAACCATCATCTCGGCACTTACCCCCCTCCGGCCACCGGCGCGCTGTCGCCCTGCCGCGCAAGAACAGCAGGCCCACGAGAGGGACCATGGTCCACACTGTCCACAGCACCATGACAACCTCGATATCACGCTCAAACTCGCCCACCTTCTCCGCCGGAAGTCGATCCCGTTCCACTTCAGCGTCACAATTGGGCCAGAAATTAAAGGGCCTTTTCAAGTTCACCCACGTCAACAGTATCACGAATAGCAGCTCTCTGAAATCGCAGGGCACAGATTCTTCGTCAACAGAACATTTGCCGAGATTGCCGACACCGCCTTCGGAAAAGAACAGCTCTTTGACCGGCGGTGGAGGAGGGAATTTGAATCCCTTTGCGCTTCATGGCGGATCTTCGTCATCCCAGCATGGTCGCAATGGCACGAGTACCGGAAATTCGAGCGCCGATGGCATGGACTCTGTAGCCGGAGAATCCCTCAACATCTCTGAATCAGAAGAACTTAAACCGCCCCCCTCTCCACCTCATTCTCCCACTTCCGTCTTCAAAAAGCACTTGCGGCGAGTCGCTTCTGCGCCCAATGCCCACGGTCTCCTCGGCGCCTTTTCTTCCTCCCCGTCTTCCAAAATAGCTACTGCCACGCTGCCTACCCCGAGCATCGCCGTCGGCAATGAAGGCGCCACGCGGAAAGCGTCACCACTTTCTGCCAAGCAGGGGATCGTGCGTCCACCTACGGCCGATGGAATTCCGCGGGATGGTCTGACGGGCGATGCGAAACAGAATGGGTATTTATTGCCTGTGCCTGCTATCAAGGATAATGATCGGCCGGGGCGATTACAGAAGACGGCGACTTTTCGGAGGACCTATTCGAGTAATTCGATTAAAGTGAGGAATGTGGAGGTTGGACCGTCGAGTTTTGAAAAGATAAAGTTGTTGGGGAAAGGGGATGTTGGTAAAGTCTACCTTGTCCGAGAAAAGAAGTCAACTCGACTATTCGCTATGAAAGGTACCACTTTCCTCCAAAGGCTACAGCCCTCCTGGTGCCTTTGCCTTGTTAATTTCGATCCTATCATTTCCGCCATCCCTCTCCTATTTTCTCCGTTTCAAACACTGATCTCTCCAGTCCTAAGCAAAACCGAAATGATAAAACGAAACAAAATTAAACGCGCCCTCGCGGAACAAGAGATCCTCGCAACTTCGAACCACCCCTTCATAGTAACCCTCTACCACTCGTTCCAATCCGAAGACCACCTCTATCTTTGCATGGAATACTGCATGGGTGGTGAATTCTTTCGAGCCCTACAAACTCGTCCGGGGAAATGTATCCCTGAAGAAGACGCCCGTTTTTACGCTGCCGAAGTCATTGCTGCCCTCGAGTACCTGCATCTCATGGGGTTCATTTACCGGGACTTGAAACCAGAGAATATCCTGTTGCATCAGAGTGGACATATTATGCTTTCGGATTTTGATTTATCGAAACAGAGTGATCCCGGCGGGAAGCCGGCGATGGTGGCGATGGTGACGCAGGGAGGAAGGAGTAGAGGGGATTCTATTGGGGCGGGGTTTGCGTTGGATACGAAGAGTTGTATTGCGGATTTTCGGACAAATTCGTTCGTTGGGACCGAGGAGTATATCGCCCCCGAAGTGATCAAGGGGTGTGGACATACTAGTGCTGTAGACTGGTGGACCCTCGGCATCCTAATCTACGAGATGCTTGTAACTCTCCCCTTCCTGATTCGCCTTCTTCTCTGCTGCCTCTTTCTATTCCAGAATTTCAGGCTAACGGAGGGATGCGGCAGTACGGCACAACCCCCTTCAAAGGCAAAAATCGTAACGCAACATTCTCCAACATCCTCCGCAACGAACCCCCCTTCCCCGACTTCCCCGCACGCCACGCCACCTCAAACCTGTGTAAATCTCTGATTCGCAAACTCCTTTGCAAAGACGAACATCGCCGACTAGGCTCCCACGCTGGCGCAAGCGACGTAAAATCGCACCCATTCTTTCGGACCACGCAATGGGCTTTGTTACGACATATGCGGCCGCCTATGATCCCGACGCAGGGCAAGGGTGTTGACGCTGTCAACTTTCGGAGTTTAAAGGAGAGTGAGAGTGTGGATATTAGTCGCGGACGAGGTCCTGCGGAGGGGGATGTTACGGAGAAACAGGGGGATGTTCTGGATCCTTTTGGAGACTTTAATTCTGGTAAGTCCCCATCTTGGGGTTTGGGGGCGGGTAACCTAATTGGTGCCTTTAGTGACGCTCCATTACGATGGAGATGAGTATAATTCTGATGAACAATTGTATGTTCGAGATCATCGGATACCAGAGGCTTGACGGCGACGATGACGATGAAATTTTGCAAAAGCTACCGCTTTCTCTGACTTTGCGTTTTCCCGAGGACCTATCGAGCTGGGTCGTCTTGTCTGATTAGACATGGGGAAATGTTATGTGAGTTTATGGATATTCACGGAGAAGGTATGATTGGAGGATCCCTCCTTTATCTTCCGTTTTTCCTGGTTTTCTTGGTTGTGGCTTTTGGTGTATACTAGACGGTTTAGAGACGATGGCAGCAAGGCTCCCTTTCCCCTCAACGCTTTATTTCCTTAAAAATCCAAAATTTCTGTACGAGCATTTGGTGGATGTATATAGCCTAACATTTTCTTTTCGCAATTTTGCATTTTAGCGAATTAGTAGCAACGTTTCATAGCAATTGCGGACAAGGTAACCTGCAAAATCGGGGCACACCACTGGATTTGACATGAGATTTCCTTGTCCTATAACTCAACACCAAAAACAGCTAAGGAGGAAACTCCAAACTCCTCACCACACTTTTCTCTCCAAATCTCTCAAAAATATTACAATTCCCATTCCTCATCCTCATCACCCTCACCACCACCATCCCACCCCGCCTCAAAATCCTTCTTAGCCGCCTCGAGTCCACAAACCCTCTCAATCTCCATTCCCCCACCTCTCGCACAGATCTTCTTAACAAACGCATCCCCCTCAACGTTCCACGCAGCCACTACCTTCCCCCCACAGGCTGAGCAGTATTCACTGGCTCGGCCTGAAAGACAATGTTGTTCCCAGCTCGAGAGGTGTCCGCGGATTTGATGGGGGGTGGTGCCGAACGTCGCCGTGTTTTCGGAGGCAGAAGAAGGAACTGGAGCGAGAGCAGCAAGCGGGTGTTGGAGGATTGTGATGTAGAGTTCTGTTGCGATTGAGGATGCGAGGTTTGCTATTCCGGGCCGAGTAACTGTACACTGTTGATCTAACGTCGCATTATCGGTGCTCTACCGGTCAGATAACCCGTTTTAGTAGTAGGCCAGATTGGCCCGGCAAGTTGATAGAGTTGAGTGGTTTTTGGGCGGTACATTGGTGGGGGAAACGATATCAGAACAGAAATAACACCCTAACCTGTCCCTTTGGGTCGGAAGACCATGTCTCATGACGACAAACGAGTCAAATCCCACAGCGGCATTGATAACGAGTTTATTGTATGCCGTTGCAACGAGTGTGGGGAACCATCTCGCTTCCCTTGTGTCTACGAGAAGAAACACGACGTCTGCCCATTTCATAATCCCCAGGAAGGTCTGGTAATCCTGTTCAATAAACGACGCTGGATGATCTGGCATCGGGATCGTTAATGGACATGCCTCCACATGCTACCGCAAACCTCAGCAACGCCACAAAAACAATGAAAAAACATGGATAGAGTTTATAGAAAAGGAGGGCATACAATGCTAGGATCGATTCTCGTCATTGCGGAGGCAGCGGCGTTGACTTTGAAAGTTTCTCCGGAAAGGCAGTCTTCAAATGTGTACAAATTTTGTCTCGCAGGATTCGAAAACGAAACAATTCCATTATCCAGAATCTTAAACTGTTGCACTCCCCATCCCTAGAAACCCATCAGCCAGTCCATCCTCAAAGAAAAAGTCGCCCTATTGCGGGGGCGGGGACGTCCGCGGGGTACCATGAGCGTGCGCACCACACCACAACCTAACGTCCCCATGCCCAAAACAGCCACATTCGCCCTCTTTATAACATCAAGATCAATCCCCTGCGCAACCCTCCATCTCATCAAATTATTATTTAAATCCCTCGCCTCGGCGATCCGGCGTTTCGGGTCCATGGCAGTACTGAGATCGTGGTGGCGTACAATGGGTCTGCCTTGTTTATCGATTTCCCAACGTGCTCGGATACGTAATTTTAGGGGTTCTGTTTGGCGGAGGGTCAGGATGGAGGAGGTTCCGTGGCTACGGTACGAGAGGATTTGCAGGTGCGCGATGGTTGGTGGGAGAGTGGGGTGTAGGGCCAGAAAGGATAGGAGGTTTTGGAGCGGTTGTCCTTCTTCGGTGGGAGAGGGGTTGAGGTAACCGATGTAAACCTGCGCCCTGTTAGCCCATTTTATGCACGGGGAGGAGGGAAGAACGATAGGTGGAAGGAATTCGGGGTCGCCCAGACATCCCAGCGCGTCGACTTTCCATTCCGATTCCGAGATTTTGGATATGGCAAAGAAGCCGCGTTGTTCTGCCGGCGCACGCTCAATATAGCCCTCCACAGCCCGCAAAATTTCGTCCTGAACACTTGTAGTCGATAGAACTTCCCATTTGGAGGGCAAGGTAGGACAACTTAGTTGATGATCAAACGTGTACTTTTTCAAATTGGCGTAGCAAAGCAAATTAAACGGCGTCAACAATGCAGGACAGCGTAACACCTCTTCCGCCTTGGTCTCAAAGATATCCAAATACTCCTATTAGCGTATTCCGACAGATATTGGGGGGTTACATTGTCTTGGAGGAATTTTGCTGCGGCACCGGCTTGAGTGCGATATTCCTCCTTTGTGTTGAAGTTCACCGTCCACCCTCGCGCAGCCGCGCTGCCATCAGGAACCCTACAAGTTAGCCTCCACCAAAATGGCGCAAAACACGGACTGCTCATGGGGGAAGGTGAGAGGGAAGGGGTACATGGTGCCATCAAAGGCGCCGGCAGCGAGCTCGAGGAGTCCGCCCGGGTCGGTTGCGCGCAGGGGAGTCGTGTAGAATGCGGTTGAGGGCTGTGGAGTGGCATCGAGTTTCCAGACTTGGAGCTTGAGGGACGACAGTTTGAACCAGAACGAGCGGTCAATGTGCCATGTCAGCGACGAGAATTTGAGCGGCGTTGCTGAAGAGAGCGGAGTGGCAGTGGACATGGCTGGTGATGTTGACGGGCCGACACAGATACGATGATCCGCCGGCGCCGGCTGGTTGGCTGGTCGGCGCCGCATCCATTTGCGACCCGTGCACACGAGTCATGAGATGAACACCTTTACAACCCATCACCACAACATCCAAACCTCCGCACAGACGAGGTTGCAAAGTTGTGTTAAAAAAGTACCTGGAGCGGTCCACAATTCTCCGTGCACCTCTTAAACTTATGGGCAAATTGCCGAGCCAGCGAATTTAAAAATTTCTAACTTGGTTGGATTGGATCTTCTTGCAGACGACTCTGTCCGTTATTATATCCCAATAGGGGTTCAGGAATCTACATGGGGCTATTGTCTCAACTCACCTTTGAATAATATGCTCGTGGCACCCTTCGGGAATGTCCGTGCAAGTAATTGCGTTGTACAGCCGTCCAGATACTTCACTATGCCCCGAATTGGAAGAAGCAATTGAGGAAAAGAAGGGTAGGCAGTGTCCTGATTTCAAATTATTGCCACGCTTTGGAGTACTCAAATGCGATATCCGCCAAAAGTTCTCCCAAAAGCTTATTTTCCAAACTTATTTGCCAAAGCAGTACGGCGTATCGCAACCCATCCTTTCGTGCATTGGAATTCCCAATCGCCAATTCTCCTGTTATCCGGGGATACTTCATTGACAGATCCACACGGATGGCCGTCAACCGTTTTCAGGAAACATTGAGAGTGGGAGAAGGAGTCTATGAAAAAATCCATGAGGATTATTCTGCCTCATCCAATGTATCCGATCTCAATCTCATCGCTCAATTGTCCTTGGGATATTCCCCATCGTTTTTTTCGCACTTTCAGATCTCCAATATCTCATGACGATAGCTGGCCCTGGACTGATCCGGCAGCCCTATGAGACAATGGTGCATTAGGACTCGCTCGCCAGAGTCGTGGAAATCTAATCGGAGGTGTTTACTGTCGCAAAAGGCATTGGACATGTATCAAAAAGGAAAGGAAATGATGGGAAAAAAAATGAAAAACAATCTTCCCGTTTCCAAAAGGCCGCGATATTTCATCTCAGCTCATTTTGGTTCAAAGATCCTATATTCACAAGGCATGGCGTTTGCTCTCTTATCGCACGACTGTAACCTATTTCCATAGTTCCGACGGAAAAAGTCAAAAATATCGATTCCATGACTCTATTTTGATTCGATCTTAAAGCAAAGAACAAAAACATAGAATATTCAATTGGATTGCGATTTCCTAGCATATACGCAGATTCCTGCACGCCGCTTTCCGAAGCCATCCTGCATGTCCAGACTCACAACCTCAAAAGTCCAAGAATACCGAACTACCAAGTTTTCGCTGAAAGGATTTTGCTAAGCGAGAAGGAAAGGGATATACTTTTGCACCTACTCTCGCATAAATCTCCCCAGGCTTCCCCATTTACACATTCTAGTATCGGGCCTCGTCCGCTTACGGAAATGGGCTAAGGAAGGATGCGAAGCTAGACGAGTTTCAAATGCGTTCCACATTCATGGGTGGTCTAACATGGGCTACTTTTCTGCCTAGCAAAAAGCAAATGACAAAAGGTTTTCCCTGTAAGATGTGACAAATCGACTTCCTAAAATCAAGATAGCACCAGTTCAAATTCAGATCTGTTTGATGTTGTCCCATCT
>Ga0335076_10007189_pt1 | contig 11219 bp, 10 predicted proteins | sample Lox_Sample_25_FD_206717 | JGI IMG/M metagenome (GOLD analysis project Ga0335076, IMG submission 206717) | Soil microbial communities from Loxahatchee National Wildlife Refuge, Florida, United States - Lox_Sample_2.5 | ecosystem: Environmental > Terrestrial > Soil > Wetlands | place: USA... | reverse complement strand
TGGGCCAGGTCGGGGAAGCTCATCGGCGCGGCGCCGCCTTCACGCCTTGTCGAGCGCCGCAAGCTCGCCGGGCAGCGCATAGGCCCATTGGGTGATCGAGCCGGCGCCGAGGCAAACGACATAGTCGCCCGGCTGAGCCAATGAGCGCACCAGCGCCGCCAGCTGATCCGGCGAAGGCAGCGCGAGCGCGTGGCGATGGCCATGCGCGGCGATCGCGGTCGCCACCGCCTTCTTGTCCACGCCCTCGATCGGCGGCTCGCCGGCAGGGTACACGTCGGCGACGATCACGGTGTCGGCGTCATTGAAGCAAGTGGCGAAGGCGTCGAACAGGGATGCAAGGCGGGTGAAGCGATGCGGCTGCACGACCGCGATCACCTTGCCCTCGGTCGCGGACCGCGCCGCCTTCAGCACCGCTGCGATCTCGACCGGATGGTGGCCGTAATCGTCGAAGACGGCGACGCCGTTCCATGTCCCGGTGCGGGTGAAGCGGCGCCTCACGCCGCCGAAACTGCCGACCGCCTTGCGGATGACGTCAATCGGCGCTCCGAGCGCGTGGGCGACGGTGATCGCCGCAGTCGCATTGAGCGCGTTGTGCCGGCCGGGCATCGGCAGCGCGAGGTCGTCGATGAAGGTCGCCTTACCCGTCGCCCGTTCGCGGATCAGTACCGAAAAGCGGGTGAGGCCGCCGGCGAGATTGACGTCGAGCAGGCGCGCGTCGGCCTGCGGGTTCTCGCCGTAGGTGACAACGCGGCGGTCCTCGATCCGCCCGACCAGCTCCTGCACGGTCGGATGGTCGAGGCACATGACGGCGAAGCCGTAGAACGGCAGGTTCTCGATCAGCGCCAGAAAGGCCTCCTTGATGGCGTCGAAAGTCTTGAAGTGGTCGAGGTGCTCGGGATCGATGTTGGTGACCACCGCGATGTCGGCCGGCAGCTTAAGGAAGGTGCCGTCGCTTTCGTCGGCCTCGACCACCATCCAGTCGCCGGCGCCGAGCCGGGCGTTGGCGCCATAGGCGTTGATGATGCCGCCGTTGATGACGGTCGGATCGAGACCGGCCGCCTCGAGCAGGGCGGCGATCAGCGCGGTGGTGGTGGTCTTGCCGTGCGTGCCGGAGATCGCGACGCATTGCTTGAGCCGCATCAGCTCGGCGAGCATCTCCGCTCGGCGGACGACCGGAATGCGCCGCGCCCGCGCCGCCGCCACCTCGGGATTGTCGCGCTTGACCGCCGAGGAGACGACCACCACCGCCGCCTGGCCGAGATTGGCCTTGTCGTGGCCGACATGGACGGTCGCCCCCTTTTCGCGCAGGCGCTTGACGTTAGCGTTGTCGGAGAGGTCCGAGCCTTGCACCTTGTGGCCAAGATTGATCAGCACTTCGGCGATGCCCGACATGCCAATGCCGCCGATGCCGATAAAGTGGATGGGGCCGACCTGGCTCGGCAGTTTCATGTCCGGCTTATCTCCCGCGCGGCCCGCGGACCGGCCCGGCGCATCGGCGGGAGGGAATAGGCCAGTTCGGGCGCTTTTGGAAATGGGCCCGGGGCCGCGACCAGAGTCTGCGCGGCGACGCAAAATCGTTGAAGATGACGTTTGACTGTGATATTCTGGTCAGCATGACCAGAATTGTAAAACCATCCGCTCCGGCCAAGCCGGCGAAGCCGCGTCGGGCGGGCGATCCGCGATTGGTCCGCTGGCCGTTGCAGGACGCCAAGGCACGTTTCAGCGAAGTGGTGCGCCGCGCTCGCAGCGAGGGACCGCAGCTCGTCACCGTGCATGGCCGCGATGAAGTGGTCGTTATTGCGGCTGAGGAGTTCCGGCGTCTCAAAGGCGAGCTTACCGGAGACGCGCTAATCGCCGCGATGCAGGCCTCGCCGCATCGCGATATCGACATTGAGCCCAAGAGCGCGCCGATGCCGGTGCGCGAGGTCGCTTTGTGACGGGCTGGCTCCTCGACACCAACGTCCTGTCGGAGCTGCGCCGTCTCAGACCAGAACCCAAAGTCCTCGCTTTTGTCGCCTCGCAACCGCTCGACCTGCTTTACGTCAGCGCGGCGAGCCTCGCCGAAATCAGATTCGGCATCGAACTTGTCCCCGACGCTGCCCGCCGCGCCGAACTGAACGACTGGCTCGCGCACAAGGTGCGGCCGATGTTCGACCAGCGTGTGCTGCCGATCACCGAGGATATCATGCTCAAGTGGCGGCTGCTGGTCGAAGATGGCCGAAAGGTTGGCCACACCTTCTCGCAGCCCGATCTGATCATCGCCGCGACCGCGCTTCATCACGGCCTCACTGTCGTGACCCGCGACGTGAGCGACTATCAAAAGGCGCATGCGCCCGTGCTCAATCCCTGGCTCGGCGCGGAGCCGACGAGCGGGTCGTGACAACTATTTTGGAGCGCCGATGGACCGGCGCTTTCTTAACCTCACAGAGTCGAGCGGTCGATCGCCCGCTCCGCCTGGGCGATGCTCTCCGGCCGCCCGACATGCACCCAAAGGCCGTCGAGGCGGACGCCGTACAGCCGGCCCTTGGCCGCCGCGGCATGAAAGAACGGCGCCAGCCGAAAGACCTCCGTCGGCTCGGTGGCGAACAGCCCAGGCTTGACGATCCCGACGCCGGTATAGACGAACGGCGCGACATGGCGGGGCTCGCGCGGCTCAAGCCGGCCGTCGTGGGCCATGGTGAAATCGCCCGGCCAGTCGACGCCCACCGCTCCGGCGCCGGCCGCGACCAGGAGGAGAATATCCATCGCCGCCGGATCGAATGCGGCGGCAAGACGGGCGAGGTTCGACCGCGGGCCCTCGATCCAGAAAGCGTCGGTGTTGCAGATGAGGAACGGGTCGGCGCCGATCAGCGGCAGCGCGCGCTTGATCCCGCCGCCCTGATCGAGAAGTTTCGCCCGCTCATCGGAGATGATGATCTTCGGCGGCCCCCGGCGCGCGGCGAGATGCGCCTCGATCTGGTCGGCGAGCCAGTGTACGTTGACGACCGCCCGCTCGACGCCGTTTTCCGCCAGCCGATCAAGGCAATGGTCGATCAGCGCGCGGCCGCCGACCTTGATCAGCGGCTTCGGCAGCTTCTCGGTGATCGGCCGCATCCGAACTCCGAGTCCGGCGGCGAACACCATGGCCGTCTTCGGAACCGGCGGGCTCATCGGCGGATCCTCGGCGATCTGACTTCAAGAATCGGACTGGACGGGAGGCGGGCCGAGCGCCCGCGGCAAGTGGTTCTGATACCAGAGCGCAAGCGGCCGAAGCAACGGATGGGCGAGGTTGCGGGCGAGGTAGCGCTCGATCCGCGGCAGGTGGCGGAGGTACTCCGGCTTGCCGTCCCGCTTGTCGAGGCGGGCGAAGATGCCAAGGACCTTGGTCGCCCGCTGGGCCCCCATGGCCGCGTAAGCTGCGGCGAAGCCCTTGGCGTCGAAGGCGGGGTCGGCTGCGGTCCTGCGCCGCATATAGAGGGCGGCGAGGCGCATCTCGAGATCCTCCGGCACATCGACGCGCGCGTCCTGCAGGAGCGAGACGACGTCATAGGCCGGCGGCCCGAGCACCGCATCCTGAAAATCGATCATGCCGATCCTTTTCAGCCCCTGCCGCTCGGCCAGCCAATGCAGGTTGGGCGAATGAAAGTCGCGCAGCGTCCAGGTGGTCGGCTGAGCCAGGATCGGCCCTAGCAGCTCGCGCCAGATCGCCAGAAACTGCATCCGCGCGCCGGTCGCCGGCGTCACCCGTGCGACCGCCGGCGCATACCAGTCGAGCGCGAGTTCGACCTCGACCAGCATCGCCTCGACGTCGTAGACCGGCAGGGCGTAGGATTCCTCGCCGACCGGCAACGTCTCCGGCACCCGCCGCCCATGCAGATCGACGAGGAGCGCAAGCGCCTCGGCGTAGCGCATGCTGTCGGGAACGCCGGCCTCGGCGATTGTGGCCGAGCCGAAGTCCTCGATCAGCGCCAGACCTTCCTCGACGCTGTAGGCGATGAGCGCGGGCGTGGAGTAGCCGAGCCCGCGCAAGCCGTCGGCCATGGCGACGAAGGCGCGGATGTCCGGCGAGAGCTTGGCGATCGCCGCATAGGGCTTGCCGTAGCGCAGGATCGGCCCGTCGCGGCGAGGCGGCGAGATCATCAGGATCGCCGTCGCGCCGCTGTATTTGGTCAGCCGCTCGTAAGCCCGAATGGAAGCGTCCCCCTGGAGGAATTGGCGCCTCACGCCGCTCCAGCCGGCGCGCTTCATCAGCCTCGCGACCCCGAGCGCCAGCGCCAGGCGGCGGCTCACGGTCCCTTTTCCGCGCAGGGTCAGCAGGCGAAATTCCGGACCTCGGCCCGGATCGAAGCTGATCTCGACTTCGAGCCGGTCGGCGGGCAGCGCTTCGGCGATCCGCTCCGGCCATTCGACGATCGCGATCGCATCGGCGACGGTTTCGTCCCAGCCGAGATTGTCGAGTTCGCGAATTCCGCGCAGCCGGTAGAAATCGGCGTGGACCACCGGTCCTCGCGGCGACTCATAGACCTGCATCAGGGTGAAGGTTGGGCTCGGCGCCTCGAGGTCGCGCACCCCGGTGAGCGCCCGGAGCAGACCGCGGGCGAAGGTTGTCTTGCCCGCGCCGACATCGCCGGTCAGGCCAACGAAGTCGCCGGGCCCGAGCCAGGCCGCCTGCGCCGCGGCGATCTCCAGAGTCGCCGCCTCGTCGGGCGCTTCGAGGGTCCAGACGCTGGCTCTCTCGTTCTCCTCGGCGCGACTGGCCATGCCCATCTATTGCGCCGTCCGCTTCTCGGCGGACGTGGCCGCTTCGGCGGAGCCCTGCGTCGTGGTCGGGTCGACGGGAAAGATGCAGGTGACCGTTGTCCCCTCGCCGGGCGCGGTGTCGATCAGCACCCGGCCGTGATGCAATTCGGCCATCGCCCGCACGATCGACAGGCCGAGGCCGGGGCCGCGATGACGCGAGCCGTTGGGAAAGGTCTCGAACCGATCGAACACGCGATCGATCATCTCGGGGGGAATCCCGCGTCCGCGATCGCTGACCTTGAACACGATCTCAGACCCGCGCCGCATCGCCGCCAGCGTAACCGTCTGGCCGGCTTCAGAATAGTTGATCGCGTTGGAGAGCAGATTGAACAGGACCTGGCGCACCCGCCGGCCGTCGGCCCTCAGCGACCCGACGCCATCGGTCATGACGATGCGCAATTCGATCGCCGCATCGCTCAGCCGGTCCTGGACGCCCGTCGCCGCCGCCTTCATCGCCTCGGCGACGTCGACGTCCTCGAGCCTCAGCTCGAGCGCCCCAGCGTCGATCGACGCCAGATCGAGAATGTCGTCGATGATGGCGAGCAGGGCGTGCGACGAATCGGTGATGAACCCGGCGTATTCGAGCTGCTTCGGGTTGAGCGCGCCAACGCCGCCGGCGGCCAGAAGCTGGGTGAAGCCGATGATGTTGGTGAGCGGCGTGCGCAGCTCGTAGGAGACGTGGTTGACGAAATCGTTGCGCAGCCGTTCGGCGTCGACCAGCGCCTGATTGCGCTCGGTCAGAGCCCGCTCGACGTTGACGCCGGCGGTCACGTCAAGAAAGGTCATCAGCGTCGCCCCATCCGGCAAGGGAAGCGCGGCGCAATCGAGGATCAGCCCGTCGATCCGCTCGATCCGCGCCGCCCGGCTTTCGCGGTGGTCGGGAAGATCGACGATCATCGCGGTGAGGTCGTCGAACAGCTCGGGCCTGCGGCAGAGCGGCTTGCAGGCGCGCGCGATTTCGTCGATGTGCGGCCGGGCGCGCAGGAGAGCCGGGTCGATCCGCCAGAGTTCGGCGAAAGCCGGGTTGAACAGCTTCAGCCGCCCGTCGGCGCCGAACGCCGCCACGCCCTCCTTGAGTGCGTCGAGCGTTTCGCCCTGCACGTGGGTGAGCGTGTTGACCTGGGACGCGAGCGCGTAGCTTTGCGTCGCGTCGTCGTAGAGATAGGTGACGCCCCCTTTCGGATTGGGGCTCGCGGCGACCCTGAGCGCCCGGCCGTCAGGCAGATGCCAGACCGTCTCGCTCGGCTCGATCGCGCGATAGGCGTTCAACTGCTGGGCCTTCCACGCCAGAAAATCGACCTGCTCCGGCAGTTGCCCCATCGCGCGCAGCCGATCGAGGATTTCGCCGTCGGTCGGCCCCTGATCGAGAAAGGCGGGCTCGAGCGACCAGATTTGCCGATAGGCGGCGTTGTACAGGGTGAGCCGCTTGGACTTGTCGAAGATCGCAACCGCGGTCGAGAGCCGGTCGATCATGCGCGAATAGTCGTTCTCGTTGCGCTCCATCTCCCCCTTGAGCGCCTCGATTTCGGAAATGTCGCGGGCGACGCCGGCGGAGCCGACCGCCGTGCGCGCTTCGGCCGCCTCGAAGGTTCGCCGCTCGCCGCCAACCACCGCCGATGCACGGCGTTTCCAGGCGCCGGTCTCGGAGATCGCCGCGGCCGCTTCGCGGCGCACGATCGGATCGAACAATTCGCTGCCCTGCTCGATCGCCGCTTGGTCGTCGGGCGCGTCGACGGCGCGGCCGTAGGAAGGGTTGCACCAGATGATCCGCCCGGCGGCGTCGCGAGTCCACGCCGGCATGTCGGCGACCGCGAGCGCGCGGCGCAGTCCGTCTAGGGCGGCCTCGGACACAGCGAACTGATCTCGCATCTCAGCCAATTGAAGCCGCTCACCGGAAACGTCGCGGATGCGCATGACGGCGCTGCCGCTGACCGGCCGTCCGTCAAGCTCGAGGTGGCGACCGCGCAGGCTGACCACGGCGGCTGCGAAGGCCTCGCCGCGGGTCAGCAGGCGCTCCGTGGCCTCCTCGACCTTGGCCGCCTCCGCGGGCTCGAGCCATGAGCCAAAGCCGAGCACCCGCGACGGGAGGGGCGAATCGGCGATGAGGGCGAAATCGCCCTCGATGGTCGGCTCGGCGTCAGGCCGGTCCCAGGAGATCAGGATTTGCGATTCGCTGCGCAGCATCAGCGCCGCACGGTCGAGCTTCGCGTTGGTCCGCGCCAATTCGGTCTCAAGCTCGCGAACGCGGCGGGTCCAAATCCTGCGGCCGATCAGATGCAGGACGGCGGTGATCGTCGCCAGCAGCATCAGCGTCAGGATGGCGAGGCCGGCGACATTGGCTTGCACGGACGCCATGTCGAACGAGAGCCGGGCCGGCGTGTCGAGCGGCTGGGAGACGTCCTGGGCGCAGGCCAGCGCCCCGGCAAGCAGATAGAGCGCTAGGCCCGACGCGGCGGTGGCCGCGCCCGCCCGGTCGAACCTTCGCGCTCGTCCGCCGATCCCGGGGCGCCCGGCCGCGCTGAACCCCCGCAACGAATCGCCTCCTCGAGAACCCGGCGAGGCTGTCTCGCGCCCGCCGGGCCGTGCGCCGACCGCCCCCTCCGCCAGGAGGTCCGAATCAGCTCGCCCTAGGCTTACGAAAAGTTTGGCGCAAAGTCGTTAACCAAGGCGGGTCCGAACCGAGGAACGGCGGCGGCCGCTCTTTGTTTGGCCAGCGCGCCCGCGGAGGCGTCCTTCCTCGAGGCGGCGGCCGATCCGTCACTCGATGATGTCGAACCGAAACGCTTGGCGAAGGTCCGCGACCGGCAGCCGGCTTCCGCCCGAAATGGCCGACACGGCGCGCCAGACCGCTTCGATTTCGTAGTGGCCAGCGGACAATCCGGCGGGAACCGGAGCCACGACCATCGCCCGCCACGCCAGGCTTGACGGCATGGTGACGCCCGACATCCGCATCCGGGTGTAGTCGATTTCGAGAATAAACCGACGGTCCACGCGAGAGAACTGGCTGACCTGGACCTTGTCGGGCGAGTCCAGCACCGGACCAATGCTGACCGCCTTCAGCTCCGCTGTCTTGCTGAACTCTGCGCTCGATCTCCCGCTCAGCGCAGCCAAGGCGGCGCTAAGCGATTCAGGACTCGTCGGCGCGTCCGCGACGACGCCGACCGTCGCCGCCGTTTCCCAAACCGCATTTGGCCTGCGGGCGTCGAATAGCAGCCGCAACACGGTGAAGGTCGCGCTCTGTGGGTTCGCCGCCGCTGTGCGCGCCGGGTCCATGAACAATAGACCCCCGATCACAAAGTTGCGGCGCGACAGCTGGAGCACAAGGTCAAACGCGCGCGACAACCCTGCGGCGAACGACGAACAGCCCGGCAAATCCGGCGATCATGAGCACCCATGTCGCAGGCTCCGGAATCGCCTTCGCGAAACCGCCGACAAGATCCGCGTATTGCGGATCGGTCGGTTCCTCAAGATACTCCTCTATGTCCTGCACTTGGCCGGTTGTTGTGTTGTATTCCCACGTGAATCCAGCGTCGAAACCCTGCAACGACCCGTCGGCGTTGAGGCTGACCAGCCATGTTGTGAAGGAGATGTTTCCCGAGCTGCTTGGATTGTCTTCGAAATTCAGGGTGTCGGCGGTAGTCTGATTGCCCAGCCCAAACGCCGGGTCGACATTCTCCGCATCGTTCGGAGGGTTCGTCATGTTCCAGTACCACGCAGATTGTCGGCCCACAGGTAGTTGTATCCGTTTGGCGGCGGGTCCACGTAGGGCGCCGTCAGAAACTGACCAGCGGCATTCTGAGCTTTGCCGTTGTCGGCGGTGACGATCTGGTACCAGTTGAATTGAGTTTCATTGCAAGCCGCCGCGGCGGCGGCGAGCGTCGGCGGATTTCCGGTCGTGCTGGTGAATCCTCCGGAGATGCCCATGTCAACGCCCTGGGCGTTCACCGTGATCGTGCCGACCTGCGTCATGCCGCAGCTGATGGGGATCGTCAGCGCCCGTGCGTCGCTTGCGCTCAGGGCGAGAGCGCCGACCGCAATCGGGGCCGCAAGGCAAAGTCCAATAAATCCAGTCTTTCCAGTCATTGCATCCTCCCCGTTTCCCCGAACTCTATCGAAGCGATCGAACGCCGAATGCGGGCGGTGCGCCGTGCTCTTGGGGGTCGGTGTTGGGGCCTCGCGGCGGCGCCGACTCTCGCGGCAGGCGCCCTATCGCTTCGCCCAATCGAACTGAACGCGACTCGATCCAACTTCCCCCGAAGGATCGCATCCCAGCGTTTCGCCAGGGCAGGTTAGGCCCGGCGCGGCTCAATTATCAACAATGAAAAATAGGTGGACTCGCGTAGGGGTTGCGCCCGAATCGCCGCGGTCAGCGCCGGCGCGCCTACCGCACGAGGCCGACGATGTCCTTGATCGCGTCCATGTTCGGCCGCGCGATGATGCGCGCCTTTTCCGCTCCCTCGGCCAGCACGGAATCGGTGAATGCCGGATCTTCCGCGAGCCGCAGCATCTCGGCGCGGATGGGCGCGAGCTTGGCGATGGCGAGGTCGGCGAGCGCGGTCTTGAAAGCGGAGAACTGAGCGCCGCCGAAGCGCGCGAGCACGCTCTCCTTCGACTCATCGTTGAGGGCGGCGAAAATGCCGACCAGGTTATCGGCTTCAGGACGGCGCGCGAGTCCCTCGACATCACCCGGCAGCGGCTCGGGATCGGTCTTGGCCCGGCGGATCTTCTGGGCGATCGTGTCGGCGTCGTCGGTGAGCGCGATATAGGCGTTCTCCGAGGTGTCGGACTTCGACATTTTCTTCGCCCCGTCGCGCAGGCTCATGACGCGGGTGGCCGGCCCGTGGATCAGCGGCTCAGGCAGCGGAAAATAGGCATCGCCATGGCCGTGGGCGGCGATCGAGGCGGAGAAGTCGTTGTTGAACTTCTGCGCGATGTCGCGCGCGAGCTCGAGATGCTGCTTCTGGTCGTCGCCGACCGGCACATGGGTCGCGCGATAGACCAGAATGTCCGCCGCCATCAGCACCGGGTAGTTGAACAAGCCGACTGACGCGTTCTCGCGGCCCTTGCCGGCCTTCTCCTTGAACTGGGTCATCCGCTCGAGCCAACCCATGCGCGCGACGCAATCGAACACCCAGGCCAGTTCGGCGTGCTCGGCCACCCGGCTCTGGTTGAAAACGATGTTGGCCTTGGGATCGATGCCGCAGGCGAGAAAGGCCGCGGTCACCTCGCGGGTGGCGCGTTGAAGCTGTGCTGGTTCGTGCGGCTGCGTCATCGCGTGCAGGTCGACGACGCAATAGATGCACGGATGGGTCTTCTGCATCTCGACGAAGCGCTTGATCGCGCCGAGATAGTTGCCGAGGTGCAGGTTGCCGGTCGGCTGAACGCCAGAGAACACGCGTTCGGGAAACTTCGCCATTATATTCCGTTTGAGGTCGGTATTTGCGGGGCGGCCCTTATGACAACGCGGAGAACGCCGCGCAAGAGGCGAAAGGCGCGCGCTGGTCAGCGGCCCCCTTCCCGCTCGCCGACGGCGAGATCGACCATGATCTCACCCGCCAGCCGCTCGAGCGCCTTGCGCAGGTCGTCGAGCTCGAGCCCCTCGGGGACGCTAAGGCGCGCGTTGGCCCGAAACATCTGGGCGCCGGTGAACGGCTCGCCCTCGAGCCCGCTTGCAAATTCCTCGATATTGACGCCGAGGCGGGTCAGCGCCTGGGTGACGTCGCGTACGATGCCCGGCCGCTCGCGGCCGAGGATGTCGAGCGTGACCCGCCGGCCCGGCTTGTCGTCGTCGGCCGCCGCGCCGCGCTCGATCGAGACGCGCAAGCCCGAAGGCGCAAGTTTGGCCAGCGCCGATTCGAGCGGGATGAGATCTTCGTCCGGAATTCTGACCAGCACCACGCCGGCGAACTTGCCGGCGAGCCGGACCGAGCGGCTCTCAAGCCATGTCCCGCCATGCGCCGCGACCGCTTCCGAGATCGCGTTGACGAGGCCGGGCCGGTCGTCGCCGACGAAAGTGAGAACGAGCGACGTCGTCATGAAGGGACTGCTTGAACCGGGATGCTGCGAGACCTCTTCCGTCTTTCTCCGTGTTCAACCAATCGAAGGGGCGGCGGCGTCATACAACCATCCAAGCGGGCTAAATGGGTAACTCCACCAACTGGCTCACATTCCTCGCCGCCGCTATTCTTGGCGCTGAGACGACGGTTTGGAAAGCGCCTTGGAGGGCGCTGAATACAGTATCGACGCCAGATCGAGGAGTCTGTAGCGCCCCAAACGCCGCTCATCCCACAAACTCTTCGGGGAGGTCGAGATGGCTAAGAGTCAAACGGGCTCAACCGCTGACCGGTCAGCGCATCCACTTTTCGAGACGCTCGGCGTCGCGTCGGATCAAGCCGAGATCTTCGCATATAGCGTGAAGGTCGTGTGCGGCAAACAGGCCG
>Ga0335076_10007188_pt1 | contig 11221 bp, 12 predicted proteins | sample Lox_Sample_25_FD_206717 | JGI IMG/M metagenome (GOLD analysis project Ga0335076, IMG submission 206717) | Soil microbial communities from Loxahatchee National Wildlife Refuge, Florida, United States - Lox_Sample_2.5 | ecosystem: Environmental > Terrestrial > Soil > Wetlands | place: USA... | reverse complement strand
GCAATCAAATCCTCGCCCCCGCCTACCGTAAATCGCGCAGTCCACCACCCACACACATACCTGACCAACCAACCAACACCAGCCTTTCCGCTCTGTCCCAATCCACGTCAAATCACCAATCCCAGGCGACCAACCAGCAAACGGTTCTTTCCATCCAAATTACCGCTTGAACCTATCCAAGTCCATCTTGCCGCCTCAACCTTAAATCACACGCCTCCTCTTGACAAACGCCGCTGTGATCCATTTTTCAATTCCTCATTCGTCATTCTCGAACCTCCTTTCTGCCCTTTACCAGTCGATACTCGCGATTCCACCCCACCCCCTCCAATTCGCCGGTTCACCTTTCCTTCGCAATAAAATCTCAAAGGAAAGAGCAAACAGTCACTGTGTCGAAACTCAATCGGAACGGCGAGCGTGAATTGCTAGCACCCCCCCCAGGCAGTCGATCGCTCAAACTCACAACCCCTGCTAGACGTTCTCGCCACGCGATGGATTCCAGCAGTCATTCAACCCGCTTGCCGCCCTTGCAAGGGTCAATGCACATGCACCCCTTCCAATCGCATCACCAAGGCTCCTCACTTCCCCACATGAGCGGAGGTGGATATTACGGAGGCAGCCCGGTGAGCCCGACATCAGCAACGCACACCCCACAACAACACAGCTTTTACCCTCCCGCGTCCGGTGCACCAGCTCACATTCCCCCAACGGGATACCAGGCGTATCCACCGATGCCGCCCTCGCCATCCTCCGCCCACCGACCTCTAGACCCCTCATTACAGGGACCCGAGCAGGGAAAGGGGAGAAAACGAAAGGAGCCTCCTGGATCGGCGGGGTCGCCGGGGGCTCTAGGACCTCCACCTGGGTCGGCGGGATCAGGGATTGTCCCACTTGGCGCGGCTTCGACGACCACGCCGCCTCCAGCAACTGGTCAAATTTTGGGTGTCGGCCAGAGCTCGGAGGATGAACCGCTGTACGTCAACGCGAAGCAGTATCATCGAATTTTGAAACGACGAGCTGCGCGTGCTAAGATTGAGGAAGGTAACAAGGGCAACAAAAACAAAAAGGTACGTCTTTGACTTGGATATTGGGGAGTCCATGCTAATTGGTATTAGCCATATCTTCATGAGTCGCGTCACAAACATGCCATGAGACGTCCTCGGGGGCCTGGAGGTCGATTCCTCACCGGAGACGAAATCCGTGCTCTGGAAGCGCAAAAGGGAAGTGAACCACAGAGCTCGTCAAGACCACAATCGTCAAATGGCGCCGACGCCAATCCAACCGAACCTGCCGAGACTGGTCCAGCTTAAACTCATCCCGATCTTCATCATTTTCAGATCCGACCCCCCCGTTTCCTGCCCGGCATGTATAGGTTAGCCGCCGGGATGTTGATAGACGTATTGTTCGTTTTATTTTCTCCTTTTCCCTTGGTTTTATGTACAACTCCTACCTGCCCGTGTTATGCCGCTCTCCCCCCCTTTTCGTTGCAGATGAACTTTTTGTGCTTTCTGAACTGTTCGTTTTTGCTTGCTGGAAGGGTCTCATTCACCAAAAAAATTGATCCCGGTTCCGTCCTCTTGGTATCTCCTAATCTCGTTGTCCTTGGTCCTTGACACAGGATTTGTACGTGTGTTTGTAGGGAAGCGAATCAAGGGGGGACAGGACGCACAGAGAAAAAAATTCCTTTTTATAGGGCAGGTGTTGATTCTGGTTCGTGTTGTTACGCTATTTTTGTTCCTTGTTCATGTTTGGTGGTGCTTGAAATGTGATTTTAGGTCTAGTATATTTACTGCGGTTTTGGGAGGCCGGCAACATGGAGTCATTTGTAGTACCGTAATTTTATATTCATACACATTGCAATTCATCTCTTCGTCCTTTTGCCAGCTGGTTGCTCTTGACATGTTATATTTGGGTATTTTCTTATTGGGTGCGCTTTGCCACTGCGTCGGTAATCCGCATGACGCTATTTCAGCAGAATTTGGTCATCTGCGAATCATGAACCGTGCGTTTTGATGCCGACTTCATGCCATTGGTGCTCGGTCGAATGTGATCCGATCAAGTCTAACGTATGGTTTAACCTTATTCGCCCGTATTTCTCAACCAATTGGGCGCGTCTCTCCGTGTTGGAGATTCTGGAACTCGCACTTGACTTTAGCATCCATCAACATGACCGAATCTAGGACAAAAGTCCATTGGAGTGGTCCTCCCACACCCTTCCAAGATTCATTGATTTAATTTTATCGACGTTAAAGAACATTAACTTCGCTATACTATGTAAATTGCAAGATTCTTTAGAAAACTCGAAATATATTTGATCTTGGATGAGAAGAGATGATAGTTGAATCGGTCAGGGGAACGCTGGCAACTGATTTAAGGCCTCGGAGGCGCGGTTCAGTTTGAAATATTTTCTTGATCGCGATTTCTTTTTTTGTCGAAAATCTCCGCCAAAAACATCAGCGACGCATATTGCAGCATGGCGTAAGTCCTCCTTTATCCCAGGGCTAACTCGGAAATAGGGAATTAGCAAACAGACCAAAAGGCGAACTCACCGAAGCCGAGCTTGCAGAGCTCGAAACATTCGAGTTTCATCACGGTCCACTAAGCGTATTGAACACGGCTGTCCAGAACCATGACCAAGTTCTCATTTCACTTCGCAACAACCGCAAGCTGCTTGCACGAGTCAAGGCATTTGATCGACACAGCAACATGGTTCTGATAAATGTGCGGGAGATGTGGAACGAAACTCCGCAGAATTCTCAAGGGAAGAAGGGGAAGACAATCTCAAAAGATAGGTTTATATCTAAGATGTTTCTGAGAGGGGATAGCGTCGTTTTGGTGCTCAGGCATTCGGGATGAGAGGATAGAAGGAAGATTGTAAAGGATTCGTTGTTGAAGGCCTCTTCGCTCCATACGCTGTGCTAGACCAGGGGTGGGAAGGAAAGCAAATCACTAAATTGTCTTGCGTTTTTAAGATGAGTCCACCTTAATTGCGCCTGTGTATGCACGCCACCTAAGTGAAAACGATGTCCATTACTTTATTGTGAAAATTCTAAAGCCTCAGGGGATATCGCTCGCACGAAATGGGGTTTGGGCATGCATATTCGATATAACCAGGGTATGGGTTGCCCGTCAATCGCAGAGTTCACCATTTGATTGACAGCCAGGCCACACACCTGGAAGTCCCGCTCGTTTTCCACTATGGTAACGCACTCCATACCCTTGAAACTAGCTGGCTTGGCTCCGTCGAAACGATAGAACCTGCTGGATATGCTCTTCTTGCTCCCAGGAATGGAATAAATGATGGATGGATTGATGAAATTTCCGCGTCGAACCGCAAGATGCAATTTCGTCCCCAATCCAGCACTGACCTCCATTCCACATCCTCCGTTGTACCTAGAGACCAGCACTGATTCTGCCCAGGCTGACGAAGGCGCTACGCTGCGCACACGCAAGTTCCAAACGAACCGACTTCTCAACCGCAAACAATTTGTATGTCGCCATTTACTTGACGGTGAATTTGTGCTGATGATATTTTGCAAAGGTCGTTGATGTCCTCCACCCGACGAAAGCCAACCTCTCCAAAGACGAGGTCCGCACGCGACTCTCGAGTATGTACAAGGTGCCCAAGGAGACCGTGCAAACATTTGGGTTCCGCACTCAATTTGGAGGTGGAAAATCGACGGGCTTCGCCTTGATCTATGACTCTGAAGCAGATCTCAAAAAATTCGAGGCATGCTTTCCCCATTCCTTCCCATCACCCTGGGAACCTAGTCTGACCAGTGTGTGTCTAGCCCCATTACCGAAAAGTGCGCATTGGTGTTGCCACGAAGATTGAGAAGCCCTCTCGACAACAACGGAAGCAGAGAAAGAATAGGAGCAAGAAGTTCCGTGGTACGGATAAGAAGAAGGCTGCTAGTACGGAGAAGAAGGGAGGAAAGAAATAGATTCTTGCATTGCTTGTATGTCACTCTGTGTGTTGTATGCATATATGAGGAGTCATGTAGGACAATTCTTGGTATTTCCAATTGGAGATGGCGCGATGGATACACCCGCTTGTTGCCCTTTTGCATAATGTTCGTTACGATCCTCTTCTACATTCTTTCTGAGATATTGTGCCATCATTTTTTCATTTCTTGACGTGCGGACCGGGCAAGTCGGTACTTTGTCCAATGTCTAATGTCGATACGCCGCCGCCGAGGATTGGCGGCCAAAATTTATGCGCCGGCATCAAATGTTCCAGGAATTGTGCTGTGCGCCCTCGCCGGTGTGATTCTTGGAACGTGTACTCCTCCAGGACTGGACCGAGAGAAGGATGATTTCGGACGAAGCATATCGCTCGTCTACGCAATATCGGCACTTCTCGTTTCCTTCAAAGGAGAAACTGAATGCCCAACGAGCAAGAGCGAACGCAAATGCGCAGTCTCGGCTCCCTCCGGAAATCAGTTACCTCACCGTCGACGAAGACATAGAATTAATAGACCACTACGTCACGAAGCTATGGGAGTTGTGTCGTCACTTCAGAGCTAAGTCTGCCGTCCGAGTACCTCTCCTCTCTTGCTGCCGTTTGTTGACCCCTTCCACTCAGGTGGCAGCAACGAGTTTTCTTCTCCGCTACTACCTTCACAACACACCGTTAACAATACATCCCCACAGCCTCTACCCAACAGCCCTCTTCCTCGCTTCCAAAACCGAAAACCAGTTCATCCCGCTGGACCGCTTTAAATCCCATCTTCCCGCGAACCTGAACATCGATGAATCCCAAATCACAACCCTCGAATTTCCCCTGTCCACAGGCATTCAGTTCAGCTTCACGATCTGGTCATGTCTCCGCGCCCTTTGGGGCTTTGGTCTCGAAATTACGACTCTTCTCAACGAAGGCGCGTTCCCTGAATCCATCGACAAGGATCGTGTGAAGAAGGTGCTGGATGACGCTCGGTCATGGGCCTCGGAGAGTTCACGGACTGATGCACAGTTTTTGTATACCCCGCCGCAAATCGCGTTGGCGTGTATTCGGCATTATAATAAAGAGATTGTGCGGTTGTTTGTTGATATCAAGTTTCCCCCGGGGATGGGCGCTGCGGAACTGGGGCAGAGACTGCTGCAGACAGTGGAGGAATGTGAGGCGTTGATTGCCGAACGATTGGGGGTTATCGCAAGGCGGAAAGGAGGGGAGATTGAAGAGATTGAGACAAAGTTGGCGAGGTGTATTGAAGTCTTGGATTCTATGGAACATTCTGCGAAACGAAAGGCTGATTCAGCCGATGAGCGGGAGGCCAAGAAATCGAAATCAGACTAATCCTCTGCATTTGGATATCCTTATTCTGCGTATGGACGAGTCACTACGGCGGCAGGGTCGTGGTCCCCTTAGAGCAATGTGAATTATTCCTCCCTTTGTCTATATGTGTCGGTGATGAAATACAGACTTATATTATTTTCCTCACTGAAGTCGCAGAAGGCCCCAACGCATGTACTGTATTTCAAGAAACATCAAAATGTCTTCCGTTCACAAGTCTCTTCGCAGGTGTTTGTTTTCCACTTGTTGATTTCCCTCTCTGCTCTCGATCCGAATCATTGGAGGTAAATTTCTTCCATGATTCCTTAACGTCTTCCCACCACACCAAAACTTTATCACGCCAGTATGACATGACAGCTTGAATGATGGCAATAGTCCCAGTCAGAATGGTAAGGCTCATAGCCACCTTAACCCCGTTCACTGACCAGGTCCAGAGACTGTCGATATTGTTTTGGATCCCGCAATCTTCGTCGGGCTTCTCACGCACGATAGCGACGGCGGCCGGCAGGTTCCTTTTTGCCCTTACGTCAAGGGCTGCAGAGTTTTCTATACCTTTAAGCGCCTCGGTTGAGGGAGCCCATATGCGCGGATTCGAGGCTTTATCTTGGGCAACCATATCACAATCTCTGATGTCAGTCTCTCATCTCATGTGCAACTACCGATGAACTTTTTGGGGATTATATTTGGACAAACATAGAGAATATTGACATAGTACACCCCACAGAACCAAGGATTTCATGGAGTTGGCCGTTTTAGTCCATCTGTGTTCTCCTGCTGAGACCAAGATAGAATGGCCGAGGCACATCTTTGTCATCTCACGTCAGTAGCAAAGTCCCACACACATGATAAAAAACGAGTCATTAGCGACCAACAGGCGGAGTCGAACCATCCATCGCCGGGGTAATGCATTAGACGCCATGCCACCTTTCTGGGATTTCCCGGAGGACTATAACGGACATCGAATGGTTGAAGGCGGAAGACCTTCCGCCTCGGTGCGGGGCGCTGTCGATCCTTATGGCTGAAACTCAGGAAAAAAACCAAATTTTGACGAAACGGCGGGAGTGTCAAGCTGAGCCCCACAGGCCTGGCCCCCGCGTATGATAATAAGAAGGACGGCCCCTTGCCAATGAGCTCGACAGCCAGGTCGACTCCCTCGCGGTCTCCCAGGAGAGGTGGCAAAATGACGAGAGCCGTGGTCGCGAATCTAAATCGGCAAAGACACGAGGGTCAGCATGTCCCGGCAGACGGCGCGGCCAGCCTCTCGGACGGCGCGACCCCAACACCAAGCCCCTTTAGCTCGCCTGCCCGGCGGGCGGACACCTCCTCTCCGCCCAAACCGCTTCCTCCCAAGCCCGCCGCCCTCAGGAAAGATTTGCCTGATGTCCCGGAATTCTTCGTCGTTCGGCCGCCGCCCAGGTCGTCCAGTGTCAAACCTGAGAGAAACGATAGACGGGTCTTCTTGAATACTGGTACCCTGGAGAACATCAAGATTTCGAACGGGAGTGTTGTTCTGATTCAGCGACATCATGCACAAAAATACCTGCATGCCACAAAAGCTGCTTCCCAGTCTGGTCTCAGCAGCGGGTATGCATCCGATGACGAAGAGGATGATATTGAGCGGGCAACTGTGGCAATAGCTTGTCCCATGTCGCGAATAGAGCTTAATGGTATAAAGTCTATTACAGGTAATTGTTGACTGCCAGTCGCGCGAATGGCCAATTCATTACGAGAATCCGCAGGATTGGGTTATGGAGACGAAGTCGTAATTACACCCTATCGATCTCCCATTGAAGAGGCCAAAGAGATTGTTCTACAACAAGAACAAAGTGCCGATGCCCCTGCGGAGCGAGAAGCCTTGCGTTTTTATCTCCGGGATGAACTGCGTACGTCGGTGTTTCGGAGCAACCGCTAATTTCTCAGTACAACAAGCTAGGTATATCGCAGTTGGCATGAAGCTCGATTGCGCTTACCAAGGTGTTCTCCGAAGCTTCACAATTACAGCTATAGTAGGATCCGACCATCCTGATAGGTCCTCCCTTGTCGCTCGCCTTGAAAATCTCTATATTTCTCCGTCAGACCCTCCGACGCCTCCCGGTATCCCCGTCGTGTTCAGTATGACTAGATCCACCAGTATCATGTTCGCTGGGTCGAAAGACGTGCTCGAAGACCCTAGACCCCAAGAAGTCGTGACGTATTCCTCGATCGGCGGGTTGAAACATCAGATCGAGATTCTGCGAGATATGGTGGAAATGCCCTTATTACGACCTCACCTATTCCTGCGGTTCGGTATGAAGCCACCTCGCGGAGTGCTACTCTATGGCCCTCCGGGAACAGGAAAGACGCTGCTTCTGCGAGCCACTGCAAATGAAATTAAAGCCAATGTTTTCACTGTTAATGGACCTAGTATCGTCAGTAAGTATCAAGGGGAGACAGAGAGTACGCTGAGGGGCATATTTCGCGAGGCGCATGAGCGTCAACCTAGCATCATCTTTATCGATGAGATTGATGCTTTGGCTCCGAAACGAGGCGGCGAGAATGACTCGGCCCTCGATATTTCAGATGGTCGTGTTGTAGCGACGCTGTTGACATTGATGGATGGAATGGAGGGAAGCGGTCGAGTTGTTGTTGTTGCTGCCACAAATCGACCTAATGCCATCGACGCTGCTCTCCGAAGACCAGGGAGATTCGACAAGGAATTGGAGATTGGGATACCGGATGCCAACGCTCGATTAGAGATTTTACAACTCCAGCTGCTAAAAATGCCGCATTCAGTACCCGATAAGTATGTGCAGAGCGTCGCAGCAAAGACGCATGGATATGTCGGTGCTGATTTGATGGCTCTTTGCACTGAAGCCGGAATGCGATGTATCAAGAATGGGGTGAAAACGAATATGCCGGAAAGTTCAATGAAGATAAGTCAACAAGATATCGAAGCAGGCCTGTTGCTTGTTCGACCATCTGCTATGCGAGAGGTCCAATCGTTGACAAACAATTAATTAACTCCAGGTCTTCCTCGAAACTCCAAAGGTCCGCTGGGACGATATCGGCGGCCAAGAACTCGTCAAACGCAAACTCCGCGAAGCCGCTGAATGGCCGTTAACCCGCCCCAACACATTCGCAAGACTCGGCATCACGCCCCCCAAGGGGGTCCTCCTTTATGGACCCCCAGGCTGTTCCAAAACTCTCATCGCAAAAGCCCTTGCCACAGAAACCGGCCTCAACTTTCTCTCGGTAAAGGGCCCCGAAATCTTCAATAAATACGTTGGCGAATCAGAACGGATGATCCGGGATATATTCAAAAAGGCTCGAGCGGCAAGTCCGAGCATCATCTTTTTCGACGAAATTGATGCGATGACAACGAGCCGGGGCGTTGGTGGGGGTAGTGTCAATGATCGGATTTTGACGGCGTTGTTGACGGAGATGGATGGGATTGAGACTCTTGTTAACGTTACTATCCTTGCGGCGACGAATCGACCCGATGTTATTGATTCAGCTTTATTACGTCCTGGACGGATCGATAGGATGATATATGTGGGTCCGCCGGATCTAGACGCTCGGGCTGCTATCTTTCGAATCGAATTCAGAAAGATGGCTATTGCTACGGACGTGGATGCCGACGAACTCGCGGCAAACGTATTATTCCCTTGTCATGCTTGCTGACAGATAGACTGAGGGCTGTTCTGGGGCGGATATCACTGCACTATGCAGAGATGCTGGAATACAGGCCATGTATGACGATATTGATGCGACGGAGATTAAAAGATCGCACTTTGATACCGCTTTGAAGGCGATGGTACGGAGTATTGGGGCAACACAGTTGAATTATTTTGAGGAGTTCAGGCTGCATACTGGAGTTCAAAGTATATCATAGACATCCTCAAGCAAAATATGGTTGTATTAGAAACCTGAATGAACGGTCCAGACCGGCGATGTCATCCTCAGGATATATCCAGGCCCATCGAGTTAGAGCAGGGGAGAATTCTCTGATAGGCTGACGTCCTTAATGTTTCCTCACGATGATATCATCGTTAATCAACCATTCCCGTTTCCTCTTATCCTTTTTCTCCTTCCCCCGCCGAATCAACTCTTTGACCACCCTCTTCGGAAGCTTCATCGCTCTTCTTTCCGCCTTCAAAGCCCCGCCACTCTGCCCAACAACCTTCCCTTCCGTCATCTGCTTCAGATCAAAATACTCCTTCGCAGTCCTCATCAACTGTCCCTGTGTACTAAAATGCTCTGCCGTAATCTCCGGGTTATTCTGGAATTTGCCGGTGCGCAAGTTGAATCGGGCCGTAAATCCGTATTGACCGGTCTCGGGGTCGTACACGTCTTCTGGAGGGCCCTCGGGGGGTTGGGCGAGGCGTGGGGGCCTGGCGGCGAGACAGGCCGCTGCTTCGTCGGGGGGTAGGCGGGGGTTTAGCCAGGTTGTTTCTTTTGTTTCGGTGTTGTAGAAGTAGTAGGCTTCGGCGGAGGGTTCCCAGATTGCTTGCCAGCCGTCGGAGGGAGTGGCGTCGGGTTTCGGCTTGGTTGTGGTTGAATCGTTGCGACTATCGGACGATTCGTCTTCTGAATCTTCGGATGATGTTGGAATAGGTTCATCTGGTAGTGGAGGGGCTTCATCGGGGACAGGTTCGTCGGGAAGAGGAGGGGCGTCGTCGGGAAGCGGGGGCTCTTCATCCGGTAGGGGTGGATGCAACTCTGCGGGCAATGGAGGAGGCTGCTCTACCGGCTTGTCTGCCTTCTTGTGAGCCTCGATGCTCTCCTCCTCGGCTTCTTCCGCATCGGAGGGCTGTTTCCGTTTAACACCCATCGCGGGGCGAGTCGACGTTGTCAGCAAAACTCCGCTGAAAGGAGGATGATTTAGGTAAAATAGAAATAAATATGTAAATGATGTAAATATCGTCGTGATCACAAGCGTTAACGTGACCAAGGTGAGCCATCGAGTCCGGCAGACAAATGTGAAGTTGAAGTTGCGAACAGGTTCAATTAAGTATCTCGCTACCTACCGCTTCCCCTTCTTCGCCTGGATATTCGTGAAATGTTGGTCCAGAGCCTGGGCCACATTCTCCTTGACGTTCCTACCCCGTAATTCCTTCAACTTGTCCAAATCCTTTTCACTCGTGCACTTCTCAATGAAAAATTGCATCTCATTCCACCGGGCGGCCTCCATCGTCGCAATCACAAACGGCTGCAATCAAAAATGAGATTCCGGAGAAGGACAAAAGAGGGGGAGGATTACCTCATATCCAATCGGAGGCTTCTTGGTTTGCGACCAGCTTCGTAATTCTTCCCACCGCCGCGTAGACACGAGAGCGCGGAGCTTAACGATCCAGAACGTTTCATCGGAGATCTTGAATGCGGATTGTAATTTTGCAGATCTGTTACTTTCCCCGTCGATGATGAGACGGTAGAGCGTTTCATTGAGAGCGAGGCCAACGTAAGACTCGTGTTCTCGTCCGAGTTCTTTATCATATGTCTCCTGAAGCTTTAATAATCGTATTGAGTCGTCCAGAATCTTCCTATTAGCTTAAACTCGCCAAGGGAGCTCAGAACCCTTGCTTCAAATGTATACTCCTTGGATTCGGAATAGATCTTTTTGGCGAGTTGTAATTTATCGATTCGTGAGGAGAGAGTCTGGGATTAGCGTTTTGGGAGGGACTGAGGACGATACAGGTTGTTCGAGACTTTCTTGGATGAGGATGCATGCGCTGGCGTCCTTTCGGTCATCCTGATAATAAAAATCTTTAAGTAATTCCCGATCGTGTTTTTTCGCCCAACTTTCAAACAGTTGAGATGCGGCGGATTTATCATTGATAACCCGAAAGAATTGGGCAAGCGGTAATTTCTTTCGAAGATGTTGCAGGACAATGAATACTAGATGTCAACACCAGAGAACATGCGGGCCATTAACCTAGCTCAGTTTCCCCGCTT
>Ga0335076_10007187_pt1 | contig 11221 bp, 8 predicted proteins | sample Lox_Sample_25_FD_206717 | JGI IMG/M metagenome (GOLD analysis project Ga0335076, IMG submission 206717) | Soil microbial communities from Loxahatchee National Wildlife Refuge, Florida, United States - Lox_Sample_2.5 | ecosystem: Environmental > Terrestrial > Soil > Wetlands | place: USA: Florida... | reverse complement strand
CTGGTCGAGGTGCAGGCGCTCGTCTCGCCGACCTCGTTCGGCACGCCGCGCCGCATGTCGCTCGGCATCGACCCGAACCGCACCAACCTGCTGCTGGCCGTGCTCGAGAAGCGCGTGGGGCTCGAGCTGCTGGGCGACGACGTGTTCGTGAGCGTGGCCGGCGGGCTCGAGGTGGACGAGCCGGCGGCCGACCTCGGCGTGGCCGCCGCCGTCGCGTCGTCCTTCCGCAACCGCCCGCTGCCCGCCCACACCGTGCTCTTCGGCGAGGTGGGCCTCGGCGGCGAGGTGCGGAGCGCGAGCCAGGCGGGGCTGCGCGTGCGCGAGGCCGCGCAGATGGGCTTCACGCGCTGCCTGCTGCCGTCGCGCAACGTGCCCGACGACGTGCCCGCCGGCATCCGGCTCGTCGGCGTGCGCAGCCTCGAGGAGGCGCTCGAGCGCCTGGCGGACTGAGCGCCGCGCGGGCCGCTCAGGCCCGGGCGAAGTCGACGAAGCCGCGTTCGACGTCGGTCGCGACGAGCTCCACGCGCACGCGCTCGCCGACGTCGAGGCCGGCCTCGCCCCGGATCACCCGGCCCTCGACCGGCGGGCGGAAGACCCGCACCCAGGTCCCCTTCGACGACGCGCCCGTCACGATGCCGTCGAAGCGCTCGCCCTTCCGCGGCGCGAGCAGCATCGCGGCGGCGGACTTCTTCACCTGGCGCTCGACCTTGGCGGCGTCGTCCTCCTGCTCCGTGCAGTGGCGCGCCAGCTCGCGGAGCTCGTCGATGGCGTACGGGCACGCCGCTCCCGCGATCGCCGCCTTCAAGAGCCGCTGCGTCACGAGGTCGGGATAGCGGCGGTTCGGGGCGGTCGAGTGCGTGTAGGCCTTCACCGCGAGGCCGAAATGGCCCTCGTCCGGCTGCCCGGGCAGCTCGACGTCGTACTCGCCGGAGCCGAGCAGCTTCACGACTGAAAGCGACAGATCGGGGAAGCGCTCCGGGTCCGCTGCCCTGCGCTCGAGCAGGAAGGCCTGGAGCGCGTGCGGGTCCGGCGCGGCCGGCAGCTTTTCGCCGAGGCCGGAGGCGAGCGACACGATGCGGTCCCAGCGCTCGGGCTCGCGCAGCACGCGGCGGATCGAGGGGAAGCGCTTCTGGTCGAGGAAGCGCGCCGTGGCGCTGTTGGCCGCGACCATGAAGTCCTGGATCAGGTCCTTGGCGCGGTTCTCCTCTTCCGGCAGCAGCTCGGCGACGACGTCGCCGTCGAACACGACGTTCGCCTCGATGGTCGTGAGCGCGAGCGCGCCGCGCTCGTGCCGCCGCTGCTTCATCGCTGCGGCGATCTCGTCCTGGAGCCGGAGCTGCGCTTCCACCTCGCGCGACGCGGCGACCGCGGGCGGCGCCTTCGCCTTGCCGTCGAGCCAGGCCGCCACGGAGTCGTAGGCCAGCTTCGCCTTGTTGCGCACGAGCGCACGGCCGACGCTCGAGTCCGCGACCGTGCCGTCCTTGCGCAGCGTGAGCGTGACGACCAGCGCCAGCCGGTCCTCGGCTTGGTTGAGCGAGGTGAGGTCGGTCGAGAGCCGCTCGGGCAGCATCGGGAAGACTTCGGCCGGCGTGTAGACCGAGGTGGTGTTGGTGCGCGCGCGCTGGTCGATCGCCCCGCCGCGCACGACCGCCGCGTCCACGTCGGCCACGGCGACCAGCAGGCGCGCCGAGCCGTCGCCGAGCGGCTCGGCCACCGAGAGCTGGTCGAGGTCGCGCGAGTCGTCGTTGTCGATCGAGACCCAGACGAGCCCGCGCTGGTCCTCGATCGACGGCCCGGGGGCGCCGGCCGGCTCGCGGAGCGCGTTCGCCTCGCTGACGACGGCCGGGGGAAAGTCGGGGTCGAAGCCGCGCTGCCTCATCGCGCGGCGGGCGATCGCGCGCAGCCACTCGCGGCCGCTGGTGGATTGGGGGTCCATATCCGGCATCTTAGCGGGGTCTTGCTCCCGCCGCGGCCGGCGGTATCATTGCGCCACCCACGGACGATGACGCACTCCTTCATTCCCGCTCCTGATCGCGGGCCCCTTGCCCGAGAGGCATCCTCATGTGGCTCGTCTTGTTCCGTTCCCTGGCCGTTTTCGCGCTGGCCTGGGCGGGCTGGCACTACGACCCGCTGCCGGGCCAGCCGATCGCCGGAGCCGCTCTAGGAGTCGTAGCCGCACTCGCCATCATCGGCCTCGAGGCGCGCCTGCACCGCGTGCCCGCGCACAACATGGTCGGCGCGCTCGTCGGAGGCGTGACCGGCCTGCTCGGCGCGAGCCTGGTGTGGGGGGTGATCCAGGGACTCGACCTCGTCGCCCAGCACTTCATCCACTCGGTGCTGATCGTGTTCCTGATCTACATCGGGATCGTGATCGGCGCGCGCCGCGGCGAGTGGTTCGAGCCCGCGCGCATCATCGCCGCCTTCAAGGACGCCTCGCGCCTCCACCAGTACAAGGTGCTCGACACCTCCGTGATCATCGACGGGCGCATCGCCGACATCTGCGAGACCGGCTTCCTCGAGGGCACGCTGGTGGTGCCGCAGTTCGTGCTGCGCGAGCTGCAGCAGGTGGCCGACTCGTCCGACTCGCTGAAGCGCAACCGCGGCCGGCGCGGGCTCGACGTGCTGCAGCGGGTGCAGAAGATGACCGGCGTCCAGGTGCAGATCGTCGAGACCGACTTCCCGGAGGTGAAGGAGGTCGACCTCAAGCTGATCGAGCTCGCCAAGCGGCTCTCGGGCAAGATCGTCACGAACGACTTCAACCTCAACAAGGTCGCGCAGCTCCGCGGCGTCGCCGTGCTCAACATCAACGAGCTCGCGAACTCGCTCAAGCCCGTCGTGCTGCCGGGCGAGGTGCTGCGCGTTCTGGTGGTGAAGGAGGGAAAGGAGGCCGGCCAGGGCGTCGCCTACCTCGACGACGGCACGATGGTGGTCGTCGAGCAGGGGCGCCGCGCGATCGGCCGCATGATCGAGGTCACGGTCACGAGCGTGCTGCAGCTCCCGGCGGGCAAGATGATCTTCTGCAAGTGGCCCGAGGGGCTCGCGAGCGCGCAGGCCGACGGCGAGCCGCGCCGCGACGCGCGGGCGCCCGAGAGGCGCGATCCGCGAAACGGGCGGGACTATCGGGGGGAGAGCCGCCGCGACTCGGACCGGGCGCCTGAGCGTGCGCCGGTCCCGGAGCCGCCGCGCGCGGCCGAGGCCGCCGCTCCGGCGCAGGCCGCTCCCGCGAGCGCAGCGCCGGCCGCCGACGCGTCCGCGCCCCGCAGCGATTGAGCCGTCCCCACGCGGGTGGCGCGCTCCCTGCTGTTCTTCGCGGTCCAGGCGCCGCTCGCGATCCTCGCGACCGCGCTGCTGACGCTGGTCGCCTGCTTCGTCGGCGTGCTGGAGCCGGGAGCGGTGCGTCCGCTCTCGGTCTTCTGGAGCCGGCTGCTGCTGCGACTGCTCCGCGTCCGCGTGGCGAGCGAGGGCCTCGCGCAGGCGCCGGCCGGACCGGCCGTCTACGCCGCGAACCACTCGAGCGCGCTCGACATCCTGGTGGTGCTCGCGCGCCTGCCGGCGGACGTCAAGATCATCCACAAGAGCTCGCTGTCGCTCGTGCCTTTCTTCGGATGGTCGGTCGCCCTCGGGGGCCACATCCCGATCGACCGCTCGAACCCGTTCCGCGCTCGGCGCAGCCTCGACCAGGCGGCCGCGCGGATCCGGGACGGCACGAGCGTGCTCGTCTTTCCCGAAGGCACCCGCAGCCGCGACGGTGCGGTCGGGCATTTCAAGCGCGGCAGCTTCGGCCTGGCGATCGACGCCGGAGTGCCAGTGGTGCCCCTCTCGCTCGTCGGCGTGAAGAAGCTCGTGCCGCGCGGGCTCTTCAGCCTGCAGCCCGGCTCGGTCCGGCTGCGGGTTCACGCGCCGATCGCGACGGCAGGCCGTTCGCCGGACTCGGCGCAGGCGCTGGCGGAAGAGGTGCGGCAGGTCGTGGCGGCGGGGTGTGGGGAAGGAGAGCGCGTTTGAGACTCGGACCGTCACTCCTCGAGATCCATCCTCGGAGGGGGGAGAGCGGCCAGGCCGGGGGCCTCCTTCCTCGTTCTGGGGGGACTCGATCCCCCCAGGCCCCCCTGGGTTGCTCGACGTCCCCCCGGGCCCGCCTGCGTGGCTCGTGGGTGAGCTTCCTCGCGTCGGCGTGTGTCCTCGGTGTGGTGTCGCTGCTGGGGCCGTCGAGGACCGAGGCCGGCGACCCCTCGCCCGATCGGCTGCGCAAGGCGATCGAGCCGATCCTGTCGAGGGCCGAGCTGGCCTCCGCGTTCTGGGGGATCGAGGTGCGGAGCCTCGCGTCGGGCCATACGCTCTACGCCTTGAACGCGGGCAAGGCCTTCCGCCCCGCCTCGACGCAGAAGCTCGTGACGACGGCCGCGGCGCTCGACGCCTACGGCCCCGACGCGCGGCTGCGCACGACGCTCGAAACGGCCGCCCGGCTCGACGCGAAGGGCCGCCTGCTCGGCGACCTCTACCTCGTCGGCCGCGGCGACCCCAACTTGTCCGGACGCTTCTCGCCGGGCCATCCGACGGCCGCCTTCGAGGCGATGGCGGAAGCGCTCGTGGGCGCGGGAGTGAAGCGCGTCGAAGGCCGGCTCGTCGGGCACGAGGGTGCTTTCAGCGGCGACCGTCGCGGCGCCTCCTGGACCTGGGAAGACCTGGCCTGGGGCTATGGCACCGAGGTCTCGGCGCTGTCCTACGCCGACAACTCCGTCGAAGCGTCGCTCGCGCCGGGCGAGCGGCCGGGCGACCCGGCCGTGCTCGCGCTCGTGCCGGACTCGGGCTGCCTCAACGTGCTCTCGAGCGTGACCACGATGGAGGCGCGGCCGGGCGACGAGGTGACGCTCTTGCGCGAGCCCGGCTCGAACGACGTGCGCCTCACGGGCCGGGTTCCGCTCGGCGGGCATTGGGACGGGCGCCTCGCCGTGGACGATCCCGCCGCCTGCACAGCGGCCGTCTTCGCCTCGGTGCTCGAGGCGCGCGGCATCTCGATCGCTTCCGGCGTCGCCACCGCGCACGCGGCGCTCCCGGAGGGCGCGCGCGTGCTGGCCGCCTACGACGGCCTGCCGATGGCGGAGATGATCAAGGTGACGAACAAGGAGAGCCAGAACCTGCACGCCGAGATGCTGTTGCGGCTCGTGGGGCTGAAGCAGAAAGGCGAGGGCAGCGTCGAGAACGGCAGCGCCGCCGCGCTCGCGTTCGCGGCGCGTTCGAGCATCCCGACGGCCGGCTGGCAGATCCAGGACGGCTCGGGGCTGGCGCGCGGCGACCTCCTGACGCCGGCGGGCCTCGCCGCGCTTCTGGTCGCGATGAACCGCCATCCGCACGCGGCCGCCTTCCGTGATTCGCTGCCGATCGCCGGCGTCGACGGAACGCTCGAGAAGCGGATGCGCGGCACGGCCGCCGAGAAGCGCGTCGTGGCCAAGACCGGCACTTCGCAGCTCGTGAACGCGCTCGCCGGCTACGTCACCACCGTCCGCGGCGACGAGCTCGCGTTCGCGGCGTTCGTGAACAACCACGCGGGCAAGGGCAAAGAGGCGGTGCAGGCGCTCGACCGCGTCGCCATCGCTCTCGCCGAGGCGCGCTGACGTGGAGCTCGACTTCACGATCGGCGGCGACCTCGCCGGCCGCGTGCGCATCGGCCTCGTCGCGATCGAGGGCACGAGCGTGCGCGAGGCCGACCCCGCCCTCGCCGCGGAGATCGACGCCGAATGCCAGGCGCTCAGGGCGCGCTACGGCGACGGCAAGAGCTCCGAGGTTCCCGGTACGGCCGACGCGCGCACGCTCTACAAGGCGCTCGGCATCGACCCCACGAAGACGCGCCCCTCCAACGAGGCGCTGCTGCGGCGAGCCCTGAAGGGCGAGGGCCTCTACCGGATCAACACGCTCGTGGACGTGCTCAACCTGGTGTCGCTCCGCGAGCAGCTCCCGTTCGGCCTCTACGACCTCGGCCACGTGCGTCCGCCCGTGGTGCTCCGGCTCGGCGCCCCCGGCGAGTCCTACGAGGGGATCCGCAAGGGCCCGGTGCAGGTGGCCGGCCGGCCGGTGCTGGTCGACGCGGAGGGCGCGTTCGGCAATCCGACCTCGGACTCGCTCAGGACCTCGATCACGCTCGCGACGACGCGCTGCCTGGCCGTGGCGTATGCGCCTGCTGCCTACGCGCCCGCGCGCCTCGACGCCGTCGTCGAACGCACCGGCGCCGCGCTCACGCGCGCCTGCGGCGGCGCGATCGTGCTGCGCCGGCGCCTGCCCTGAACGGCGCCCGCGTCACGAGGCGCCTTCGTCGAGGACGCCTTCCACCTTGAACCACCATTTCGGCTGATAGCGGACGAAGACGGGGACGCCGGCGAGCGCGCCTTCGGTCCCGCACGCGAGCACGAAGCGCTCGGTGGTGCCCTTCTCGCGATTCCTGCTCTCGAACTCCAGGCGCACGAGCCTCTCGTAGCTCCGCGAGCCGTAGCGGGCCCGCTCGATCCGCTCCCACGACGCGACGGCGAGGTCGTAGAGGCCCGAGTTGAAGGCGAACTGGACGCTGCGAGGCCAGGGTCCCGCGCTTCCCGGCGTGCGGGCGGCGGCGACTCCTGCACGGACGAGCTCCGCGAGGGCGAAGAGCAGCCCCGGCTGGGTGCCCGGCGGTAGCCGGCCCGCGCGCGCGCGGACCACCGGCTTCGCCGCTTCCGCGAAGCGCAGCAGGTCGTCGAGCTGGCGGTAGTTGTAGTCGTCGGGAGCGAAGATCGTGCTCGACTCCGCCTGCGACCTGCCGTCCTCGATCCGGGCCCGGATCAGCTTGAAGAAGTAGCCGTTCGTGCCCCGGCCGAGGCTCGCCTTCGCCTGGTCCAGGCTGTCGTCTTCGCTGCGGTTCATCAACCCCTGCATCGTGGCGCCCGCGGCGTCGCTGTCCTCGCGCGCCCAGCCCCAGCGGTTGATGCGACGCGGGGCGCGGGCGGGGTCGGAGCCGAGCAGCAGCTCGTAGCCCCGCCCCTCCCCGCCGTCGCTCCGCCACACGATGCGGGCCCCGCCCACGTTGCTCGCCCCGACCCAGAAGAAGAGCGGCCGGATCGCCGCAGAGAGGCGATAGCGGTGCTCGGCCGTGACGGGGGCCGCGCTCGCCGCCGCCGCGCCGGACAGCGCCAGAAGCGCGACGACGCGCAGCGCTCCGCCGGGCAAGCTCGTCATCCGTCTAGGCGAGCGGCCGAGCGTTCCGGGCCTCGATGAACGGACGGTAGGTCGGCCCGCAGTTGATGGTGCAGAAGGGGTAGATCCCGTCCGGCGTGCTGTACTGGATGACGCAGCGGCGAACGCGCTCGGTGTCGTAGTTGTAGCGGTCCATGAAGTGCATCCCGCCCGCCATCAGCGTGCGGTACGCCCGCCGGCCCTGTTCGCTCGCCGCGTAGGTCTTGTCCGTCATGCTGCGCAGGGCGCGCACGAAGCCGAGCGGCGTGATGCCGCGGCGCATGTTGCGCCAGCGGTAGCTGCGCAGGAAGTAGAAGCCGGCCCGCACCAGGTCGAAGCGGGTCGGCCGCGCGCCGGCTCCACGGGACTCGATCTCGGCGGCGAGGTCGTTCAGGCCGCCGAAGAGCCGCAGCAGGTTGAACACGCGCGGGATCGGCACCGTCTGGCCGTCGGGGGTCACGAAGAAGTACGTCCCGATTCCGCAGTCCGCGTGGCAGCTCAGGCGGATCGTGGGGTGGCCGCTCAGGGCCTGGATGAAGCGCGAGACGGGCGTCACGAGGCTCGCCGGGAACCAGTCCTCGTGGACATCGGCCCCGCTCTCGGAGGCGAGCGCAGCGGCGAGGTCTCCGAGGGTGTAGCGCTTGGCTTCGAGCTCGTGCCGCGCGATGCGGCCGCTGAACGAGACCGGCTGGTAGGCGATGCCGTTGACGATGTCGGAGTTCTCCACCGCGAAGCGGAAGATCGGGCCGATCTGGTCGTCGTTGACGCCCTTCACGATGGTCGGCACCAGGCAGATGCGGATCCCCGCCCGGCGGCACGCCTCGACCGCGGCGCGCTTGGTCTCGAAGAGCGGCGCCCCCCGCAGCTTGCGGTGGGAGGCGTCTCCGATCCCGTCGAACTGCAGGTAGACGAGCTGCAGGCCCGCCGCGGCCGCCTTCTCGGCGAATCCCGGCTCGGCGAGCGTCAGCCCGTTGCTCGCACACTGCACGTGGGCGAAGCCCATGGCGCGCGCGGCCTCGAGAATCCGGAAGAACTCCGGGTGCAGGGTCGGCTCGCCGCCCGTGAACTGCACGGCGCTCGCCGGGACCGGCTGCTGCTCGCGCAGCGCGCGCAGCATCTCGACCACTTCATCGAAGGACGGCTCCGACAGGTAGCCCGCCTGGTTCGCGCTCGCGAAGCAGACGGGGCAGGTCAGGTTGCAGCGGTTGGACAGGTCGACCTGGCCCAGGCACGTGCTGCTCATGTGCTGCTCGCACAGCCCGCAGTCGGTGGGGCAGGCCACGTGGCTTCGAACCTGCGGCTCGCGGACGCCGCGCTCGTCCTCGAAGCAACGCAGCTCGCACAGCAGGTAGAGCCGGGCGTCCGAGGTGACCTTGTCCCGGAAGTAGCCGTGCTCGGGGCAGGTCTTCTCCATCCACACGGCGCCGCCCTTCTCGTAGCTGCGCCCCAGGATCAGGCACGCGCACTCCGGGCACAGCGTCTCGACGGTGCGCGGCAGCGCCCGCGGAATCGGGCGAATCGGCGCCCCCGCGTAGGTCGTGCTCGGCTGGCGCGGGTGCGACGCCGGTGGAGCGGTGAACAGCACGTCCGCGTGCGGCTCGCGCCAGCTTCCGCAGCGGGGGCAGTCGTGCTCGAGCACGATCCGGTCGGCCTCGGGCTCGTGCAGCAGGCGTCCGCGCGTCAGCTCCCCGCAGCGGCCGCACTCCCACTCGCCCTGCCAGGGGAGGCCGGCCGTGCCCTTCTGCACCGGCGCGTAGCGGCGGAGCGAAGCCTTGTACCGCTCGAGCTCGGTTCGCGCGTCGGTCGTCAGCGCCGTCTGTGCCATCGCCGAGCCTCCTAGTGTCGCTTCATCGGGGCGGGCGGCGTGCCCTTCCCCTGCTGGTACTGCTCGCGCCAGAGCGGGACGGTCAGGTCCTGGATCTCGCGTCCGAAGCGTTCGAGCCCGGCGTGGTACTCGGGGTCGTCGTGCGCGGCGCGGGCGTCGTCGTCGGTCGGCGCCGGCTCGTGCTTGCGGACGAGCTCCAGGAACGTCGCGTGGTGATCGCGGATGATGCACGGCGCGAGCCAGTTGCCGCAGTCCGGGCACGGCTCGTTGTTCTCGCGGTAGCCGTAGTCCCGCTGCCAGCTCCGGATCTCGCCGAAGAAGGGGTGCGTCCACACGTCGTCGAGCGTGCCGCCTCGCGCGAAGACGTCCTTCACGTTCACGGGAGAGTAGGGGACGAAGACGCACGGGCTCACGTCGCCGTTCCAGTTGACGTGGAAGTAGCCGCCGGCGCGCCCCGCGGCCAGGCAGCCGTTCGTCACCGTCGCCGAGTTCCAGAAGTCGGCGATGAAGAGGTGCCGGTTGCGGACGAGCCACCACACGCGCTCGAGCAGGCGCAGCCGCTGCTCGGGCGTCATCATCAGCTCGAGCGTGAAGGCGCGGCCGATCGGCATGTAGTGGAAGACGAACGCGTAGCTCGCGCCGAGGCGGTCGAAGAACGTCTCGACCACGTCGTCGGCCAGGATCTCGTCCGCGTTCTCGCGCGTGGCCGTGAGCGAGACGCCGATGATGACGCCCTCGCGCCGCAGCAGCTCCATCGCGGCGAGCACCTTGTCGAAGACGCCTTCGCCGCGCCGCGCGTCGGTGCGCTCGCGCATCCCCTCGATCGACAGCGCGGGGCTCACGTTGCCGAGGCGCCCCAGCCGCTTCGCCATCGCGTCGTCGATCAGGGTGCCGTTCGTGTACATCACGAAGAAGCAGTCCGGGAAGCGCTCCGCGAGGTCGAGCGCCGAGCGCCCCCCGTCGCGCCAGGCGAGCGGCTCGCCGCCGCTGATCACGAAGGCGCGCATGCCCCATTCGTCGTGGGCCTCGCGCACCGTGCGCTCGAAGGTCGCCCAGTCGAGCCGCTCGCGATGGGCGCCGGAGTTCGCGTAGCAGCCCCGGCAGCGCAGGTTGCAGGCCTTGCCCGGGCTGATCACCATGAAGTCGCCCGGCGTCTGGCCGTGGCGCTCGCGGAAGCGCTCCTTGGCGCGGGCACCTCCTTCGTGGACGAAGACGCCGCTGTAGAGGTTGCGCAGCATCGCCCGCAGCGCCGGCGCTCCCAGCTGGCCTCGCGCGAGGCCTCGCTCGGCGGCCCCGAGGAGAGCGAGCCCGATCGCGATCTTGTCCTGCTCGACGGCCACCGGGTGGCGCAGCGTCGTGGGCGGCAGCTCGGCTCGCGCCCGCAGCCGTGCCTCCATGCGAGCGGCAATGGCCCTCCGCACCGGGCCGACCCGGCCGACGCTCAGGGCCAGCCACGTGAGGACGTCGAACGCACGATCGCGCACGGCGCCACCGCTTCCCCTCCAGGGGCGGGCGTTCCCGTCGCGCTTGGTGAGGACGGACCCCACGAGCTCCATCCATTCCCTCCCAAGTAAGCGAGTGTTCCTCTGCGAATGCGGCGACCAGACGATGAGGCTGGCCCCCAGGAACGGCAGTTAGCAGAATCGATGCCGCGACTCGGGTGCAGGCCGGCTCGAGCCCAGGATCCACTTTCTTGTCAATCACATAGGCCGTGAAGGCCGAAGTCGGGAACCGCAGAGCCGACGCGGCAGGAATTGCGCGCGAGCGCGAGAGCAGACCCGGTGCGGGACCCATGCCGGTCCTTCGCCCCTATAAGATGTCGCGGTGGCGACCCCCGCCCAGCCAGCCGTCGAGACCGCCGAGGACCGCATCCTCGACGGCCTGAACCCCGCCCAGCGCGAGGCCGTGCTCCACGGCGAGGGGCCGCTCCTGATCATCGCCGGCGCGGGGACCGGCAAGACCACGGTTCTGACGCGGCGCATCGCGCACCTCATCGCCGCGAAGCGCGCGCGGCCCGAGCAGATCCTGGCGCTCACCTTCACCGAGAAGGCCGCGGCCGAGATGTCGGAGCGTGTCGACCAGCTCATCCCGTGGGGCTACGCCGAGACCGAGGTCGCGACCTTCCACGCCTTCGGCGACTCCGTGCTGCGGGAGTGGGCGCTCGAGATCGGGCTCGACCCGCAGTTCCGCGTGCTGTCG
>Ga0335076_10007186_pt1 | contig 11223 bp, 17 predicted proteins | sample Lox_Sample_25_FD_206717 | JGI IMG/M metagenome (GOLD analysis project Ga0335076, IMG submission 206717) | Soil microbial communities from Loxahatchee National Wildlife Refuge, Florida, United States - Lox_Sample_2.5 | ecosystem: Environmental > Terrestrial > Soil > Wetlands | place: USA... | reverse complement strand
ATGTTCGAGTCTCGTCAACTGGTTGGATGATTCTTTTGAGCACCGTGTGAGGGCGCACATCCGCTTCCTGCCGATCCCCGGCGGCTGACATCCCTCTGAGATACGCTCACTGGCATTATCCAGGCAGTTCAGCTTCAAGTCAGTCTGATGACAACAGCCTATGCTTCAATTGTGCGTTTATTTTTGTTTTTCTATCACGGCTTGATGGCTTTGATGAAGTTTGGTTATCGTACTCTTTTGATACATCACAAACTAATCCTTTCCCTTTGAGACCTCGATGTGAATAATCCCCTGATTTAAATGTCAAATCGCCAGCAGAGTCCTTCCATCCCTGGTATCTCTACCCGCTCAAACGAATAATGCCTTTCCGCACTTTCACTCTACGCAATTAGCAAATAAACATCGCATCCTGCTAACCTCCAAGCTTATTTCGCTCCCCCATTCTCCAGATTCTCCTTCGTCTTATCGTAATGCTCTTGTCTCCAATTCTTCATCTCCGAACTTGTCGAGCTCGCGCACAAGTCGCATTGATAATCGAAAATTTTGTCGAAGAACATGGCGTTGTGGCAGTACCGTTTCAAATTGTCTACGGCGTTCTCTCGCTTGTCACAAACCGACGATGGGTAACTGTGGTCGATGAGGAGGTGGATGGAGTCGTGCTTGGTGCACGAGAAGCGGTTTCGTGTGACTTGGCACATTGGCCTGGAGGAAGTCGTACCGCCCCTGTGAGTCTTTCGACGAAAAAATTTGTGCAGTGCCGATCGCAATCGGTTCGATCAATCTCAGCGGCTCTGAATACCCTTGGAACGACGTGATTGAAGATAGCGAAAAGCTCAATATCTATTATATCTTACATTGGACAACCCAATCCCTTTTATCCCTAAAGACCCAAATAAATAATCCAGCAAAAAAGAAATATACGGCAAAAATCCAACACGCCAACAACTATTCAGACCTCGGTACACCAACACGTCGTTTTGTGTGACTTTTTGTCCCTTTGGAAGGAGAAACAGTCGAAGAAGAAGACTTCGCTCTGTCTATAGTGCCAGCCTTGTCGCTGCCGCTCGACCTCTTCCCCAAAATAATGTGCAAGATCCGGATCACGACGACCTTGGGGAATAAGAGAAGTGACTGTATCAATTGAATGAGGATATCGGGAATGGAAAGGGCGAGATTAATGAGGCCTTGAGGCGATTGACTTGTATCGGACACGATGAGGGAAAGATCGTTGACGCGGGAGGAGAGAAGGTTAATCCTGTCTTCTGTATGAGCGCGATGCAGCGCGAAATTCTTCTCATATCGACGGACGGCGCCTAAACAGAAAGAGACAAAGTCAGCAAACGAAGGAAGGAAACAAAAAAACAAAAAACGAGGGGGTGGTCGGGCCGGACGATTCAATGCCTCGACATCAGCTCTAATTCCTTCTCTGACGCCAGTAACAACCTCCTCTCTTCCGCCCTGCACTCTCGCCACCGCCGTTCTCAACTCCTCAATGGCATTTTCCAACCCCTCAATCTTCGCATTCAACGGCTCAATATCCACTGGCGGCATCGTATTTACAACCGTACTATTGTTCCCCTCCAACATATCCCGATGAACAACGTTCTGTAAATGCAAACTCCGCTGTTTTATCATTTCCATCAATTTCATCGCAGGACGTATTTCCGCCGCCATTACAAACAGCGTAATATTAAACGTCGACACAACGCCCTCGGACGGACGAGAGAGGAATTCGCGGATGTAGTGCAGCAAAGAGCCCCCCATCAAGGGGGAGAGGACGCAGAATACTAGGGCGAGGAGTTCTGTTCTGCGGAGTTTGATGGTTGCAGCGTCGATTTCTGGGTCCCTCCGGTTGACGGCTGCTTCCTGTGGTAGGGGAGTGGGGGATGGGCTCGGGGTTGTTTCATCTTCGTCTTCTGAGGCGATGGCGGACGATGACATGTTTCCTGGTTCCGCAACAAAGGTATCTTGACGTGTGAAGATGGGCAGTGGGGATGTTTGCAAATCGAACATGAGCCGTAATGTCCGCGATGCATGATACCATTCCCACGGAACTAATCAACGACAGCATCAGCAGTTGCAGGACGATGCCAAGATTGGCGTGGGGGGAAAGGTACATTTGACTAGCCAGTGGAGATAAACGCCGGCCAGACCGAGCAACATGACATCGGTCCATTTGTCCCCGCCCCCGACAAGAAGTCCCGCTGCAGCAGGCAAAAGTGCAAATGCGATGGGTAAATCATGCAACGTATTGCCCTTGGGGGGTTCCACGACAACGGGGAGAGGTTCGTCTTCAATCGGGATCATGGTCGGTGTTCGTTCGGGGATTGGAGGGAGGGGTGAGGCCGTCGGGGTGCTTGCGCGACGGGCGGACATGTAGTTGGCGGGCATGGACTGCCGGCGCAGGAGAGGCTGCGGGGGTGTCTCAGAGGAGAAGGAGGAGGAGGAGGCCATTGTTGCGGCCGGGAGATGGCCGCGATGGTTGTTTGGGAAGGGGCGGTCGGGGAAGTGACGGAGGGGTAAATCAGGGGCGGGGAATTTCGACCTTTGGTGTGGAATGTTGCGGCGTGGCGCATGCCTGCTTTCCTTCACATGTAACGAACACAGAACCTAATGGGATCATAATGACTGGCCGTGTCTGAGACGTCTGTAAACAAAGTAAATAATTGTCCTGATTCTACCCGACAAAGTTCTGGCGTGATGCTTCTCAATACATCTGCGATTCTCTGTGGGACGCATTTTCCTGGTACCAAACCATATTGGATAAACTTAGCCCCTCTGGAACAACAAGTCTTTCCATCGGCAGGAACGCTTCCGGCACAACTGATACTCACACTATGATGAATTGTCCGTATTGTAGAAGTAGAAATCACCTGCTGTCCTGCACGTTCGCTCCTTGACTGAGGAGCTGGCGCGCTTTTAGGGCTAGGGCAAACTGGTCTCTATTGCAATATTTGTGACTGCTCTCGCAACACCTCAGGGGAATCTCCAGCACAGAGCCTCACTACCAAGCAGCAACGATGGGTAAAGGTAAACCCGCAGGTCTCAACGCAGCACGCAAGCTCCGCATCCACCGTCGTGAAAACAGATGGGCAGACAATCACTACCGAAAACGCGCCCTCGGCACCGCATGGAAAACGTCCCCTCTTAAGGGTGCCTCGCACGGCAAGGGCATTGTCTTGGAGAAAATTGGGATTGAGGCGAAACAACCCAACTCGGCTGTGCGAAAGTGTGTCCGTGTTCAGCTCATCAAGAACGGAAAGAAGTATGTCCCCGCTCGGAGCGGCTGGTTTGGGTGGAGGTTGACGTGTAGGGTGACGAGTTTTGTCCCGAATGATGGTTGCTTGAACTTCATTGATGAGAACGATGGTAAGAGACTTGTTGAAGGCGACTGGATATTGATTTGTGTAGAAGTTTTGATTGCTGGGTTTGGTAAGAAGGGAAAGTCGAAGGGTGATATTGGTGGTGTTACCTTCAAAGTTGTCAAAGTCTCTGGGGTATCATTGCTCGCGCTGTGGAAGGAGAAAAAGGAAAAGGTATCTCTCTAGCCCCTTTAATATTTTCGATTCCGTGCTAACTTGTAGCCACGATCTTAAATGCATCTAGACTGTCGTGGATGTGGTGTTATGATAGCAATTCATCTTCATTGATCCGGTCCCCTCTTCTGTGACCATCTTGGTGCCATTTGAGCTTTTGATACGAATTTAAGTCAACACGTCCACCATTACCATGCTAACAGCATTGTCGTTTTACCATCTTCGACCCCATTACTGAAAGTGACAACAGATCACTAAGCCCTAACGCAGATAAGTTTTGACTCGAATGTCTTCTGGCGGTCAAGAGTACCTTCTAGCCAGTCCTCTCTCATATAATAATGAAATGCTCCAATGCCAAGGTCTTAATGCCCATGTTTGTTTTTTAGAAGTTCTTCGTATTGCATGAAATGCATGTTTTCAGATCAATTTCAAGGATTGTAAGTGCTAGCGGACGTTCTCAGCACAAGAGCATGTTCCAGCGATGGTCATGATATGATGCATTTCGGTGACGGCGTTGGACCAGACACTCGGAACATGAATGTATGCAAACTTGCTTTACCTATGTAGAATACCGTTCTACTCGCCGACTCCCACACAAATATGACAACTCAAGAGGTGGTCTACTTCTTAGCCTGCATCTTCCTCAAGTAAAACGCCAACTCCTCCCCCTCAAGGACATATCCATCAGCACGTCCGCTCTGCCCAGGTCGCGATGCAATCACTGCATACAAACGACCATTCGCAAACTGACTCTCCAACGCAGGTTCCAATTTCCTTGCAGCCTGACGAGAAGCCAATTTCCGCTCTAACTTTTTCGATTTCTTGACTTCTCCTCCCTCGCCCTCAGTAGTGGTGGCCTTGGTTGCGTCAACGGCCCCGACCTGTTGACGAGCACGCTTTGATTTACCAATTGTGCCTCCGTAGAAGGATTCGTAAAAGTTGCGGAAGGGGGTTGCGTCGATTTGGACGATGGCAGATTTAGTGAGGGTGTTGGTACGCACCAATTCATTGTTACTGGGGTGGTATGATGTCTACACGAAACATGGAATCAATACAGCGTTCACGAAGAACTGGTGGAGGATGTTGGAAGTACAGCGATGATTCTTGTCTTCTTTGCTACTCCTTCACTGGGCCAGGCGAAGTTGCCCGAGTCTAATCTCAAGGCGCGGAGTTTCTTGTTGCCGCCTCGGACACGGACTTCGTGGATACGCTTTGTGCCGATACGGGTGTTTGCAGGTTGACGGCCAAGCTCGAACTTTCGCTTCTTGCGGTACGAGGCTCGTTGAGCGCTGGTTGCCGAACGCTTATGACGGGAGTCGCGAGAGATACCCATCCTACACAACACGTCAACTCGAATATACGTCAATCAAAGGATATGGTATAATAGGGGGAGGGGCCGTTTGGGGGGAGGGGAAAGACGGACCTTGAGGTGCTGAGCGGAGGGGAGGCGAATTGTCGACGAGACTGTTGGTGGTTCTGAACGGCGTTTGGTGTGACTGCTCGGTCGATTAACCTAGGGTCAGGGCTATTAGCCCTATTACTTCTCTGGCACGCCCGCCCGAACTGAAATTTCGCGCAAAGGTGCTGATCCACCTCGTCTTGCCAGGCATCGAACATCGAACATCCAAAATGTCGCTGAAGCTGCCCAAAACATCGGGGCTCTTCAAGGTGCGTCCCATTGGCGTATTGCACGAATATTGCTTATTCTATTAGGAAGGATACAAGTCACTCCAGGGCGCTGATGAAGGTAAATCTTCCCTTTGTGTGATCTTGCTGATTCTCTTCTCCTATAGCCGTTGTCAGCAACATCAACGCCGTCCATGAACTCACAGAAATCGTCCGGACGTCCCTCGGTCCAAATGGTCGACTCAAACTCGTTGTGAACCACCTTGGGAAACAAGCTTTGACAAACAACTCGGCGACCATCCTCAAGGAAATCGATGTCGTCCATCCCGCCGCAAAACTTCTCGTTATGGCAAGTCAACAGCAAGAAGCAGAGGTAGACCATCCCCTTGGGCTCGGGCGGCTCGGCTGATATCGCAGCTTGGTGACGCAACGAATTTGGTTGTTGTGTTTGGTGGGGAGTTATTAACGCTGGCACAAGATTTGCTGAGAATGGGATTACATCCTCCGGATATCATTGCTGGATATGAGCTCGGACGAGATTACGCGCTCAAGGCTCTTGAAGGTATTCGCTCTGGTGGATGGTGGCTCACTATGTCTTAGAGTTGGCGGTGGATAAAGTTGCGGACATGCATTCGGAACAAGAGATTGCAAAGGCAATCCGTGCGACAATTGCAGCCAAGCAATACGGCAACGAAGACTATCTCAGTAAACTCGTCGCCAAAGCCGTCTTGACCGTCATGCCAAAGAACCCGACAGCGTTCAACGTCGACAACGTTCGCGTTGTCAAAGTCATGGGGGGTGGTTTCGAAGACAGTGACGTCGTCCGGGGGATGGTCTTTTCTCGAGAACCCTCTGGCGTCATTAAAAAGGCCAAGAATGCCAAAGTAGCCGTATTCTCATGTCCTATCGATATAAGTCAGACCGAGACAAAGGGAACCGTCCTTCTTCACAATGCTAAGGAAATGTTGGAATTCTCCAAAGGCGAAGAAGTTCAACTCGAAAAGGTGCCTCTCTTGCCAAGTTTGTGTGGGTTGACTTCAGATTATCAAAGAGATTCATGATACCGGGGTACGCGTTGTCGTTGCAGGACAGTCTATCGGTGAATTAGCCCTCCACTATCTTAACCGATACTCAATGCTGGTCATCAAAGTCCTCTCCAAATTCGACCTCCGCCGCCTCTGTCGCGTCGTCGGCGCGACACCCCTAGCCCGTCTCGGCTCCCCAATGCCAGACGAAATGGGTTCCATCGACATCGTCGAAGTCATCGAAATCGGCGGTGACCGTGTCACGGTCTTCAAACAAGAAAGCGATATGACACGAACAGCAACGATTGTCCTTCGTGGCGCAACACAGAATTATCTCGATGATCTGGAGAGGGCGATTGATGATGGAGTCAGTGTCGTCAAGGCTATCACCAAGGATCCGAGACTTGTGCCTGGAGCTGGTGCTACAGAAATGGAGTTGTTGAAGAGGGTTTTGGCGCAGGGGGAGAAGACACCCGGGTTGTTGCAGCATGCGATTAAGAAGTATGCCGAGGCTTTTGAGGTGGTTCCCAGGACGTTGGCGGAGACATCGGGCATCGATGCTACCGAGGTGCTCAGTAAGCTGTATACTGCTCATCATAACTCTGATGACGGTCTTGCCGGCGTTGACATTGAGGTATCGTGCTTTATATGCTGTTGGTTGACTTGTTCCAGAATGAAGATGAAGGTGTGATAGATGCAAAGGCGGCCGGCATTTTGGATGTATTATCCGCCAAGAGTTGGGCTATCAAGCTTGCTACCGATGCTGCTGTGACCATTCTTTCTGTGGACCAGATTATCATGTCTAAGCCAGCTGGTGGGCCAAAGGTTCCGAATCCAAATCCAAACTGGGATGAAGATTAGATCGAGGCAGTCATAATGTCATATGAATCTAGAACTCACTGTCTTCACAATAATAGCCGAAAGTTTAATGAATAAATTACGAAACCGCACGAGCAGATATGGGAGACATCTACGAGCTGATCGCGGCAACTTCATGCAAATAAGCCCCAAGAAGTTTGACACCTGATCGTCAGTAATGTAAAATACATTTTCATACCAGAAATGTAATTCGACAAATCCAACTTCTCATTCGTAGAGTGCGCTCCATCATCACCTTCCTATTAGCTTCCCCTGAAACCTTGCTTAGGAGTACCCCGCCCCATAGGCAACAAAAGCACACTCTTCCCCAAACAATCCTGAAATGTCAACGTAACCGGGATACTCCCTCCCTCCCTCGTCAAATCAGGCTTAACGCCAAAAACTTCCTCTACGGCCTTGGCAGCAGCCCGATAATTCCAGTGATCAGGTGATGTAACCCACCATTTCCCCGCGTGCAATTCTTCAACCTGCATCGTATTCTTCGTTTTGAGGGTGCTAAAGGTTTTTTCCAGGTGCGATTTCACGAGTTGGCTCAGATGGGATGATTCCATGTTGGGAACTGTTCTAATCGAGAATTTTCCTTTGACAAGGGCGGGGATGACAGTTTTTGAGCCGGGCGCGGAAAAGGCACCTTCGATCCCGTGGAGGGAAAGAGATGGGTAACGCCACCTATGATGAGCTTCACAGTATGGAATTTTTTTTTTTTTGGGTGGTTGGGGGGTTGGTACCGGTGCATAAGAATGTTCTTCTCGTCCGGGAAAAGAGCGGTGGTACTTCCGATTGCGTCATGGAGTTCGGTCATCGAAAACGCAATGTCTTGGTACAATGCGGTTTCCGTTTCATCGAGAGGCGCGACTTGATCGTTGATTCCCGATATTAGGATCTCGCCGTCTGGTTTGACGAGCGAATTCATGAGGAAGACTAAGTCTGTCATCGGCTCGTGAACAGTTCCCCCAAAGACGCCAGAATGCAAGTCTTTCGCCGGTCCTTCCACGGTGACACTGAAATAACTCACTCCTCGAAGGCCGTACTAAAAATTTAGACCAAGATCAACAAAATTGAAGCGATGTGAGTACAGTGAGGCAAGGCTTCGTCGTTCCAAGCCAGTAGTTATCGCTGATGCAGACACAGTCTGCATCTTTAAAGAATTTCTCCGCTTCATCGGCGATGAGTTCATCTAGACCTTCCGATCCATTCTCCTCCATGCCCTCAAAGCACATGAGAAGGTTAACCGGGAAGTCAATGTTTGCTTTTCGATGTGCTTCAATGACGTTCAACCAGCCCAGAACAGGGCCTTTGTCATCGGTGGAACCGCGGCCGTATAATCGGTCGGTTTTAGGATCATGACAGAGGACAAAAGGTTCTGTCTTCCACCCGTCTTCCTTCAATGCAGGTTGACTGGATCAGCACAAGTCTACAGACATCATATACACATCATAATGTCCGTAGACAAGGACCGTTTTCTTTTTGGGATCGGAACCATAGCGGCCGAGAATAATCGGAGGAAGTTCCAATTCTACTCCTTGCATGGTGTGTTTTCCCAGCGGTCGCTTTTCTACCCTATTCACATAAGTTTATGGTCATTGTGTAAATTGAACTTGACGCCCAGCGCCTCCAGCTCCTTGGCGAGCCAATCGCCCATCTTATGGACTTCTGGACGATAGCTTGCATCCGCTGAAACACTCGGAATTGCGACGGCAGTTGCAAGACGGTCGATAAAGCGTTTCTTAAGCGAATCGACGCTAGCCCGTGTTACTTACGTGCTACAGAGGGGAGGATACGAATCAAAGAATTCCCTTAGGTAGACCATCCTGTCTCGGTGAAACTGATCGATCCGCCTGCATTCCGGTCAGAGTCTTGAACGAATGCCCAAATCTAGCGCACAACGGAAATTCCATGGCATTGTAGGTATCATGTAATCTCTGCTTGAATGTTCGTGGTCATTCATGTCTACGGTACTCCAGAAAAGAAAAGAGAAGAGAACCAAACTTTTAATATAGAGTCCAAAGGCCAATCTCAACGAAAAATAGCAAAAGAAGCAGACTGATCCAAACTACGTACATACTTTATCAGAAGAACCCCCCTTCTTTCCTTTCCAAACCGATTTTTCAAAAGCCAATCCACCGGCGCCAATTTTCTTAAACACTCACATACGATTTTCCAAAACCTGACCAATTTTTTTTTCTCTTTTTTGTTTTCGTTTTTCTGAAGCCATTCATTCAGATCCGTTTTTTCGGGTAGGCGTTTTCTTGTTTCTTTTGAGAGGATATAAAAGACAACGTTTTCCCCGATTTGCCGGGTTTTCTTCCCAATGTAGTTGGCCCATTTTGAAAACGCCATCCAAAGAATATAAAAAAGTAAAATACAGTGTACCCCACACCATGAAATTTACAATGTTGTATCAAATCCCCTCCGCCCCTTGAAATTCATGAATGACCCTCAGCTTTGACCTGGATCGCCGCTTCGACCACGGGAGGCGATGCTGTAAGGGTTGGAGGTGAAGCGGACGCCGCAGGGGTATGCTGTACACTGCTCAGTTTACCCTTCTCGTCCACGATCTCAGACAAAAGCACCTTCCTCCGTTTCGCAGCTGATTCTTCCATATCGCCGATATCTTGTCGAGACGCATTCGATGGGCTTCGAGAGTGACTGTTAATCTTGTACGTGTCGACGAGTTCATCCTTCAATCGATCGATCTTTCGATAAAGGTCATTCTCCCGGGATTGATATTGTGCAATTTCCTGCCGAAGATTCTCAATTTGCAATCGAGCACGTTGTTCCGCCGATTCAAGCTCCGAAACACGAGTTTTCATGAGGTCATTGACGAGTTCAAGCTCCATTACCCGCCCACGTAGTTGTTCATTGGATTGACGGAGGCGATCGAATCCGTCGACTGAGACGACGCCACGATGATCGGGGCTCCCACGTTGAACGGGGATGGCTGGGGAGCGAGGTCGGCTGTGCGAGGCGTGATGTCGGGGTGGTTCGACATTATAGAGGGGCGGGAGCTGTGGAGACTCGTGTCGGGGAGGAGGAGATTGACGTAGGAGGCTTGATGCAGGCGGCAATGCACGACCGCCCTCGGCGTGGGAGGTGGGAGGCGGTAGAGACAGAGAAGGTGGGCCCTGTACCGGGTGGTGGGCGTGCTGAGTATAGTACGGTGGCGTATGTGCACCTCGAGAATAGTCTCTGGGCGAGTTTGCTGCGCCGTAAAAAGGAGAGTAAGGTTTGGGAGGTTCGGTGAGGGTCCCGGTTGGAGGGGAGTAGTCCGGTGCGGAATCGTTTGACGATGCTGTCGAGCGAGCGTAGGAATAACTTTGTTGCGAGGAATACGATAGATCATGGTGGTCGAAAGGCGGACGAATCATGTCTGGTCTGTGCTTAGGAAGCTGTTCGATTCGTAGGTGGCCGTTTCCATAGCCGTTGGTGTGGCCATTCATATGTTTTTGTCCCGATGGCGGCGAGGTATGCATCTTGTCGTCGTAGACAATCTATCAGTCAGACTGTTGCCGATATGAGATAATGACCGGTACCTTCTTCTTCGGCTGCGTCACGCTCTTGACACGATTACGACTCTTGATCGTATCGGTCTTGAGATTCAACGGCCTCGCTCGTCCATGCAACTTCAAAAACAATCCACAGGCATTGCACAACGTCGCGCCCAGCTCATTTCTCCGCCACAGGGGGGTCGTCGAAGTCCCACAATTTTGACAGACAGGCGGGTTTCCACCGGCCGAGGCGTGAGAGGCTCCATTTGAAGTTGGCGAGTCCGATAACTGCCTGAGGGGTTCATGAGCTCCGTCATCTCCATTGTGACTGTCGGTTCGTTCGGAGGAGTGGTTTGACCATCCTCCTGCAGTTACCGAGTCAGCGGAATTGTCGTTTGGGGCGGTTTCCGCTACGGGATTTTGCTTCATCGCAGGGTTTGCATCAAGCATCATTGCATCACTCACAGGTCGAGAGTAAGTCATGGGCGTTGTATCATCGAATGTGAGGGAAACGAGAGACAGAAGTGCGGCAGTGCGGGCCTATATCACACCAAGACTTATATTAGCCAAAGCCCTTCTCGATGTTCTTTAATATATAAGGAGGGCAAATGAGAAAAAAATAAAACCAAATATTAATGGCGGAGGGGACTGGGGGGGAAACGTGTGATA
>Ga0335076_10007180_pt1 | contig 11228 bp, 8 predicted proteins | sample Lox_Sample_25_FD_206717 | JGI IMG/M metagenome (GOLD analysis project Ga0335076, IMG submission 206717) | Soil microbial communities from Loxahatchee National Wildlife Refuge, Florida, United States - Lox_Sample_2.5 | ecosystem: Environmental > Terrestrial > Soil > Wetlands | place: USA: Florida... | reverse complement strand
TAGCCAAGCTGGTGCGGGTCCATCAGGGGGACGCTCATGCTGCCTTTCATGTCGCGCAATTGGCGTATGTAGTAGTGCTTGCTGCCCGCGCCATCGGCATCGAGACCACTAGTCCAGCCGAGGAACGGATCGGTGGTGGCCTGGATCAGGCGCTGGCCGATGACGACGCGCTGGCCCTGGTGATTGAATTCGCTGGGCCTGCCGAACGGTGTCAGCACCGACTCCTGTGCCTCTTTCAGCTGGAGGAACAGTGGCTCGCCGGGGCGGTCACCCAGCAGCAACATGACGAATGTCTCGGTTCCGACCGACCCGACGCCGACGACCTTACGCGCGAAGTCGCCGAAATAGTAGCGTCTCAGGACTTCCCGCCGGTCCGCGTCTAGCGTCTGCAGGTAGCGCTCGACCGAGCTGCGTAGCTCCTCCAGTACGTTCGGATAGCGCTCGACTGGGAAGCGGGCGATCACTGGATATGCCGGACGGATGCGGTATTGCCCGTCGACCAGGACACACATCTTGGCGAACGCGCGCAGGCTGGTGCGGCGACGTGCCTTGGTTATGTCCTGGTGGCGCCGACGTACGGCCGCCTTCGGCTGAACCGCGTCGAACACCCTGCTTACCTCGTCGATGTCGATCCTGGAGTACCAGACGTCGAGGAAGCGCATGGCAGGCATAGCCGGCCATCTTCGTGCGGTAGCTGCGTACGGTTTCGCGTGCGGTCGTATAGGCGGCGCGGTCGCTGAAGCCGTGTTCCCTCGCGGCGACGACGATGCTGGCGGCCAGCCGCTTGACGTCCCAATCGAACGGCGCGGGGAGTGTCTCGTCGAAGTCGTTGACGTCGAAGACCAGACGCCGGTCAGGTGCGGCGTACATGCCGAAATTCAGTAGGTGCGCGTCACCGCAGGCCTGCACATGGATATCGGTCGTCGGGGTGTGCGCGAGATCCCACGCCATCGGGGCGGCCGCGCCCCGGAAGTAGGCGAACGGTGAGACCGCCATGCGCCCGTAGCGGATCGGTATCAGATCCGGCACCCGGGTCTTCGCCTGCTGTTCGAGGATCGCGACGGGATCAGGGCGCCCCGCTGGCGGGTCCCATTGCGCGTGGCTTGACCGAGGCACCAACCTACGCTGTCCGGCGCCCTTGGCCCGCCATTGGACGGGTGTGAGAACCTCATGCGAGGAGGCCAGGACGCCGGGAGTGATCGTGCTCATAGCCCCCCTGGGGTGTTCTCGGCTCCCCACTCGACACGGAAATCGTTGGCGGGCATGCGAACCGTGATGCCGGGCCGGAACGTGATCCTGGCGCCCGGCGCGAGACGGAGGCCCGGCAGTCGCTCGGCCAGCACCTGCAACGCGACCTCCACGTCGACGCGGGCGAGGGTGGCTCCGACGCACAAATGCGGCCCCCAGCCGAACCCCAGGTTGGGCACATCGGTCTTACGGGCGATGTCGAATGTGTCCGCGTGCTCGCAGAAGCTCCGGTCCCGGTTGGCTGACGCGATCAGCACGAGAACCTTTCCGCCCGCCGGTACCGTCACCCCCGACAGTTCCGTGTCTTCGCGGGCGACGCGCCAGGTCGAGACCGCGGGCGATTCATATCGCATCCCTTCCTTCACCGTCGCGGCGGCGAGTCTTGGATCAGCGCAGAGCGCTTCCCATTGACGCCGGTCCGAGAGCAGGTAGAACACGCAGAAGGCGATGAGGCTGATAGATGTCTCATGTCCGGCCGAGATCAGCGCCGCGATCTGCCCGAACATCTCCGCGCGGTCCATGCGGACGTCCGCGTCGTCAGAAAGCCGGACCAGATCGCTCTTTGAATGCCTCGTTGATGATACGGCGGACCTCGGTGTGATGCGGCGGGTCGCTGTCGAGGAGCGATCGCGCGCGGGCAATCGGATCGCCCTCATCAAGGATCGCCTGCGCGGCCGGAGGCGGTACCCCGATCGCGGCCTTCGTGCCCTCGCTGCTGAACCGGCGCGGGTCCGTCAGGACCGCCCGGGCGTCGTCGTACCGGCTCACCACCCAGGCGCCCATCGCCTCGCTGTAGAAGACCGGCTCCTCGTCCCGGATCCGGGACCACACCTCGTGGAGGTTCCGCGCTTGCGGCGGGCTGAACGGCTGGTATGCGTGACGCCACCCGGCATCTCGGGCGTCCTGGCCAGATTCCATCTCTGTCACCGGGCTCCTCCTGCGCTCGGGGGAACATGATCGCGCGGAGCGGCGAGGTCGGTGACATGCGTCAGGACGATGCCCTGCTCGCTGCGCAGCGCCTGGCCGAGGGCTCGCCGGCGATCCTCAATGAATGGCCCGGTAGCTTCCATCAGGATCTGATCCGCCTTAAGCAGATCCGGGCCCTGCTTCACCGAATACAAGTAATCGCATTCGTCTCCGCGTTCAACGAAGACGCGCAGGATCACGTCCTGCTCGCTGAGCAGGTCCCACAAGCCCTCCTTGGCCGCGGCCTGTTTGAACCACGTCACGAGCGCTTCGGTGCGGCCGGGGCGTATCGGCACCTTCAGCACGGAGACTTCACCCAGGTTGGCCAGGTCCATGATCCGGGGCCCGTGGCTGATCCCACCCGGACGCTGACTGCCGGTGCGACGTACCATCTTCCCTACACCTTCGCCGGTGAACCCTGCCGGATAATTGATCAATCTAATTGAGGGGACGCGCCGATGTCCTCTGACAGGATGTCACCTATGTCCGCAGAGATTCCGGCCGAAGCGCTCGCGCTGCGATCGCTGGTCAGAGCCGATCAGACCCTCGAGCTGTTCCTGGACGTGGTCCCGGTGCCCGAGCCGGGACCAGACGAGGTCATCATCAGGGTTGAGGCGACACCGCTCAACCCGTCGGATATGGGCCTGCTCTTCGGCGGGGCTGATATGGCTGCCGCGGTGGCTGGCGGATCTGCTGAGCGCCCGGTCGTCACCGCGCCCATCCCCGATGCCGCCATGCGCGGCCTCGCAGGCCGGGTGGGGACACCCCTGCCGGTCGGCAACGAAGGCGCGGGCACGGTCGTGGCGGCGGGCGAGTCCGCGGCCGCGCGAGCTCTGCTGGGCAAGGTCGTGGCCGCGGCGGGCGGCGGGATGTACTCGCAGTACCGGTCGGTCAACGTCGCGCTGTGCCTGGAGCTTCCGGCCGGAGCGACGGCGATCGAAGGCGCGGCCTCGTTCGTGAACCCGATGACGGCGCTCGGCATGGTCGAGACCATGCGGATGGAGAATCACCGCGCGCTGGTACACACAGCCGCAGCCTCCAACCTCGGCCAGATGCTCAACAGGCTCTGCATCGAGCAGCAGATCCCGCTGGTGAACATCGTGCGGAAGCCAGACCAGGAAGCAACGCTCCGCGCGGCTGGTGCCGTCCACGTCTGCAATTCGACGTCCGCTGACTTCATGTCCGAGCTGATCGACGCGCTCACGGCCACCGGGGCCACGCTGGCCTTCGACGCCATCGGCGGCGGCCGGCTGGCCAGCCAGATCCTGACCGGCATGGAAGCCGCCGCCAGCGCCGCCGCGGGCAGCTACAGCAGGTACGGGTCGGCCGTGCACAAGCAGGTCTACATCTACGGATCGCTTGACCGCGGCCCGACCGAGCTGATCCGCAGCTACGGCATGGCCTGGGGCATCGGCGGGTGGCTGCTGACGCCGTTCCTGCAAAAGATCGGCCTGGCGCGCGTTGCGCAGCTGCGCGACCAGGTCGCGGCCGGGCTCAGGACCACGTTCGCCAGCAGCTACACGGCCCAGGTATCACTGCCGGGCGCGCTGTCCCTCGAAGCGATCGCCGGCTACGGCCGGCAGGCGACCGGCTCGAAATACGTCATCATCCCGAACCGCGCCGCCTAGCGAACAGCAGGCAGCCTTCCTCTGCCTGCTTCGGGGACGTAGGTTTGTGAAATGAGCGAGCCTGCGGTCGTCGTATCGAAGCGGGCCGGGCCGTCTGACGGGGCTGCCGATCCGAGCCGGCGCTGGTGGATTCTCGGCGTGGTCGGGCTGGCGCAGCTGATGGTGGTGCTGGACGCCACGATCGTGAACATCGCGCTGCCCTCGGCCCAGCGTGACCTGGCCTTCTCCAACGCCGACCGGCAGTGGGTGGTGACGGCGTACGCGCTGGCCTTCGGCGGGCTGCTGCTGCTGGGGGGCCGATTGTCGGACCTGGTCGGGCGGCGGCGGATGCTGATCATCGGCCTCGTGGGCTTCGCCGCGGCCTCGGCGCTGGGCGGCGCGGCGACCAGTTTCACGGTGCTGGTGATCGGGCGCGGCCTGCAGGGGGCGTTCGGCGCGCTGCTGGCCCCGGCCGCGCTATCGACGCTGACCGTGACGTTCACCGACCCGGCCGAGCGCGGCCGGGCGTTCGGTGTCTACGGCGCCATCGCCGGGGCGGGCGGGGCGGTCGGGCTGCTGCTGGGCGGGGTGCTGACCGAGTACCTGTCCTGGCGGTGGTGCCTGTACGTCAACGTCGTGCTGGCGGTGATCGCGGGCGCGGGCGCGATCCGGCTGCTGCCCGCATATTCCCGGGATCCGGAGGTGCGCATCGACTGGCCGGGAACGGTGCTGGTGGCGAGCGGGCTGGTGGCGGTGGTCTACGGGCTGGCCGAGGCCGACACCGCGGGCTGGGGTGCGCCGACGACCATCGCGCTGCTGGTGGCCGGGGTGGTCCTGCTGGCCGCCTTCGTGCTGGTCGAACAGCGGGTCGCGCATCCGCTGCTGCCGCTGCGAATCGTGCTGAACCGGTTCCGCGGCGGCGCGTACCTGGCCATCGGGCTGTCCGCCATCGGCGTGTTCGGGGTCTTCTTGTTCCTGACTTACTACCTGCAGCTGACCCTGTTTTACTCGCCGGTCAGGTCCGGGCTGGCCTTCCTGCCGATGGTCGCGGCGATCGTCGCGGCCTCCACCATCTCCAGCGGGCTGCTGATGCCGCGAACCGGACCCCGGCCCCTTATCCCGTTCGGCATGCTTATCTCGGCCGGCGGCCTGGCCCTGCTGGCCGCGCAGCTGGGCTTGCGCACCAGCTACCTGGGCTGGATCCTGCCCGCCCTGCTGCTGGTCGGGGCGGGCCTGGGCGTGGTGTTCGGCTGTGCGCTGAACACCGCGACCTATGGCACCGGCGCCGCGGACGCCGGCGTCGCCGCGGCCCTGGTCAACACCAACCAGCAGGTCGGCGGTTCCATCGGCACCGCGCTGCTGAACACCCTGGCCGCCAGCGCCCTGACCAGCTACCTGGTGACCCACGGCCATAGCCCGCTGGCCCTGGCCAGCGCGGCGGTGCACAGCTACGTCGTCGCGTTCTGGGTCTCGGCCGGCATCTTCGCCGCGTCCGCCGTCGTGTGCGGGCTGGTGCTGCCGTCGGGAACCCTCGCGTCGGCCGCCCCAGGCCAGGCCGCCGCGCCCGTCACCGTGACCAGGGAGGAAATGAGCGTCCGTGAGCGCTGAGTCTTCTTTTCGCCCGCCCGAGCCGACCCTTCCCCCGCCCGAGGGCGCCCGGGTCCCGCCTGGCCCCGGCGTGCGGCTGATCACCGTGTCGGCGTCCTACGGCGCCGGCGGCAGCGTCGTCGCGCCGGACCTGGCCCGCCGGCTCGGCCTGCCTTTCCTGCAGCGGGTCACCACCTCGGAGGGCCACACCGCGGAGCCCGGGCCGTGCGATGAGCAGCTATCGGAAGAGGAGGCCAGGACCACCCCGGTACACCGGCTGCTGGCCCATTTCACCCAGGCGATGCCGGCCGGGCCCACCCAGTCGCCGCCCTCCACCCACCACCAGGACGACCAGTTGCGGTGCCACGGCGAGGCCGGCATCAACCGGCTACTAGCCGAGGGCGGCGGGGTGATCCTGGGACGGGCGGCGGCGGTCGTGCTCGGCAAGCACCGCGGCTACCACGTACGGCTGGACGGTCCCGTCGAACGCCGCATTGTCCAGGGCGCCGCGGTCGAGGGCATCACCGAGGAGCAGGCCAGGGCGCGCATCCGCGCGGCTGACAAGGCCCGTACCGCCTACGTCCGCCGCCTGTACCGCACCGACCCGGCCGACCCGTCCCTGTACCACCTGGTGATCGACTCCACCGCGATGCCCCTGGACACCGTGGTCGAGCTCATCCTGGTCGGCGCCCGCGCCCACAGCGCCGTGCCGCAGGACGCTGCGTTCCCTTAAGGCAGTCCCGGCGCTTCTGCCTCGGCAGACCCGGACTCACCCACACTGGCTAGCGCCGCCATCACCCTTCCCATTGTGGTAATTCTGCTATCAGGTGTCACTCTAGAAACAAATGCCCTGCCTCGCTGTCGAGCTACGTCAGGCCAATGGGTGAAAAGACGTGTCCGTTGTTGCAGTCGTGCTAGCTTGGGGAGTCGGGACCTGCGATCACGGTAGCAGGGTGGGTGACGGCAAGGGGTGGGGCGTGGCCAGCGTCGTTTATCGATATCTGACTTCAGGCACAAGCGTCTTATGGCTCCACGCTGACTGACCAGGCTGCTGCCGGGAGGGCGTCCGCCGGGAGGCCCTGCAACCTCTCCTATGCGGTCAGATGAAAGGTAGAGGAGCCCTGCGTGGCCTGGAGGTGTGATGGAGGATGACCGGCCCGGAGCCGTCGGGTTCTTGGCCAGTTCCGCCGCCGGTTCGCGTATTGCCGGATACCGCCTGGAAGAGCAGATCGGCGAGGGAGGCATGGCGGTCGTGTTCCGGGCCCGCGATGAGCGGCTCCAGCGACAGGTCGCGCTCAAGATCCTCTCACCGACGCTGGTGGCAGACGAGGAATTCCGACGTCGTTTCATTCGTGAGTCGCGCGCAGCGGCGGCGGTGGACGATCCGCACATCATCCCGGTTTTCGAAGCCGGTAATGCGAACGGGGTGCTGTTCATCGCCATGCGATATGTGCCCGGCGGTGATGTGGGCACGCTGGTGCGCCGGCTGGGTCCACTGCCCGGTGCACGCGCGGCTGCGATTATCTCCGCGGTGGCCTCGGCTCTAGATGCAGCCCACGCCGCCGGGCTGGTGCACCGGGACGTCAAGCCGGCCAACATGCTGGTGGATGCGCGGCCAGACCGACCTGACCACGTATACCTATCAGATTTCGGGCTTACGAAGGGTTCGTGGTCGTCGACCAGCCTGACGTCAACAGGTCACTTCATGGGAACGCTTGATTACTCCGCCCCCGAGCAGATCCGGGGCCAGAAAGTCGATGCGCGCACTGATGAGTACGCTCTGGCGTGCGTCGCGTTCGCCTTGCTGTCCGGCAAGCCGCCGTTTCACCGAGATGAGGCCATGGCGGTGATGTATGCGCAACTGTCGGAGCCGCCGCCGATGCTCGGATCACTTCGGCCGACCCTTCCGCCCGAAGTAGATGAAGTCATGCAGCGAGCCCTGGCGAAGGCCCCTGAAGACCGGTATCCCAGTTGCGGGGAGTTCGCTGATGCACTACGTATCGCGCTCGGGCTCCGGCGATATAACACCGATCCGCCTGCGCTAGACCAGCAGTCTCTGGCCGATCAAGTGACACCGCCGGGTACTCACGCGAGCATGACGACCAGCCCGTATGCCAGGCGCTCAGACGAGGCGATCAAGCAACATCAGCGGACCTTGGCTCACCAGCGGGCCGCGCTGGGTCCCGATCACCCGGACACGCTGGCGACCAGGTTCAGCATGGCCCGGGAGATGGCGGCGTGCGGGGATCATGCCGGGGCCGAGGAGGAGTTCCGCGCTGTTTTCGCGGGGCGGCAGCGAAAACTCGGTCCATACCACCCCGAGACGCTGATCGCCCGGTTCAGCGTGGCCCAGCAGATGGCGGCGCGCGGGAATCACGCTGGAGCTGAGCAGGAGTTCCGCGCGGTCTTCGTGGCCCGGCAGCGACAGCTGGGTCCCGACCACCGTGACACGCTGATCGCCCGGTTCAGCGTGGCCCAGCAGATGGCGGAAGGCGGGAATTACGCCGGAGCCGAGGGAGAGTTCCGGGGGCTGCTATCCGGACTACGGCGCACGCTGGGCCCGGATCACCCGGACACGCTCGCGACCTGGTTCAGCATCGCCCAGCAGATGGCCGCGCGCGGGGATGACGCCGGGGCGGAGAAAGAATTCCGGTACATGCTGCCCCACCTGCGGCGCAAGCTGGGCCCTGATCAGCCGGTAACCCTGATCGCCTGGTTCAGCATCGCCCAGCAGATGGCCGCGCGCGGGGATGACGCCGAGGCGGAGAAGGAGTTCCGCTACATGCTGCCCGACCTGCGGCGCAAGCTGGGCGCGGATCACCCCCACACGTTGGCGGCCGTTGAATGGATCGATTACATCCAGGCGAAGAAGGATAGCCGCTCTTCCGCGACGCGACCTCGCCCTTAAGTGGGAGGGACTTAAGTCAGCAATGGAGGATCACCGAGGTCGAGTCGGCCTGGCTATCTGGCTCGAGAATCTGCAAGGTGACCGTGCGTGACGCGCTGCCGCGGCCGCTGCCCTGCACGGCGACGGTCACGTTGACCGTATTCCGTCCGGCTGAAACGGACTGGCTCAGCGGCTGCGGCGCCTGCTGACCAGGCTGGAACAGCCATTGGTAAATGACCGTTCCAGCGGCTCCGTTGGTGCGAATCTGGCCGGTCAGCTTGACGCCGCAGCGGCTCGGCGTTTGTTGCGTGATCGCCACCCGGGTCACATGGAACGGCGTGTGATGGAAGCGCAGGTACAGCACCACGGCACTGGCTGCCAGCAGGATTATGGTGAGCGCGGAGCGGGCCAGCCCGCGCCATCGGCGCAGCCGCCGAGGCGGCTGGTCAGCGTGGCCGGTGCGCCAGATGCGCTCGGCCGTGTGCGCGGCGTCGGGCGGCGACGTGGCGGGAACCCCCGGACCGTACCTGGTGAGCTCGGGTGCCGGACCGGCCCGCCCGGCCTGGGCCGGCTGGCCGGTCGGCCTGGCGTGGCTCGGAATGTACGACGGCCCGGCCGTCCCGGGCTCACCTACCCCGGTCTGCGTGGGCTGGTACGCTACCCCTTCGTACCTCGGCGGATAAGGCGGCTCAATGTCCGTCGGCAGGAAAGGGCGCGCGTCTGCAGGCGGCGGGTAGGGCGGCTCGATTTCCGTGGGCAGGTAGGGTGGCTCAATTTCCGTGGGCAGGTAAGGGCGCGCGTCATCGCCCGGCCACCGCCCCTCCCTTTCGTGGTTCATGCGGCCCCCCTGTTGTCGCGGCCACTGCGCTACGTGATCTCGCTTACAAAATGTATTCCGCCAAGCCCGGAATAGCGTGGTGCCGGTACCTCCCGGCTGGACAACGCGGAATCGCCGCTGATTCTAATGCATTGGAGCTACGGAGACGCGACCAAATTTATACGAACCGCCTGAATTGTCCGAGTTCGGCGCGAATGTTTACGTTTACGCTGTTGCGGCAGGTCTGTACCGCGTTCCGCTCACCGTGTACCTGATCGGTGTCTGCCGGACTGCCGGCGCGGTGATGATGGCCGCCACGGCCGACCTGCAGGAAACCCTCTACGCCGGACTCGCCGTCCGCCGATGTCGTCACCGGTCATCCTGAGCAGCGAGGCGATGAGACCGGGAATCAGGACCACGAATCCCGCCGTCCAGACGATCCCGATCTTGGCCAGGACGCCGATGACGAGCAGGATGATCCCGGCGACGATCATGATGTCACCGCGCTGGATCGCTGCTCAGCGGCGATCAGCTTGCGGATGTCAGGTGGCATGCTCCGGCAGTCGCCGGGACCATTCGGCTCGCTGTACGCCGTGCTGGTGATCCCCATCTCCGTGAGCAGGTTGAGGCCGCCGTCAATCTCGAGGTCTCGCGGCACATAGAACTCCGCGTTCTGGATCAGGCCGCGTTCGATGCGGCCGTCTGGGGTGGCCGGATTCATGTCGATGCCACCGCCTGGACGGCGGTGCGCGTGAACGGGACTGGGCAGCACGCCCATGAGCTCATAGGCCTGGTTCAGGCTGATGTCGTCCGGCGGCTCGCCGAAGTAGTACCAGGTCGCGTCGCAGACCCCGTAGATGTCCGGTCCGAACTGAGCCTCGTTCAGGTACAGCTCCAGGACCCGCTGCTTGGAGATCGCGTGGACCAGTTGCTCGGCCAGGACGGCATCCAGGGTCTTGCGGAGTGGGTTCTTCGATGGCCACAGGAGCAGGTTTTTGGCCAGCTGTTCCGGGATCGGCGAACCGTAGGGGTCCTTGCTGTGCCTCAGGTACGCGGTGACCCGGCTCCACCACTGGTTCCAGTCGACGCCGGTGAACTGGGTCGGAAGCTGGGCATCCTCGTGCGCAATGGTGGCGGCGATCATGTACGGCGACACGTACTTGAGGGAGACGTAGTCGTGCAGATGCTCGCCGCCGCCCTCCAACATGTACGCGGTGACCGGCGGGTTCATCCAGTTGAGGCTGATGAAGTAGGCCTCCGCGGCGAAATCGAGGCTGAGGAACACGACGGCCAGGTAGACAAGAGCATGGCGCACATGCTGCCGCGCCTTCCGTCGTGGTCGTGGCTGGCTGTGGGCGGATGGCCGGGGCGACCGCGGCCGCACGACCGGCGAAGACGACCCCCACGGCGAGGCTGACGGAGGGTCAGAGAACCAGTCAGCTTCCATACCAGCAGTGTGGCGATCAGCGCGATCAAGATGATGCAAAGGAATTTGCCTGCCCAGCCACGCGAGATTTCCGTGGCCGCGGGGCGGCGGAGATCCCGGGACCGAACCTCATGGGCTCGGATGCCGGACGGGCTGGCGTGGCCAGGCGGGCGTCAAAGGCCGACGGCTGTCCGTCCCATTGGTAATTCATCCAGGCCCCCCGTCCGGCCGCCGTGGCTCAACCCCGGCCTCGCCTCCGCCGCTCATGCTAATACAACATCTATGTCACGTAGGGGCGGGAATCTCCTATTTCCAGATGATGGCGTTCTCTCCCATTCGTCCGCGGCCACGGCCCTGCTGCCTGAATTATCCCAGTTCGGGACGAATGTTTATGCATATACGGTTACTATACACTCGTACCCGTTCGGCCGCCGTGTCGATTTTTCGGAGCGCGATATGTCCCGCTGAGACCTGGCCGTGACCTCCGCTCTTGGCTAAATGAAAAGCGAATGGACTCAGGTCAACCGACAGGATGACCCGAACGTCATACGGGTATCCGCATTGCGCCCTGCGATCGGGTATGTTGCAGCAAGATCATTGAGGTACCGGTCACGCATCTTCGATGACTGTCTGGGGTGGGGGGAACAACGTGATTACGTCCCAAGGCACGCACTTAGACACTTACCAGCG
>Ga0335076_10007177_pt1 | contig 11229 bp, 11 predicted proteins | sample Lox_Sample_25_FD_206717 | JGI IMG/M metagenome (GOLD analysis project Ga0335076, IMG submission 206717) | Soil microbial communities from Loxahatchee National Wildlife Refuge, Florida, United States - Lox_Sample_2.5 | ecosystem: Environmental > Terrestrial > Soil > Wetlands | place: USA... | reverse complement strand
CCCGATCGCACCCTGCGGGTCGAGATCGGCGAGCAGGGTGCGGCGGCCGCGTTCGGCGAGCGCCACGGCCAGGTTCAAGGCGACCGTCGTCTTTCCGACGCCGCCTTTCTGGCTCGCGATCACCAGCCGCCGTGCCATCCCACCTCCGCAGGTGCGGCAAGTGTAGCATTACCCGCGCTTTGGGAGGCCAACGCCTGTCAGGCGGCGGCTGTCGAGCGGTGGCGCTCCAGGGCTTCGACGAGCCGCGCGCGCAGACCGCGCAGGAACGAGGTGCGCTCCTCGGGATCGGACGGCGGCGTGAACGGGCCGAGCACTTCCGAGTACGCGTCGATCCGGTGGACGCGGAACAGCAGATCGGAGAGGCGGCCGACGCGCCAGACGCCGTCGTTCACGACAACGTAGACCGGCATCAGGCGCTCGTTCAGGATGGTCTCGGCGCCGCTGAGGCGGAACGGCAGCACCTCGCCGTCGCGGCTCCGGTGGCCTTCGGGGAAGATCGCGATCCCGTGGGGCAGCTCGCGCGCCCCGCGGCGGATCGCCTCGACGGAGCCATGGGGGTCACGACGGGGATCCACGATCGGGCAGCCGAGCAGCCGCATGCTGGCGGAGACGAGCGGCACGAAACGCTGGTAGCGGCGGCGCGTGACGAACGCCGGCACGAACGGCGTCGCGAGCAGCGTGAGCTGGAGGATGTCGGTGAGCGACTGGTGGTTGCCGACGACCAGCACCGGCTCGGCGGTCGGGATGCGGCCGACCCGACGCACGCGGGCGCCGCCGAGGCGCAGGAGCGCCCAGATGCCGTGGACGATCGTCTTCATGAAGAGGCTCACCAGCCTGAAGCGCTGGCTCGGGAAGAAGAACGCGCCCGGCACCGTCACCAGCCTGAGCGGCAGGCTCATGAGCGCGAACAAGAGGCCGACCAGGAGCACGGAGAGCAGGCTCCGGGCGCCGCGCAGCACGCTCAGCATGGGAGCGGCGATCTTAGCAGGCGAGCGGAGTGGGGGCGCGACGCGCGAGGAACACGGAATCGAGGGCGCGGCCCGCGGCTTCGGCGAAATGGAAGAGCGGGACGATGTCGGGGAGCCGGCCCCCTTCCGGGACGTCGCCGTAGACGACCGCGAGCGTCTCGTGGTGCGTGCGCACCGGGAGCACGGCCGCCTCGGCGGCCTTGAAGCGGCCGAGCCGCTCGACGAAAGCGTGGAGCGGCCCGTCGTCGGGCAGCGTGCCCCACCACATGCGGCCGATCGCCACGGCCTCGCTGAAAGGCGAAGGGGGCGCGAGCGGAACCTGCAAATCGCGCGCGACCAGGTCGAGGCTCGTGCCGTTCGCGACCGGCCCGAAGCCCGCGAGGCCCCGCAGCTTCTCGTCGCGCACGAGCAGCAGGACGACGCGCGGGAAGAACGCCCGTGCCGTTCGCAGCAGCAGGAAGGCCACGAGATCGGGGTCGGGCCGATCGCCGAGCTCGGCGATCGCCGACTGCACGACCGCTTCGCGCGCCGCGGCGCCGGCGTCGGCTATGACCGGGGCACGGCGTTCCCGGGCGGGCCGCCCGCCGCGGCGTCCGGCGAGGCGGGGCAGCAGGTCGCGCACCAGCTTGTCGCCGAACGCGCGCAGGTCGGCCTCGTACTGCAGCGGGTCGAGCTTGGAGAGCCCGGGCTTCCACGCGAGCACCGAGGCGCCCGCCCGCTTGGCGCGCGAGCGCAGCTTCTCGTCGATCGTCTCGGACATCAGCAGCACCGGTGGAGGCTCTTGGAGCCCGGTCGCGTAGCGCGAGACGTCCAGGCCGCCGCGGAAGGACGAGCCGGCGTCCGAGGGCAGCCCGACGTCGGCGAGCAGCAGAAACGGCTGCTTGCGGCCCGCGAGGCGCTCCATCTCGACGCGCGCCGCGGCCGGGCCTTCAGCTTGCGCGACCGCGAAGCCGGCCGCCACGAGCCGCTCGGACACGACTCGCCTCACCTCGGGCTCGTCGTCCACGAGCAACACCACGGGGCCGGTGAAGACCGCGGCCTCGGGCAAAGGCGGCGCGGGCTCGGCAGCCGGCGGCGGAGGAGGCTCCACGTCCTCCAACAGCTCCTCGAGCAGGGCCTCGTCCTCGGCCGGCGTCACGAACGTGGCGTCGAGCGCGGCCGCGGCGTCGCGGCGGTCCTCGTCGAGCTTCTTGGCGAGGTCCAGCATCAGCTCCTCGGGATTGATGCCGTAAGGCAGCATCTCCTCCGAGAGGTCGCGCCCGGCGAGCGAGACCGGCACCTCCTGGCTGAGGTTGAAGGCGAAGCTCCCGTCGCGCAAGCGCACCAGTCGCTCGAGGATCGACGCGATCCGCTCGCGCACCGCGGCCTCGCGCGCGGGTCCCTTGGGCGGCTGGCCGGGCCGCAGCGGAGGCAGATCCCACGCGTAGCCCGCCACCACCCGGCCCGAGTCGAAGACGACGCCGGCCGCACCATCGGAGGTGCTGACCGTGAGGTGGCCGGTCTTCTGGCAGAAGGAGACGACCTGCAGGATCTCGAGCAGGGGGAGGTCTTCGACGGACCCGCTCAGGCTCACGGCTTCTTCATCGCACGGAGCGTCGCGTCGTGCAAGGCCGCGAGCGGCGCCGGCTTCGTCACCACCGCGTCGGCGCCCCGGCGCAGCGCCTCCGTGCGCACGCCGTCTTCGGGGGCGGCCGTGAACAGGAGCACGGCCGCGGACGGCCGCGCGGAGCGCGCGCGCGCGATGAGCTCGAAGCCCTCCGCGAGCTTGGCCGGACTGAAGTGCAGGTCGCAGATCACGGCGTCCCAGGGCTCGCCCGAGTCGACGAGACGCTGCGCCTCCGAGGCGTCGGCGCCGACCTCGACGCGCCAGCCCCTGCCGTCGAAATAGCGGCGGACCACGGCCGCGATCGCCGCGTCGTCGTCGAGCAGCAGGAGCCTCGGCGCGTTCAAGGCGCCGTGACCACCGGCGCCTGGCCCGTCAGCACCCCCGCCGCGACCAGCTCTTCGCGCGGCATCGGCCGCGCGAACAGGAAGCCCTGCACGAGGTCGATGCCCGCGGCCTCGACCGCGACGAGCTCGTTGGCGTCTTCGACGCCCTCGGCGACCGCGCGCGCCTCGAGCCTGCGCACCATGCGCGCGAGCGAGTCGAGGATCACCTGCCGATAAGGGTCGTTCCAGGCCCCCGCGACCAGGTAGCGGTCGAGCTTGTAGATGTCGGGGCGGACGTCGAGGATCATCTTGTAGTTCGACTGCCCGAGCCCGACGTCGTCGAGCGCGATCGTGAGGCCCGCCTCGCGCAGCTCGGCGAGCGCGCGGCGGAAGGCCGGCACGTCGAGCGGAGGCGCGTGCTCGACGATCTCGACCACGAGCAGGCCGAGAGGGATGTTGGCCTCGGCGGCGCGGTCGAGCAGGAACGCGGGGAAGCCGAGATCGCGCCCGAGCGTCGAGGCGTGGACGTTCAGGTTGAGCCGCGTCGCCACGGGGAGCCGCCCGGCCTCGTCGAGGGCCGTGGCGATGCAGGCGCGGTCGATCGCCGCCTCCGCGCGCTTCCTGCGGACGTACTCGAAGAGCACCGCCGGTCTCTCGGCGTTCGTCCCCCTGGGCCCGCGGATCAGGCACTCGAGCCCGTGGAGCGAGGGCTGGCTGGATCCCACCTCGTAGATGGGCTGGAAGACGACCGAGAGTCGCCCTCGCTCCAGCAGCGTATCGAGGAGTGTCGCGTCCGTTGGCACGCTATGCGCTTCTGCACCGGACATGCCACACGGTACCGGATCCTGCCCCCGCGCGGGTGGGAGTAGAATGGCGTTGATTCTATGAGACTTGGCGCTTCACGCGCGCGGGCGGCCCGTGCCTTTGAGTCTCGTTTCGAGACTTCGGGCTTCTCGTTGCTGGACGCGATCGGGTCGTGGCGGTGACCACGGAACCGCTCCGCGTCCTGCTGGTCGAGGACGAGCCGGGACACGCGGAGCTCGCCCGGCGCGCTTTCGAGGGCCAGGCGGGCGCCTTCGACGTTTCGGTGGCGGAGACGGTGGGCGAGGCGCGCGAGGCGCTGCACGGCACGCATTTGCCCGACCTCGTGATCGCGGACTGGCTGCTTCCCGACGGCGAGGGCCTCGACCTGCTGCGCAGCGAGCCGGCGCGCGCGATGCCGCCTGTCGTGATCATGACCAGCCACGGCAGCGAGCGCGTCGCGGTCGAAGCGATCCGCGCCGGAGCGGTCGACTACGTGGTGAAGAGCGAGACCGCGCTCGCCGACCTGCCGCACATGGCCGAGCGCGCCGTGCGCCACCGGCGCATCGAGCAGGCGCTCGGCGACCTGGTCGCGGGCACCGCGGCCTCGGGCGGCGAGGCGCTGTTCAGCGAGCTCGTGCTGCGGCTGGCGCAGGCGCTTCGCGTGAAATACGCCTCGGTCGCGGAAGTCGTGGCCCCCGGACGGATGCGCACGGTCGCGCGCTCGGTGGACGGCCGCCTGATGCCGCCGCTCGAGTACGCGCTCGAAGGCACGCCTTCGAAGGACGTTCTCGAAGGCAGCCTCAGCTATATCCGTGGCGGCGTCGCCGAGCGCTACCCGAAGGACGAGAGCCTGCGCCGGCTGCGGGCGCAGAGCTACGTCGGCGTGGCCCTCAGGGCCTCGAACGGAGAGCTGCTCGGCCTCGTGAACGCCATCCACGACCGGCCGCTCGACGAGGTGGTGCGGCCCGAGGGCGTGCTGCAGGTTTTCGCCGCCCGCGCTGCGGCGGAGATCGAGCGGCGCGGTCTCGAGGCCGACTTGCGCCGCGCCGCGGTCGAGTGGCGCGCGGCCTTCGACGGGCTGCCGCTCGGCGTGCTGGTGGTGGACGCGCAAGGCCGCATCCAGCGCGTGAACCGCACGGCGGTGGAGCACTCGGGCCGCCCCGGCTGGGCCGAGCTCATCGATCGGCCGCTCGCCGAGCTCGGGCCGGGCGAGCCGTGGGCGGCGCTCGGCGAGCTGGTCACGACACTCGCGGGCGGCCGGGCTCCCGCCGCACGCGAGGTGAACGACCCGCTGTCGCGCCGCACGTTCATGGTGAGCGCGCGCGCGCTCGCGCCCGAGGAGCCCGGCGGCGGCCGCAGCGTCCTCAACTTCCAGGACGTGACGGAGACCGTGCGGCTCAAGGAGCAGTTGCGCCAGAGCGAGACGATGGCCGAGATCGGCTCGATCGTGGCCGGCGTTGCGCACGAGGTCAGGAACCCGCTCTTCAGCATCTCGGCGACGCTCGACGCCTTCGAGTCGCGCTTCCGGAACATCGAGGGGCACGAGCGCTACCTCTCGGTGCTGCGCGGCGAGATCGTGCGCCTCACCGGGCTCATGAGCGACCTGCTCGACTTCGGGCGGCCGAGCCGGCCCGACTTCAGCGAGTGCAACATCGAGGACGTCGTGGAGGCCGCGGTGTCGGCCTGCGGCACGCTCGCGCGGCGCAAGTCGGTCGAGATCACCTGGCCGCGGCGCGTGGGCGCGCCCGCCGTGCTCGTGGACCGCGCGCGCGTCTCGCAGGTGCTGCAGAACCTGATCGAAAACGCCGTCCACTTCTCGCCCCCGGGCGGCCGCGTCGAGGTCACTCTTGAGAACGGCCGCGACGGCGGCGAGGGCTACGTGGAGTGCTCGGTGCGCGACACGGGACCCGGCTTCGATCCCGCCGACCTGCCGCGTCTGTTCGAGCCGTTCTTCACGCGGAGGCGCGGCGGCACGGGCCTGGGCCTCTCGATCGTGAAGCGCATCGTGTACGACCACGGCGGCGAGGTGAGCGCCGAGAACCACGCCGAAGGCGGGGCCGTGGTGAAGGTGCGGCTGCGGGCGGTGACGCCGTGATCGCGCGCGGCATGCAGTGGGTGCGCAGGCACTTCGCGAGCCTCTCGGGCGCGCAGCCGGCGGCGCTCGCGGGAGAGGCCTCCGCGAGCCACGAAGCGGGCATCGGAAGGCGGCTCGAGACCCAGCGCCTGATCGCGTCGGTGGCCGAGGCCTACTTCACCTCGTCGCCGCTCGCGCTCTTCGTCTCGGACGCGCGCGGGCGCTACCTGGAGGTGAACGGCGCGGCGTGCACGCTCACCGGCTACGCCCGGGAGCAGCTCGTCGGCTCGCAGATCGAGGGCCTCATCGCCGGCGGCGACGCGCGCCAGCTCGCCGAGCGCCTGCTCGGGCTTATCGCGCTCGGCAGCGGCAGCAACGAGATCCGGATCCGCCGCCGCGACGGCCAGCTCCGAAACTGCCTGGTGCACGCCTCGATGGTGGGCGAGGACCGCGTGCTGTGGCTGCTGCTCGACATCACCGACCGCAAAGAGGCCGAGGCGAAGCTGCGCGAGAGCGAAGAGCGCTTCCGCGGCCTCTCCGAGGCGGCCTTCGAGGCGATCCTGGTCCACGACGGCGGCCGGATCGTGGACGTGAACCAGGCGCTCTGCGACCTGGTCGGCTACCCGTGGCACGAGCTCAGCGGCCGCGACGGATTCGAGCTGGTCGCGCCCGAGCATCGCGAGGCCGTCTACCGGAACCTGCTCGGCGAGTACACCGGCGCGTACGAGATCGAGATCCTGCGCCGCGACGGCGAGCGGATCCCGGTCGAGGTCCAGGCGCGCTCGTTCCCCTACCGCGGGCAGATGCTGCGCGTGGTCGCGGTGCGGGACATCTCCGAGCGCAAGCGCGCCGAGCGCGTCCGCGAGTCCTTGATCCGGGAGCTCGAGGCCAAGAACTCCGAGCTCGAGCGCTTCGGCTACGTCGTGACGCACGACCTGAAGGCCCCGCTCGTCACGATCCGCGGCTTCGCGGAGTACCTCGAGAAGGACGTCCGCGAGGGCCGCGTCGACCGCCTGGCGCCGGACGCCGCACGCATCTCGGAGGCCGTGGCGCGGCTGCAGCGGCTGCTCGACCGGCTGTTCGAGCTGTCGCGCGCCGGACGGCCGGTGGGCCCGCCCGCGGCGGTGCCCGCCACCGAGCTGGCCCAGGAGGCCCTGCGCCTGCTGCGCGAGCGCGCGGTGTCGGCGGGAGCGGTGGTCGAGATCGAGCCGGGTCTCCCGACCGTGTTCGGCGACCGCGCGCGGCTCGTGCAGGTGTTCCACAACCTGCTCGACAACGCGATCAAGTTCGGCGGCGGCAGCCGCGTGCGCGTGAGCGCGCGCCGGGCCGACGAGGGCCGCGTCGTGCTGGTCGTGCAGGACGGCGGCATCGGCATCGACGCCCGCCACCGCGAGCGCGTGCTCGACATCTTCGAGCGGCTCGACCCGCGCGGGGAGGGCGCGGGCGCGGGTCTCGCCGTGGTGAAGCGGATCCTCGAGTCGCAGGGCGGCCGCGTCTGGCTCGAGTCGGAAGGCCCGGGCGCCGGAACGTCGGCCTGCGTCGAGCTGCCGCTCGAGCCTGCGCCGGCGCCGGCGGCCGTTACGCCAGCGGCTGGGCGTCGGGCGGGATGAGCGCCGCGGGCAGCGGAGCGTCGAGGAAGCGAAGCCCGAGCCGTTGGACGCCGTCGGCCCCGCCCGGAGCGCCGACCGAGACGTACATCACCTCGGCGCGGGTGTCGTAGACCTCCCCGACGGCGAAGCGGATCATCTCACCCTTCTCGACCGCCATGCGGCTGCGCACGAGCGCGCCGCCGGCGGCGATCACGTCGGCGAGCGTCTCCTCGGCCTGGGCGGAGGGATCGCGCCAGGTGGCGATGCGGGAGATGAGTACCGGCATCTGGACCACGAAGCGCTGGAACTGGCGGCGCTCTCCGTTGTCGGCGCGCGACTGCGTCTCCTTGTAGACGGCCAGGCTGCCCGGCTTGCCGAGCTGGCGCCACTCCGTGAGCCCGAGCACGAGGCGCGCGGGGCCCGAAGCGCCGTTGCCGCAGGGCGAGCGCTGCGTGGCTTCGAGCAGGACCCAGGCGCCACCCCGGCACGAGCACTCCTCGCCGTGCAGCTCGATGCGCGGCTCGTCGCTCAGACGAACTCCTGAGCGTGCGACGCCTCGTACTTCTGCTTCACCAGGCACTCGGGGCAGATGCCGTGCGTCGCGGACTCGGCGACCGGCGGGACGTCGGTCTCTTCCCAGCGGCCGCTGGCGGTGCGCACGCGGTCGCACCAGGCGCAGACGATGGGGAGCGTCGCCGCCGTGCTCACGATTCCTTCTCCACGAGGCCGTCCACGATCTGCTCGAGCTGCGGCAGCGGGAGCGGCTTCTGCAGGAACGCGTCGGCGCCGAGCCGGCGCGCTTCGGCCTCGATCTCCGGCGTCGCGTTGCCCGTGAGCAGCACGACGCGCGTCTCGGGACGCAGGTGACGCGACCACTGCACGATGTCGAGCCCCTCGATGCCGTGGACGCCGGTGAGCCGCAGGTCGGCGATCACCACCTCGTACGAGGTGCAGGCCAGGAGCGCCTCGGCCTCCTCCTTCTCCGCGGCGGAATCCACCGACCAGCCGATCCCGCGGAAATACTCGACGAGCGCAAAGCGGATCGCCGACTCGTCGTCGACGATGAGGAGGCGTCCCAGTTGCTGGCCCACGGCAGCGGGTCCAGCACGAGGCGTGCCAGCGAGGCGGCCACGAGCGGCGGGCCCCCGGGTCAAGACGACCCAATGGGTTGCGGGCGGCAGCCCGGTCGTCCGGTTCGTGGGCGGCGCGCAGCTTCCAGGTCCGGGACAAGGCTCCAGATTCGGGACTTGTCAGCGGGGGCCCGGGGGGGCCGCTAAGCCCCCCGAAAAGCCAGTCCAGAGCGTCCGTTTGCCCTGTCCGTTTCCGGTTCGTCCCGCCGGTCCCGTTCCGCTTCGGTCTGTCCCCCCTGTCGTTGTCCCGTTCCGTTTCGTCCGTCCTGGCTTACGTCCGCGGCAATGCGAGCCCGAAGCGCTTGATCTTCTGGTAGAGGGTGCTCCGCGGGATGCCCAGGCGCTGGGACGCTTCCGTGACGCGCCCGCCGAGGTCGGAGAGCACGCGCTCGATGTGCGCACGCTCGAGCTCCTCGAGCGTCTGGTGGGCTCCGCCAGCGCCGGCAGCAGGCGCCGCGGCCGGCGCGGCGGCGGCGGACGGCAGCCCCGTCGCCGTCTCGAAGCGCAGGTCGGAGGCTTCGAGCAGCTCGCGCCCGCAGAGCAGCGCCGCGCGTTCGAGCACGTTGCGCAGCTCGCGCACGTTGCCGGGCCAGCTGTAGGCTGCGAGCGCGCGCTCGGCCTCGGGCGAGACGCGCAGGCCGCGCCTTCCGAGGTCGTTCGAGAGCACGGCCAGGAGCTGCCGCGCGAGCAGCGGGATGTCCTCGACGCGTTCGCGCAGCGCCGGCACGCGCAGCGGGATCGTGCTGATCCGGAAGTAGAGGTCGCTCCGGAACTTCTTCTCCTGGACGAGCTGCGGCAGGCTCTGGTGCGAGGCGGCCACGAGCTGTACGTCGACCTGGCGGTCGCGCACCTCGCCCAGCCGCCGGAAGCGCTTCTCCTCGAGAACCTTCAGCAGCTTCGGCTGCACCTGCACGTCGAGGTCGCCGATCTCGTCGAGGAACACGACCCCCCGGTGCGCAACCTCCAGCAGTCCCTGCTTGCTGGTGACCGCGCCGGTGTAGGCGCCCTTCTCGTGGCCGAAGAGCTCGGTCTCGAGGAACTCGCGCGACAGGCCGGCGCAGTTCATGTCGACGAAGGGCTCGTCGGCGCGCGGGCCGTTCCGGTGCAGCCAGCGCGCGAGCACCCCCTTGCCGCTGCCGGTCTCGCCCTCGATCAGCACCGGGCTGCTCGAGGCGAGCAGCTTGCGCGCATCCTCCGCGAGCCGTCGGATCGCCGGGGAGCTGCCCATGAAGGGGTCGAGCGCTTCGCGCGCCTGGCGCGCGCGGCCGGCCACCTGCCTCCGCTTCTCGCGCTGGGTCTCGAGCAGGCGGCGCAGCATCACCACGAGCGCCGGCAGCTCGACCGGCTTCGCGAGGAACTGGTCGGCGCCTTCCTTCACGGCGCGCACCGCGAGGTCGATCGTGGCGTGGCCTGTCAGCACGACGACGGGCAGCGTCGCGTCGATCTCGCGGATGCGGGGCAAGAGCTCGAGCGCGGTGCCGTCGGGGAGCATGTGGTCGAGCACCATCGCGTCCGGGTGCTGCTCGCGCACGAGGCGCTCGGCGGCAGCCGTCGACTCGGCCTCCTCGACCTCGAAGCCCTCGCTCTCGAGGAAGTCGCGGACGCCGAAGCGGATCCCGGGCTCGTCGTCGACGATCAGGACCTTGGGCAAGAGCTTGTCCTGGGACTTCTCCCCGAGGCATTGTCGCACGTGCGGAGGGGCTTCTGGTGCGACGGCCGCTTCGCTTGACGCGCAGCCGCGCAGCGGGAACTATGCGAGCTGGCGCACGAGCGCGGCCACGCCACGTGGCCCCCGAGGAGGAGACATGAAGAAGCTCTGGCTGTTGTGCTCGGCTCTGGCGCTCTCCGCGTCCGCTCTCGCGCAGCAGGATCCGCTGAGCGGCACGTGGAAGGGCGACTGGGGTCCGAGCCCCGGCGATCGAAACCAGGTCACCGTCGAGCTCAAGTGGGACGGCAAGGCGCTCGGCGGCACCGTGAACCCGGGTCCGAACGCGGTCGCGCTCCAGAAGGCGACCTACGATGCGAAGACGAAAGCGGTGCACTTCGAAGCCACCGCCAAGGGCCGCGGCGGTGCGGACGTCCACTACACGGTCGACGGCAAGGTGGACGGCAAGACGATGACGGGGTCCTGGAGCCACGACGACCGCAAGGGCGACTTCAAGATCGCCAAGAACTGATGATCGGCGCGACGGGCGGCGATCGGAGGACTCGATGAACGACTCGTGTCTCGCCGTCGGTCGCGCCGTCGCCCGCGTGTCGCTCGCGGCGGCGCTGTTCCTGCCGGTTCCGGGGGGGGCCAACGCGGACATCGTCGCGCCGCCGCCCCCGGAGGCGCCGCCGGCCCCGCCGCCCCAGCCGTCCGGGTTCTGGGGCTTCAGCGGCGTCTTCGGCACCGGCCACGCGGGTGGAGACTTCGGCAGCCTCCTGGTCAGCCCGGTGACGTGGGACTACGGGTTCTTCAGGCAGCAGGGCGCGTGGCGCTTCGGCGCCGGCGTGACGTTCGCGTCCTTCAAGATGAAAGAGCCCTACCAGGACGAGCTCGAGTGGGGGTTCCAGCAGGTCTACCTCCAGGGCACGCGGATGCTGAAGACGAAGGGCAGCATCAGGCCCTACATCCAGCTGCGAGCAGGCCTCGCGGCCCTGCGGCCGCGCAGCGAGCTCTTCATGATGGACCCGCTGCCTCCGGACTGGGAGAAGGGACAAGCGACCCAGGCGAGGACGACCGGCTTCGTGGG
>Ga0335076_10007175_pt1 | contig 11230 bp, 8 predicted proteins | sample Lox_Sample_25_FD_206717 | JGI IMG/M metagenome (GOLD analysis project Ga0335076, IMG submission 206717) | Soil microbial communities from Loxahatchee National Wildlife Refuge, Florida, United States - Lox_Sample_2.5 | ecosystem: Environmental > Terrestrial > Soil > Wetlands | place: USA: Florida... | reverse complement strand
CTGCTCATCCTGGACGAGCCTACCGCGGGCCTCGACCCGAACCAGATCCGCGAGGTGCGCGACCTCATCCGGCGTCTCGGCGAAAACCACACCATCCTGCTGTCGACGCACATCCTCCCGGAGGTCGAGACGACGTGCGACCGCGCCATCGTGATCGACCGCGGCAAGCTGGTCGCGCAGGGGACGATCGACGAGCTGCGCGAAGGCCTACGCGGCGCCGGCGCCCGGTTGCTGGTCTCGGACCCGAACGGCGGCGCTATGGAGGTCGTGAAGAAGGTGAACGGAGTCGAAGCCGTCGTGACCAACGAGCGCGCCCCCGGGCTCGTCGAGCTCACGGTGAGCTACGCCAAAGGCGCGGAGCACGACCCTTCGATCCTCGAGCGCGTCGTCGCGGCGCTGGTGAGTGCCGGCTGTGGCGTGCGGGAAGCCAGCCCTTCGCGCGCCACCCTGGAGGACGTCTTCGCCGAGCTCACCCTGGCCGAGGCGGAAGGGCACGCATGACCGGCTTCGTCGCCGTCTTCCGCCGGGAAATGTTGAGCCTCTGGGTCACGCCGCTCGCGTGGGTCCTGCTCTTCATCTTCCTCTTGCTGCAGGGCGCGAGCTTCTACCAGATCCTCCTCCACTTCGCGTCGTTCTCGAACGTGTCGATCGACTCGGGGCCGGTGCAAGCCTACTTCGGACAGTCGCTCTTCCTGGTGCTGTCGCTGCTGCTCGTGTGCCCGGCCCTGACGATGCGGCTCTTCGCGGAGGAACGTCGCAGCGGCACGATCGAGGGGTTGCTCACGGCGCCCGTGTCGGCCGCGCAGGTCGTCCTCGGCAAGTACCTGGCGACGCTGACGACGTTCGCGCTCATGTGGCTGCCGACCGTGCTTTACATCGTCATCCTGCGGACGAGCGGCGACGTCGACTGGCACGTCGTCGCATCGAGCTATCTCGGCGTGATCGGAGTCGGGGCGGGCTACCTCGCCGTCGGCACCCTGATGAGCACGATGACCCGCAGCCAGCTCGTGGCGATGATGCTGACGGCGCTGGTCATCTTCGGCCTGCTGATCTTCGGCATCGGCGAACGGATCTTCGAGCCGGGACCGATCCGCGACGCTTGTGCGCACGTCTCCGTCCTGTCGCAGGTCGACGAGCTGTCCAAGGGGATCGTCGATCTGAGACGGCTCGTCTTCGACGGATCGTTGATCCTGCTGCCGCTCTTCGTCGCCGTGCGCGTCGTGGATTCGTGGAGGTGGGGATGAGCCCGCGGCCCCCCCGGTTTCTCGGCGGGACGGCCGCGACGCCCCGGGCGCGTCTCTTCTCGGCGTCGGGCGTGCTCGCCGCGGGCGTCATCGCCGTGTGCGTCAACGTGCTCGTCTTCCGCTTCTACAAGCGCTGGGACTGGACGAGCGCCAGCCTGTACACGCTGTCGGAGCCGACTCTGGAAACGTTGCACTCGCTCCCGGACACCGTGGACGTCGTCGTCTTCCTCAGCGCGAGCGATCCCATGCGCCTCAGCGTCGAGCACATGCTCGCCGCTTACCAGGCCGAGACGAAGCTGCTGAAACCGCGCTTCGTCGACCCCGACCGCAACCCGGCGCAGTTTCTGGCGCTGCAGAAGGAGTACGGCATCGTCGCCGGGAAGACCGAAGACGGGCGCGTGGTCACCGACGCGGCCATCGTGCTCGCGCGCGGCAACCAGCACTGGTTCATCACGACCGACGACATGGTCGTCTACGACGAGAAGGACAACCGATCGCGCCCGGCGCTGGAGCAAGCGCTCACCGCCGGTGTCCGCAACGTGCTCTCGAAAGAGAAGACGCTCGTCTGTTTCACCACGGGCCACCAGGAAATCAGCGCCGACGACGGCGGCCCGCGCGGCCTCGCAGAGCTCAAGTACCGCATCCAGAAGGACAACTACGCGACCAAGTCGGTGGATCTCGTCTCGCCCGACAAGAGCGAGACGCTCGAAGGCTGTCGCGTGGTCGTGGTGCCGGGGCCGGACGTCGCGTTCGGCGTCCCGGCCGAGAAGCGGCTCGAAGCGTACTTCGCCGGCGGCGGCAACGTGCTCTTGCTGCTCAACCCGATCCTCGACGACGGAAACCGGATCCGCGAGACCGGGCTCGAGCGGCTCGCGGAGTCGGCGGGCATCGAGCTCGGCGACGACTTCGTGATCGAGCGCGATCCGGAGCTACGTCTGCCCCAGGGGCTGGGCGAGACGTTCTTCGCCGCACCCAAGGAGCACGACGTGACCCTGGGCCTGTATCACGACGGGGACGTGCGCCTCCGGCCCGAAGTCACCGCCTCGCAGAGCGTTCGCGCGACCAAGGACGGCACGGCGAAGCCGCTCATCGAATCGAGCAAGGACGCGTTCAGCGTGAAGGACATCCGTCCCTTCGTGGACGAAGGCCGCCCCGTGGAGAAGCACGCCGGCGACGCGAGCGGGCCGCTCGCGATCGCGATGGCCTCGGAGCGCCCGCTCCCCGCCGGCTCGAAGGAGAAGCACGGCCCCCGGATGGTCGTCGTGGGCACCGCGAACGTCGCGTTCTCGCAGAGCTTTCGCGACGCGACGCTGCTCGGCAACCGGGTGCTCGTCGAGAGCGCCCTGTCGTGGCTCGCGGCGAAGCCTTCCATCGTCAGCGTCCCGGAGAAGCCGTCGCACCCGGCTGGCCTCTCGCTCACCGAGGAGTCGCTCGGCGAAGTGCTCCGCTACGTGCTCCTCTACATGCCCGGCTCGGCGCTGCTCCTCGGCGCGTTGATCCTCGTACGCCGGAGGCAGACGGAACGGCGTTCCCGGGCCGAGCATCGCCCGGAGAGCCACGAGGGCAAGCCCCGATGACCGCCCTCGGTCGAGCCCAGGCCTTGAACGCCGTCCTCATCGGCGTGGCGCTCGCGCTCGTCGTGCTCGTCGTGGCGACGCGCTCGCGCACGACGACGACGGAAGAGGAAGCGCGCGCCAATAACCTGCTCGTGACGTATCGCGAAGATCAGATCACCCGCATCCGCTTCGAACGGAAGGACGGCTCGTTCACCCTGGTGCGGACGCGGCTCGACGACGCGGGCCTCGCTTCGTGGAGCTTGACCGAGCCGGTGAAGGAGGACGCGGACGTCTTCACGATGCAGAAGCTCGAGGGGACGCTCGAGTTCGCGTCGGCGCTCCGGCGCATCAAGCCGGAAGAGGTGAACCGCGCCGCGTTCGGCCTCGACGACCCCATGCTCACCATTCACGTCGACCTCGGTGACATCAAGTACCGCCTGCGGCTCGGGGCCGAGGCCGCGTCGCCGGCCGGCGCCCGGTACCTCGAGGTCGCCGGGGAGAACGCGCCCGGTAAGAGCATCGTGCTGGTCTCGAAGGGCCTGGTCGACGAGCTCAATCTGAAGATCGACGCCTTCCGCGAGCGCTACGTCATGCCCTACCTCTCGGCGCTGGTCGATCGCCTCACCCTGGAAGGCGAGGGCGGCACGCGAACGCTGCGTCACGCCTCCTGGTCGGACGGCTTTCGGTTCGACGGGATGCTCGGCGACGCGCGCGTCAATCGCGGCGCGCTCGACCGCATGCTCGCGCAGTTCGCGCATACCAGCGCCGATCGCTTCATCGATCCCGCGGACGCGGAGAAGGCGATCCAGGGTGCGAAGACGGTGACCGTCACCATGGTGCCCATCGCCAAAGCGAGCCCCAAGGGTGTCGTCGTGGTCGGTGGCACGTGCCCCGGAAACGACGAGGAGGTGGTCGCGCTTCGGCGCGAGCCGGATCGCGTCGCGGCCTGCGTCCCGAAGAGCGTGCTCGCCGGGCTCACCATGCCCGCGGACGCGCTCGTCGATCGAACGCTGTTCTGGATCCGGCCGGACGAGGTCGAGGGGTTCGAGCTCGTGCAGGGCGACACGCGCCTGTCGCTCGACCGCAAAGAGAGCGGGTTCGTGATGCACGCGCCCAGGGAGGGAGCGGTGGACGCCGAGGCAGGTAACGGTCGCCTCGAGTCGATCCTCCACGCGACCGGCGTGATCGTCACTTTGGACAAGAAGGCCGTCGGGCTCGACCCACCGAGCGGCAAGGTCGTCATGCACAGCGTCGCCGCCCAGGACGCCAAGGCGACGGAAGAGGTCGTCACGTTGAGCGCGCCGACTCCGGACGGCCGCGTGTACGCCGAGCGCGCGCAGGACGGCGTGATCCTGGAGCTCGGTCACGAGGCGGCGCGCGGGCTCGTCGCCGATGCCTCGCTGGTGCGCAGCCGAACCGTGCTCGACCTCCCCATCGCCGACGTCGCGCGCGTCGAGATCGAGGGCACGCCGTCGCAGACGCTGGAGCGCAGCGAGAGCGGCAACCTTTCGCTCAGCGCTCCCCCGGGGTTCCAGGTCGACGGCGCGCTCGGGCTCGAGCTGTGCGACGGCATGCGCAGCATCACCGCGGACAAGTGGGTGTCCGACAAGGACGACGGCACCTTCGGCCTCGACCACCCCACGCTGCGGGCGAAGCTCTCGACGCGAAAAGACGGCAAACTGGAAGACCACGTGCTCCGCGTGGGGCGTCAGACGGCGTCCGGGTACTTTGCGACCATGGAGGGTGACGGAGGGGTGTTCGTGCTTCCACGCCGGCTGTACGAGACCCTGACGACGCTGGTCCTCGATCGCGGGCCGTTCATGATCGACCCCGCGGTCACGACCCGCATCACCCTGCGCGCGCGCGATCGCAGCGCCGTGCTGGAGCGGCGTGGCGACGAATTCGTACAGACGGATCCTTCGGATCCGCTGTCACCGGACTCGGTGCGCAGAATCGTGGACGCTCTGTCTTCGCTTCGCGCGGAGGCGGCGGTCGCGGTGGGCGCCGCGCGCCCGGAACAAGGCTTCGATCGCCCACTTCTCACCGTTCGCATCGAGCGAGAGGCGGGACACCCGGAAAAGCCGCAGATCACGTCGTTCAGCATCGGCGCCGGCGACTCGTGGCGCGGTATCAGCGTGCACTACGCGCGCATCGAAGGAGTCCAAGCGACGTACGCTCTCGCGCGAAGCGCAGTGCAGACGCTCGTCGACTCCCTTTGACGCCATGCAGCGTCACGCACGCCGTGTGTACACAAACATGCGCGACGTGAAGGCGCGTCGACGTGCGCGGTAAGTCATTGGAACCGGAACGAACCGAGCGGTAATCTCATGGATCTATTCCATGAGTCGCAACACCAAGGGCTCGGGACTCGACATCTTCGATTCGCTGAGCAAGCGAGACTCGAAGCTGTCGGAATCCGGGGTCGTCGCTCGAAGCTCGAGCTCGAAGGTCCCGCCACCGCCACCGCCCTCGGCCAATCGCGCGTCGAGCACGCCGCTGGCTCCGCCGAGCCTGGCCTCCCTGGCCACGCCGGCATCGCGCGCGAGCGAGCCACCGCCGCAGCCGTTTGCTCGGATACCGAGCACCGCTCCACGCAGCCTCGTACCGCCGCCACCTCCGTCGCCGCAGATCACGCAGCACGGCGCGCCGCCACCGCCGCCTTCGCGGAGCGCGCCGCCACCACCGCCTTCACGGAGCGTCCCGCCACCGCCGCCTTCACGGAGCGTCCCGCCTTCACCCCCGCCGCGAAGCGCGGCGCCGTCTCAGCCCGGCAATCCAGCCCCGCCTCCGCATCCGAGCATCGCGCCGCCACCGGCGCCGACCGCGTGGAGCGGCCCACCGCCTCCGCCTCCGCCAACCAATCCGCGAAGCATCGCGCCGCCTCCACCGCCGCCGTCGGTGCCCGCGGCCGACGACAATTCGTGGCCGCCGCCTCCAGGTCTCCCCGATCCGGCCACGTTGGGCGCGCGTGCGATTCTCGGCTCGCGCAGCGCCTCGTCGTCGCTGCCATCGTACGAGCCCGAATCGGACGACGACGACGAGGTGCCGACGCGCCTCTACTCGCCGTCCCGGGTTCCCCCGAGCGCGACGACGACACTCCCGCGCAACGACAAACCGCGCCTCGTCACGCGACGCGTGTCATCGGTCTCCCGGTTCTCGCGATGGTGGCCGCCGCCGGCGCTCTACCTGATCGGCGGCGCCGTCGGCGTCATCGTCGCGTCGCTCTTCCTCTATTTCTCGATGCGGAGCGGCTCGCTCGTCGTCACCGTGGCCGGTCCAGCGAGTCGCGCGATCGACAGCGTCGAGGTCTACATCGACGGCGTGCAGCGCTGCGACGTCTCGCCGTGCATCGTGAAGAGCATCCCGGCGGGTGTGCACCTCGTGCGCGCCGCGGCGAAGGGCTACGAGCAGACCGCCGAACAGGCCGTCGCCGTCGAATCGGGTCAGCGGGCGCTGCAGACGATCACGCTCTCGCCGACGGGGGCGGGCACCGCGGTGCGCGTCTCGGCACTCGGCTCCGGTTTGAAGCTCTACGTCGACGGACAGGAGATCGGCGAGCTGCCCCAGACCGCGAAGGGCATCACGGCGGGAGAGCACACGCTGCGTGTGGCCGGGAACGATCGCTACGAGCCGTGGGAAGAGAAGGTCACGGTGGACGAGGGCGAGACGAGGAACATCGGCCCGCTTCGCTTGCGCGTGCTGAAGGGACTCGCCACGTTCAAGGCAGGCACCGGCGCAGACGGGGCACGCGTCCTGCTCGACGGACGACTGGTTCCGGAACTACCCGCGACCATCGAGGTGCCGGCAGGCAAGCAGCTCGTGCTCGTGGCGACGAAAGCCGGCTATTCCACGTACAAGCGGACCATTTCGTTCAACGACGGCGTCGCCGAAAAGACCTTCGAGATCACGATGGCCGAGAGCAGCGACGACGACGTCGCCGCGCCGGAACCAGTTGCCCCGCCGCCGCGCGGGGTTTCGATCTCGCGCCGCGTGGCGCCGCGAACGGCGACGCCGAATCCGGTGTCCGAGCCGGTCGCCAAGGGCAAGGCGACGCTGAACCTGAACTCCATCCCGGTGTCCAACGTCATCGTCAACGGCAAGCCGCTCGGCCCGACGCCGAAGATCGGCGTCCAGGTTCCCCCCGGGCCGCAGATCGTCGTGTTCGTGCACCCGGACTTCGGTCGCAAGGTGATGTCCGGAACCGTGGCCGCCGGCGAGACCAAGACGTTCACGGCCCACCTCAAGTGACGCTCGCGGATCGCGCAGCCCGTGAATCCGGAGCTGCAATTGCATCGCTGGTCCAGCCCAGCCTGCGCCCAAGTGGGGCCGGCTCTTCTGACAGTCCACCACCTAATCAAGGCTTCGCCTCAAGGCGAGGAGGTTCCCCCTGGTTCACCCATCTCCAAACTCGATCCAGTGCGTGGCGCTCGTCTAGTCTCGACTTTCGCGCTTTCCCGCGCCGGAAACTCGCGGCTTTCCGCGCTTCGCGCGGGTTTCTCGACTTCGGGGCTCGATGCGTCAGGCCTAAAAAGTCGCGCGTCTTACGCGACCAGAAGCGCAGCTGGCGCCGGATTCGCCGGTTTTCCCGTGGCTCTTGGCCTCCCCGACGATCGCGATCTGTTCTTCCAAGACTGCTCAAGTCGAGTCTAGTTCGAGAGTCGCTTAGCGGAGCGTTTCCAGATCGCGTCCCAGTTGCGCCGGTACGAATCGGAGGCGACCTGCGCCGGACCGGACGACGCTCGCGCGTCCTTTTGCTCGACCGGTTCTTCCCCCTTCGCGACGTCGCCCTGCTTCGCCGCGGGCAGCTCGGTCTCCACGTCGTAAAGCAGCGGCATCTCGGACCGGGGCGTCAACTTGACGACCTCCCCTTGGATCGGTCGCCCTTCGCTGAGCGGGCGCATGGTCCCGAGCTCCAGCCCCTGCTGCCGAGCCCGAAGCACGTTCACGCCGCCGCCGTCCGCGGTCGGGCTGTGCACGAGCACCACGTCCTTCGGCTTCTTGGGCACGGCTCAATTTAGCACATCGGAGCCCGTTGTCCGGGGCGCCGCGCGCGATCGCTCAGAGCCCGAGCGCGTTACGATGGACCCAGCCCTTGTCCCCCTTGCCGTCGTACTTGACCTCGTACCACTTGCCGCGCTTCGCGGACACCGCCACCCGCGTCCCGTAACGGAGCCGAGAGACGATCTTTCCGTCCTCGGGCTGATCGCGAACGACGGCGGAATCCCACACGACCGTCGCCAGACCGCTCGCGTCCTCGGTCGTTTCGGCGGCCGCCGCGGGAGCCATCGCCGTGCCCGGCGGGACGAACTGGACGAAGTAGAAGACGGTGTACTCGTCGTGCTCGTGCCCGAGTCCGTCGAGCCGCACGGAAGCGAGCTCCTTCTTGGCGCAGTCGACGAGCGCGTGCGCCTTCTCGCGCGAGAACGTGGTGCTCTTGCCGGCGAAGACGTCGGTGATGGTCTGATCGGTGAAAGACAGCTCGAGACCGATGGACAGCGTTTCCGAAGCACCCTGCGCTTCGGCGCACGACGTCAGTGCCCCGAGATGCGGGCGCACCCGGTCGTCGATGCCGACCGTGTCGCAGTCCTTCTTCCTTCTGCCCTTGCCGTCGCGGCAACCGGTGACCTGGATCTCGGAGATCTTGGTCGTCTCGACGTCGGTCTTCTGCGAAGGTCCGACCGGTGGCGCCGCGGCCGCGGCGGAGGCCGATACGGCGGGGGGCGCCGCGCTGTTCGAGGCGGCAGGGACCGCGGCGCTACCGACCGCTTCCGTCATGTCGTCGACGGGTGGGCTCGGCACGAGTCGAACGCCGGCGAGCCAAGGCCACGCGATACCGATGACGAACCCCGCGACGGCGATCACCCCGACCCTACCGAGCTCCGGCTTGTCCTGCTCGGGACGGGGTACCTCGACTTTCAAGGTCCTACTGCGTTGCGCCAATGACGATGCCTTCGCTCGGTGCGCTCATATCACGCGCGTTGCCCGATGGAAAACGGCGCCCACGAGCGTCCCGCGCGGCGGAGCAGTCGCGCCGCGCTCATGCTTACCAAGCATGACGCGATCTGGCCTAATTCTCGTCGATTTCAGGCGTCCAGAGACCCGCCGACCGATCGATTCACGAGGCGGAGACCGGTCGCGCGCTCGCGACGGAAACGCCTAGGTTCCGCGCCGCGCGCCGGTCGACGGGTGCGGAGGCTACGTGCATGGGGGTGCATCATGCCGCGGGGAAGAACGCGAGCGGATAGGTGACCGTCACGACTCCTTCCTTCGGCGGGGGAAACGTCAGCGACGAATAGGCGTGAAGGACGCACGAGACCACGCGCGCGTCGGGCAAGTCCGAGCCGCCGGACTGAACCGCGCTCACCGAACCATCGCGGGCGATGACGAAGCGAGCCGTGACCCGTCCCTCGAGCGCGGGATTCGTCCGCAGTCCCTCCTCGTAGCAACCACGGAACCTACCGAAGCTCTGCCGGACGATGCGCTGGATCACGTCGGGCGGCAGCGAGCCGCTCGTCACCGACGTTCCGGCCATGCGTAGCGTCGGACCATGGGGAAGGTGAGTGCCCCCGGTCCGGCCTGCTCCGACTCCCCACGTGCCGTTGCCGTCGCACTGCTTACCTTCGCAAGTGCCGATGCGCCGGAGGCCGATCTGATTGGAGTGGCCGCCGCCGCTCTCGCCGGTGCCGGTCAACACGAGCCCTGCCATTCCCGACGTCTCGAGATCGTCGCCGAAGAAACCGCCCGCGCGAGCGAGGGAGCCGACGCCGGGGTCGTCCCACGCGGCCAGGTTCGCGGACGTGGCTCCGGACGCGAGCAAGCCCACCATGCCGAACTGAGCCGCCGCGCGGACGACTTCTTCACGCGCCATCGCCGGACGCTGGACCGCGCCGGGCTCGGCGCCGCTCGCGCGCGCAGAATGCGCGACCGGGCTCGGACGCCCGATGCGCCCCGATTCTCCCCGCGCAGGCTGCTCCGGCGCGTCGGCAGCCGCGCCCGACTCCTGACCCGAAGCGTGCTCCACCTCGCGTTCGCGCTCCGCGGCCCGATCGAGAAACACGTTCATCAGGATCAACTGGTCGTGGTCCGGCCCTTCGTCGTCGGTGAGGCCGAGCGGCGGCTCGAAGTAAGCCATCACCGCGGCGGAGGTGCCGATGAGCAGCGACGACGCCGCGAAGAACGCGAGCGGACGCACGCCTTCGTCCGCATCGAAGGACCGGGGGCAGCGCGGCTCGCGGGTGCCGAGGCGAAACTCGAACCGCACTTCTCCGACGCGCACGCAGGCGCACATCGCATCCGCCGACGACAACTCCGCGCCGTCCGGCGCATGCACGACGACCCGGCCGCCTTCGACGGTGAGCAGCGCCACGCGCGGCGCGCCGAGGCCCGGCACGGTGAAGTCGACGGGCTCCCGCGACAGCGCGCCGTCACCGGCGTAGAAAGCGCGCGGCGGCGACAGCTCGATCACGTCGAGCCGCGACTCCCCCCAGTACACGTGTACTCGCACGGCATCTGATTCGACAACATGACTGGCCATTTCTACGCGGGTTCGCGTCATATCGGATACGTTGGACATGGCTGCTCCTCCCGGCACGATGCCGTGACGTTCGCTGGAACCGGCCCGAAGCGTGGACGCGGTTTCCACATTCGCCGCAGCGGAACGGGAGCCGCGGCCTTCGTCGAGCGCTCCGCCGTCGTCCTCGGCCCCGAACGTCGGGGCGTCGAATCACGAGGTCAGACGCGCTCGAAGAGAATGGACAACGCTAGCCCCGGAAAAGTTCCGCAGCCGGCCTCCAGCCTCGAATCCCAGTCCAGATCCCGTTTCCGAGTAGTGACGGAATTCGAAGCCGGCGCGGCGGCTTGCGCGTCATGACGGCGCGCGCCGAAGCGCGGTCGGGTCTACCTCGGCAATGTAGGTACGAGAGACGGCTCGGCTTCGGGCGCGCCGTCTCCTGGCACTCTCGCGGTTCCCTTGCCTCCGCTGTCCCGAATTCGTTTACGCTGGTGCGCGGTGCGGACCATTCTCGTCGCCGGCTTGCTCACCGTGTTCACCGGATGTGCCGGCGACGCCTCCTCCGGAACGCCGGGGTGCGAAGCTCAATACGATTGTCCGACCGGAGAATCGTGCGGAACCGCCGACGGAGTGACGTTCGCCTGCCACGTTTCGGGAGCGGGAAAGGTTGGCGATTCGTGTGACCAGAATCAAGGCCTACCGCTCCAGTGCGGCGATCATCTGATCTGCCTCGGATCGAACGGCACGGGCTCGTGTCGCCGCTGGTGCAGCTCCGGGGATCCATGTCCTTCCGGTACCGGCTCGTGCACGACCGTGAAGTCCACTCATGGACTGACCGCGAGCTTCTGTCTGTAAGACGACTCTGGAAGGGCTAGTGGTCTGTCTCGGAATTCGTAAGCGAATTCCGAGACCCGGCTTCG
>Ga0335076_10007173_pt1 | contig 11231 bp, 8 predicted proteins | sample Lox_Sample_25_FD_206717 | JGI IMG/M metagenome (GOLD analysis project Ga0335076, IMG submission 206717) | Soil microbial communities from Loxahatchee National Wildlife Refuge, Florida, United States - Lox_Sample_2.5 | ecosystem: Environmental > Terrestrial > Soil > Wetlands | place: USA: Florida... | reverse complement strand
GATAGTTCGGCTTCCAGGCGAGGGGATCGAATGCGGTGGAAGTGAAGTTGCCCACGGCCTTCATTTCATGAGGATAGTTAACCGTCTCCCAGTCGGAGTGCAGCAAACCGAAACTGTACATTCGGTTCCACGTGACAGGAAGAACGATGTATTCCCGCCCGTGTCGCGGGTCTTTGGCGATGTCGCTATCGCTTCCAAAAGAGTCGCCAAAGTCCAGCAGGTGATGTACGAATCTGGCGTCCTCACCTTCCCCCTCCACCGTGTCCATGCTGTTTCCGCCTTTGGCATCTGTGTGGTTCAGCCAGGCGAACAGCACGCCGAGACCTCTCAGATCGCGCCGCTTTTGGTGGGCTACGAGGTCGTTAGGATCGTCCGAGCGAACGCCCACGTAGCGGAACGGTCCTACAATCTTCGAAGGCAAAGCGAGACTGGCCATGAGCCGAATACTGCCGTCCCCTTCTCGTGGGATGCGATCGAAAATCTGTCTCATTTCGATCTCGTTCAGGCGGCGATCTTTCCCGTAAGATCGGCTGATTTTCGCGTCTTTGGAAAGATGAAAGTCTTCGCGCCGCCCAACCAGGATGTAGTTCTCGGGAACGTTGTACCCCGCCGCGTAAAGAAACAAGGCGCCCATCACATCCGCCGCCGTGGCCATTTCAGGATTCGATGGTGGATCGGCCTTGACGAAATAGAGCAGTCCGCGAGCATCGCGAATACGGAAGCCTGTACTGACACCTTCAGTCTTAGCCGCAACCACCGTGTACGGCGGCTGGGGTGCACCGTGCACTCTTCCGCCCTTTTTCAGCGCCTCGATGCTAAGACCACTAATGTCGCGGTTGGTGAACCAACTCGAATCTGTCACCTCTCCGAGAGTGTTAACGGCAAGTGAGTCACTTGCCAGCGGAGTCTTGTACCGGTATGAATTCTTAGCGAAGTCGTAAAGCTCGTTGATATTTTGGACGTTGGTCTTTTGCACTGCCGCCACTTCGGGTGTACGCGTAAGTGGGTCGTCAGACAGAAATTTCTGCGCTGAGCACTGTATCGGTCCTGTAAGTGCCAGGCTCAGAAGCTGCGGGAGAGCCTGCCGAATGCATCGTTGAATACAAACCATACCTTGACCCCTTCTGGTGAAAAGCCAACGTCAAACCGCATGACAGTAGCTTCCTTGTTCTTGATACGAAAACCCAAGCCACCGTCTCCCCGAAGATCCCGGAAGCCGATCAGACCTGGCCGCTGATAAACGTTTCCCCCATCGCCGAAGATCGCCATCTCGAGCGTTTGAGAGATCGACCAGCGATATTCCCCAGTTGCAATAGACGTACCGTTTGCGTAAAAGCGATAACGGTCGTATCCGCGAAGGTCATCTGGTCCGCCAAGTATCGGCTGCAGGTAGAAAGGTACCGCCTGGGGTACATGTGCAAAAGCAGTCTCATTGCGAACGCGAAACAGCAGAGTTCGCATGCCGTTGGTGAGCGGCAGGTAGTATGTGGCTTGCGTTTCTAGCAGATTAAAATTTGCCTGGTTGCCGCTCTTATCGAAGAACTGCGAATCGTTGGCTTCGAGCTGCAAACCTTGCGGATTGCTGAACCCCGGCCGCGTGAGATCCAGTTGGATGGTCGAAGTACCCGTAATGAAATTAGATTGATGCACCAGGCCCGGCGTATTGGCTTCGGTGAATAGTTGTTCGGTGCTCGCTGTGCCACTAAGATCTCCCGGACCGACGTTTACCAGCAACCCGCCGACGGTGTAGCCCACGGTCAATTTCTGATTGAGAAAGTGGCCCAGTGCAGCAAAGTGCGCGGTCGTAAACTCGCGCCGGAACACGGTCTTGTCGTTCCGGTTGGAATTCGGGCCATCGCCGAAGTACCACACCGAGGCGGCATTCTGGTATCCCCCGTCCGCGCGAAGTTCCAAGTGTCCGTTGAACAGATCATGGAAATCAAATGAGGCTTGCCCACCGTACCATTTACGGATGGAACCAACGACGTATACGTTAGCGGTCAAATGATCGGCCAACAGGTCTTGACGCATATACTGCGGCCCAAGCGAGAATCCGCCTCCCGTCGGCAGGCCGCCAAATTTGAGGCTCGGCCCATTCGGGCCGAAAGTCGGCTTGAGCAAATCATTTTCGATGTGGTCAAACTTCTTCTCGCCCCGAGGTGCCTCCTGCGGTTCCAAATGCTTTGCTTTTTCCTGTTCAGCATCGATTACGGCCCCGGCTCTTGTAGTGATGGTTCCGTTTCCGTCTTGCGCACCTGCGCTAACGGAGCCGGCAATAGCGCTCGCAACCAGCAGCATGAGGTTGGCGCATTGTCTGATACGTCGAATTCTCACGAATATACCTCCCGGCAAATCAAACGATTCCGGCACCCTCGTGCGCCATGCCTGAGTATTTGGTAGATGCGATTACAGCCACGTCGTGTCTCGCTCTCTTGCCGCTAGCGGTTATAGTTCGTTCCAGGTTGCGAGAGATCCACCAGAACAAAAACGAGCACAGCGCCAGCAGCAACAGGCCCGGTGTAACCGGCAACTGTGGATCTATTAGCAAGAGAAGGGCCAAAATGCCGGAGGCGCAGAGATCCCCCAAGCGCTCTCCGATGACATCAATCAAAGGCCTGACGGCCGCTCGCTCCTGGTCGGGGAAGAAGGAGTACGTCATCTCCGAACCGAATCGGAAAAGTGAGTTCCGCAGCGAATACTCCCCGCTGCGCAGACAGGTAAACTGCCAAAATCCTGGCGCGAATGCGAACAGGCAACTTGCGATGCCGACTATGGCAGGATGCACATGAACAAGGGTCGATACCAATTTCTTTTGTGCAAGACGTCCTACCGCGATCTGAGAAACGAAAGTGCAGATGTTAAGCGAGCTTTGAAACAAGCCGAGGAAATGCAACCGATCCGATTGGCTGACGTAGTGCTCGGCGACTCGAATGCGGAACATCAGGTCCAGCAAGGTCGAAGTCATTGCCGCCACGACTACAAGCACCGCAAACTTCCTCAACAATTTGTTGGGCAGATACACCTGTTCCTTTAAATTCTGAAACGTAAAACCATGTCTGGACACACAATCGAAATTGCTATGGAACAGTAGAGCGACCGCCGGGATCATGTTCATGGCGGCTAGAATCAGATTCGCACTGCGGAAACTAGTGGCGATCCGCAAATGAGTTAAGCCAATCCCCGCCAAAATACTGATGGCCGTGCCAAAAAGCATCACCGCCGGGATCAAGCGACTCCGGTCGGCATGACAGTCGCTTGCCCAGTCGCCGATCAATATCCAAATTATCGAGAGGCCAACCAGCGTCGATGCCGAGACGTCAACGAAAAACAGACTGTACAACCGCGGGATGCGGTCGGAGCCGAGCGCAAAAAACAACTCGATCGCGACGTTGACGGCGAATGCCGCGCAAGCGATGCGCCTCCGCTGCCTCGATCGAAAGAGGTTGGAGACCATGAGGCTCGCGACGATGGAGACAAGCGTGCTCCACATCGTCAAAGTAGGAAGCGACCGAATCGTGAGATGGCTCCCCAGAAGGGAATCGCGAAATGCTCGGCCGAAGATGAAGTGAGTCATCAAAGCGCCATAAGCCAGAAGCAACAATGGCAGGCCGCGGAACGTCCCTGTTCCAACGAGTTGTTTGAGGGTCCTCATCTCGAAATCTCGTTACTACATTCAGCGACTTATCAGTGCTTCGGCACTGCTAGCCCACCTCGGGCAACCTTTCCCGGTGATGACGGTAGAGGGCGCCAGCAACCAGCGTCCAAACAACCGTGACCGCGAGCGTGATCGTTGCAAACCAGGTAAGGGAGGCGTGCAGTCGGGTTCCAAGGAAAATGATGCCGGCCTGCAGCACATCACCTAGTCGGACGCAGAAGGTCTCGATGGCCGCCTTGGCCTTGTATTTCGCTTCGCGCGAGGTTGGTAAGAGCAGTGCATTGCGAACCGTGTTCTGCAGCGAATAGTTCGTTCCGTTCTCCGCAATCTTGAGGGCTCGAATAACGCTCAAGATCGGTATGAAAAGGATTGAACCAAACGTCGCGAATGAGAGAGCCGGCAGAATAAACAAAGACCCGCGAACACCGATGTATTTGAAGATTCGTGATACGAGAAATGCCTGGATGACAAACGACACAAGGTTGGTCCAGGCGTAATAATTTGCGTAGTAAGCTCCGATGTAGGCGGCGCGGGCGGCCAAAAGTTGTTTGGCCGACCCCACGACTTCGTTGGCGTGGTTCACAACAAGCTTGCCTAGGATGAAATCTCCCGAAAGGCTCACGATGTTAAGCAGAATGGTGAGGATTGCAATGAGTCGAAGGTATGGGTCAGAAATCAGCAGCTGAAATCCCCCCTGTCGACCTAGCGCCTCGACATCCTTCTTCTTCTCTCGCTCTCCTTCACGCCGCGAGATTACATGTCCGGCCCAACGAGAAAGCGCCGCGCACAGGCAGAGCGCAGCAGCGCCGATGAGCATCACCTTGTATGGGCCGAGAGGCTTGATGACCTTGCCTGCAATCCACGCGCCTCCCACTGCCCCGATCGACGCTCCGACGCCAAGCATCGGGAAAAGTCTCTTGCCTTGCGCCTCGGTGTACAGGTCAGTCGCAAAGGCCCATAGTTGTGCCACGGTAAATACGTTGAATATTCCAACCCATATGAAATACGGCACCGCCTCTCGAATCCCACGGCTTCCCAGGTAGGCGAACAAGAGGAGGTTGGAGGCAAAGAAGATAGATGTCCATCGGAGGAGTTGATTGCGATTCATCCGGGTCGCGATCCAGCCATATATCGGGACGACACCGAACAGCAGTATTGCCTGGGCTGCTGACGAGTAGGCCTTTACCTCAGCTCCCCCTTGGGCAAGGATCAAGGATTCCCGCACGGTCTTGAGCAGATAGTAGCCGCCCAGGAGCACCGTGAGGTCAGCGGTCAGCAGGATCGCGCCAAGCCCCTCGCCAGCACGGACATCTGTAATGACGCCAAGAATTCGTTCGAGCGGATTCTTGCGGGCTACTACAAACGGCAAGCTGGAGCTGCTGACTTCAAGATCTCGAGATGGCACTACCGCCCGATTGGTTCCCATCATCACTTATTTTGCGCAGTAGTTGCTTCAATTGCCCCACTTGCGGCGGGCCTGAAAGCCTTCCGCTTCTGTTCGTCATGACTGGCAATCATCAATTGGAAGTCGGGGCGCTCTAGCTATTAGGCAATTGTGCGTGTCGAATAATCTATAAGACCAAAGTATCGACCCATACCAAGGTATGAGTTCATTGAAGTGAAAGAGCCTCAAACAATTTCTATGTGGCCTTACAGAAGAGCAACGGAACGGCCAAACCGGAGAGTGCTGACCCTAGTGGATGTTCGAAGTCGCCAAGCGGCGCGAGTTTCTGGGTGAAAGCAATCAAGAAGAGAGGTTCTGACGGCAAACGCCATGTATAAGACAAGAACCCGGCAAAGGACAAAAATTGAGCAAGAGACAAAAAACGGCGCGCTCACTCACCAATGGCTTGAGCTGGCGGCAAAACTCTAGCGGTCGTTTGAGTTGAAATTGAACACCACGTCTTCCTGAGTCTGGGCTGATCCGGGCACATATTTCCAGCGCATCACCGCTTGCGAAGCGTACTGCGAGAGCATCGGGTTGCCGCCCTTAATCTCCACTTTCGAAACGCTTCCGTTCGGATTTACTGTCGCCAGCAGACGGACCTGCCCTTCGAAGTGCCCGTTCTTCAGCACGTCTGGGTACTCAGGCTGAATCATCAGCAATACCTTGCGATGAACTTTAGCGGCCGAAGGAGGTGTGCTGGCCTGGGCGTGAGCGGAATTCGATCCCAGGCAGAACAAGAGCAGCGCGTTGAGCAACGCACCACTTGCATAACGGTTCAACGTGCGGCCAGTTTGGCCAGACCGGTGCTTCATGACTTAACTCTCTAGCGGACAATTTGAAGCGGGAGGGGGACCCCACGGAATCGAGGGTAGGAGGTCGTTATTAAGTGAACAAGATTACCGAGGTACTTGTTTTGGCCATTGCGCCGCGTGGACAGTTTGCTGCCAAAACGATAAGGCGCGACCCTTGCCGGAGCCGCGCCCTGTGGAGTCCGTTTCGTCTTTCTTAGTCCACTCGGTCGATCTGTGCCTTTTGCAGCTTGTCAGAATAGTCGACGTACACCGACTTCCATTCCGTGTAGAAGTCGATCGCTCCGATTCCACCCTCGCGGTGCCCATTTCCGGTAGCTTTGGTGCCGCCAAAGGGCAAGTGCACCTCGGCCCCGATTGTCGGCGCATTGATATAGGTGATCCCGGCATACAGATCGCGAATTGCCGAAAATGCCTTGTTCACATCCTTGGTGTAGAGCGCAGACGACAGGCCGTACTCGATTCCATTCGCGATCTCGATGGCATTTTCAAGGTTTTCGCAAGGGATGATCGAAACCACGGGCCCGAAGATTTCTTCCTGTGCAATGCGCATCTTCGGATCGACGTCGGTGAATACCGTTGGCTCCATGAACCAGCCATGCTGGTATTCACCCTTATCCAGCCGGTTGCCACCGCAGACCAGCTTCGCGCCTTCGTTCTTCCCGACCTCTACATAGCTCAGGTTCGTCTGCAACTGCTTCTCGTTGACGGCGGGTCCCATCTGTACCGTTTCGTCGAGACCGTTGCCAACCTTGAGTTTCTTAGCCCGATCCACATAGCGCTCAATAAACTCCCGGTAAACGCCTTTCTGCACAATGATCCGGCTGGTCGCCGTGCAGCGCTGGCCGGTCGTGCCGAACGCTCCCCATAGTCCGCCTTCGATGGCGAGGTCGAGGTTCGCATCATCCAGCACAATCATCGGATTCTTGCCACCCAATTCGAGCGAGCAATGCTTGAAGCTCTTGGCAGCAATTCCGCCGACAATGCGTCCCACCGCCGACGATCCCGTCAGCGAGATCGCACGCACATCCGGATGCTCGGCGAGCGGCGTTCCCACGTCCGCTCCGAACCCGGACACAATGTTGATCACGCCCTTGGGAAGACCGGCGTCATACAGCGCGCGTACCAGGTTGAAGGTCGAGAGCGGAGTATCCTGCGCCGGCTTGATGACGCACGTGTTCCCGCAGACCACGGCGGGCAGCAGCTTCCATGACGAAATCGCCATCGGAAAGTTCCACGGTGTGATCATGCCGCAGATTCCGATCGGCTGCCGCACTGCCATGGCGAACTTGTTGGGCATCTCCGAGGGCACCGTCGGTCCGAACAGCCGTCGTCCTTCGCCGGCGTTGTAATAAGCGGCGTCGATCGCTTCCTGCACGTCGCCACGAGTCTCCGCAAGAACCTTGCCCATCTCACGGGTCATGTCGCGCGCGTAGTCTTCTTTGCGCTCAATCAGGATTTCGGCCGCGCGGAACACGATCTCCGCACGCCTCGGTGCCGGAACCAGTCGCCACTTGGCGAACGCCCGCTTCGCCGCTTCCACCGCGGTATCCACATCAGCCTTGGCTGATTTCTGAAAAATTCCGACCAGATCTCGCGTGTCGGCAGGATTGCGATTCTCAAACGTCTCTCCGGTCGAGGATTCCACCCACTCGCCGTCGATAAAATTCTTAAAAACCCGGGTCTGCCCATAGCTGAGTGCTGCGGGCGGCTGCGCCAAAGTGTCGGTTGCCATTGTCTCTCCTTGAATGAATGCCCAATCTTTGATGCTACAACCAGGAGGGAAGACGCGGCAAGCGGGCCAGAGTGGACGGATTTCGAACCATCATGGAAGAATTTGCTTTGCCACCATTTTGCCTGGGCGGTGATAAACGAGATTATCCAAGGGGATGTGACAGTGCACGAATTCAGCGGAATGAGCTTTGCCAAATCATGGGAAGAGAATGTTACGCCGCAGAGTGCAGCTCTGATCGTCTATGACATGCAGGCGGGAATAGTCCCGCAGATTGCGAACGGAAAAGAGATCACAAACAAAGTCAGCCGTGTCTTGACCGAGGCAAGGAGTGCCGGAGTGCGAGTCTTTTTCACGCGCCACATGTCTTTGCCGAAAGAGTTGATGGGAGCCTCACAGTTTCGTATGGCTATGGCCTGGCAAAAGGTGGATTCTCCGGGAAAAGTGCGCCCTATCTTTGCTCGCGATAATCCCGCGTTTCAGATCGTGCCGGAACTCACACCACTGCCGAGCGAAGGAATAGTGGACAAGATCACAATGTCTGCCTTCGAAGGCACCTACCTTGAGATCGCCTTGCGCGATTGCGGCATTCGCAGCTTCATGATCGTGGGGATTGCGCTCGAAATCGGAATCGATCCCACCTGTCGCCAGGGAGCCGATCTGGGTTTCTGGCCAATCCTGATCAAGGATGCTTGCGGGTTTGGCAACGAAAAAGCCGCCGAGCACTCCGTCGAATCATTGCAACACATGGGAGACACGACATTCACCGACGTCGAGACGATTTGCCACTTGCTGAATAACGCGGGTCGTCAGCCCTAGCGCCACCGCTTCAGTCGAGGCCAGACCTTTGTCCAGGAATCGAACTTCTTCCCTTTGCAAATGAAGACTGGAATTTGTTGTTCCAGCGCCCAGGGATTGGCTACCGAAGTCCCCACATATTCCACTTGATCGAAGTAGCGCTCGAGCACTTCTTTTCGATCGTCTAGAACAATGATGCAATTTCCCGAGTATCCATGCGGGCCCCACAGCCAATAGGTACGATCGCCACTCATCGCTCCCGGTAAACCGTGAGTCTTGCCGAAGAAATCAATTGCCCCCGCCTGCCCGTAATCCTGTGCGAAGATCCCGCAATCTGCGCGCTCTGGGGCCGGGATGCGATTCCAGGCGTAAATCGTCTCGTCGGCAATCTCCTTCCAACCAAACTGGTCCGAGTACCATTGGGGCAAGGCTGCGCGCGCATGCGAGTATTCGTTCATGGGGAGTTTGAACGGCAAAGTCTTGGCGTAGGCGAGGAAGTGTTCAGGGGAGAGAACTGGGATGACAATAGGGGAAAGGTATACTCCGCTCGCCAACAGCACAACCGCGATCGCGGGTTTGAGCGCCGTCTTCCAACGAGCCGTTCCCTCCCTCACTAGCATCCACTGGATGCCCACCGCGCCCGCCGCCATCAACATGGGGTAAATCGGCGAAAGGTAGTAATTCTTCCCGTGCTGCAAAAAGATCACTACGTAAGTAACAACGTAACTCCATCCCAGGAAGCGATATCTCTTCAGTCGCGACGAGAACAGCAGCACCAGCAGGCCTGTAATCCAAATCGGCGCTGTGAAGGGGTTCACAACCAGTACCTGTTGCAAGAAATAGCTGAACGGACCCCACACCACATCGCGATTCTCGGCCCGGATCGCCCGCATCAATTGCAGAAAGGGCCAATCGTACTTGATGTTCCATAGAAGGTTGGGCAGAAACACCAGGAAGGCCGCCACTCCACCCAACCAGATCCACAGATTGACAAACACCCGGCGCTGCTCCGTCAGCAGCAGTCCCACTACGATTCCCAAGCCGAATACCGCGATGGTGTATTTCTCCTCCAATCCCAGTCCCGCCACTATGCCAAACCATAGCCAGTACCGCGGTTCATCTCTCTTGATTGCCAGCAGCGCGAAGTAGGCGCAGCCCATCCACAGGTTAGGTTCAAGAGAGTTTGTTCCCAGCAGGCCGGCGTTCGATAGGTACTGCGGTGCAACCAGCGTGCACAGAGCCGCCAGCAAGATGGCGTAACGCTTTCCACCCAACTCCCGCGCTAGTACGGCCGTCTGCACGACAAGCAGGGACGAGGCGAGCGCCGGAACAAACCGGATCGCTCGCAGCGAATCTCCCAGCAATGCCCGGCTTAGGTGAACGAGGAAGGGAATCAGCGGCGGTTGATCGACATATCCCCACTGCAGGTGATCTCCGCAGGACATGTAGTCGAACTCGTCGCGAAAGTATCCATAATCTCTATTGAAATAAACGTGGAGGATAAGTTTGGCCAGCGCGATGCCCCATACCAGCGCCATGCCATCGGACAGAAATGATCGCCGCGCAAACTCGCTACCGTGAGAGTCGTTCATCGTCGGCAGCCAGAATAATTCACAGCCGCGGCGTGGACAAAAGCTATCTGTGATTCAGATCACAGACCCGGCCCAGCCTCCGCCCTAACATTCCCTATAGGAGTGTTCTGCCTGGCGTCCGCTTCTCAGGAGGTGCGTCATGTTCCTGATCGGGTTCCTTCTCCTCACATCGGTCATCATTCTTATTCTTCTTCTTCCGGTTCTCTGGGGGCGCGAAGTCTACCGCCGGTATTCTGGACCGCGCGGCGTTACCTGTCCCGAAACGCATCAGCAGGTTGGCGTTACTTTGCAGGCGGCTCACGCTGCGGCGACCGCCATCTGCGGGCCTCCGGAATTCCGAGTTACAGACTGCAGTCGCTGGCCGGAGCGAGCTCACTGCGACCAGGGCTGCCTCCCTGAGGCGGTGCGAACCGAGCCTTACACAAAAGGTGAAGTGCACCTGCCCAAGGGCCAACGCCAGATTTTCCACCTTCCCGTCATACTTGCCGCCTTTATCGCTTGGTACGTCGGGATGATTTGGCATTCTCAGTACTTGTTCCGGGTGCGCTGGATGGCTGACTTGGGCCTTACCCCGCAACAGGTGAAGCAACTCGTTTCCTGGTATTCTCCGCACCTGCTCAGCATCGCGGCCTGCCTTCTTTTTGCGTATGGCGTTGCCTGGTTGCAGACGTGGAACGAGCGTAAGGGGGTTGTGCCGGGAATTCTGTCCGCTGGAGTTCTCTGGGTCGCGCTTGCCCTGGTCGCCCTCCCCTCCATGCTTGACCTTTCGCATGATCTGCTGCTCATCGAGGGTGGTTATACCCTGGTCGCCACGGTACTCGTCGGGAGCGTTATCGGTGGCCTCAGCGGCAAACTGGTCTTACCATCAGAGGCTAAATAACAGGATTGACGCTGTTTTCCGGCGGGTGTAAAGTCATTCCGCTCCCAGGGTTCCGTAGTCTCTCATTCTTCGACCTCTCTTCTTCTCTTCTCCCTGGAGCTGCTCTCTTTGACGGGCGGACTCACATTCCATCTTTTGCAGTGGGCCCAGGAAAAGCTGATTGCAGTTCCCGCACAAGGAGCACCTATGAACACCTCGACGTTTAACCGAGTCGCCAAGCACTTCACTTTAGCCTCACTCGCGTTGTTTCTTGCTTTGCCCGTCTTCGCTCAAACCGTGACTACCCTTGCGGGCGGAGATCACGGTGACGGTGGTTCG